>ENA-UOJC01000087-UOJC01000087.1-human-gut-metagenome-genome-assembly--contig:-C104-NODE-87-length-156502-cov-10.167961_pt1 | contig 156502 bp, 137 predicted proteins | sample MGYA00242339_ERZ723886 | MGnify/ENA metagenome assembly ERZ723886 | reverse complement strand
GAGCCTGCAAAGACGACCGAGCCTGCGAAGACGACCGAGCCTGCAAAGACGACCGAGCCTGCGAAGACGACCGAGCCTGCAAAGACGACCGAGCCTGCAAAGACCACGGCGCCTGCGAAGACCACGGCACCTGCAAAGACCACGGAGCCTGCAAAGACCACGGATACCGAAAAGGCTGCTGATACCAGTGCTACCACTGCGACTGCACCTGCAACCGAGGGCGGTCTCAGCACCGGCGCAATTATCGGCATCGTCGCAGCTGTCATCGTTGTGATCGCAGTTGTAGTCGTTGTCATCACCAAGAAGAAAAAGAACTGATTGATCCTGAATCAAATTGATCTTTAAACAAAAAGCCATCTGCCATCCGGCAGGTGGCTTTTTTGCACTTTTCGCTTTTTTTGATTATTATGTGCAAATTATTGTGAAATTGGATAATAATACACATCGCCAATGTCGATTTTATAGTGTATAATGTATATAAACTTACTCGGAGGTAAAAACATATGAAAAAGTATTTCGGTTTGATTGCAATGCTTGTGGTTTGCCTGCTTGCAGTCATGAGCGTGTCTGCTGCGGACACGACGGTCTATCTGAACGACGGCGGCACGGGCGACGGTTCGAGCGCAAGCTCGCCGCTCGGCGACATCGTCGAAGCAATCAACAAGGTCGCAAACGGCGGTAAGGTCGTCATTACGGATACATATACCATGCTGGATGCGATCTATGAGCCGACCCATAAGGGCGACATCATCATCACGGGCGGCACGTTTGACCTGAATGCCGAGACCTTCAACCGCTATTATATGGCGGGTCCCGGCTCGACCACCTTTGAAAACATCAAGCTGCATGACGCGTCCGGCGCGGCAGCCAAGGGTCTGGTCATCATTGCACAGTTCAACCCCCTCATCATGGGCGAGGGCGTGGACACTATGACCACCAAGACTTATCTGATCGGCGGCTATCAGAAGGCATTCCCCGAAGATCTGAAGCTGGATCTCGATTCGCACATCACCATCAAGAGCGGTAAGTACCATGTTGTCAGCGGTTCCAGCCGCGGCGCCTCCTCCACGATCTTTGAAGGTACGTCCTACATCACGATGGACGGCGGCGAAGTCAACCAGTTCCTCGGCGGTTCCTGCAACGGCAGTGCAATGGGCGCTGCCAATATCACGATCAACGGCGGTTCCATCAACCAGCTGATGATGGCAGGTGATGCGACCCGTCGTATCAACGGCGATGCAGTCCTCACCGTCAACGGCGGTGTGATCGGACAGCTGATGGTCAACAACATCATGGGTCATGCTACCGTCAACTACAACGGCGGTCAGATCGCAACGGCGACCAAGTCGATCGAGGACAAGATCATGGAGTTTGTCACCGACGGTACGGCAACGCTGAATGTCAATCCCGACCTGAACGCAGCTATGGTTGCGCTCGCATTTGATACGGTCAACTATGTCGGCAAGACGCCCGCGACGACGGAGCCTGCAAAGACGACGGAGCCCGCGAAGACGACGGAGCCTGCGAAGACGACGGAGCCTGCAAAGACCACGGCGCCTGCGAAGACCACGGCGCCTGCGAAGACCACCGAGCCTGCGAAGACGACCGAGCCTGCGAAGACCACGGCGCCTGCGAAGACCACGGCGCCTGCAAAGACGACCGAGCCTGCAAAGACGACGGAGCCTGCGAAGACGACGGAGCCTGCGAAGACGACCGAGCCTGCAAAGACGACCGAGCCTGCAAAGACGACCGAGCCTGCAAAGACGACGGAGCCTGCAAAGACCACGGAGCCTGCAAAGACGTCGGACACCGAAAAGGCTGCTGATACCAGCGCTACCACGGCGGCTGCACCCGCAACCGAGGGCGGTCTCAGCACCGGTGCGATCATCGGCATCATCGCAGCTGTCATCGTTGTGATCGCAGTTGTGGTCGTTGTCATCACCAAGAAGAAGAAAAACTAATTGTTTTTTCAAGTAAAAAAGCCATCTGCCTTCCGGCGGATGGCTTTTTCATTCAGCAGATGGCTTTTTTGGCTGTTTTGTGATTTTCGACTCACAATGTGCAAAAGAACGAAAAATGCTCTTCCAAAATTGAATTTGTCGTGTATAATAGACATAAATTCACACGGAGGAAAGAAAACATGAAAAAACATTTCGGACTTTTGGCAATGCTGGTGTTCTGTCTTATCGGATGCCTGTGCGCATCCGCGGCGGATCAGACGATCTATCTGAACGACGGCGGCGCGGGCGACGGCTCGAGCGCGGCATCACCGCTCGGTGACATGACCGAAGCGATCAGCAAGATCGCTGACGGCGGTAAGGTCGTCATTACGGATACATACACGATCGGCGAGATCTTTGAGATGCCGCAGCACAAGGGTGATGTGACCATCACCGGCGGGACGCTGGTCATGGCGGGCGATCCGGCAAACCGCTTCTATGTGTCGGGTCCAGGCAAAACGACCTTTGAGCATCTGGCGCTGCGCGACGGCGCAGGCAAGGGCTTCTGCATCGCCGGTCGCTTCAATGAGATCGTCATGGGGGAGGGCGTTGATACCACCACGGCAAAGGTCTATGTCATCGGCGGCTATCAGACAGCGTTCCCCGAGGATATGGAGCTTGGTCTCGATTCACATGTAACGATCAAGAGCGGCAAATACCATGCCGTCGCAGGGTCCAGCCGCGGCGCATCGAGTATCATGTTTGAGGGCACGTCGCACATCACGGTAGACGGCGGCGAGATCAATATGCTGTTCGGCGGCTCCATCAACGGCAGCGGCATGGCGAACGCGGAGATCACGATCAACGGCGGCACGATCAACCAGCTGAATATGGCGGGCGACGCGACCCGCCGCATCAACGGTGATGCGACCCTTACGGTCAACGGCGGCATGATCGGACAGCTCGCCGTGAACAACGTCATGGGGCATGCCATCGTCAATTACAACGGCGGTCAGATCGCATCGGCAAGCAAGCTGATCGATGTGAAGGTTCAGGAGTTTGTCACCGACGGTACGGCGACGCTGAATGTCAGTCCAGACCTGAGCGCGCCTCTGCTTGCGCTTGCGTTTGACACCGTCAACTATGTCGGCAAGACGCCCGCGACGACAGAGCCTGCGAAGACGACAGAGCCTGCGAAGACGACAGAGCCTGCAAAGACGACGGAGCCTGCAAAAACGACCGAACCTGCAAAGACGACAGAGCCCGCAAAGACGACGGCGCCTGCAAAGACGACAGAGCCCGCAAAGACGACGGAACCCGCAAAGACGACCGAACCGGCAAAGACGACCGAACCGGCAAAGACGACCAAACCCGCAAAGACGACCGAACCCGCAAAAACGACGGCGCCTGCAAAGACCGCGGACACCGAAAAGGCTGCTGATACCAGTGCTACTACTGCGGCAGCACCCGCAACCGAGGGCGGTCTCAGCACCGGCGCTATCATCGGCATCGTCGCAGTTGTCATCGTTGTGATCGCAGTTGTAGTTGTCGTTATCAAGAAAAAGAAATAAGGCAAGCAAAAAAGGCACTCGAAAAAGTGCCTTTTTTTATCTTATTCTACAGTGACGGTTTTCCCTGCGGGCACGACAATGTTCTTGCCGAACCAGTCGAGATAAACATCTTTGTCGGTCGGATTGGACAGCATTTTTCCGTCCGCTGCGCATTCCAGCCGGTCATATGCCTGTACATAATCATAGACTTCGGTGTTGGTTGCATACCACACGTCTTCGCGGCTGCCGACCTTTTCGGCAAAGGATTCGAGAATGTTCCAGTTGTCGTTGTCATTGTATTCAAAGCTGTGCCCCCAGAGGTAGAACAGCTTCGGATTGTGTCGCCAGAAGTACCCGCCCTCGGAATCCTGCAAAAATGCGTCGGTCAGCTCTGCCAGCCGCGGGGAGTTGTGGTGGCAGGTCGGCTGCAGCCGCAGCCAGTCGTTCGGAATGCCGAAGCCGCCGCTTGAGATGGTCGTGCGGGCATATCGGATCCCGCAGCGCCGGACAATGTCCACGGTGTCGTCGTCAAAGCTGCCGTTGGCATATGCCATGCCCTTGATGATGCAGCCGAAAAGCCGCTCCAGATTGCGCCTGTCGTCGATGATCTCCGCAACAGCCATTTCCTCCGGAATGTCCGCGAGGGACCGATGCCGGAATCCGTGCACCGCAACCTCATGATTGCAGCTTTTGTACAGTTCGATGGATTCTTCTTTGGTCAACCGACGTCCGCCTGCCTGTTCGGCAAACAGTCCCGAGCTGATGTTGAAGGTGCATTTGATGCCGCTGCCGTCCAGAATGTCGATCAGCTTTTTGTCAAAGACCATGCCGTCGTCATAGCTGAGGGTCAGCGCTTTGAGCCGGAAGCCGGGGAAGCGTAAGAGCCTGTATTTGTTCATTTTGATCTCTCCTCTGCGTCTGTGCTATCATTCTATAGTACATTGCGGAAAAAGTCAATACAGCAGCACCGCATTTGCGGCGCAGACAGGGAAGATCAAAAGCACATTTTCAAATTCGGTGAAAAAGCACTTGCTTTCGCAAGTGCTTTTTCATGGCTGGGGATGAAGGATTTGAACCCTCACAAACAGAGTCAGAGTCTGTCGTGCTGCCATTACACAAATCCCCAATATTCGGTTTGTGCTGCTTTCTGCAACGGATATTATTATAGCAGAGCTTTCCCGAATTGTCAAGTATATTTTCGCAAAAATCGTGGGGTTTTATACATTTTTTTGCGCGCGGATTTTCTGCCTAAAGAAGCCCGTAGAATACGATTCCGAGACCGGCGGACAACAGGATCATGAGGATCGGCGAGGGCGACTTCCGCGCGTATCTTTGCAGCAGAAAGCTGACCGCGCAGAGCAGGGCGAAGATCGCGACGGCGCGCAGATCCGGGTGCAGACCGCCGCTGATTGCTTTCAGACCGAGCAGGGTGTCCAGTCCCATCGTGAGCGCCGTGGCAAGAATCAGTGCGGCGATGCAGGGGCGCACGCCGCCGAGAAACGCCTGCACGCCCGTGTATTTCAGCAGATTGCGGATCAGCGCGGCGATGAGCAGAATGATGATAAAGGAGGGAAGCACCACGCCGAGCGTAGCGACCAGCGCGCCGAAAACGCCGTCCTGCGATGCGCCGACAAAGGTTGCCATGTTCACCGCGATCGGTCCCGGCGTGGATTCGGTCACGGCGACAAAGCTCATGAACTCGCTCTCGGTCATCCAGCCGTTTGACAGCACGATCTCGCGGATCAGCGAGACCATGCCGTAGCCGCCGCCGAAGGAGACCGCGCCGATCTCAAAGAAGATGAGAAACAGTTTGAGCAGCATTATTTGTCCCCGCCTTTCTTCAGCCGCGCGGTGTAGGTGACCGCGATGCCGAGCACGCCGCAGAGCAGGATGGCGAGGATCGAGGAAAAATCGACCGCCAGCAGCGATGCACCGACCATCAGGACAAAAATGATGCTCGCAAGAATGTAGTTGAACGCCGATCGTTCAAGCCCGCGGAACACGCGAATACCGGCGGACAGAATAAGCCAGACCACGCAGACGCGGATACCCGCAAAAGCATAGGCAACAAAGGTGAGGCTGAGAAATCGGTCAAAAAACAGTGAGATTGCGTAGATGATGGCAAAGGAGGGGATGCAGACCGCGACGGTGGACACAAGCGCACCGAGAAAACCCGCGATCTTGTAGCCGACATAGGTCGCACCGTTGATGGCAAGCGGTCCCGGCGTGGACTCGGCAATTGCCAACATGTCCATGAATTCCGTTTTGCCGATCCATTTCTTTTTGTCTACAAATTCGGCTTCAAACAGTGCCAGCATGGCATAGCCGCCGCCGAACGTGAACAGCCCGATCTTCATCATCGTGAAGAACAGCTTGCAGAGCAGCGCCCCGCGCGTTGTCGATTTTTCTTCCATTTGTATCCCCGCTTTCCGCATTCATTATAGCATGCATGCCGCAAACCGTCAAGGCAGGTCTCTTGCGCGCGGCGCAGATTTGTGATAGAATAAAAAGCCGACAGGGGGTGCTTGAATGTCCTTGACACAGGAAGAAATCAAACGCATTGCGCTGGAACAATCCGCAATTGACGCCGGATGCGCGCCGACGGATTTTTTGCGCTCGGAAAACGTCATTGTGCCGTCCGTGGTCTGCCCGGATGCGCGCAGGTATCTGAAGCAGCCGCTCGAATGTACCTTGATTTCCTATGGCGCAAATGTTGTGGTCACGGCGCAGGATGCTTACCGTGCCATCGCTGCCGACTATGTCGGGCGTTTTTCGCCCGCAGAGTGCTTTGAAACGCCAGCGATGTTGCTGCTGGACGACGCACTGCGCGCCGTGGGCTTGCGCATCTGTTTTCAGGCGGAGTATTTTTTACCCGAGCTTTCCGCGATGCAGGTGACCGATTGCAAATATGAGCTGCGGCTGCTGCATCCTGTTGACTTTGCGGCGCTGTACACGTCGGAGTGGAGCAACGCACTTTGCATAGAACGTGCGGTGCTCGATACGCTCGGCGTCGGCGCTTATGACGACGGGCGGCTTGTCGGTTTTGCCGCCTGCTCGGCGGATTGCCGTGATATGTGGCAGATCGGCGTGGATGTGCTGCCTGCGTATCGCGGGCAGGGCATTTCCACTGCGGTGACAAGCCGCCTTGCTGCCGAGATCTTAGCGGCGGGGAAAGTGCCTTTTTATTGCGCGGCATGGTCAAATATCCGCTCGGTGCGCAACGCGCTGCGCTGCGGATTCCGTCCCGCATGGGTGGAGCTGTCCGCAAAGCCGATCGATTATATCCGCGATCAGCTTGAAGATTGATTGCACAACAGCACGATCGTGCTCTCCGTATACCGCTTCGTGCATTGTGAGCCCGCTTTTGCTTTGTTATAATGAACCTACAAACCAAGATTTTGGAGGGGTTCATATGCGATTTGAGAATAAAGTAGCCATGGTGACCGGCGCGTCCGTCGGCATCGGGCGCGCCTGCGCGGTGCGCCTGGCAAAAGAGGGCGCAAAGCTGGTGCTGTTCGACATCAATGCCGAGCAGCTGGACAAGGTTAAGGAAGAGGTTGCACCGTACACAACCGACGTGCTGACATACACCTGCGATGTCAGCGACGAGGCAGCCGTGAACGCCGCAGTGGCGGATGCCATGCAGCATTTCGGCAGAATCGACGTGCTGATCAACAATGCGGCGATTTGGCGCACCTGGAAGACCTTTATGGCGGTCACGACCGAGGAGTGGAAAAAGTTCATCGACATCAACGTCATGGGCGTGGTCTATTGCACCCGCGCGGTGCTCGGTTCGATGATCGAGCATCATTACGGCAGGATCGTGAACGTCGGCTCGGTCGCCGGCATCTACGGCAACGGGCATATGTCCCACTATTCCGCAACGAAGGGCGCGATTATTTCGCTGACCGCCGCACTCGCCAAGGAAGTTGCGAAGGACGGCGTGCTGGTCAACTGCGTTTCGCCCGGCACGGTCAGCTCATCGAAGGACGCGGACATGGACGCATACACGTCGTGCGAGCTCTGCTACATGGAGCGCTCGGGCACGGACAACGAAAATGCCAACCTGATCTGCTTTATGGCAAGCGATGAGGCAACCTACATCTCGGGACAGAATTTCCAGATCGACGGCTGCCGCAAGAAGATCTGAACAAAATAAGGGATGCCTTTTGCATCCCTTTTTTGTTTTCGGTGCAGAAAAAGAGAAGCGCTCGTGCGAACGCCTCTCTCCCAGGAAAAAATGATGAAATCGACCAAAACCTCATCGTCTATATAATAGCATCTATTTCCCAACATGTCAAGAGAAATTGTTGATTTTATTTAGTATTCTAAATTGCCTTTAGTGAATCTTTACCGTTATTTGCCCGCGAAATACGTGAAAATTATACTTTTTGCAAAAGATTGTTTCAGAAAATGCAAAAGTTCCGGAAAAAGGAAAACGTCGTTCGCAAGCCGTTTATCGTGTGCTTTGGTGCGCATTCGGGCTTGACCGCAGAGGTGTTTTGTGATACAATCACATGTAAACAAAGGAAAGAAGTTGAAAAAATCATGCATCGGTTCATCCAAACTTTTGTGAAGATTTTTGTGCTGGCGACGGCGCTCTGTGTGTTTGCGGGGTGCACGCCTGCCGATTTGTCTTCGGCGAAGGACGATCCCGATACGACGGTCATCACCGCACGCAGGAAGAATGCGCAGACAGAGCTGACTGAAACGCTTGCGGATGAGAAAGCCAAACTGCCGCTTTTCACCGGCAGTACAGAGCGGACCGCAGAGAGCACGACAAGCGAACCGGCAGCCGAAACCGAAACGACAGCGTGCGCGGCGACGTCGGGGGCGGCAGTTACGGAAACTTCTTTCCGCACGGAACAGCCGGTTTCGGCAGGCTATGTCTGCAATACAAGCAGCAAGAAGTTCCACCTGCCAAGTTGCGGTTCCGTCAAGACGATCAGCGACAAGAACCGCGAAAACTATAACGGTTCGCGCGATGATTTGATCGCCGAGGGGTATTCCCCCTGCAAAAAGTGCAATCCTTAAGGAGGGCTGATTATGCAAGATATTTTTGTGTGTATGAAGACGCGGCGGAGCGTTCGGCGCTACAAGCCGGATGCCGTCCCGCAGGAACTGCTTGCTCCGATTGTCGAAGCGGGGCTGTATGCCGCGAGCGGGCTCGGACGGCAAAGTCCGATCATTCTGCAGGTGACGGATCGTGCGATGCGCGACCGCCTGATGCAGCTGAATGCGGCAGTGCTCGGGCGCGAAGGCAGCGATCCGTTCTACGGCGCGCCGGTGATCTTTGTCGTGCTGGCGGATCGTGCGTGCCCGACCTATGTGTACGACGGCAGTCTGGCGCTCGGCAACATGATGCTTGCCGCGCATGCAGAGGGGCTTGGCGGCTGCTGGATCCATCGTGCAAAGGAGGTCTTTTCCACCGAGGCGGGCAAGGAGATCCTGCACGAGCTCGGTGTTGAGGGGGACTACGAGGGCATCGGGCATCTTGCCGTCGGCTATCCGGACGGCGAATATCCCGCGCCGCCCGCGCGGCGGGACGGTCGCGTCTTTTACGCAGACTGAAACAATGCAAAAAAGGAGAGCATTTCGCCTGAAATGCTCTCCTTTTTCATATTCGGTTTCAGTTTTTTGCACGTGCGCGGAGCGCCTCATAACAGCTGTAGGGAACGGCGAGATTGCCGCGCCCTGTGCCGAGGGCAATATCCGGCTTGACGTTGCCGTGAAAGTCGCTGCCTCCGCTCGGCAGAATGCCGTAGGTTTTGACGGCGGCGAGCATGGCAGCGGTGTCTGCGTCGGAATAGGTGGAGTAATAGACCTCCGCACCGTCAAGTCCTGCGGCAGCGGCGGAGGGGAGAATGGCATAGACCTTGGAGATGTCCACATGGTAGAGCGGATGCGCCCAAACGGCAACGCCGCCCCATGCCTTGATCTGCCGGATCGTCTTGAAAAAGTTGGGGTTATACGGACGGATGTAGAAGCCGCAGTCGGTGTCGAGCAGCTTTCGGAACGCCTCGTTCACCGATTGCACGATCCCCTTGCGGATCAGCAGCTGCGCAATGTGCGAGCGGTTGCGGAAAATGCCCGGAAACGCTGCACACAGCTCCTCATAGCTGATGTCGAATCCGGCGGCGCGCAGATTTTCGATCGTCTGCCGGTTGCTGTCCTCTTTCATCGCGTTGCGCTTTGCCATAAAGGCGGTCACTTCGTCAAAGACGAGCGGCGGCAGAAACAGACCCAGCACATGCAGCTCCTCACCGGCAAAATCGGTCGAAAACTCCGCGCCGCAGACGGCGTGAATCGGCTTGCCCGCTGCCGCAGCGGCAAAACGCGCGCAGCCGGCGACCGTATTGTGGTCGGTCAGCGCGATCGCGCCGAGTCCACGCTCCAGCGCAAGCCCGACGAGTTCTTCGGGCGTCAGGGTGCCGTCCGAGCAGGTCGAATGTGTATGCAGATCGCAGAAAAGCGTGCTTGCGTTACCGATTTCCACGATGCACACCTCCTGTTCCGTTATTATCTGTAGTTTATCATATCTGCGTGGCTTTTGCAAGACGATGTCGGGCGGAAAAGCTGCCGAAAATGTAAAAAATGACCGGACGCATGCCCGGTCATTCTTCAAATTCGATTTTACCGTTGCCTTTTTCATATTCGGCAACTGCGCGTTTCATATATTGTTCGATCTCTTTGTTTGCCGAGCGCCCCTCGGACTCTGCGATGTAACGGAATTTACGGAATAATACGCGGTCTACGCGCAAGGTATATCGCAGCAATTTATCTTCCATGGTTGTACCCTCATATTCTGAATACAGTATAAACTTATTATAATAAAAAGATTGCAATGAACAAAAATGGCGGTACAATGACGCATAAATGACGAATATAATTTCAGACTGAATATGCAGATGAGATTCTGGCTTTTTGGGATGGGCATTCGAGAGGGACGGCATATACAATTCAAAAGGCGGAGAAGATGGAAAAGAAAATCAAGGTTGTGCGGATCAATTAAGGGAATAAAGACTGCCGGATCACGCTGCTTTTTTCCCTTTCGGGCTTGCTTTTCTCTATAAAAAGTGGTACAATACTTATAATACTGAAAAGTGGATCGGAGGGAAGACCGTGCATTTGCAGGAATCCGGCGAGATGTATCTCGAGACGATTTATGTCCTTTCAAAGAAGGGCGGAGAAGTGCGCTCGGTTGAGGTCGGCGAATATATGGGCTTTTCCAAGCCGAGCGTCAGCCGCGCCATCCGCCTTCTGAAGGAAGGCGGCTATGTGGAGATGGCGGAGGACGGTCCGCTCACCCTGACCCCGTCGGGGCTTGCGGTGGCAAAAAAAATCTACGAGCGGCATACCATGCTGTCCGCGTTTCTCGAGCGGCTCGGCGTGTCGCCGGAGGTAGCGGCGCACGATGCCTGCAAGATGGAGCACGACATCAGCGACGAGACCTTTGATGCGATCAAGCGGCATGTCGCAAGCGGAAATAAAGAATAAAGGCGGGCTGCAAAACCGATGTTTTGCAGCCCTTTTTCCGACTGAACCCTTTACTTTTGGGCGAGGATATTTTATACTGGTAGTAACGAAAAAATACGGAGGCAATACAATGGCTCATCTTGATTTTCCGTTCGGCAAAACGGCGCTCGGACTTGACATTGCGGACACACGGCTGCGCGCCGTGCTGACCTCTGGACTGCATGCTTATACGCCGGAGGCGGACGGCGAGACCCTGGTGCGACGCGCCATGGCAGATCCCATCGGCGCAAAGCCGCTTGCCGAGCTTGCACGCGGCAAGCAGAGGGTCGTCATCATCGCAAGCGACCACACCCGCCCCGTCCCGTCAAAGGTTATCATCCCGCAGATGCTTGCCGAGGTGCGGCGCGGCAATCCGGCGGCGGACATCACCATCCTGATCGCCACGGGCTGCCACCGCGAAACCACGCGCGATGAGCTTGTCGCCAAATTCGGCGAAGACATCGTGCAAAACGAAAAGATCTATGTGCACGACTGCGACGATGCGGCGATGCTCACGGACATCGGCGTGCTGCCGTCCGGCGGCGCGTGCATCGTCAACCGGCTTGCCGCCGAGGCGGATCTGCTGCTCGCCGAAGGGTTCATCGAGCCGCACTTTTTTGCCGGTTATTCGGGCGGGCGCAAGAGCGTGCTCCCCGGGATCTGCTCGCGCACGACCGTGCTTGCCAATCACTGCGCCGAGTTCATTGACAGCCCCTTTGCACGCACAGGCGTGATCGAGGGGAACCCCATTCACCGGGATATGGTCTGGGCGGCGCGTCGCATCGGACTTGCCTATATCGTCAATGTCGTCATCAACGCCGAGAAGAAGGTCGTTTACGCCGTGGCGGGTGACGTGGAAGCTGCCCATGCGGCGGGATGCGCCTTTTTGTCGAAGTATTGCGGCGCCGCGGCAGAGCCTGCCGACATCGCGATCTCGACCAACGGCGGTTACCCGCTCGATCAGAACATTTACCAGTCGGTCAAGGGCATGACTGCGGCAGAATCCGCCGTGCGGAAAGGCGGCGTCATCGTGATGCTTGCCTCTGCCGAAGACGGCACGGGCGGCGACGAATTTTACCGCTGCATGAAAGAGAAGGACGATGTCCGTGACATCTATGCGGACATCATGACGCGCGGGCGGAACGAGACGGTCAGCGACCAGTGGATGACGCAGATCCTCTCCCGCATCCTCATGCGCGCATCGGTGGTCTACGTCTCAAACGCCGATCCCGAGCTGGTGCGCGGCTATCATCTGATCCCTGCCGCCACGCTGGACGAAGCCATGCACATTGCCGAAGACCTGCTCGGCGACCCGAATGCCTCTGTCAATGCCATTCCGGACGGCGTGTCGGTCATGGTGATTCCGAAGGAGAAAGCGGAATGAAGAATACAACGAGAAAAATCACTTACGGCGCGCTGATCATTGCCTGTGCCGTCGTCCTGCCGCAGCTGTTCCACCTTTCCGGCATTCCGAACAGTGGCGCGGTCTTCCTGCCGATGCACATTCCCGTGCTGCTCGGCGGGTTTATCCTCGGTCCGCTTTTCGGTGCGCTCATCGGGGTGTTGTCCCCGCTCATCAGCAGCCTGCTTACGGCAATGCCCGCGCCTGCGCGGCTGCCGTTCATGATGATCGAGCTTGCGGGCTACGGCTTTTTTGCCGGACTGATGTACCACACCCTCGGCTTCTCGCGCAAAAAGCTCGGTACATATATTTCGCTGATCTCCGCCATGCTGTTCGGGCGCGTGCTGTATTCGCTTGCCGCATTTGTCGCCGGGATGTGGCTGAACATGGAGAAGGCGGGCGGCATTATGGCGGGCGTCAATGCGACGGTCACCGGCTTTGCCGGCATCGTGATCCAGTTGATGTTTATCCCGCCGCTTGTATACGCGCTGCGCCGTGCGGGCATGCTGGATGTATTCCTGCGCCGCGGGGGCGGCAATGACCGCATCTGAAAGGAAACTAACCCATGAAAATTATCGTAGCAACGGATTCGTACAAGGGCACGATCAACGCGCCGGACGCCACCGCGATCATTGCCGACGCGCTGGCGGAAAAGCTGCCGCTTGCGCAGATCCTGCGGATGCCGATCGCCGACGGCGGCGAGGGCAGTGCAGAGTGTCTGGTCTCGGCATGCGGCGGCGGATACGCCGTCACAACCGTGAAAAATTGCTTTTTTGAGGATGCCCAGGTGCGCATCGGACTGGTCGGCGAGGGAGATACCGCCATCGTCGAGCTTGCCGAGGCGGCTGGACTTCGCTATGCGGAGGGACGTGCCAACCCCATGTTCACAACGACCTACGGCGTCGGGCAGATGATCCGCACGGCAGCGGGGCTCGGCGTGCGCCGGATCCTGCTCTGCCTCGGCGGCAGCGCGACCAATGACCTCGGGCTCGGCGCAGCGGCGGCGCTCGGCGTGCGCTTTTTTGATGCAAACGGCGAGGAAATGCTGCCGCTCGGCGGCACGCTGGATGAAGTCGCCGCGGTGGATCTTTCGCTTGTGCCGGACAACATCCGTGCGCTGGAATTCGTCTGCCTCTGCGATGTGACCGGTACGTTGACCGGCACGGACGGCGCGGCACAGATGTTTGCACCGCAGAAGGGCGCGTCGCCCGAAATGGTGGCGGTACTCGAGGCGGGCGCCGCGCATATGCAGGAGGTTTTCCTGCGTGACCTCGGCGTGGATGTGATCTCCCTTGCGGGCGGCGCGGCAGCAGGCGGATTTGCCGCAGGGTTTGCGGCGCTGTTCGGGGCGGAGATCCGCAGCGGCATCGGCGAGGTGCTCCGCGTGACCGGCTTTTCCGGCGAGATCGAGAGCGCCGATGCGGTCATCACCGGCGAGGGACGCTTTGATCGGCAGAGCGTGTGCGGCAAGGCGATCGGCGGCGTGATCGAGGCGGCAAATCGCTTCGGCGTGCCGGTCTTCGTCCTTGCGGGCAGCGTCGGCGACGCGGAGGGGAGCGGCGCTGCCGCAGTCTTCTCCACGGTGCGCGACTTTTGCAGCTTTGCGGACATCCGAGATGAGGCCAAGACATACCTGCGCGCAGCGGCGGACAGCCTTGCGGCTGCCATCGCGCTCGGCGCGGGCAGCGGCGGCAGGTGAAAGGCAAATCCGGTGCAAAAAACGTGCGTGTTTTCTATATTGACTTTGCCCATCAATTCTTATACTATTAAACTATAAAAGTCTATTTATAATTGAGCGGAGGATTTCTCATGAAAGAACTTTTCGGAAAGATGCCGGACGGCACGGAAATTTATGCCCATACGATTGCGGACGGCGATATCAGCATCACGGTTCTGGACTACGGCGCAACACTGCAGAAATTTGTACATAAGGGAACCGATATCATTTTCGGCTACGACGACCTCGAGGGCTACCTGAAAAACGGCGGCTGCCAGGGCGCAACCATTGGCAGATATGCCAACCGCATCAGCGGCGGTAAGCTCACGATCGACGGCGTGGACTATCCCATCGTCAAGAACAACGGTCCCGCGCACCTGCACGGCGGCAGAGTGGGCTTTGACAAGCGCATCTGGCACATCGAGGAGGAGACCTGCGCAAAGTGCGGCGCCCCCAAGCTGGTCTGCACCTATACCTCGGCGGACGGCGAAGAGGGTTACCCCGGCAAGCTGGACGTCAAGGTCACGTTCAAGATCAAGGACGGCGCACTGGCGATCGACTATAAGGCAGAGACCGACAAGCCCACCTACGTCAACCTCACCAACCACTCCTATTTCAACCTGCACGGCATTGACAGCGAGACTGCGCTGGATCACATTCTGAAGATCAACGCGGACAAGATCACCGCCGTCGATCCCAAGACCTTGCTGCCCACCGGTCCGCGCCCCGAGGTGACCGACACGGCGTTTGACTTCCGTGTACCCAAGGCGATCGGCACCGACATCGAGAATACCGGTCTCGGCTATCCGGGTTATGACCACAACTTTATCCTGAACGGCAGAGAAAAGGAGACCTTCGGCTGTCATGAGCTGAACGTCGCGGCGGTATGCAGTGTGCCCGAGCGCAAGCTGACCGTGCTGACCAGCATGCCCTGCCTCCAGATCTACACCGCAAACTTCCTCGGCACCAGCAGCTATCCCTTCAAGGGCGGACACAAGCAGCTGCGCCACATGGCGGTCTGCTTTGAGACGCAGTACGAGCCGGACAGCCCGTCCCGCGGCGAAGCGCGCCTGAATCCCGGCGAGCTGTATCACGAGATCACGGTCTTCAAGCTGGCATAAGTGCGGAGGCAGTCATGATTTACGACAGCATCAAGAAGCTCGTGACCTATGCGCTCGAGCATTATCTGATCCACCCGGTTGACCGCACATGGGCGACCAACCGCATTCTGGAAGCCCTGCATCTCGACGAGTATGTCGAGCCGGAGACCGAATTTTCGGACGTCGATCTGGAAGAAACGCTTGCAGAGCTGCTGGATTTCGCAGCGGCAAACGGGCTCATCGAGGAGAATACCACGGTCTACCGTGACCTGTTTGACACCAAGCTCATGGGGCTGCTCACGCCCGCACCGCATGAGGTGATCGATACCTTCACGGCGCTTTATGCCTCCTCTCCCGAGGCGGCGACCGACTACTACTACAAGCTCAGCCGCGATACCGACTATATCCGCACCTACCGTGTGAAGAAGGATCTGCGCTGGGTGTATAAGAGCGAGTTCGGCGACCTGGACATCACGGTCAACCTCTCGAAGCCCGAGAAGGATCCCAAGGCGATCGCCGCCGCACGCAATGCGGTCAAGTCGTCTTATCCGAAGTGCGCGCTCTGCCATGAAAACGAGGGCTATGCCGGCGGGCTGAATGCGGCGGCGCGGCAGAATCACCGCACGATTCCGATCACGATCAATCAGTCGCAGTGGTATCTGCAATATTCGCCTTATGTGTATTACAATGAGCACTGCATCGCGTTCAACGGCACGCATACCCCGATGAAGATCGACCGTGCCGCCTTCGGTAAGCTGCTCGACTTCGTCACGCTGTTCCCGCACTATTTCCTCGGCTCCAATGCCGATCTGCCGATCGTCGGCGGCTCGATCCTCAGCCATGACCACTTCCAGGGCGGTCGATACACCTTTGCCATGACCAAGGCGCCGATCGAGAAGGAGATTGCCTTTGCAGGCTATGATGATGTCAGGGCGGGCATCGTCAAGTGGCCGCTTTCCACCATTCGTCTGCGCTGCGCGGACCGTGAGCGTCTCATTGATCTTGCGGACAAGATCCTGCTTGCATGGCGCGGCTACACGGATGAGAACGCCTTTGTCCTTGCAGAGACAAACGGCGAGCCGCACAATACCATCACGCCGATTGCACGTCGCCGCGGCGAAGACTATGAGCTGGATCTCGTCCTGCGCAACAACATCACGACCGAAGAGTATCCGCTCGGCGTTTACCATCCGCATGCGGAGCTGCATCACATCAAGAAGGAGAACATCGGACTGATCGAGGTCATGGGACTTGCCGTTCTGCCTGCCCGCCTGAAGAAGGAGATGGACACGCTCAAGGCGACCATTCTTTCCGGCGGCGATCTCCGCGCCGATGAGAGCATTGCCAAGCACGCGGATTGGGCGGAGGAGTTCCTCGGTCGCCGCAGTGTGACGGCGGAGAACATCGACGAGGTTGTCAATGAGGAGATCGGCAGAGTCTTTGCCGAGGTTCTCGTCCATGCCGGTGTCTACAAGTGCGACGCGGCGGGCAGAGAAGCGTTTGACCGCTTCATCGCCTACGTCAACGAAAAATAAACTGTTTATGCGAGAAAAAGCACGGCACAGCCGTGCTTTTTTGCTTTGGTTGACAGACGGGGAAATTTGTGCTATACTATGCGGTAGTTTAAGGATTATAAGAGGAACGGATTTTGAAGCGGATTTTCAAAATGCTTTCCGTTTTCCTTGCGCTTGCGCTGCTGCTGCCGCTCGTTTCTGCGGCGCCGCAGTCGCCGACGGCGAACCTGCAACGGAGCGGGGAGCTGGCGGAGGGCGTGTACACGCTGCGCAATCTCGGAGACGGCAAGCTGCTCAATACCTTTAATATGGAATATACATCCGGCGGCTACGGCTATACGGACAAAGCCGCCAATGAGACCGGCGAACATATGCTGCTGAAGGTCAATGCCGACGGCAGCTATCGGATCTATCCGCAGAGCGAGGGCGGTAAGTATGCCTTTCATGCGGAGAATAACGGGGAGCACCCTCGTCTCTGCAAGAGCGAGGACCCGGCGGCGCTTGCGGACTTCGACATCTGCCGCGACGGCGATGCCTATGCGGTCTTGCTGCACGGTACGGAGCTGGCGCTCAGCACCGGCAGCGGAAAAACGCTCTACCGCAAGGCGCTGGTGACGATTGAGCCGTATACCGGCGAGGACGCGCAGAAATGGGTGATTGCACCGGTTGAGATCTCCTCGTTTGAACTCAAGACCGTGGCGGAGGCTGTCAACGTCAATACGGTCAGCGCGGTCTATGCGCTGCTGACACCCGCGTATATGAAGGGGCAGATCACCTGGAGTTCGAGCGATGAGAGCGTTGTCTTGATGGACACGGACGGCAGCTTCTGCGCGCTCTCGGCAGGCAAGGCGACCGTCACGGCGACGGTCGGCGATATGACACGGTCGATCGAGGTGACCGTCGTGGATTCGCCGTCCTACACCTGGTACAGCCAGCATCTCGCTACAGACGGCGGCTGGCACGGCGGTGAGCTTTCCGGCGTGTACTTCTATGCGGGCGTATACAAGCGCTTCATCATCGACCGTTACAACAGAGAACTTGACTGGATGGACACCGGCTGCGCCATTGCGTCGGTCGCCATGGTGATGCACAATCTCGGCGCACGCTACGCGGACGGCTACGATTTCCGCTTTGAGAAAGACGGCGATCTTGAGGCAGATCCTTACGTTACGGCGCTTGCCAACACGGGTAACCTCGGGCTTACCACCGAGAGCGGCACACTGTACTACAACCCCATTCTGATGAATCTGCGGCAGCTGACCGCGAAATATACGCTGTTCGGCAGAAAGCTGACCTACACCGAGCGCTATTCGGTGTCGAAAAAGATCATCAAGGAAGCGCTGGATACGCATCCCGAGGGCGTGATCGTCCACATGCAGAACGGCTCCAATTCGCACTGCATTGTCATTGCCTCCTGTATCAACCCGGATGCGACAGATCCGCGCGACTATCGCTTTGTGGTCTATGATGCGGCGGCGCAGAAGCGCAGCGAGGGCGACGGCGTGACCTTTGAGGAGTCGATTTCCTATGAAACATTGTATTATCGGTATAGTTCGATGAATTCGATCATCACCTTTGATCTTGCGGAGGAAGAAGCATGAAACCGAATGTGAAACAGCCGATCGTCGGCGACAGCTATGATGTGATCGTGGTCGGCGGCGGCGTCGCCGGTGTCAGCGCGGCGGTCAGCGCCGCACGCAGCGGCATGAAGACGCTGCTCATGGAGAAGTTTACGGTGCTCGGCGGGCTTGCCACGGTCGGATTGATCAACTGGTGGGAACCGCTCTGCAATGCTGAAGGCAAAAAGCTGATCTCCGGCGTTTCGGAGGAAATTCTGCGCCGCACAATCCGCTATTCGATGCACCGTCTGCCTGCCGAATGGCAGACCGAGGGCATCTGGGAGCAGGAAACCGACAAGCGCTTTGTCACGCATTTTTCACCCACGATTATGTCGCTTGTGCTGCTCGATATGCTCATCGAGGCGGGCGTTGCGGTTCGCTTTGACACGCTGGCGACTTACCCGGAGACCGACGGCAATCGCGTGGTCGGTATCAGCGCCGAGACGATCAGCGGGACGGAATACTATCCCTGCCGCGCCGTGATCGACGCAAGCGGCACCTGCCTTGTGTTTGACCGCGCAGGCGCGCCCTGCCGCGACGGCGAGAATTTCATGTCCTTCTATTCGCATATCACGCAGTTCAAGGAGGGGCAGACCTATAACATGCTCAAGATCCGCGGCTGGCACATCACCGGCGCGGGCATGACCGGCAAGGGGCAGCCCGAGGACTATCCGCTCACGTCCGGCACGACAAGCGACGAGGTCACAAGCTATTGCATCAAGGGGCAGACCATGCTTTTTGACGAGGTGAAGCAGACCGATCCGCTCTCGCAGGAGATCATCGCATTGCCGATGATGCCGCAGTACCGCATGATCAGGCACATCGTCGGCGCGTATGAGATGACGATGGACGACCTTTACCGTCCGCAGACCGATTCGGTCGGCACTTGCGGCTATTTCGGACACACCGGTTACTGGTTTGAGATCCCGTACCGCGCAATCTATGTCCCCGGCTATCCGAACCTGTTTGCTGCAGGGCGCGTGATCTCGGCGCACGGTGATGCATGGGACGCAACGCGCGTGATCCCGGTTGCCGCCGAAACCGGCGAGATCGCCGCGCGCGCCGCTGCACTCAGCATCAAAAGCGGTGTTGATGCGGAGCATGTCGATGTGCCGACGCTTCAGGGCATTCTGCGCAAGAGCGGCTTCCGCATCCACTTTGACGACAAGCTATGATCAGACTCGGACGTTACCGTCATTTCAAAGGCGGAGAATATGAAGTCGTCGGCATTGCGCGGCATTCCGAAACGCGGGAAGAAATGGTGGTCTACCGCGCATTGTACGGTGAGGGCGGACTTTGGGTGCGCCCGCTGTCCATGTGGGAGGAGATCGTCACGCGCGATGGCAGAACATGCCCACGCTTTACCTATATCGGGGAGGAAACCAAATGATTCGCGGCATTCACCATGTCGCCCTGAAATGTCGGGGCGAGGCGGAATTTGAAAAGACGATCGCCTTTTACCGCGATCTGCTCGGTATGCCGGTCGTCCGCAGCTGGGGCAAGGATGCCGCGCGCGGCATCATGCTCGATTGCGGCGGCGGACTGCTCGAAATTTTTGCAAATGCTGCGGACGCGCCGGTCGAAGGGGCGCTGCGGCATATCGCGTTTGCCACGGACGACCCGGACGGCTGCATCGCAGCGGTGCGCCGCGCAGGCTATCCTGTTATTGAAGAACCGCACGACATCACGATTCCGGCGGAAGTGCCGTTCCCCGCGCGCATCGCCTTCTGCAAAGGTCCCGTCGGCGAGAAAATTGAATTTTTCTGTGAAAAATAAAAATGCCGCAAGGCAAATGCTGAGGTTTTATAAGGCAGTATGATAAAACTGAATATAACTAAGGCATTGCAATGACAGAATGAGGCTTTGACCGTAAATGTTGATAAATTGAACGAAGTATGATATACTAAAGTCGGCAGCATGGAATATTTTTCTAACACGCCACAAGCAGACAGATCAGATCGCCTTGTAAAAATAGCGAGATGAATTTGGTATTCGGAACTGAACTGCCTTGCATGCCATACTATGCCAACACCACTTGGCGACATTATAATCCATACCCTAACATATCCGATCAAGCGTATTCATTTTTGTGCATAGATTGGCTGTAAGTTGTTCGTTTTGACTTGCAGATCAGTCTGTGCGCATTTTGTATTATTGGGATTGAAGTGAGGATGAAAATATGAATATGATGGCAAGGATTCTTATCGCGATTGTTGCATGTATGCTGATTATGACCGGATGCCAAAGAGCGGCCAAACAGGACATAGTGGTATCAGGAGAGGTAATACAGCGAACAGATAGTAAAAATGAAAATATTAGGCGTATAAAGATAACCGATGAAGTAACCTCGATAGAAGAAGGTTATTTTCTAAGGTATAGTGCATTGGAACATATAAATGTAGCAGAAGAAAATGAGTATTTCAAATCCATTGACGGCGTTTTATATACAAAAGATGGATCGGCTGTTGTTGCATACCCTATTGGGCGGGCAGAAACAGAATATATAATTCCGGAACAATGCGTAGCGATATATTCATATGCTTTTGCAGGAAGCAATTTGGAAAATGTCACCTTGCCTGAAAATATGTATGAGATAGGGTACGCAGCGTTTGAACGTTGTGATAGATTGCAAGAAATACATATTCCAAAGGGCGTATATTACATAGCACCTGGGGCATTTTTGAACTGTGGAAGTTTGGTCGAAATTTCTGTCGATAAGCGTAATTTATATTACTCTGAAGTTGAAGGTGTTCTCTTTAACTCTGTGCAAGATACATTACATACATATCCGAGTGGTAGAAAAGAAAAATGCTATACAGTACCAATGAACTGTATAAACTTGAATGACTATTCTTTTTCGGGAGCCAGATTTCTTGAGAAAATCTGTGTTGCAGGAGAACTGGAGCATATAGGGATGGACGCTTTTGAGGGAACGAATATTACAGTTTATTGATACAATAACAGAAAAATGCGGAGAAATCCACTTAATAAAGAAAAAGGTGTAATCTCTTTATCGAGATTACACCTTTTTCTTAAATACTGCCTTATTAGCCCGTGGCAAAAGCCTTGCGTTATTTTTTATTTCTGCATTATGATTTGCTCAAAATCGGTTTATTTGCTCCTTGTTTGAGCAGCTCGTGCTTGATGTCCCACAGCTTCTGCGAGAGATCGACATAGTAGTTGTGCGGGTTCTCAAAGCGCTTAACCTCATCCCACAACGTGTCGACTTCCTTCGCGCAGTAGTCGCGGATCTCGGTGGTCGAGGGCGACTGATAGACACACTTGCCGCCGAGAAAGATCGGCACCTGCAATTCGCGCACCGTGTAGTCGGTCACGGTCTTGCGCTTCCAGGTGTAGTCGGGGTCAAACAGCTCGATCGGCGCAGAACCGTCTACCACCTCGTCGTGCACGGCAATGTAGTCGGCGATTGCCTTGCCGTTCTCCTTGTCAAACAGGCGATAGACCTTTTTATAGTGCGGGTTGGTGATCTTCGCGGCGTTCTCGCTGATCTTGATCTTCGGGATGATCGTGCCGTCCGGTTCTTCTCTTGCACAGAGCTTGTAGACGCCGCCGAAAACGGGGGCGCTCTTTGCGGTGATCATACGTTCGCCCACGCCGAAGGCGTCCACCGCCGCACCCTGTCGGATCAGCGCGAGGATGATATCCTCATCCAGCGAGTTGGAGGCGACGATTTTGCACTCGGTCAGCCCGGCATCGTCCAGCATCTTGCGCGCTTTCTTCGACAGATAAGCGATGTCGCCCGAGTCGAGGCGGATGGCGCACTTGGTGATGCCCTTCGGCAGCAGCACCTCTTTGAAAACGCGGATGGCGTTCGGCACGCCGCTCTTTAAGGTGTTGTAGGTGTCCACCAGCAGCGTTGCGTTGGTGGGGTAGAGTTCGCAGTAGGTCTTGAATGCCTCGTATTCGCTGTCGAACATCTGCACCCAGGAGTGCGCCATCGTGCCGGTCGCCGGAACGCCGAAGTCACGATCCGTGATCGTGCAGGCGGTGGCGGCGCAGCCGCCGATGTACGCGGCGCGTGCGCCGAGGTATGCGCCGTCTGCACCCTGTGCGCGGCGGCTGCCGAACTCGGAGATCGCACGCCCCTTGGCGGCGCGGACGATGCGGTTTGCTTTGGTGGCGATCAGCGACTGGTGGTTGACCGTCAGCAGGAGATAGGTTTCGATGAACTGTGCCTCCGCCGCAGGTGCGCGTACCGTGATGATCGGCTCGCCCGGAAAGATCGGCGTGCCCTCCGGGATGGCATAGATGTCGCCGGTAAAGCGGAAGGTCTTCAGCTTTTCGAGAAACGCCTCGTCGAAGACGTTCTTGCTTCTGAGATATTCGATGTCCTCATCCGTAAATTCGAGGTTGTTGATGTACTCGATCAGCTGCTCCAGCCCCGCGGCAATGGCAAAACCGCCGCCGTCTGGGATGTCGCGGAAGAACATGTCGAAGTAGGTGATGCTGTCCGACATGCCGGCGCGGTAGTAGCCGTTTGCCATCGTCAGCTCATAGTAGTCACAGAGCATTGTAAAATTCTGTCTTTTTTCGGTTCGCATGGGTATCTATTGTCCTTTCTTTGTAATCTGGATGATGCGGAACCCGCAGGGTTCGATCACCGCCGCGCCGCTGCCGACCTCACCGCTCACAAGATCCGTAAAGCTCTCGCCGAAGTCAAAGTGAATGGGGAAGGAAGCGCGGTTCAGCGCGATATGGATGGTTTCGTTTGCGTCCTCGCGGATATAGGCAAACAACCCGCAGTCATGTGCCGTGATCCGGAAGTCGCCGCCTGCAAATGCGGAATGTACGCGGCGCAGTTTGCCGAGCAGGCGGTAATGTGCTAGCAGTTCACCGTTTTCTCTGCCCCAGGGGAAGGGCATGCGGCAGAACGGGTCGCGATAGCCCTCGATGCCCGCTTCGTCGCCGTAGAAGACCGACGGAAAACCGTAAAGCGTGTATTGCAGCACCGATGCAAGCTTGAGCAGCGCCACGCCCGCAGCGCGAGCCTTCGCCGAGAGACGCATATGCGCCAGCTCGTCGTTGGATCTGCCCTCGGGATCCTCACCGGCAAGTGCGGTCAGAATACGCTCGGTGTCGTGCGTGCCGAGAATGTTCATCAGACAGTCGCAGACGGCGCGGGGATAGGAGGCATACAGCTCGACCGCCGTATTGTACAGCATCGCGCAGTCGCCGCTCTTGATATAGCTGATGATCGCGTTCTTCATCGGGTAGTTCATCACGCTGTCCAGCTGCCTGCCGCGCAGATAGCGCCGACGCGCGCCGTAGGAGACTTTTTCCGCCGCGTTTTCCCAGACTTCGCCGACGATCAGCGCGTCCTTGTCCGCAGCTTTGACGACGGTGCGCAGGCGATCCAGAAAATCGTCGGTCAGCTCGTCGGCAACATCCAGTCGCCAACCGCCTGCGCCCGCACGGATGTAGCGCGGGCAGACGCCGTCCTCGCCGACAAAGAAATTGCGGCAGTCGCGCCCGCGGATGTTGAGCTTCGGCAGGATCGGAATGCCCCACCAGCATTCATACTGCGCAGGGAAACGGATAAAGCTGTACCAGTCGTGATAGGGCGACTGCTCGCTCTGGTATGCGCCGAGCGAATCGTATTTGCCGTAGCGGTTGAAATAGCGGCTGTCGTCGCCGGTGTGGTTGAACACACCGTCGAGAATGACGCGGATGCCGCGGCGGCTGCATTCGGCAAGCAGGGCGTCAAACGCCTCGCGTCCGCCGAACATTTCGTCGATCACCTCGTAGTCGCCCGTGTCGTACTTGTGGTTCGAGTACGCCTTGAAGATCGGGCTGAGATAGATGCAGCCGACCGACAGGCTTTCAAGGTAGTCCAGCTTGTCGAGCACGCCCCACAGGCTGCCGCCGAAAAACTGGTTGTTTGCAAGATGGGCGCCTGGGTAGGGCGCATATTCGGGACTGCCGTGCTCCCAGTCGGGGGCGAGCCGTGCGTCGGCGCGCACCGGTGTCTCATGCGTACCCTTGGCAAAGCGGTCCACGAAGATGTGGTACATGGTGGTACCGTAATATGTACGCGGCGTCTCAAAGTCCGGATCGTAGGTGAGGAGCAGAAAGCGCCGGGACGGACGCTCGGCAAGCGTAAAATCCACATTGTTGATGCTTGCCGTGTAATAGGTTTTGTAATTCCGGTCAAACCGGAACTCGTAGTAGAACAGTCCGCCGTAGCCGTCCTCGCCCATTTTGCCAAGGTCGAGCGCGAACCGGAAACGATCGTTTTCGCCGTCGAAACCGCAGTATTCGGGGAAGACCTCGCTGTCATTGCCGCCGTCCGGCGCGATTGCCATGCGCGGCGAGACCAGGGCAAGGTCGCGCGGAATTTTCAGTGTGATTTCAAGAGTGTCTTTTGCAGGAAATGCGCCAGTGTTCGAACAGTCTTTGCCGTCGAGGGTTTTAACGATTTGAATCTGCATGAAAAGCCTCTTTTTTCCGCGCTACCGTGCCGCAGACCCGATCTGCGGCACGGTAGCGGCTGGATTTGATTATTTGTCGAGCGTGACTTTGCTCAAGTGCCAGATGCGCTTTGCATATTCCTCAATGCTGCGATCCGCCGCAAACTCACCCGCGCCCGCGATGTTGTTGATGGACATCTTGTTCCAGAGCTTCTTGTTCGGATAGAGCGAGATCGCACGGTCGTGTGTTGCCTTGTAGGACTCGAAATCGGCGAGGCACATATACGGGTCGGCAATGCCGCTTGCCGCGATCAGGTAGTCGGCGATATTCTTGAAGCTCTCGCCCGCAAAGCCGACCGACAGGCGGTCGATCGTGCGGCGGAGCGCCGCGCTTCTGTGGTAATAGTCGGCGGCGTGATAGCCCTTTGTCCACAGGTCGTCCACTTCATTGCAGTTGAGACCGAAGATGAACATGTTGTCCTTGCCGGACTTGGCAAGCATCTCGATGTTTGCGCCGTCCAGCGTGCCGATGGTCAGCGCGCCGTTGATCATCAGCTTCATACAGCCGGTGCCGCTTGCTTCCTTGCCGGCAAGCGAGATCTGCTCGCTGATCTCGGCGGCGGGAATGAGCGCCTCCGCCATGCTGACGCTGTAGTTTTCGAGGAAGACCACGCGCATCTTTTCGCGGATGATCGGATCGCTCTCGATCTCCTTGCCGATCAGGCAGATCAGCTTGATGATCTGCTTTGCCATATCGTAGCCGGGCGCAGCCTTTGCGCCGAACAGATAGGTCTGCGGCACGATATCGAGGTTCGGGTTCTCGCGCAGGTCAAGGTAGGTGTTGATGATGTTCAGCGCGTTGAGCAGCTGACGCTTGTACTCGTGCAGACGCTTGATCTGCACATCGAAGATCGAGTTCGGGTCGATGATCTGTCCGGTCGTCCCGCGCAGGTGGTTGGCAAAGGCGACCTTGTTGTCGTGCTTGATCTCGCCGAGGCGGGTGAGCACGCTCTCATCGTTTTCAAACTTGCGGAAGTCCTCGAGGCGCTGCGGCTGATGGCGATAGGCGTCACCGATGCATTCCTCGATCAGGGACGCAAGCTCGGGGTTGGAATAGCAGAGCCAGCGGCGGTGTGCAATGCCGTTGGTCACATTGGTGAAGCGGTCGGGATACATCTTGTAGAAGTCCTTGAAGACCGAGTTCACGAGAATCTCGGAGTGGATCTTCGACACGCCGTTGATCGCGTGCGAGCCGACGACTGCCAGATTTGCCATGCGGACTCTGCCGCCGGACAGAATGGAGACGCCGTTGATCTTTTCCCAGTTGGAGGGGAAGTGCTGCCATGCTTCCTTGCAGAAGCGCTCGTTGATCTCTTTAATGATCATGTGCATGCGCGGCAGCGTCAGCGTGAAGAGCTGTTCGTCCCAGGTCTCCAGCGCCTCGGGCAGGACAGTGTGGTTGGTATAGGACACCGTGTTCACCACCGTGCGCCATGCGTCCTCCCACGAATAGTGGTAGTCATCCAGCAGAATGCGCATCAGTTCGGGAATGCAGAGCGCGGGATGCGTGTCGTTGATGTGGATGGCAACCTTGTCGGAAAAGTTTGCAAGCGTGCCGTACACCGCGAGATGGTCGCGGATGATGCTCTGTACCGATGCGCTGACGAGGAAGTACTGCTGCTTCAGACGCAGCAACTTACCCTCGGCGTGGTTGTCGGAGGGGTAAAGCACCTTGGAAATGGTCTCCGCCTTTGTGCTCTCCGCCAGTGCCTGCGCATACTGCCCCTGTGTGAACAGCGACATATTGAAGTTGGTGATGTCGCGTGCGCGCCACAGACGCAGACGGCTGACCGCGTCGCAGTCCGCACCCGAGATCATCATGTCGTAGGGAACGGCTTCAACTTCTTCGCAGTCCTTGTAGCCGATGTTGCAGTGCCCCTCGGACCACTCCTCCATGACCTGTCCGCCGAAACGGACGCGGAACGTGCGGTCGGTGCGGGGAACCAGCCAGACTTCGCCGCCGGGCAGCCAGATGTCGGGCAGCTCGACCTGCAGTCCGTCAATGATCTTCTGCTTGAACAGACCGTACTCGTAGCAGATGGAGAAGCCGGTCGCCGGGTAATCCAGCGAAGCAAGCGAGTCCATACAGCAGGCAGCCAGTCTGCCGAGACCGCCGTTGCCGAGACCTGCGTCCGGCTCCAGCTCATAAAGGTCGTTGATATTGAAGCCGAAATGCTTCAGGGCGAGGCGGTATTCATCCACAACGCCGAGGTTGCAGAGATTGGTCTTGAGCGATCTGCCAAGCAGAAATTCCATGCACATATAATACACGCGCTTGGAGCCTGTCTTGTTGACCTGCTCCTTGAAGAGCTTGCGCTTTTCGGTGAGCGTGTCCTTGACGGTCATGGCAGCCGCCTTGTACATCTGCTCGGGAGACGCTTCCTTCGGCGTGCAGCCGAAGTAACGCGAAAGTTTGCTTTCGAGCTTTTCCTCTACGGCTTTGACTTCTTTGGAATTGCTGTTCATTTCTTGGGGTTCTCCTTAGTTAAAAAAGTTCATCATACATTTGCATGTATTTCTTCGCCGACGCTCCCCAGGAGAAGTCGGTTTTCATGATTTTCGTCACCAGTCTGCGGCGCTTTTCCGGATCGTGCCACAGGGCGATGGCGGCATTCGTGCGCTCCAGCAGCTCGTCTGCGTTGTAGTTGGCAAAGGTAAAGCCGTTGCCGTGAATCTCGCCGTCCTCGGTCTCGTAGTAGCCCTTGATCGAGTCGAACAGACCGCCGGTCTCCCGGACGACCGGGATCGCGCCGTAGCGCGAGGCGATCATCTGTGAAAGCCCGCAGGGCTCGCTCTTCGAGGGCATGAGGAAGATGTCGCAGGCGGCATAGATGCGGCGCGACATGTCACGGTTGTAGAGGATCAGGCTGCGCACCTTGTCGCGGTGGCGGTTTTCAAGGTCGCGCATGTAGCCCTCGTAGCCCGCGTCGCCCATACCGAGGATGACCAGTTGAATATCGTTTTCGAGCAAGCGCTCCGCAATCGCGCAGAACAGGTCAAGCCCCTTGTGCGCGACAAGGCGTGAGATCAGCGCCACGACCGGCACATCCGCGCGGACGGGCAGTGCAAGCTCGCTTTGCAGCGCCTTTTTGTCCTCGACCTTCTTTGCCGGGGCTTTTGCCGAGTAGTGCGCCGGAATGCCCGGATCGGTCGCCGGGTCGTACAGCGCATAGTCGATGCCGTTGAGAATGCCGCGCAGCTTTGCCTGCTCCTTGATCAGCTCATGGTGCAGACCGTGCGCAAAGTAGGGCGTTTTGATCTCCGCCGCATAGGTCGGGCTGACCGTGGAGACCAGGTCGCAGCATTCAATGGCAGCCTTCATCAGATTGATACAGCCGTCGTAGCACATGGTGCCGAGATGCTCGTTGCCGAGCCCGAAAACGCCGCCGAGAATATACGGGTCATACTGCCCCTGATATTCGATGTTGTGAATGGTGAAGACCGAGCGAATCTGATTGTACCGCCAGTCGCTCTTATACTTCAGCTTGAGATAGACCACGGAGAGGGCTGCCTGCCAGTCGTGCGCATGCAGAACATCCGGCACAAAATCAATGTGCGGCAGGACGTTCAGCACCGCCTCGCAGAAGTAGGCAAAGCGTTCGCCGTCGTCAAAATGCCCGTAGAGACTGCCGCCTCTGCCGAAATACTGCTCGTTGTCCACAAAGTAGTAGATGATGCCGTTGTACTTCAGCATCCGGATGCCGACATACAGCTGACGCCAGCCGAGAAAGACGGTTCCCTCATATATTGTTTCCATTTCCGCACGAAAACTTTCACCGACTGCGCGGTAAAGCGGCATGATCACGCGGACATCCACGTCCTTGCCGCCGCACTTCTGAATTTCCGCGGGCAGGGAGCCGAGCACGTCGCCGAGACCGCCGGTCGCGGCAAAGGGCAGCGCCTCTGCGCCGACAAAGAGGATTTTTCTCATATGATGACTCCTTTATCAATGTAGAACGGCATGGAATCATGCCCGGACAGCGTTCTGCCGTCGCGGATCACGACGTTCTTGTCGGTGATAACGCAGTTCAGCGAAACGTTCTTGCTGACAATTGTGTCCTGCATGAGAATGGAGTTGCGCACCGCCGAGCCGCGTGCCACATGCACGCCGCGGAAGATGATGGAGTTCTCAACCTCACCCTCGATCACGCAGCCGTCCGCGATCAGCGAGTTGCTGGCGCGCGCCCCCTCCAGATACTTGGTCGGCGTCGAGCTGCGCACCTTGGTGTAGACCGGGTGATACGGCACGTCAAAGAGCGCCTTGCGCACTTCGGGGCGCAGCACGTCCATGTTGCAGGCAAAGTAAGAGGCAAGCGAGTTGATGGTTGCCGAATAGCCGTCAAAATTGTAGATATAGTAATCTGCGTGCATCAGGTTCTTCGCGATGATGTCGTGATAGAAGCTCTTATAGCCGTGCGCGATGGAATCGCGGATGATGTCGAGCAGATAGGAGCGGCGTAAGACGAAGATGTTCATCGAAACGTTGTGATAGCCGTCGTCGGATGCGGTGTGCTTGGAAATATCGTCGATGCGCCCGAGCAGGTCGGCGTCCACGAGAATCTCCTTGCCGATGCCGTCGTCCGTCACCTTCTTGCGGTGCGTGACCAGTGTGATGTCGGCGCGGGTCTCGATGTGCCGGTCGAGAATCTTCTGATAGTCGATCGTACAGACGCGGTCGCAGTCGGTCATGACGACATATTCTTCGCTCGAACGCGAGATGAAGTTGAGAGCGCCTTTGAGCAGCTCAAGCCGCGAGGTATAGAGCAGCTCGCTCTTGTTGGAGTCGTAGGCGGTGATGAACGGGGGGAGCAGCTTGATGCCGCCGCTGCGGCGGGCAAGGTCCCAGTCCTTACCGGTGCCGATGTGATCCATCAGCGACTGGTAGTTGTAATTGGTGATGACGCCGACCTTGGTGATGTCCGAGTTGACCATGTTGGAGAGTTCAAAGTCGATCATGCGGTATCTGCCGCAGAACGGGATCGAGGCGATCGCGCGGCGGCGGGTCAGTTCGGGAACCACATAGTCGTGGATGTTGGAAAAGATAATACCGATAGCGTTCATGTCCGTTCCTCCTTATTCCGAGATCATGGCGCCGGCTTCCACCGTTGCGCCGGCTTCCACCGTACAGCCGTTGCCGATGACGGCAATGCCCTTGGCGGTCTCTTTGGCTTCGCCGACCGTGGCGCCGGTCTCAACCGTGATGTTCTCATCGAGGATCGCGTAGTTGATTTTTGCGTCCTTGCCGATATGGGTGTTTGCCATGATGACACTGTCCGTGACGACCGCGCCCTCCTCGACGACAACGTCGTTCGAGAGCACCGAGCGGATGACCGTGCCGTAGATCTCACAGCCCTCGGTGATGATCGAGTCCGAGATCACGGCGTCCCTGCCGACATACTGTGGGGGGCTGACCGAGGAGCGGGAATAGATTCTGCCCTTCGACTCCTCGTTCATCGAGAACTTCGGGTCTTCGCCGAGCAGGTCCATATTGGCGCTCCACAGGCTGTCGATGGTGCCGACGTCCTTCCAGTAGCCGTCGAAAGCGTAGGCAAACATGCGCTCGCCCGCTGCCAGCATGGCGGGGATGATGTTTTTGCCGAAGTCGTTTGCGGAATTCGGGTCCGCCTCGTCGGCGATCAGGTATTCAAACAGCTTTTTCTTGTTGAAGATATAGATGCCCATCGACGCTTTGGTCGAATCGGGGTTTTTCGGCTTTTCGGTGAACTTGTAGATCTGCCCATTGTCATGCGTGGTCAGAATGCCGAAGCGGCTTGCCTCCTTCAGCGGCACCTCCAGCACCGCGATGGTGCAGTCTGCGTCCTTCTTTTTGTGATAGCGCAGCATGTCCGCATAGTCCATGCGGTAGATGTGGTCGCCCGAGAGGATGATGACGTATTCGGGGTCATACTGGTCGATGAACGCCATGTTCTGATAGATGGCGTTTGCCGTGCCCTTGTACCAGTCGGCTTTTTTCTGACCCTGGTAGGGCGGCAGGATCTTGACGCCGCCGTAGGTGCGGTCGAGATCCCACGGCAGACCGTTGCCGACGTAGTCGTTCAGCATCAGCGGCTGATACTGTGTCAGCACGCCGACCGTGTCAATGCCGGAATTGATGCAGTTGGAAAGCGGAAAGTCGATGATGCGATACTTGCCCCCGAAGGTGACTGCGGGCTTTGCGGTGGATTTCGTCAGTGCGTACAGACGGGAACCCTGACCGCCGGCAAGAAGCATGGCGACGCATTCTTTTCTTTTTTTGTTCATAGTATCCGTACCTCCGAAAAATTTTAACGCTGAAAAGGCATCCGCGCCCTTTGAAGTTGGCTTTGCTTATGGGCTATGGGTTATTGCTTCGGTTTTTCGCTTTTTGCAATGACTTTTTCTTTCAGGATGACCGCGCCGAGCGCCGGCAGATCGAGGCAGATGGTTGAGGAACCGTCCTTCTGCTTCTTTGCGCGGAGCGCACCGGTCGTCTTTTTGTAACCGCCGTACTTTTCATCCGAGGAATCAAGCAGCATGGAATAGCTCGTGTGCGCGGGGACATGCAGAATGTGACCGGGGCGCTCGACGGGGGTGAAGTTAACAACGGTGAGCAACGCTTCTCCCGCACGGTTCTTGCGGCGGATGGCGATGATGCTCTCGTCGGCATTGTCCACCTCGATCCATTCAAAGCCGTCCCAGCTGTCGTCCGCCTGCCAAAGCTCGCTGTGCGCAAGATACAGACGGTTGAGGTCGCGCACAAAGGCGTGCATCTTTTTATGCTGCTCGTAGTCGAGGAGAAACCACTCCACTTCCTTCTCATAGTTCCATTCGGTAAACTGTCCGTTCTCACAGCCCATGAAGAGCAGCTTTTTGCCCGGATGCGTCATCATGTAGATGAGAAACGCGCGCATGCCGTCAAACTTCTGCCCGTAAAGCCCCGGAAAACGGTCGAGCAGGGACTTTTTGCCGTGCACAACCTCGTCGTGCGAGATCGGCAGAACGTAGTATTCCGAGAAGGCGTACATCATCGAGAAGGTGATCTTTGAGTGGTTGCCTTTTCGGAAGAGCGGGTCGGTCGAGGCATAGGAGAGGGCGTCGTTCATCCAGCCCATGTTCCACTTCATGTGGAAGCCGAGGCCGTCGCCGTCAAAGCGGGTGACGTTTTCCCATGCGGTGGATTCTTCGGCGATCATCAACACATCCGGATAGGCTTCCCGCATATAACCGTTGAGCTTTTTGAAGAAGGCGATCGCCTCCAGCGAGCGGTTGGTGCCGTACACGTTCGGATGCCATTCGCCGGGCTTCCGGTCATAGTCGAGGTAGAGCATCGAGGCAACCGCGTCCACGCGCAGACCGTCGATGTGATATTTTTCCGCCCAGTAGGCGGCGTTGGAGACGAGAAAGCACTGCACCTCGTTGCGCCCGACGTCAAAGCAGCGCGTACCCCAGGATTTGTGCTCCTTGCGGTCGTCGCCCTGAAATTCGTAGAGCGGCGCGCCGTCAAACTCGTACAGTCCGTTTACATCCTTGGGGAAGTGAGCGGGCACCCAGTCGAGGATCACGCCGATCCCCGCGCGGTGCGCCGCGTCGATAAGCGCCATGAAGTCGTGCGGCGTGCCGAATCGGGACGTGGGCGCATAGTAGCCGCAGATCTGGTAGCCCCACGAGCCGTCGAAGGGATGCTCCGCCACCGGCATCAGCTCGATGTGCGTGTACCCCATGTCGCGGACGTAGGGGACAAGCTCGTCTGCAAGCTGCTTGTAGCTGTAAAAGCTGCCGTCGGCATTTTTCTTCCATGAGCCTGCGTGGACCTCGTATATGTTCATCGGACGGCTGTAGAAGTCATCCTTGTGCGTGGCGCGCGTGCGCAGCCAGGCGGCATCCTTCCAGTTGTAACCGTCCAGCTCATAGAAGATGCTTGCATTGTCCGGGCGGACCTCGGTGTAGTAGCCGTAGGGATCGGTCTTGTAAACTGCATTTCCGTTTCGGACGACTTTATACTTGTATTTGCTGCCGACCCCGAAGGTCTTGTCCGTGAGCAGGCATTCCCAGATGCCGCCGTCTTTCTCCATGGGCAGAGATTCGTCCCAACCGTTGAAGTCGCCGACAAGATAGACCGCGTCGGCATTCGGCGCCCATACGCGGAAGCGGACGCCGCCCGCCTCGGCATGTGCGCCGAGATAGTCATAGGCTTTGTAGTTTGTCCCTTCAGCGAAGAGGTATTTTGCAAGATCGCTCTTGTTTGCTGCCATTCCGTTATCCTTTCCCCGCGTGCACGGGTGTTTTTAATCTTCTTTGCCGATGTGCACGGCGGTAATCGCTGCTTTCAGCTTTTTCGCCATCTCTTTCCGTGTGCAGTCGGGGCGCACCTCGACGGGTTCATCGCCGAGTGTAAAGCCCTCGCCGGTGTTCTTCGCCGGTGTGAAGACATAGCCCTCGTTTTCCGCATAGAAGCCGACCAGCAGTCCGAGATTCTGAATTGCTTCTTTATAGGATTTTGCCTTGAGATAGGTCTGAATGCTCGTGGGCATGTCGTCCTTGGCTTCCTCGCTGCCGCAGCAGTCGAAGACACGGTTGACGAATTCGCAGAGCATCTCGTCGGTGTAGCCCGGCATCAGGAGAAACAGCCGGTCGATGGGGCGCATGCCGTATTTTTTCGACTTGCCGAACGGCGCACCGTAGAGCGCCCCGGATTTGTCGATGTAAAGATTGATGATTTTGCTCTCTTTTTCCATGAATGTCCTCCGCTTGCGGATATAGATATAGTTTTACATATTGTATTATAGCATATATCCGTGTCAAAAAACACCCGTTTTTATGTAAAAAAGTATATAAAAAATCAACTTCGTTTTCATCATATTGACGCAAAGCGCAATCCCGGCACACGATAGGCGGAGGGCGTTTGTTTTTCAGAACGACTGCGTTTAGAAAAACGGATGAATCGGCGCCGCGCGCCGTTGACTTTGGTTGTGCAAAATGCTATAATTAACGCGTAAAATATTCTTTGGCGGAGGTCCATGCAATGAAAAAGAAACTCACAAAGTTCCTGTGTCTTGCGGCGTGCGTGATGCTGGCAGCAGCAATGCTGGCGCTCGGCGCATCGGCGGCGGGGAAGACGGTTTACCTGTCCGGCGACGGGGACGACGCGCACGACGGCGCGTCCTACCGGACGACGGTCAAAACCTTTGCACGCGCGTATGCGCTGCTCGGCGACGAGGGCGGCAGGATCGTTGTCTGCGGCACGGTCAATACCGGCGCGGAATACACGATGCCCGCATCAAAGGGCACGGTCACGATCACCGCAACCGACGGCAAGATGACTTTCCCGCTCGGCAAGATCGTGTTCGGCACGACGCTCACGCTCGGCGGCGATACGATTTTGGATCGTGTGACCCTGTCTACATCAACCGGCGTGCTTGCCTGCGGCGGTCACAATGTCATCTTCGGCAAGGACCTCAAAACGGTCGGCTCGATCATCCTTGTCGGCGGTTACAACGTGATTGAAGGCGCGACGGTCGCAGAGGCGAGCATCGCCCGCGACTATACTATTACCGTAAACGGCGGCGATTTTGCCTATTTCCGTGTCGGCAACCGCCGCGTCACGGGCAAAGCCCCCTTCGGCAATATTTCCGGAAATGCCACCTTTATTGTCAACGGCGGAAATTTCACCGCGCGTGACGATACGGCAAACCAGTCGGCAGCGGCGGGCATGAATGAGCAGACCGGCAATGTCTCGGTTACCATCAACGGCGGCAGGATCTACGGCAACCTCTTTGCCGTCGGCAGAGCAGGCACCAATGAAACGGAGCAGAACGCGCCGAAGGTTACCGGCAACATCACCGTTACGGTAAACGGCGGGCAGATCGGTGGTAGACGCCTGGATGAAAACCAGGACAACACCCTCGGCTTCACCGGAAAGTATACCCTTCGTCTGAACGACGGTCTCTTCCCACGTATTGAGAGCATCAAGGGCGGCAGCACCGCATCGGTCTCGATCTCGACCGCGCTGTCCACCGACCGCGCGGCTGTGGCAAGCACATACAAGAATCCGCTGCGCGTAGGCGCCGATCCGTGGGTCATCTATCGTGACGGCTACTATTACATGGTCTGCACGAGCAGCCGCGGCTTCTACTGCTATCGTTCCTCCACGCTGGACGGACTTGCCTATGCAAACGGCGTGCCGATCTGGACGCCGCCGGCGACCGTCACCGCAGCGAACAAGATGTACTCCAAGGATTTCTGGTCGCCCGAGCTGCACTATGTTGAAGCTGACGAGTTCGGTGAGGAATACGCCGGCTGGTGGCTCTACTTCGCGGCAGACGACGGCAACAATGAAAACCACCGTCTCTTCTGCGTCCGCGCACTGACGGATGATCCGCTCGGCGCATACGGTTCGCCTGTGACCGGGGAGGTCGGCGTGCCCGTCAAGATGGTCGTGGATAACGACACCACCTGGGCAATCGGTCAGTCGCTGCTGCGTGCAAACGGCAAGACCTATCTCATGTGGACGAGCGAGACCGGGCGCGGCACGGCAAACTTCAGGCAGAACAACAGCATTGCGCTCCTCAAGAACCCCTATGAGGTCGCAAGCGAGACCACCATCTTCAACGTTTCGGATTATGACTGGGAGAAGCACGGCTATGCGTACAATGCTGCGACCGGCGCTGCATACCCGATGGTCGTCGAGGGCGCAACCGCAGTCTACGGTGATAACGGCGAGATCATCGTCACCTACACCGGCAGCGGCTACTGGACGTCCTACTACGCACTCGGCAAGCTGGTGCTGAAGGCAGGCGCCGACCCGCTGGACAAAAATTCGTGGATCAAGAGCGCAGAGCCGATGTTCACGCGGCAGAACGGCATCCACGGCCCGGGACATGCGGCGTTCACCACCGACGCGGCAGGCAACCGCTTCATGATCTACCATGCGTACCTCGATTGGAAAAAAGAACAACGCTATGTCTTTATTCAGTCCTATACCCTGAGCGGCACCGAATTCGACATGAACGGCGGTCCTTATGCGGCGGATACTGTCCTCGGCATCTACAATGCACAGCCGAGCATTGCATCGCGCGTCAGCGGCTTCGGCAAATAAGCAAACACAAAAAGCCCCGGTTCGCGGGGCTTTTTCTTTGCAAAGTCGATCCTTTGCGTCAGTTTCCGGCGCTTTTTTGCCTTGACAATGCTTTTGCTTTCCGATACACTGAATCTGTACAAGAAAAAAGGAGATCCGCTATGAAAAAGCTCATATCTGTCTGCGCGGCGATTACCTGCGCGCTTGCGATGATCTGCGCCGCCGGTGCGGCGAATTCCACCGCTGTCTCGTGGGCATATACGGAGAATACTCCCGTGATCTCCGCCGCCGGCACCTATCCGCGCCTTGCGAAGCTCAGCGACGGCAGGCTGCTTGCCACGCACGGCACATGCGTCAGCTTCAGCGCCGATCACGGCGACAGCTGGACGACCACACGCCCGCTTCCCACGCCGCAGAAGACCGCGATGTCCGCTTCACATCGGCTGAATCCTGCCAACCATCAGCCTTTTGTGCTGCCCGGCAAGGGGCAAAACGGCGCGGATCTTGTGCTGATCGCCTACCGCTGCGATACCAACGGCTTCGGCAATGCCACGGTCGGCACGTTTTACACCTCGCTGCGCGTTGTGACCAGCCTTGACGGCGGCGCGACCTTCGGCGACGAGATTGTGCTCATTGAAAATACCTGCCTGCGCCGCACGGCGGAACACGCGAAGGACAACAGCATTTACAGCTCTTATCGCGGCTATTGGGAGCCAATGATGATTCAAACGGACGACGATACCGTGCTGCTCTATTACGCGGATGATCTCAGCGTGGCGGCGGACAAGTCACCGTGGCGGCAGCAGATCCGCTATTTCAGCTATTCGATCGCGGGCGGCACATGGAACACCGATACCACGGACAATATCGCAATCGACGGCAGCGTCCGCACGAGCAGCACGCTTGGTTCGCGCGACGGTATGCCGTCGGTCACAAGGCTGTCGGACGGCAGCTTTGCCATGGTGATCGAGGCGCAGGACTACAACGCGCGCCCTTACATCCGCCCGGACGGCACAAAGACCGGGACCGGCTATGCGGGGCTTGTCATCACGCTCGCCTTTTCCAAGGACGGCAAGACCTGGGCGACCGATAAGATGCGCCCGATCGCCGCGCCCACCAATCTGTTCACGGCGGGCAGCCTTGCCGCGGGCTATTCCTGCGGCGCGCCTTCGATCACCACACTGCCGGACGGCAGAGTGGCGGTCTCTTACCAGAGCAACGAGGATTATGTCGGCAGCCGCAGTATCAGTCTGCCCTATGTGGTGCACGTGATTGTTTCCAATGAACCGCTGACCTATGACAGCGAGATCACGGCGACCGAAGGCGGCGTTTCGCCGAGCTTTACGGCGCTGACAAGTCCGTTTGTTCCGGGCAATGGTGAGTACCAGGTCTGGAACAGCGTCAGCTGCCTTGACGGGTATCTGTATGCGCTCAGTTCAACCAATGTGGCGGGCAAGTCGGGCAGAGCCGCAGTGAAGCTGAACCGCGCCGACCTTATCGGGCTTACAGACGATCTGAACGGCGACGGAAAATTCGATCTTGCCGATATTCGCGTGCTGCTGCAGGCACTTGTATCGGAAATGAAGCCGACGTTCCGGGCGGATTACAACGGGGACGGTGCCTTTACGCTTGCCGATGTACTGTATCAGCTTCGCGCACTTCTTCAAGTTCGGTGAATAGAAAAAGACCGCTCGAAAGAGCGGTCTTTTTCTATTTCTTCGCGTGCTTTCCGGCTGTGTGCGGGAGCGACGCATAGCTTTCTTCAATGTGAATGGCACAGCGGATGTCGGGGCGGCTGGCGGCGATCTCCGAGCAGATGCGGTCGCAGAGGGCGGCGCTGCTCATCGGATAGCCGGGCGGCACCACGCAGTCAAATACTAAGGTCGTGTGCGTCGTGCCGGGCACCATGCGCAGGTCGTGGATGGAGAGCTGCGGGTCGATGCCGGTCACAATGTCGGAGACGGTCTCGCGCAGCTCGGTGAGCGCCGAGTCGCCGGTCACGATCGGGTCCATGTGGATCACGGTATGCAGCCCGTATTTGACAAAGAGCGCATGTTCGATGTTGTCGATCTCGTCGTGGATGGCAATGATGTCGCCTGCGGCGTCCACCTCGACATGGACGCTGGCAAACTGCTTGCCCGGTCCGTAGTCGTGGATCATCAGGTCATGCGTGCCGAGTACGGACGGGTAGCGCATGATCTCATCCCGCACCTGTTCGACCAGCACGGGATCGGGGGCTTTGCCGAGAATCGGGTCGAGCATGTCGCGGATCAGCCCGATGCCGCTGTAAAGGATGAACAGTGCCACCGCCACGCCGATCGCGCCGTCCAGCCATGCGCCGATGTAGGGCACAAGGCAGACCGACAAAAGCACCGCCGCACTGGAAATAACGTCGTTCCGGCTGTCGGCGGAGGATGCAGTCAGCGTGCCGGAGTTGATCTTCTTGCCGATCTTCCGATAAAAAACGGACAGCCACAGCTTGACGGCGATCGAGCCGATCAGCACGGCGACCGTCACGACAGAGAAGGCAACCGGCGTCGGCGTGATCAGCTTTCCGATGCTGCTGCGGAGCAGCTCGATGCCGATGGACAGGATCAGCACCGCCACCGTGAGCCCGGCGAGGTATTCATACCGCGCGTGTCCGAACGGATGATCCGCATCGGCAGGACGCGCCGCCATCCGGAAGCCGAGCAGGCTGATGATGCCGGATGCCGCGTCGGACAGGTTATTCACCGCGTCCGCCGTGACGGCAACGCTGCCGCAGAGCGTGCCGACCGCAAGCTTTGCGGCAAAGAGCAGAAGGTTGCAGACGATGCCGACTGCGCCGGCAAGGCTGCCGTAGGCGTTGCGGACGTGCGGAGATGCAAGATTGTCCCGGTTCTTGATGAATATGCGGCATAACAGGTCTGTCATGCGGGTCACCTCACAAAACGTGTTTAAAGGATATTATAGCAGGTTTGCATGCCCGTGTCAATGCGATAAAACGCCGCACGGCAAATTTGCCGTGCGGCGTTTTTATGCGGTCAGTCTTTGACGATCTTGTTTCTGCGGATCTTGTTGGTGGTCGTCTTTTCAAATTCGGTGTCGCGCAGCTTGATCTTGGCGATGCGCTTGTAGTGCGGGAGCGGCTCGACCGCGCGCGCCACATCTTCCTTGATGGCGGCAGCGGGATCTTCGATGCCGAGATCCTTGATCTTTTCCGCCGAGAGGAAGATCTCGGCACAGAGCGAGTCCTCGAGTCCGTGCTCGTTGTGCAGACCGTAGACCACGACCTCGGCGACATAGGGAATCGCCGCAATGTAGTTTTCGATCTCCTCAGGGAAGACATTTTTGCCGTTGGTGAGCACGATCAGGTTCTTCTTTCTGCCGGTGATCATGAGCTGACCCTTGTCGTTCATTCTGCCGTAGTCGCCGGTGTAGAACCAGCCGTCGCGCAGGACTTCCGCCGTCAGCTCGGGCTGCTTGTAGTAGCCGAGCATGACAACGTCGCCTTTGACGCAGATCTCGCCGTCGCCGTCGGGCGTGATGTTGTCAAACTTGATCTCGCAGCAGGGCAGCGGGATGCCGACCGTGGTCGGATCGTTGAACATATCGTGGTTGGCGCTGACCAGCGGCGAGCACTCGGTGATGCCGTAGCCGTTGATGAGCGAAATGCCGATGCCGTCGAAGAATTCGCCGAGCTCGGGGCGCAGGGGCGAGCCACCGCAGACGATCTTGCGCAGATTGCCGCCGAACGCCTTGTGCACAGAGGCAAACAGCGTCTTGCGCATATCAATGCCCACGCGGCGCAGCTTGTTGCTCATCGCGATCATCTTTTTAAGCGTCGCTTCCTTGCCGTTTTGCCGCGCGTTTGCCATGATCTTTTTATAGAAGACCTCGACAAAGGCGGGGACAAGATAGATGAAGTCTGGCTTGTATTCCTGCAGGTTCTTGAGGACAAATTTCAGACTGTCGTTGATGCAGATGGTGACATGCTTGTGGATGGAGACCAGCAGACCGGAGACTGCCTCATAGGTGTGATTGTAGGGCAGCACCGAGAGCGAACGGGTGTAGACTGTCGAGACCTGAAGCCCGTAGTAGACGCTGGAGACCAGATTGTGCTCCGAGAGCATGACGCCCTTCTGCATCCCGGTCGTGCCCGAGGTATAGACCAGCATCTTCAGCGCGTTCGGGTCGCTTGTCATCGAGGCGTAGGTCTCGTCGCCGTCCGCGTACAGTTCACGACCCTTTGCCATCAGAATCTCAAAGGACAGGAAGTTGCCGAAGTCCTCTTCGCGGTCGATGCCGATGAAGTAGCGCACCTTTGGCATTTCGGCAGCGTGCTGCATGAAGTCGTCCTCATAGCGCTTGGTGTAGAACACAACCTCGCAGTCGCCGTCATTGACGATGTTCATGATGTCCGAGAAGGGAAGCTCCTTGTCGATCGGCACATAAACGCCGCTCGACTTCAGCACGGTGAGGTAGACCGTGATCCAGTTGTAGGAGTTTTCGCCCACCATGGCAATGTGGCGGTCGCCCACGCCGAGCGAGGCAAGCGCCGTGCCGAGCGCCATTGTATCGGCGTAAAACTGACGGTAGGTCACGTCTATGATCTGCCCGTCGCGGCGGAATTTGAACGCGACCTTGTCGCCCGCCTCTTTGACGGCAAGCTCCATCATTTCTTTGATCGTGCTGAACTTTTCAACTTCGTAAAGCTTATAGGGAAGCTTAGGCATAGGTGTCTCCTCCGTGAAAAAACTTCTATAAAGATATTTTACCACAATGCGGTTTGCGTGTCAACGGGTTCGCTCAGTTTTTGCGCGGTCTGCGCAGGCAAAGCGCATACAGCCCGACCGCGCCGGTCAGGACGGCTGCCGCCGCTGCCCACGGGCGCACACCGCCGCTTTCCGCAAAGGCAAAAAACGAGGGCGGCAGCAGAAAACGCACCCATGCAAAACCGAGCAGCGCGGGCAGGTCAAAGAAGATCGGGCAGAAAGCGACCGACAGCAGCGTAAGTACCGACAAAAACAGCGATTTTTGCGTGGCATCGCCAAACAGCATTGCAAGAATCAGTCCGATGCCGGAGAGAAAGACGGCATAGCATGCGGCGGCGGGAAGCAGCGCCATCGCCCCCGTGCCGAAACAGGCATCGCACAGGGCAAGCGCTGCCGCCGTCACAGAGACGGTCAGCAGCAGCACGGAAAAGACGCCGGGCAGGATCAGCCGCCAAAGCGTGTTTTTGGCGCCGAGACGCCCTGTGAGCCGTCGCAGTGTTTCGCCGTCAAACGGGCAGGCGAAAAAGCCGAACAGGCAGAGAAAAAGCAGGGAAATGCAGCCGCGCACGGCACGGATTCCGAGCCCTTCGACGGTGATCGGCGTTCCCGACACGGTCTCATAGGTGAAACGGAACGGAGCATCGTCCGCAAGATACGCGTCGATCGCAGCGCGCATCTCCTCCGGCGACCGGTCGACCTTCGCGTCGGCAAGCGCGCCGCTTACGAGATAGGGCGCATAGATCTCGATCAGCCGCGCCGTCACCCGCAGACGGTGAAGCGGGGTAAACACCGCGGTCGGCGTGTCGAGAAAGCGGATTACGCCGTGCGTGTCCCGTGCGGCAAGGCGCGCGGTCAGGTCGTCCGGCAGGATCACGCCCATGGAGATCTCGCCGCGCTGCATGGCGGCGCGCAGCGCGGACTCGTCCGTATAGGGAAGCAGCCCATCGCCTTCGAGTACCTCGCGCAGCGCGGCGGCGCAGGCGTCCGTCCCACCCCCGGTCATGCCGCAGCGCGGTAATTCCGTTTCGTCCGTGAGACTGCCGCAGAGCAGGATGCCGCAGAGCAGTGCTGCCAGCATGCCGAGCAATGCGCCGCGGCGGCAGACCGATTTGAAGATGATCAGCATGCTCATACCGTCAGACCTCCGTTTCGGACCAGTCGGTCAAGCCGTCGCATGGCAAGCAGAACGGCGGCTGCCGCATACAGAACGGCGGTCGCCGACGCCTGCGGCGAAAAGTTGCCGCCGAGCAGCGGTGCAAAAAGCCCGCATGCAGCGCCGAACGGGGTATACGCGCCGATCGTCGCCACGCGCAGCGGCAACAGATGCAGCGGCAAAAGTCCGCCGCAAAGAAACAGGCAGACCCCGCCCATTGCGCAGGGAATCGCCGCGCCGAGCTGTGTGGCGGACGCTGCGGCAGACAGGGCGCAGAGAAACAGATTCAGCAAAAGCAGCCCGGCAAAGCCGGAAAGCATCGCGCCGACCGTCAGCGTGAGCAGTCCCGCCCGCGCAGCGGCAAAACCGAGCCCGCAGAGGAGCAGAGCGCGGCAGAAAAACGGGATCACACATTTGCCGAAGAGAAACACGCCGTTTGTCACGCCGAGGCTGCGTACACGGCAGAAGACGGCGTAGGTGCAGCTCCCGCGAATGTCGGCGGCAAAAAGCGCCTCACAGAGAAAGAGCAGCATAACCGAAAAGCAGACGGCGTAATGTGCGGGGAGCGACAAACCCGATGCGCTGTAGGGCAACGTCTCCGCCGCAAATGCTGCCGTCGGCAGGGTGAGAATTTCCACGGCGCAGGCAAGCTCCAGCCGCTCAATTGCGCGTGCCGCATCGCCGGTGGGCAGGGTGGCTGCAAGCGGCTGCCATGCGGCGTTGACGGCGGATTCGGCTGTTCGCATCAGCATCTCACCGGTCGCCGCGGCATGCGAAACAAGCGCGCCGTTTCGCCGGAGCGCGTCCGAGAGGAGGATGCGCACGGCACTGTCGTCGCCGTCGAGAATGCCGGAGATAAAGTCCACGGAAAAGAGCATGGCGGCGGCGTATCTGCCGCTTTGCACGCCCGCGATCGCCGTTTCTTCATCGCAGTTTTCCACCGTGAACAGCGCGGCGATCTCCTCGTTGCCCGTAATCGCTGCAACGGCTGTGCGGCTGAGAAAGGAATCGTCCTTGTCCACCAGCGCCAGCCGCAGCGCGCTCTCCTTTTGCCCGGCGCCTGCCGAGACGGCGGCAAGCGCGGCGAGCGAAGCAGCTGCAAGCAGCAGAAGCAGCGGCAACAGGCGGCAGAGCCGCTTCGGCAGGCGGCAAAGTTCGCCGCGAAGGAAGCCGAGCGCCGCGCTCATACCGGCGTTTCCGCCCGCGTGAGCGTTTCCTCCCGCATACTGCCGTCCGTGAGCAGCAGACGGCGGCTTGTCAGCGGCAGATATTCGTCCGCGTCGTGCGCGGCGATCAGCAGACTGCCGCCGTTTTGCAGAAAATCGCCGAGATAATCCGTCAGCATGGCTGCGTGCGCCTCGTCCAGCGCGGCATAGGGTTCGTCGAGGAGGAGGATGTCCGGTGCGGCAACCAGCGTGCAGACGATGCTGCACAGCTTCTTCATGCCGCCCGACATGTCACGTACACGCATCGGGCGCAGCTCGTCCGCGCAAAGCGGCAGCACCTGCGGCACGCGCGCGCGTGCAATGGCAGAAAAATAGCGCAGATTGTCGGCAAAGGTCATATCCTCCAGCAGCGCCGCGCTCTGCGGCACATAGCCGACCTTGCCGCTTCGCCTGATCTTGCCGTGCGTCGGGCGCAGAATGCCTGCGGCGGCGGTGAGCAGCGTAGTTTTGCCGCTGCCGTTTTCGCCGCAGAGGGCGACAGCCTCACCTGCGGCAAGGGTAAAGCTGATGTGTTCCAGAATAGTGCGCTTGCCGTATGCAAGGCTGAGATCGGAGATTTCAAGGCGGTTTTTCATGCATGCATCCTAACTATAGCAACAGAATGATTTACATATATGGTAGCACGATTTCCCGCAGCCGTCAACAGACTCTTGCTTTTTGGAAAATGGTGTAGTATAATAATAAGGCGGCGCGTCTGCGCCGAAATCGGCGCATTTTGCGCTTCTATATGGAGAAACATATGAAAAAAATTCTGCTTGCACTGACCCTTTGTCTCGCGCTGTGCTTCTCGCTGCTTGGCTGCGGAGAAAAAAAGACCGGCGCGGACTACCTGTTCGATTCGTTTGACAAACTGTCTGCCTCGATGCAGAACAAGGACGTGGAAAAACTGACAAAGAACCTGAACGGCGGGATGGAGCTTTCGATCGGCGCTGCCGACCTCGGTTCACTCGTCAGCGTGATCGGAGACGGCGCCGCCGGGCTGCCGACACTGACCGATGCAGAGTTCTCGTACCTCATGCGGGAGGATAAGCAGGCGATCGGGCTCGGCGTGACGATGAACGGCAAGGCATATGCGCTGCAGGCGGTCACGGATGGCACGGATATTGCATTTGTCACGGATATGCTCAGCAAGAACTACGGTATTACCGTTGCGGAATTGCAGGCGCTGCTCGGCGACGCGATGCCGGCAGACCTTTTCTCTGCTTTTGACATGGCGAAGGTGTCCATGGATGCAAAGGCAATGGAGAAGTCGGCGGATGCGGTGAAGCGCACCATGCGTGAAAAGGTCACATTCACACTGACCGAGAACGACGGCAGCGTCACGGTCGGCTTTATGCTCACGCCGGAGAACACGGCGGATGTGCTGGCTGCCTTTGCCGAAGAGACGGGCAGCGATGCATTTGCCATGTACCTGCTGGCGGCGTTCGGACTTTCGGATGCGGCAGAGATGTCTGCGGATGCGGATCTGCGCACCGAACTGCAGAGCGCGCTGACCGATGCCGGCTTCACGGCAAACTTTACCGCCGAGATCACCAAGAAGGGTACGGCGCTTGTTGCGCTGAACGGTGACATCACGACGACGGACGAAACAATAACGGTCGGCATCACGCCGGTGGAGAACGGTCTTTGCTATAGTGTTGTACAGGCGGATATGCAGGTTGACACGACTGTTGTCATGAAAGACGGTCTGTACAGTGTAGAGGCGGTCACCGCGTCAAACGATGTGACGGGGACGTCAAAAATGGAGTTTGCGGACGGCAAGGGGACATTTTCGGTTGATGCCAAGACCGGCGCCGCCGATCTGTTCTCTTATGCGTTTGATCTGACCTATACACTGACCGACAAGACGCTGGATATGCAGGTGGTCAGCGCGCATGCGGGCGGCAAGGACTTTGACCTGACCGGCACCGGCGTGACGCTGCATATCGGCGGTGAATTCACCATGCCGGAGATGCCCGCAGAGTACACCTCGGTTGCCGACTTCGGCGAAGCCGAGTGGCAGGCGGTCGTGACCGATCTGCTCACGAAGAATCCCGAGCTGCTGACGCTCCTGATGGGCATGATGCAGTAACCAACAACATAAAAAGCAGCCGAAAGCGCTATGCTTTCGGCTGCTTTTCTTGTTGTGTATGTATGGTGTGAGCAGGACAGCAACCGTAGGACGGGGGGCTTGCTCCCGCCGCAATCGCTGAAGCAAAGTCAATGACGGTCTTTATCCCTTAAGATACAACTTCTTCTCTCCCACAAGCGAGGTGCAGAGCGCGTCAAAACGCGCTTTTGCCTCCTTTGCCTCCGGCGCATCCGCGTCAAAATGCGGACGTTTGACCGCGCGCAGGAGGATGTTCTTCGGCGTGTCGTCCGGGTCGGTCAGTTCGAGTGCCGCAGCGTCGTACCCGGCGGCTTCAAGGCGGCAAAGCCGCAGCGCATCGGTTGCCGCATCGCAGAATTTTTTCTTCAGCATCGGGTATTTCGTGATGAAATCAAAGGCGTGCGTGTCGAGGTTCTGCAAAAGCTCCTTCTGGCAGCAGGGCGTGGACAGAATCACGCCCGAGCCGAGCGCAATCGCCTTGCCGAGTACGATGTCGGTGGCGATGTCGCAGGCGTGGAGCGAGACCGTCAGATGCACCGGCGACGCATAGGGGTAGTCGTCGATGTCGCAGGCGTGGAAGGAAAGCCCGCTGTAGCCGAGGTCGGCGGCGGTCTCCGCACAGAAGGCAATGACATCCGCCTTGCGGTCGATGCCCACCATCTCCACCTCGCGCCCCATCGTCACGGTGAGATAATGGTAGATGGCAAAGCTGAGATAGCTTTTGCCGCAGCAGAGGTCAAGCACATTCAGCTTGCCCGTCTTCGGCAGGTAACGGTAGATCTCCGCCACATGCTCGATAAAGCGGTTAATCTGTCGGAATTTCGGCTGCTTCTTGTCATAGACACGTCCGTGCGCGTCCGCGATGCCGAGCGCCGCGAGAAAAGGTTCGCTGCCGTCAAAGGTGTATGCCTTGGCACGGTTGTGCGCGGGCAGGGTGATGGTCTTGCCGTAGCCATCGCATGCGGCGGCAAATTTCTTTTCGCCGAGGATGGTCTCGCTGCCGCTCTTTGAGCGGCGGTATTCCGCCTCCGCACCGTCGCCGATCAGATTGATCTGTGCAAAGCCGCAAAGTGCCGCCGAAAGCCTGTCCGCGTCCGTCACATCGAGGTTCTCATGCAGCGCCTTGCCGTCTGTCGTGCGCGTCTCCAGTTGCAAAACCGGCTTGCCGCCGAGCTCGATCAGCTGCCCGATCCTGCGCAGCACGGCGCGGTCGGCGGGCTTGGACGCCACCAGCTTCTTGAGGAATCGGCGCTCTGCCGCAGCGGATACAAGCACGGCAAAGCGGGAAAGTGTTTCACTCATTTTTTCTTACCGTCCGTATCGCCTTTTGCTTTCCCCCTCTTCTTTGAGAAGGAGATCTTGTTCTCGGTATGGTTCCGCAGCCGCTCAATATTGCCGCGGTGCATGAAGATGATCAGCGCCGCCACAATGAAGCTGAACAGTACCGGAAAACCGATGGAACCGTGCGTCGCCAGTTTGTAGGTGACGATGGGGTAGAGCATCATGCAGATCACCGAGCCGAGCGAGACATAGCGCGTCGCCGCGACGAGCAGCAGGAAAATAACCGCAAGGATGAGAAAGCAGAGCGGATCAAGCGTGAGAATCATCGCCACCACGGTGGCAACACCCTTGCCGCCTTTGAATTTGAAGAAGATCGGGAAGATGTGCCCGATCACGCAGAACATGCCGGCAAGATACCCGCCGAACGCCGTGCCGAGCAGAAACGAGCCGAAGAGCACCGAGACGACCGACTTGAGCATATCGCAGAGCAGCGTTGCCGCCGCTGCGCTCTTGCCGTAAGTGCGCAGCATGTTGGTCATGCCCGCATTGCCGCTGCCGTACTTGCGGATGTCGTCGTGATAGAAAACTTTGGAGATCACCAGGGCAAAGTTGACGCTGCCGAGCAGGTAGGGCACTGCGATGCAGAAAAGCATCAGCAGGATGAGGACGACGGATGCCGCCCCTCCTTCATGACCGAGACGGTCAAGCAGAATATTCTGAAGTGTTGTGCCGGTATACATGTCAGTTCCCCCGTTTGTCAAAAAGTCGGTTCAGCCGCGCCTGCATGTCCTGCTTTACGGCGTTTGTTTTGTCGGTCAGCTTCTTTGCCGCGACAACGGCGTCACTTTCGCCGAGTGTGGCAAGCAGAATGTCGTTTTCGGCGACATCCGCCAGCTTTGCGCAGAAGGTGTATTCGCGCCCGTCCTCATCGTAGGCAACAGCCAGTCCTTCTTCGATGCGGTCCACGCGCAGTTCGGTTTCTTTCATGATTTTTCCTCGCTTGAGTAACATACTTCTTCAGTATACCACGCCGCGGGCAAAAATGAAAGAAAAAGTTTATATGAATTGACAAGGACGCTGAAAATTGGTACAATAATAAGACAGAAATACGGGGGAGTGCTACGGTATGGATGCAATCAAACAAGAAATCGAATCCCTGCGCACACGCCTGACGCATTACGCCAAGCAGTATTATGTGTACGACACGTCCGAGATCTCGGACTTTGAATATGACGCGCTGTTCCGCCGCCTGCAGGAGCTGGAGGCGGCGCATCCGGAATACGATGATCCGAATTCGCCCACGCGCCGCGTCGGCGGCAGGGTGCTGGACAAATTCGAGAAGATCACGCACCGCGTGCAGATGGGCAGTCTCTCCGATGTGTTCTCGTTTGAGGAGCTGCATGACTTTCTCGACCGCGTCGCCGCCGAGGTGCCGGATGCCGTCTATTCGGTCGAGCCGAAGATCGACGGGCTTTCGGTGGCGCTGACGTATGAAAACGGCAATTTTTCATTCGGCGCGACGCGCGGCGACGGCTTTGTCGGCGAGAATGTGTCCGAGAATCTGCGCACCATTGCCACGATCCCGCTGACGCTGCCCGAACCGCTGACGTTCTGCGTGCGCGGCGAGGTCTATATGCCGCGCGAGGTGTTTAACAGCCTGAATGCCGTGCGCGAGCGCGAGGGCAAGCCCCTGCTTGCCAACCCGCGCAACGCCGCCGCCGGTTCGCTCCGGCAGCTGGATTCCAAGATCACGGCAAGTCGCAAGCTGGATATTTTCGTTTTCAACCTGCAATGGGGCGATCTTTATGCGGATCGTCCGAACCCGGACAGCCACTTTGAGATCCTCGACCGCCTGCACGAACTCGGCTTTCATGTGCTGACCGACCGCATCCGCGCGTCGGACTATGACGCGATCCGCGCACACATTGAGGCGCTCGGCGCACGGCGCGATGCGCTGTCCTATGACATCGACGGCGCGGTGGTCAAGCTGGATTCCATTGCAAAGCGCGCAGTCGTCGGCGAGGGAACCACCACGCCGAAGTGGGCGGCGGCGTACAAGTATCCGCCCGAGCGCAAGGAGACCAAACTTGTTGACATCGCCATCCAGGTGGGCAGAACCGGCGTGCTCACGCCGACCGCCGTGCTGGAGCCTGTGCGGCTGGCGGGGACGACCGTCACCCGCGCGACTCTGCACAACATCGACAACATCCGCGACAAGGACATCCGCATCGGCGACACTGTTGTCCTCCAAAAGGCGGGCGACATTATCCCCGAGGTCGTCGAGAGCCTGCCGGCAAAACGGACGGGCGCGGAAATCGTCTATGAAATGCCCACGCATTGCCCCGCCTGCGGCAGTCCCGTCGTGCGCGACGAGGACATGGCGGCGGTGCGCTGCCCGAACGAGCTTTGCCCGGCAAAGCGCTCGCGCGCCATTGCGCATTTTGCCTCCAAGGCGGCGATGAACATTGACGGGCTCGGTCCGCAGATCCTTGACCTGCTGCTCGACCGCGGTCTGATCGAAAACGCCGCCGATCTTTATAAACTTCGCGTCGAGGATCTCCGCGACCTCGACCGCATGGGCGACAAGTCCGCGCAGAACCTCGTGGACGCCATTGAGCGCTCCAAGCGCGCAGGGCTGGAACGCCTGATCTTCGCGCTCGGCATCCGACAGGTCGGCGAGGTTGCCGCCCGCACGATCGCCGAGAAATACAAAACGCTTGATGCTTGCTTTGACGCCACGGTCGAATCGCTTTGCGAGATCGACGACATCGGGCAGATCACGGCAGAGAGCATCGCGGAATTTTTCGCGCGCCCCGAAAGCCGCGCGCTCTGCGATGCGCTGAAAGCCGCCGGTGTGCTGACCGAGAGCATCGCCGCGCCGAAGGGCGACCGCCTTGCGGGGCTGACCTTCGTCATCACCGGCACGCTGCCGACGATGAAGCGGGATGAGGCGTCCGCGCGCATCCTGCAAAACGGCGGCAAGGTCAGCGGCAGCGTCTCAAAGAAGACTTCCTACCTGCTTGCGGGCGAGGATGCCGGTTCCAAGCTGACCAAGGCAAAGGAGCTGAACATCCCGATCCTCACCGAGGCTGAATTCCTCGCCATGCTCGATCAGGCTTAGGCGAGGTTCAGATAGCGCAGAATCCCGTTGTAGATGCCGCGTGCAAACAGGCGCGGGTTCTCGTTCATCAGCCGCGCATCGTTTGCGTTTGTAATGTAGCCGAGCTCGATCAGCGTCGCGGGCATGCGCGTGCGGCGCAGCACATACAGGCTCGGGCGGGCGAAAACGCCGCGGTCACGCAGCCCCGTTGTCTCCGTAATCCCCGTGACGATGTCGCGGGAGAGCGCGGCTGCGGGCGTGTTCAGCGCATAGACATACCCCTCCGTACCGGAGGCGGACGGCGCGCTCGACGCATTGGCGTGCAGACTGATGAAGTAATCCGCGCCCCAGCTGTTCGCGTCGTTTACGCGCGCGGCAAGGCTTGACGCATTGCTCGTGCCGAGCTGTGTTGTCGGCGTCGGACGGGAGAGCCGCGCTTCCAGAGCGGGATTTGCATTGATGAGCGCTGCCAGCTCCGTGCCGATTTTGTAGGTCAGATCCTGCTCGCGCAGCCCGTTGCCTTCGGCGCCCGCGTTCGGATTTTCGGGGTTGTGCCCCTGGTCGATATAGATTTTGATCGCCATGTTACCACCTCTTTATCGTTTGCTTTCGCAGCAATTATATGCGGGAGCACTATTTTCCAACACATGAAAGAACTGCAAAGAATTCTGAGTTATGTCCGCCGCGCGGCGGACGAATATGAGATGATCCGCGCAGGGGACAAAATCTGCGTCGGCGTCTCCGCCGGCAAGGATTCGCTCACCCTGCTCGTCGCACTTGCCGAGCTGCGGCGGTTTTATCCGAAGCCGTTCACGCTTTGCGCCGTCACGGTCGATCTCGGCTTTCCCGGCGCGGACTACAGCGAGATCGCGGAGCTCTGCCGCCGCCTGTCGGTCGAATACCGCGTGGTTCCGACCGAGATCGGCAAGATCGTCTTCGACATCCGCCGGGAGAAAAATCCCTGCTCGCTCTGCGCCAAGATGCGGCGCGGCGCGCTGCACGCGGCGGCAAAGGAGATGGGCTGTACCTCGGTCGCGCTCGGACACCATTTTGACGACGCGGTGGAGACTTTCATGCTCAACCTGTTTTACGAGGGGCGCATCGGCTGCTTTTCGCCGGTGACCTACCTCTCGAATACCGGACTGTATCTGATCCGCCCGATGCTCTTCGTGCCGGAAAAGCAGATCCGCTATTTCGCCGCGCGGGCAGATCTCCCCGTCGTGGCAAGCAAATGCCCTGCGAACGGCAACACCGAACGGGAGAATATGAAGCAGCTTCTGCACACGCTCGAACGCGAACATAAGGGAATCAAGCACCGCATCTTCGGCGCGATGGAGCGCGGGGAAGTGGACGGTTTCAAGGTGACCGGCAATGTGCCGGACGACGAATGACAAGAACGAAAGAAGGAAGACCGATGAAGATTTCAATGATAGGCAGCGGCAGATGGGGTACCTTTATCACCTGGTACCTCGACAGCATCGGGCACACGGTCAAGCTGTACGGTCCCGCAGACACGCCGCATATGCAGGCACTGCTTGCCACGCGGTCAAACGGGACGGTAACGCTCCCCGAGAGCGTGGAGCTGGTCTGCGATATTCACGCGCTTGCCGATGCGGACGTGATCGGCATCTCGGTGCCCTCGCAGGCGCTGCACGGGCTGATGGGCGAGCTGCGCGACGCCAACCTTACCGATAAAAAGTTTGTTCTCTGCATGAAGGGCATCGATATCAAGAGCGGCAAACGGCTCAGCGAGATCGCCTCCGAGGGTGCGGTGCATGACCGCGTCGCCGTCTGGATCGGTCCGGGGCATCCGCAGGAGTTCTGCCGCGGCATCCCCAACTGCATGGTCATCGACTCGGCGAATGAGGCGCTGAAGCGCGAGCTGGTCGAGGCGTTTTCCAGTAAACTGATTCGCTTTTACTACGGCAGCGACCTCATCGGCAACGAGGTCGGCGCGGCGGCAAAGAACGTGATCGGCATCGCCGCGGGCATGCTGGACGGCATGGGTGTCTCCTCGCTCAAGGGGGCGCTGATGGCGCGCGGCGCGCGGGAAGTCGCGCGTCTGATCCGCGCCATGGGCGGCAATGAGCTGTCCGCCTACGGACTCTGTCACCTTGGCGACTATGAAGCGACCGTTTTCTCCAAGTACAGCCACAATCGCCAGTTCGGCGAGTCTTATGTGAAGGGCGAAGCCTACACCGACCTTGCCGAGGGGTATTATACCGTCAAGGCGATGATGAAGCTTGCCGACCGCTATAAGGTCGATCTGCCGATCTCGGCGGCGGTCTATGCCGTGCTCTATGAGAGCGTGCCGCCGAAGACGGCGATCGACGCGCTGTTTGAGCGCAGCCTGAAAGAGGAGTTTGTCTGATGGGGCTGTTTTCCCGCTTTGCAAAGAAGAACACCGCCTCGCTTGCCTACCGGCGGCAGATGGCGCAGATGATCAGCAATAAGCGCATCAAATACGTCGGTGAGAGGCGGGACGGCGTGGAGGAGGTCATCGGCAAGGGCGGCAGCATCTCGATCCGCGACGATGAGATTCTGGTCTTTTCCTCGGCGGACGTCCTTCTGCGGGCGAAAATTGCCGATATGGATGCCTCCGAGCTGCTCTCTAAGGACGGCGTCATCATCACCGCGCCCGACCTGGAACACGGCGGCGCGGTGCGTACCGTGATCGTGTACTATGTGTATTACCGTTAGGAGGCGCGCATGAAAAAAGAGGGACTTCTGTACCGCGTGAAGAACGCTGCATCGGCGCTTTTCGGCGGGACAAAATTCACAAGTGCGGTCATCCTTGCAGGCGGCAGCGGGACGCGCGTCGGCGCGGACAAAACCAAGCAGATGATCGAACTCTGCGGCAAACCGCTGGTGGTGCACACCCTGCTTGCCTTTGAGGCGTGCGACTATGTAAATGAGATCGTTGTCGTTGCCAAGCAGGACGAGATCGCAAAATATGAAGAATTCCGCACCGCTTACGGTCTTCGCAAGCTGACGAAGATCGTTGCGGGCGGTGAGACGCGGCAGATGTCGGCGAAGAACGGCTTTGACGCGGCGGACGAGCTGGCAGCGTATGTCGCCATTCATGACGGTGCGCGCGCGCTGGTCACGCCTGAGCAGATCGGCGAGGTCATCCTTGCCGCCTATGCGCACGGCGCGGCGATTGCCGCCACCCGTGCGACCGATACCGTGAAATATGCATCGGGCGGCTTTGTCGCCGAGACGCTGGACCGGAACGACATCTGGCTTGCCCAGACACCGCAGGTCTTCCGTGATGAGATCTACCGCGCCGCGGCGTACACGGCGGAAAAGGACGGCTTTGCCGCCACCGACGACGCGTCGCTTGCCGAGCACATCGGCATCGGCGTGTATCTGGTGGACTGCGGCGCCGAGAACTTCAAGGTCACGGTCGGGAGCGACCTTTCCCGTGCCGAGATCCTGCTGAGAGAAAGAGAGGAAAAGAACCATGCGCATCGGACAGGGATATGACGTGCACCGCCTTGTGCCGGGGCGTGACCTCATTCTCGGCGGCGTGAAAATCGCGCATCCGCTCGGGCTGCTCGGGCATTCGGATGCGGACGTGCTGTTGCACGCCGTCTCGGACGCGCTGCTCGGCGCGGCGGCGCTCGGCGACATCGGCAAGCACTTTCCGGACAAGGATCCTGCCTACAAGGGCGCGGATTCGCTGCACCTTTTGTCGCTTGTCGGCGGTATGCTGACGGCGCACGGCTACCGGATCGTCAACATTGATGCGACCGTGATTGCTGAGGAGCCGAAGCTCGCGCCGCATATTGCCGCCATGCGGGCAAACATTGCCGCAGCGCTCGGCATGGATACAGGTGCGGTCAGCGTCAAGGCGACCACCGAGGAGCGGCTCGGCTTCACCGGCACGCGCGAAGGGATTGCGGCGCAGGCGGTCTGCCTCATCGACGAGAAATAAAGAATCAGTCGAAAACCAAGGTTTTCGACTGGTGCAATGTCGATTACTCGCGTCTCGCTCACCGCTCGCGACATTTAAGGAGTAAAAAAAAGTCGGCATAGCCGCCTTTTTTACGAGATTTTTATGGAATAAACATGTTGCGCCGACCTTATCGGGCTGCTTTCGCAGCCCGTATCGGATCGTTTGCCGCCGCGGCGTTTGTTTATACACGTCTTCGTTTTTTTCATCCCTGCCACAGCGGCGGACGGGATTTTCGCTATTAACAGGATATGGCGGCACGGCAGTTCTGCCACCGCAAAGGAGTACATATGATTCAGATTTCCCCCTCGGTTCTGTCCGCAGACCTTGCAAAGCTCTATGACGAATGTGCCGCGATCGACGCGGCAGGCGCCGATCTCATTCATTTGGACGTCATGGACGGTGCTTTTGTTCCGAATCTCACGTTCGGCGCACCGGTCATCAAAGGTGCGCGCCCCGCGACAAAGCTGCCCTTTGACGTGCATCTGATGATCAACGAGCCGATCCGCTACATTGCGGATTTTGCAAAGGCGGGCGCGGACATCCTCACCGTGCATATCGAGGCGTGCAGTGACCTCGGCGCGACAATTGACGCCATTCGTGCGGCGGGCGTGCGCGTCGGCGTGTCGGTCAAGCCGAATACCCCGGCGGAGGCGCTGTTCCCGTGGCTTGATAAAATCGACATGGCGCTTGTCATGACCGTGGAGCCGGGCTTCGGCGGGCAGGGGCTGATTGAAGAAACGCTCCCGAAGATCGCCGCGCTGCGCGCCGAGGCAGACCGTCGCGGACTTGCGCTTGACATCGAGGTGGACGGCGGCATCAAGGCGGAGAATATCGGGCATGTCGCGTCCTTCGGCACGAATATTTTCGTCGCCGGCTCGTCCGTGTTCGGCAAGCCGGACCGCGCTGCCGCCATCGCGACACTGCGCGCCGCCGCCGAGCAGTAAAAAAGCGCTGTGCAAGCGCGTATCTTAGGCTTCCCTTGTGGGAAGGCTTGGCTAGAATTGCGTGGAAAGATTTGCAGAAATCAATGCACTGCCGGAACACCAAAGGCTTACCTGCATCAAGAAAAAGCGCTTGCCGCGGCAAGCGCTTTTTTTTTACTTCTATACTTCATTTCTGTACTGCGACGGCGTCTCGCCGACGACGGCGGTGAACACTTTGCAGAAATGCGGTGCGTCAAAGAAGCCGAGGATGTTGGAGACCTCCGTGATCGAGATCTCGGGCGAGCTGGCAAGCAGCATCTTTGCCTTTTCGATTTTGGCACGCATGCGGTACTGTGAGGGGGACATGCCGGTGTGCGATTTGAAGGCACGTCGGAAGGAGGTCTCGCACAGGCAGCACATTTTGGCAAGCTCCGCCACCGACACGTTGCTTTCCACATGCTTGTTCAGATAGAAGATGGCAGGTGCGACGTTCCGCTTGATCTCCGCGTCCAGCTGCTTGCGGGACTCGTGGTCGGCAAGCCGGTCGAGAAAATTACAGAAGCGGGACGTGTTTTTCAGATAGACCGCGCGCGTGCTTCGGCTGTTTTCGCAGATGTGCTGCAGATCGCCGACGACATGCGCTGGCGTTTCCTCCATAATGCAGACGATCCGGTCGGCAAAGCACAGCTCTTCGCGCTTGTCCCGCAGAGCGAAATTTACAAGGAGATCGGAGCAGTTTTCGCCGTCCTTTTCAAAGCGGATCATGTATTCGCAGCCGCGCGGGATGTAAAGCAGGTTGCCTTTTGTAAAGCGTGCACGCTCGCCGCTCGGGTATTCGATCGAGACGGCGCCGCTGCAAATGTACATGAATCCCTGCTTCGGTCGCGGTGCGCCGATGAAGTTCCAGCTTGTGCCGGGCTCCCATTCCTGCAAAACGCCGCAGATGTGGCAGAGTATATGCTCGATACTGATGTCTGCGTAGTTGATGATCCGCATAGAAGCTCTCCTTCTCTGCAAAAGGCTTTTTCCTTATTCTAATACAGTCGGGGGCACATTGCAAGTCTTCCGCATGGGAAAATGACGAAATTTACAAATCAAGAATCGCAATATACTATTAAAGCGGAAAATCGCCGTGTTATCATGAGACTGTAACGGCGGGGAAACCGCTGGAAGGAGGACTATGCATGAAACGACTGACTTTGTTTGCCGCCTCGGCTGTGCTGCTTTGCGGACTGCTCGCATCCTGCGGCGAAAAAACGCCACCGGTCACATCCGGCGAAACGACCACGGCGACGACCGAGACCGATCTGAAAGTACCCGCTGCCGACTACGAAGAGCACATCTTCAACTTCCTGTCGGCGGGTTATGTCACATACAACGACTTTGATTTTGAGGAAGAGAGCTCCATGCCGCTGCCAAACGCGCAGTACAAACGCCGCCGCAAGGTGGAGGAGGACTTCAACGTGACGATCAAGGAGACGCTGGACAAAAGCTATCCGACCGCAAGCGTCACGGCGGGGCCCGGCTACATGAAGCTCATCACCAACTACACGTCAGGCGATGCGGAATACGACGCGGCACTGATCGCCGGCTATGACGTGTCCGGCCTTTCCTATGTCGGCGCTCTGTACGACATGGCGTCCATCGACACGCTGGATCTGTCCAACAGCTGGTGGGATCAGAACGCCAACAAGAGCTTTACGATGAAGGGCGTGACCTTCTTCACCACGGGCGACATCACCTGCTCGGACAACGATGCGGTCAACATCATCGTTTTCAACAAGGCATTGCAGCAGCAGTACGGGCTGGAGAATTTCTATGATGCGGTTGACGACGGCACCTGGACGATGGACAAGTTTGAAACAATTTCAAGACAGGTGTCCGAGGACCTCAACCAGGACGGACAGATGGATCAGAATGACCGCTTCGGTCTGATCTGCTGGGATGACTCCATCTGCGCGATCGTCAGCGCGGCAGGACAGCGCTGCTGCGTCATCAACGATGCCGGTGAGATGGAGCTGACGCTCTACAATGAGTCCACGGTGTCCGCGCTGGAAAACTACATGCAGCTTGTCAACGACAAGACGCACACCTTTGTGTACAAGCGCGTCATGAGCGACGCAACCTCGATCTGGCTGAACAATCAGGGACTTTTCTGGACGACGCGCATCGACGTGGTGCCGCGGTTCCGCGATATGGACAGCGACTTCGGCATTCTGCCGTATCCGAAACTGACCGAGGCACAGACCGATTATTACTCCTGCCTTGCACCCTGGAACAGCCAGTTCATCTGCGTTCCCGTGATCCAGGAGGACATCGACCGCACCGGCGTGCTGCTGGAGGCACTCGGCTACTACGGGCAGAAGACCGTTCTTCCCGCCTACTATGATGTCAACCTGGTCGGTCAGTCCTCGCGCGATGAGGAATCCGAGGCAATGCTGGACATCATCTTCGGCAACGTGGTGTACGATATCGGATATATCTACCGCATCGGTCCTTACAACAAGGAGCTGATCTACATGCTCCGCGCCGGCGACACCAGCTTCACCTCCCGGTATGATTCGCTGCTCGGCAGGGCAGAGTCCTCTCTGAAGACGATCAACACCGCGTATTCCATGGCGGTTGCCGACTGGCAGAAATAAAAGCAAGCGCAAAAAAGCCGTCCTCCGACGGTTTTTTGCGTTGTGTGCCCGCAGCGTTTATGATATAATACAAGCGGGACGGCAAAAACCGAAATATACAAATAACAAGCCGCATCCTACATTCCATTTTCCGATCCGCATGATAGAATAAAAACGAAGACGGTTTTTATAACCCTTTGTATTGTAATCTTTCGGAGGAAAAAGAAATGAATGCAGAATTCAAGGTGACCTGCTACTCATCTGAGGGCGCGGTCTTTACAATCGATCCGGTCGTTGAGGTAAGCGGCGATGATATCCGCATGACGATCCCGCGCGAAAAACTCTGCTCCCCGCGGCTGAACAAGATCCGCGTGGAGACCAATCTGACGCGTGCGAAGGTCGGCGACGAAGGCTATATGTTCTACCCGACAAACTTCGGCTGCGCTTTCGTCATGACCAAGTTTACGGAGCGCAAGGTGCAGGATTATGAGTTTGAGTCCTGGCTGTCCGCAACGCCGGTCTGCGGCATCTGCGAAAATGAGAACGCGCTGTTCTGCCGCGTGGATAAGGAAGCGTTTGACGCCCGTTTCTATGTGACGTTCAAGAATGGTATTTACAGCATCTGCCCCGAGTTCCTGTTTGACGGCGACGAGCCGGATGAGGATGTCGTGATCGTGTACCACCGTATGCCCGGCGCGTCCTACTCGGATATGGCGCGGTACTATCGTCAGTATCAGATGGATTATCGCGGCTGCGTACCGCTGAAGGAACGCGTCAAGCGCCGCGACGCGCTGCGCCGCGCAGCGGAGGGCATGGAACTGCGCATCCGCATGGGCTGGAAGCCGATCCCCACGTCGGTTCGTCACCAGACGCTTGAAAACGAGCCCCCCATGTATGTCGCCTGCGACATCGCAGAGCTGAACAAAATCATCGACAAGATGCACGAGATGGGCGTTGGCAAGGCAGAGCTCTGCCTCGTCGGCTGGGGCCCCGGCGGACACGACGGCAGATTCCCGCAGCAGTATCCGAGTGACCCGCGCTTCGGCGGCGACGACGAGCTGCGCAAATTCATTGCCAAGGCGCAGGGCTACGGCTATCAGGTCGTCTGCCACACGGTCAGCTTCGGCGCGTATGAGATCGCCAACAACTTTGACCGCGATCTTCTGGTCAAGACCAAGGCGCTGGACGAGAACGGCGAGCCTGCCGTGTATGTCCGCACCATCTACAAGAAAAACGGTCTGAACGGCGGCGAACCTTATTGCGTCTGCCCGAAGCACGCCTATGAGACCTATGCGGTCAAAGATTTGCCCGTCGTGCGCGGCTACGGCTTTGAAGGTCTGCACTATATCGACGAGCTGACGGCTTACGTCCCCGAGAAGTGCTACGACAAGAAGCATCCAGGCTCCCGCCGCGACAACTGGAAATACAACCGCAAGCTGGCGCAGCTCTCGCGCGACCTGTTCGGCGGCTATCAGTCCGAGGGCTACATGGATTACATGAACGCGGACCTTGATGCGATCCTCTATGTCGGCTGCGTCACGCGCTTCCCGCACCCGAATTACCCGATCGTGGACCGCGGCATTCCGTTCTGGCAACTGGTCTACCACGGCATCGTGCTTTCCAACCCCACGTCTTCCACGGTCAACTACCCGATCAAGGACAGAGACCTGCAGCTCAAGTTCTTCGAGTACGGCGGCAGACCGGTCATGTACTTCAACAGCAAATTCGGTGAGGACCGCAACTGGATGGGCGACGTCGATCTGTTCAACAAGACCGATGAGGAGATCGAGGACAGCGTCCGCGCACTGAAGCGTGCCTATGACGACTATGAAGCGCTGCTGTATCTGCAGTATGAGTTCATGGACGATCACCGCATGATCGCGCCGAAGGTCTACCGCACGACCTATTCGGACGGCAGCGTGATGACCTGCGACTACAACAACTTTACATACACGCTCGAAAAGCCGGGCGAAGAGGCGCGCACGGTCGAGATGTACAAGATGAAGGCGCCGCGCAGCTGCGTCGATAAGGCTGCGGACGGCAATTCCAACTTTACGCTTATGAACAACTGATCCGATTCTCGGTGAGAGCGGATTTTTGAAACAACGGAGGTATTCCATGAAAAAGCACACCATCAGGGCGGCGGCACTTCTGCTTTGCGTGCTTCTGCTGCTCTCCGCACTCTCGCTTGGCGTCTTTGCCGCGCGGGAGGCACGCGCCGAGGGGGACTACTATGTCCTCTCGAAGGCGGACTATGCGAACAAGACGCGCGCGGCGTATCTCGCCAAGCTCACATCCTTCTTCACAGACTACAAGTTTGTCTGGAACCGCGACGCTTCGCCCCGCGTGGCTTTGCCGGACAGCTGGTACGGCGTGATGAAGGGAAGCGATACGCAGAACAACCCCTATCATCAGAAGGTCGCCAAGCTGTTCAAAAACGAGACGACCGGCATCTGGGAATCCTATGTTGCCGACTCCTTCGGCATTGACATCCTCAATCTGTACATCCTGCGTGACATGTACGAGCAGTACGGCACGATCACGACCAAGGTGATGACAGAGGACTGGGTGAAGTACGATGTCTGGGATATGGGCGGCGGTCACCGCACGATGGGTGCGTATGCGCTCTCCAAGAATAAGGGCTATGTTGCGCCCTATGTCGGCAGAGCCGAGTACGGCAACCATTATTCCTGGTGCGAGGAGCCCTGGATCGAGACCAATACCCTCGGCATGGTCGCGGCGGGTATGCCGAATGTCGCGGTGGATCTTACCTCCGTGTTCGGTCCCTTCACCGGCGACACCGACAACCTCGGCTGGACGGACTACATCGCGGCGATGTACGCCATGGCGTACTACGAGAGCGATATTCCCACGCTGATCCGCGATGCGGCGGCAATCTTTGCCGAGGATTCGTGGGAGCGCGAGGTCATCGCGATCTGCATGAAGCTCTACAAGGAGAATCCGACCGACTGGCGCCGTTCCATCGTGCTGGCGGAGGATCTTTGCACCCGCCGTAACTATCACTATTATTCTAGACAGTCGACCGTCAATGAGCAGAGCCGTGTGGATATCAACATGGCGTTCTCCATTCTCGGTCTGCTGTACGGAAACGGCGACTTTGACGCGACCTGCAAGATCTTCTCGCTGGCGGGCTATGATGCGCGCGGCGTGTGCTTCCTGCCCGTGCTCGGCATTATCGGCGGCACGGAAGTGCTGCCCGAGGAGACGAACACCTACCTGTGGCAGGACGGTAAAGGCATCATCGTCAACACATATGTAGAAGAAGCGGCAAACGACAAGGGCATCTGGATGCACCATGCGGGTCTGCCGGAGAACTATAAGCTCACCGACATCATGGATATGTTCCGGGAGAACTTTGAGCGCGTTCTCGTTGAGAACGGCGGCAAGATCGTAGGCGACAACTATTACATCCCGAAGACGAACTTCCGCACCTATGACTACGTTAAAATCAACAACTATAATTTTGAGACCGGTGACCTCACCGGCTGGACTGCTCTCGGCAGCACTGCACCCGAGAAATCGACCTATGCCTTCTACGGCGAGTATGCGCTGAAGGTAAACGGCGATCCGAAGGGCGAGAGCGGCGCATATCAGACGGTCTCCGGGCTGAAGGTCGGTTCGACCTACCGCCTCGATGCCTATGCGCTTTCCTCGAAGGATGCAACGGGCTATCTCTTCGCAAAGGATGCCTCCGGCAAGACGCAGACGGCGTCCGTCTCGGGGCAGACCGACTTTGTCAAGCGCGATCTCGTGTTCCGCGCAACGGCGGAGACTATGCAGATCGGTCTCATGCTGTCTGCATGCGACTCGACCTGCTATGCGATCGCGGACGAGCTGACGCTCTACCGTGTGGAAGAGACCACGCCGTCCGGCATGCAAGTCACGCTGCCGATGGAGGCGGCGACCGTCGGCACCATCCTGAATGCAGAGGGCAAGTATGAAAACAGCCTGCGCATCACGGTGGACGGCAAGTCAACGCATGAAGTGCTGCTGAAGTGCACCTTCGCCAACCCGTCGAATGCCATCGTGGATGCGAAGATCACGGTGAACGGTAAGAGCTTTGGTACGGTTCCGTTCTACAAGACCGGCGCGCTCGGGAAAAACGGCGTGGACGTTGCGTACATCCCGGTGGTGCTTGACAAGGATGTCAACACGGTCGACCTCGCATACAGCGGCAAGACCCTGTATATGAAGAATGTCGAGGCAGTCATTGAACGCACCAGAACCGTTGAAGCGGATCTTAATGCGATCACCTTCCGTGAGGATGTCAGCACGACACCCAAGACGGATGGAAAGACGCAGGTGGAAAATGCAAATGTGGTCTACCTCGGCGGCACGGGCGCAGGTGACGGTTCCACTCCCGAAAAGGCGTTCAACAACCTGATGGCAGCCTATGACGCGCTGGATCTGTCCAAGGACTGCACCATTGTTGTCTGCGGTGAGTTTACACAGGCAAAGTCCTTCAACCATACGGCAAACTTCACGGGTTCGGTCACGCTGACCTCGGTTTACGATGGCGTAGACTACCGCAAGACCGGCGCGGCGATCGTCTCGCCCGGTGCGCGCTTTGTCTGCAATGGCAAAACGATCTTCAAGGATATTGACTTCCGTCTGACCGGCAAGTATTACTGCGTCGTGGCACAGCACAATCCGCTCGTCTTTGACACCGGTGTGACGATGACCAGCACGGATGCCGGCTTCATCGGCACTTCGTTTGCCAACGGCTTTGACATCATCGGCGGCTATCAGAATGGGCAGGCGACGCTCTACAACGGTCAGCCTGCATCGAAGACGTCGAATGCACCGGTCGACATCACCATCAAGAGCGGCAGCCACTATGTGATTGCGGCATATTCGAGACAGGTCACATCGCCTGCCTACAACGGCGATGCGATGATCCGCATCGGCGGCGATGCGCAGGTCGGCACACTTTACTTTGCGCCGGTCAACACGGGCGAGGAAAAACCCTTCACCTCGACGGCTGATGTTACGATCGAACTGCGCGACAAGGCATCAATCGCCAATATCTTCGGTACGACCAACAGCGCAACGCTCGGCAGCCTTACGCTGAACTGGTACGGCGGCACGATCGACTTCTTTGATCTGACGAACTATGACAAGGCGACTGTGAAGGTCACCAACGGCACGACGCTGAATTACAGCGAAGCAGCAGAGAAGACCAGCTTCTTTACGAAGATTGCGGCAAAGTTTGACCGCAAGAATGTGGCGACGGATGGCGGCAAATTCAGCTTCACGCGCAACTACGCGGATAACTTCACGGACGTGCCCGCGAACGCATGGTTCTATACCTACGTCCGCGATGCATACCGCATCGGACTTGCCAACGGCACGAGCGCAACAAAGTTCTCGCCCGACGGCAGCTTTACAGTCGCACAGGCACTGACCGCAGCGGCAAATATCCACACCATTTACAACGGTAAGACGGTGGACACCGCAGGCGCGAAGAACTGGTATGATCCCTATGTCAGCTACTGCGTGGCAAACGGCATCATCAAGGCGGATCAGTTCAAGGATTACAATGCACCGATCACGCGCGGCGATATGGCGATTGTCTTTGCAAACATCCTTCCCGCAGAGGAGTATACAGCAGTCCGGGACGGCTCCAACCCCGATGTTACAAGCGACCTCGCTTGCTACGCGGCGGTACAGAAGCTGTATAAAGCGGGCATCGTCGGCGGCGATGCCGGAACCGGCAACTATCGCCCGAACGACGGCATCAAGCGCTCCGAGGCATGCGTCATCTTCACCCGCATTGCCATGGCGGATATGCGCGCAAAATAAATCGTTCTCCTTTCAAGAAAAAGCGGCACGCATTTGCGTGTCGCTTTTTCTGCTCGGATTAAAAAGCGCCTACCGGGAACGGCGGATATGCCGACTGCCGAGGGCAGATTGCACGTTTTTTTCCGCCCCCTTGACGGCAAGATGCGTTCTGTGGTAAAATATACATACGACAGTGCCGCCAAATGTACACGGCATTGCGCAGACGGTGCGAGGAGTGAAAAAGAATAGCACAGACAGAAAGCTGCAATTGTGCTGCAATGGGCGGTATAAGCGCAACCGCGCTCAAAATCATCGGCATGATCGCTATGACGATAGACCATATCGGTTATTTTTTGTTTCCGCAGATTGAAGCGTTTCGCATCATCGGGCGTATCGCATATCCGATATTTGCTTATATGATTGCCGAAGGCTGCCGCTATACCCGAAACAAAGTAAAGTATTTGTTGTCCGTTCTTGGTGTAGGCTGCGGCTGTTCGGCGGTATCTTACATAACGGAAGGCAGTCTGTATCAATCGATTCTCATTACAGTTGCGTGTTCGATTGCACTGATTTTTGTTTTGGAAAAAGCAATTTCAGGCAGCAGGCATTTGGAAAAAGTGCTTTTCGGACTGTCGGGGATACTGCTGACCGGGTTGTATTTTTGCTTGTTTCGCATACACATCATTCCCGGACTTGAGACAGACTATGGATTTTACGGTATTTTAACACCTGCTTTGATCCGCTTCGGTCGGAACAAAAACGAGAAACTGCTTGCGCTGACAGTTGGACTGTGTCTGATTTCGATAGGCGGTATGCCCTCGCAGCTCTTCTCACTTGCAGCGGTGGGAATACTTGCATTTTACAACGGCAAGCGAGGAAAGCACGGTATGAAATGGCTTTTCTACGGATACTATCCGCTTCATATTGCTGTTCTGTATGCAATTTCGCAGCTTGTGCATGGATGATTCGGGAGGACGAATATGAAAATTTGCGAAATGTTGCTGTGGAGAAACAGCGAGAAACCTGAAATCAGTTTTGACGAGGTTGCGGAGAGAGCTTATTCTACAATGGAACTGTTTCATGCGCTTCTCCCCAAGTACAGACCAAACTTTTTGACTGTTTGGAGAAAAAAAGATGCCAAGAAACTGAATTGGAACTACAGTGATTTCAAAGATATTTTAAGCAGGCATGTGAACCAGGAGGGACAAACAACTTTCCCTGAATTAGGGTACCAAATCAGCTTTTTTTCGGACTTGTCGGAAGAAGATATGTTCGGATATGAGATGTGCGTAGGCAATACATGCGAAATGTTCAACAATAACCTGATTGTACATTTCGCGCCTTCTTTCAGCATGTCGGATCCGCTGAATCTGCAGCTTACAGAAGACTTATTTCGTCGGGCGGTTCAGACTTTTCAACCGTATTGGGGATGCGTGACCAATTGGCAGGGAGAATACTTTGACAACCGACGCGGTGTGCCTGCGATGGTGCATTGGCTGAATTATTTTTCGGATGAAACCGTCCATAAAATCGGCTTGAAAAAAATCAATTCGATGCAGCGCAAATATCCGCAAGTGCGTTTCGACAATGGCTTTCTGCGCATAAAAGACAGCATGTTGGATTCCGATGACAAAAATGATTTAGCCTACCAAACCTCCATCGCAAAGCATATTGGATTCTGCCGGTAGCACATTCGTTTTTATCCTTTGCCGGGATGGCTCAGCCATCCCGGCATTTTCTGTTTGGATGCTGCACTTTGATCACAATTCAAACGCCGGGCAAAACAAAAAGCAGACCGTGCGTCAGTCGGTCTGCTTTCGGTTATGCCATCTTGTTGAGTTTAATGGTAAACTGGCTCTTCTTGTGTGCAGCTGCATTCTTGTGAATAATGTTGCGGTTTGCTGCCTGGTCGATCTTCTTGACAGCCTCCTTGTATGCTTCGGTTGCGGCTGCCTTGTCCCCGCTCTCCAGAGCTGCGTCATACTTCTTTACGATGGTGTGAAGCTGCGTCTTGAAGATACGGTTCTGAAGCGTCTTCGCTTCGATGACCTTTACACGCTTCTTTGCGGATTTAATGTTCGGCACGAGGTTCACCTCCTTCAAAAGTAAGAATATGAACACCAGCCGGCGCCTGAGAGGGTGCTCACAGCAAAGTTACTCATTTACGAATATTTATATTAGCATAAGTCGGTACAAAAAGCAAGGGCTTTTTCGATTTTTTTCAAAAAAGGCGAAAAACAGGGAAGTGCGCGCAGGATTTTTGCAGCTTTGGGCGAAAATATACGCGGTTTTTTGAAAAAAAGTAAAAAAAACGCTTGACAGGGTGGGGAAAGCTTGCTATAATAATAAACTGCATTATAATTGCTTTAATTATGCGAATCGGTATATTTAAAGTAAAAAGAAGAAGACGAAACGCATGTGCTCTTTTTGAGAAAAAAGCGGGTCTGTCGGCACTCTTTTTGTTAATTTTCACATTAATATTATAACGCGCGCGCATGAAGTGAAATTTTCTGCTGTTTTCGCAAGCGGCGAGATATGAAAGAAGGAGTGATTCTATACTATGCTCACACCCCAGAAGCTTGGTAAGAATGTGAGAATGAGCTTTTCAAGAGTCGGCGAGGCGATTGAAATGCCCAATCTGCTCGAGGTGCAGAAGAAGTCGTTTGAGTGGTTCCTCAGAGATGGTCTGCGGGAAGTGCTCGACGATGTTTCTCTGATCGTCGATTACTCGGGCAACCTCATTATCGAGTTTGTCGATTATTCCATCGACCCGAAGACGCAATACCCGGTCGAGGAATGCAAGGAGCGCGATGTCAACTACGCAGCGCCCCTCAAGGTGAGGGTCAGACTTACCAACAAGGAGACCGGTGAGGTAAAAGAGTCCGAGATATACATGGGCGACTTCCCGATGATGACCGACAACGGTACCTTCGTCATCAACGGCGCAGAGCGCGTTATCGTCTCGCAGATCGTCCGTTCGCCCGGTATCTACTACGGCGACGCGATCGACAAGACCGGTAAGCATATGCACACCGCGACGGTCATCCCGTACAGAGGCGCATGGCTGGAGTATGAGACCGACGCATCCGACGCTTTCTTTGTCAAGATCGATAAGACGAGAAAGATTCCGATCACGGTGCTCGTCCGTGCACTCGGCGTGGAGTCCGATGCGGACATCCTTGCGATGTTCGGCGACGAGACGCTGATCAAGGCGACCTTCGAGAAGGACGAGTGCGCAACGCTTGCGGCAGAAAACAACACCACGCTCGGCGAAGAGGCGCTTAAGGAGATCTACAAGAAGCTCCGCCCGGGTGAACCGCCGCTGGTGGAGAGTGCGCAGATCCTCATTAACAATCTGTTTTTTGATCCCAAGCGTTATGATCTCGCACCGGTCGGCCGCTATAAATATGATAAGAAGCTGGATGTTGCCGGACGTATCGTCGGGCACAAGCTGGCGGAGCCCGCCGTCAACCCTTTCACGGGTGAGCTTGTCTGTGAGGCAGGCGTCACGCTGACCCGCGAGATGGCACGTGAGATCGAGAAGAACTGCGTCAACGAAGTTCTTCTTGCCCTCGATGACGGCACGACCCTCAAGGTCTTCTCCAACAACACCACCGAGCCTGAGAATCTGCTCGGCTTTGATCTGCGTGACTGCGGCATCAACGAAAAGGTGAGAACCGTCGTGCTCCGCGAGATCCTGGAGCAGTGCGGCGGCGATGTGGACGCCGTCAAGGCAGAGGCAAAGAAGCGTATCCATGAGCTTTGCCCCAAGCATATCACCAAAGATGATATTTTCGCATCGATCAACTATCTGATCGGTCTTTCGCACGGTGTCGGCAGCTTTGACGACATCGACCACCTGGGCAACCGCCGCATGCGCTGCGTCGGCGAGCTGCTGCAGAACCAGCTGCGCATCGGTTTCTCCCGCATGGACAAGATCATCAAGGAGAGAATGACGGTGCAGGACGGCACAGAGCTGCATCCGCAGAACCTCATCAACATCCGCCCGGTCGTCACGGCGATCCGCGAGTTCTTCGGTTCTTCGCCGCTGTCGCAGTTCATGGATCAGAACAACCCGCTGGCAGAGCTGACGCACAAGCGCCGTCTGTCTGCGCTCGGTCCCGGCGGTCTGTCGCGTGACCGTGCGTCCTTCGAGGTTCGTGACGTGCACTACACGCACTACGGCAGAATGTGCCCGATCGAGACGCCCGAAGGTCCGAACATCGGTCTGATCTCCTACCTCGCAACTTACGCAAAGATCTCGGATTACGGCTTTATCGAGGCGCCCTACCGCAAGGTGGATAAGGCGACCGGCAAGGTCACCGACATCGTTGAGTATATGACTGCGGATGTTGAGGACAACTACATCATCGCACAGGCGAACGAGCCGCTCGACGCCGAGGGCAGATTTGTCAAGAGCCGCATCATCGCGCGCGACAAGTCCGAGATTCTCGAAGTGGACGCATCGCAGATCGACTATGTCGATGTCGCACCGAAGATGCTGGTCTCGGTTGCAACCGCGATGATCCCGTTCCTTGAAAACGACGATAACACCCGTGCACTCATGGGCTCGAACATGCAGAAGCAGGCTGTTCCGCTGATGATCTCCGACGCGCCGATCGTCGGCACCGGTATGGAGTATAAGGCAGCAATCGACTCCGGCGTCTGCGTGCTTGCCAAGGAAGGCGGCGTGGTCGAGCGTGTGACTGCCGATGACGTCACGGTCCGCCAGGACGACGGCACGAAGGTCACCTATCACCTCATTAAATTCAAGCGCTCCAACCAGGGCACCTGCATCAACCAGAAGCCGATCGTCTCCGAGGGCGACCGTGTGGAGAAGGGCGATGTCATTGCCGACGGTCCCGCAACCTACGAGGGCGAAATTTCGCTCGGTAAGAATGCGCTGATCGGCTTCATGACCTGGGAAGGCTACAACTACGAGGACGCGGTTCTGCTCAATGAGCGCCTCGTCCGCGACGATATGTACACCTCGATCCACATTGAGGAGTATTCGCATGAAGCCCGCGACACCAAGCTCGGTGAGGAAATTATCACTCGCGAGATCCCGAACGTCGGCGACGACGCGCTGAAGGATCTGAACTCCGACGGTATCGTCAAGATCGGTACCGAGGTCCGCTCGGGCGACATTCTCGTCGGTAAGGTCACGCCGAAGGGCGAGACCGAGCTGACCGCAGAAGAGAGATTGCTGCGCGCCATCTTCGGCGAGATGGCAAGAGAAGTCCGCGATACCTCGCTCCGTGTTCCGCACGGTGAGAGCGGTATCGTCGTGGACGTCAAGGTCTTCTCACGCGATCAGCAGGATGATCTCCCGCCCGGAGTCAACAAGGTCGTCCGCGTTTACATTGCACAGAAGAGAAAGATCTCGGTCGGTGACAAGATGGCAGGTCGCCACGGTAACAAGGGTGTCGTTTCGCGCATCCTGCCGCCCGAAGATATGCCTTTCCTGGCAGACGGCACGCCGCTGGACATCGTGCTGAACCCGCTGGGCGTTCCTTCGCGTATGAACATCGGTCAGGTGCTTGAAGTCCACCTCGGCAGAGCCGCAAAGGAGCTTGGCATCAAGGTCATGACCCCTGCATTCGACGGCGCAAGCGAGAAGGACATTCTCGACCTCCTGAAGAAAGCCGGACTCTGCCGCGAAATCCGCCCCGGTGAGAATATCGAGGGCAAGGAAACGGTCGAGCTGGTGCAGAATCCCGAAACCGGCAAGAATGAGTGCGTCAGCGTGAATAAGCAGACCGAACCCGAAAAGTACGAGAAGCTGCTGAGCGAAGGTAAGCTCTATGTGGTCGACGGTAAGACCACCGTGTATGACGGCAGAACCGGTGAAGCGTTTGACAACCCGGTTACGGTCGGCTACATGTACTACCTCAAGCTCCACCACCTCGTTGACGATAAGATCCACGCGCGTTCCACCGGTCCGTACTCGCTGGTGACGCAGCAGCCGCTCGGCGGTAAGGCGCAGTTCGGCGGTCAGCGTTTCGGCGAGATGGAAGTCTGGGCGCTCGAGGCATACGGTGCGGCTTATACGCTTCAGGAGATCCTGACGGTCAAGAGTGACGATGTCACCGGACGTGTCAAGACCTACGAGGCGATCGTACAGGGACAGAACATCCCGACGCCGGGCGTGCCCGAGTCTTTCAAGGTTCTTGTCAAGGAGCTGCAGTCGCTGGCACTGGATGTCCGTGTACTCGACAAGAACGGTGAGGAGATCGAGCTTGCCAAGATCGGCGACGACGACCTGGAGACCCCCAACTATGTAAGTCCTATTGAAGACGAAGACGGTATCAGCGCCTCTGACCTGGGAGAGACCGTGCAGACCGATGAGCTCTTTGATTCCTTCACGGAAGACGAGGGCGAGGACGGCGATGGCGATTTCTTCGCAGACGACGTTGACAGCGATTCCTTCGACGTTTGATCGGAGTCCCGCGCACGCGGGACGCATTGAGATTCAAATTTAATAGGAGAGGTGCTTTTGCGGTGCCCGCAAAAGATGGTAATATAAATGGATAACGTTTTTGATTCAATCAAGATCGGTCTTGCGTCTCCCGATATGATCCGTCAGTGGTCGTACGGCGAGGTCACAAAGCCGGAAACGATCAACTACAGAACGCTGAAGGCAGAGAAGGACGGTCTGTTCTGCGAGCGCATTTTCGGGCCTACGAAGGACTGGGAGTGCCTCTGCGGCAAGTACAAGCGCGTCCGGCATAAGGGCAAGATCTGCGAGAAGTGCGGCGTCGAGGTCACGACCAAGAAGGTCCGCCGCGAGCGCATGGGTCACATCGAGCTTGCCGCGCCGGTGTCGCACATCTGGTACTTCCGCGCGATCCCGTCCCGCATCGGTCTGCTGCTTGACATCACGCCGAGAAACCTCGAGCGCGTGCTCTATTTCGCGCAGTATATCGTCATTGATCCCGGTGCGACCGGGCTGCAGAAGAAGCAGCTGCTCAGCGAGAAGGAATACAACGAGTGGTATGAGCGCTACGAGAACGATTTCCGCGTCGGCATGGGCGCGGAAGCGATCAAGGAGCTGCTTGCCGAGATCGACATCGAACAGCTCTCCAAGGAACTGAAAGAGGAGCTGGAGCATGCCAGCGGTCAGAAGAAACTGAAGATCATCAAGCGTCTGGAGGTCGTCGAGGCATTCAGACTGTCGCACAACCGTCCCGAGTGGATGATTCTCGACGTCGTGCCGGTTCTCCCGCCGGAGATCCGCCCGATGGTGCAGCTCGACGGCGGCAGATTTGCCACCTCTGACCTGAACGATCTGTACCGCCGCGTCATCAATCGCAACAACCGCCTGAAGAAGCTGATGGAGCTTCATGCGCCCGAGATCATCGTGCGCAACGAGAAGCGCATGCTGCAGGAGGCGGTCGATGCTCTGATCGACAACGGCAGACGCGGCAAGGCGGTCACCGGACCGTCCAACCGTGCGCTTAAGTCGCTGTCCGAGATGCTGCGCGGCAAGCAGGGACGCTTCCGCCAGAACCTGCTCGGTAAGCGCGTTGACTATTCCGGCCGTTCGGTTATCGTCGTCGGTCCGGATCTGAAGATCTTCCAGTGCGGTCTGCCGAAGGAAATGGCACTCGAGCTGTTCAAGCCCTTCGTCATGAAGCGCTTGGTCGAGACGCAGAAGGCTGCCAACATCAAGGAAGCCAAGAAGAAGGTCGACAAGGTGTATCCCGAGGTTTGGGATGCGCTTGAAAATGTCATCAAGGAGCACCCGGTTCTGCTGAACCGTGCGCCTACGCTGCACAGACTGTCCATACAGGCATTCGAGCCGATCCTGGTCGAGGGCAGAGCCATCAAACTCCACCCGCTGGTCTGCTCGGCATTCAACGCCGACTTCGACGGCGACCAGATGCCTGTTCATGTGCCGCTGTCCGCAGAGGCACAGGCGGAGGCTCGTTTCCTGATGCTGTCCGCCAATAACCTGCTGAAGCCCGCCGACGGCCGTGCCGTCACGGTGCCTTCGCAGGACATGATCCTCGGCTCGTACTATCTGACGATGACCAATGAGAACGAGCTGGGCGCAGGCCGTGTCTTCCGCGATATGAACGAGGCTGAGATGGCGTATGCCAACGGCCAGCTCGGGCTGCACGCGCCGATCCGCGTCCGCATGGAGAAGGAAATCGACGGCGTGAAGTATTCTAAGATCGTCGATGCCACGCTCGGCAGACTCATCTTCAACCAGCAGATTCCGCAGAACCTCGGTTATGTGGATCGCAGCGACCCGGATAAGATACTGGATCTTGAGGTTGCTTTCGTCATCAAGAAGAAGCAGCTCGGTAAGATCATTGACAACTGCATCAAGATCAACGGTATCACCGTTGCTGCACAGATGCTGGATAACATCAAGGCGACCGGCTTCAAGTATTCGACCAAGAGCGGTATTTCGATCTCGGTCTATGACATGAAGATTCCGCCCGAAAAGTACACCAAGGTCGCTGAGGCAGAGCAGAAGGTCGGCATCGTCACCGAGCACTTCCTCGACGGCGAGCTTTCCGAGGAGGAACGCTACAACAACGTCATCAAGATCTGGGAGCAGACGACCGAGGATGTCACCACTGCACTGACCGACGGCTTCGACAAGTTCAACTCCCTTAAGATGATCATCGACTCCGGTGCCCGCGGTAATGCCAGCCAGCTGCGTCAGCTCGCCGGTATGCGCGGTCTGATGTTTGCAACCAACGGTAAGACGATGGAGATCCCGATCAAGTCGAACTTCCGCGAAGGTCTGAATAACCTCGAGTACTTCATCGGTGCCCGCGGTTCGCGTAAGAGCCTTTCGGATACCGCACTCCGTACGGCAGACTCGGGTTACCTCACCCGCCGTCTGGTCGATGTCTCGCAGCAGGTCATCATTCACGAGGACGACTGCGGCACGACCGAAGGCGTTGTCGTCTGCGACATCAAGGACGGCGACGAGATCATCGAGCCGATCAAGGACAGACTCATCGGGCGCTATTCGCTCGAGGATGTCGTCGATCCCACGACCGACGAAGTCCTTGTCAAGAAGGGCGATCTGATCTCTGAGGATCAGGCGGATGCCGTCGGCAAGAGCGGCATCGAGCAGGTTCTCGTCCGTTCCATCCTGCGCTGCAAGGCAAAGCGCGGCGTCTGCGCGCACTGCTACGGTGCCGACCTTGCCTCCGGCAAGAAGGTCAACGTCGGTGAAGCGGTCGGTATCATCGCGGCACAGTCCATCGGCGAACCCGGTACGCAGCTGACGATGAGAACCTTCCATACCGGTGGTATCGCAGGTTCGGATATTACCCAGGGTCTTCCCCGCGTCGAGGAGCTTCTCGAAGCACGCCGCCCGAAGAAGGCAGCCATCATCACCGAAGCAACCGGCACGGTCCGTATGCAGGAAAGCAAGAATATGCGCAATGTCGTCGTCACCTCGGATGAGACCGGCGAAGAGTTCGCATATCCGATTCCGTTCGGCACGCGCATCATCGTTGAGGAAGGGCAGCATGTCACGATCGGTCAGAGCCTGACCGAGGGCAACAAGGCGCCTGCCGACATTCTCAAGACCAACGGTATCGAAGCGGTCTATGATTATATCATCCGCGAGGTACAGCGCGTTTACCGTCTCCAGGCGGTTGAGATCAACGATAAGCACATCGAGATCATTGCACGTCAGATGACGCGCAAGATCCATGTCGATGACGCGGGCGATACCTCACTGCTCATCGGTACGACGGCGGATGTTCCCGAATTCATCGAAGAAAACGAGAAGATCGATGCCCGCATCGCTGCCGGTGAGACCGAGCTGCGCCATGCGGAGGGCTCGCCGATGCTGCTCGGTATCACCAAGGCGGCACTCATGACCGAATCCTTCCTCAGTGCGGCATCCTTCCAGGAGACCACCAAGGTTCTGACCGAGGCGGCGATCCGCGGTAAGGTTGACCACCTCCAGGGTCTGAAGGAGAACGTCATCATCGGTAAGCTGATTCCCGCAGGTACCGGTCTGTCGGTCTACAACGACATCGAAGTGTTCCCGACCGATGCGGCATATCCGGTTTCGGATGCGGCATCCACGGGCACCGCTGAATAAGCTTCAGAGACTGCTCCGCGCGGCTTTGCCGCGCCGGGCGGTCTCTTTTTCGGTGCCGCGGAGAAATAAAACCGCACTTTTTTGTCCATACTGAAAAAATGGCGGCTGAAAACAAAAAAATGTGCAAAAATCCTGTAAAATTACGCGCAAAACGCCCCGAAACGCTTGACAAACCGACGTGCAAATGCTATAATGTGATGTATTTTGGTGACGACTGTATTGTTACAGGCGTTTCCGGGATGCATACAGCATCGCTTGCGAATCCCTTCGATGCCGTATATAAACACTTATATTTCAAAGAAGGAGGAAAAGTATGCCAACCTTTAACCAGCTCGTTAAGAACGGACGTTCCAAGTCGGTCTACAAGTCCAAGGCGCCTGTCCTTCAGCAGGGCTTCAACACGCTGAAGAATAAGTCCACCGACCTGAGCTCGCCCCAAAAGCGCGGTGTGTGCACGAAGGTCACCACGACCACCCCGAAGAAGCCGAACTCTGCTCTTCGTAAGATCGCCAGAGTCAGACTGACCAACGGTATGGAAGCAACGACCTACATTCCGGGCATCGGCCACAATCTCCAAGAGCACTCTGTCGTACTGATCAGAGGCGGTAGAGTACGTGACCTGCCTGGCTGCCGTTACCACATCATCCGCGGCACGCTGGACGCACAGGGTGTTGCAAACCGCAACCAGAGCCGTTCCAAGTACGGCGCAAAGCGTCCGAAGAAATAAGCCACACTTATTTCAAGCAAAATGGTACAGTTTGTGCCGTCAAACGAGTGCGTAATATAAATGTTTATGTACAGCTATAATACACACCTTGGACGAGCGCTTACGGATTATCAAATTCGAGTACCGATGAGATTCATTTTTTATGAAGGAGGGAAGGAAAGTGCCTAGAAGAGGTCAAATTTCCAAGAGAGAAGTATTGCCGGATCCGATTTACAACTCCCAGCTTGTAACCAAACTGATCAACAATATCATGTATGACGGCAAGAAGGGTGTTGCCCAGAAGATCGTTTACGATGCATTTGCAATCGTAGAAGCAAAAGAAAACAAGAATCCTCTCGAAGTATTCCAGGCAGCTCTTGAAAACGTAATGCCTGTACTCGAGGTCAAGGCTCGCCGTGTCGGCGGCTCGACCTATCAGGTTCCTATGGAAGTAAGAGCTGAGAGAAGACAGACGCTCGGACTTCGTTGGATGACTGCGTTCTCCAGAAAGCGCAGTGAAAGAACCATGGCGGAAAAGCTCGCGGGCGAGATCATCGACGCGAAGAACAGCGCCGGCGGTGCATTCAAGAAGAAGGAAGAGACGCACAAGATGGCAGAAGCAAACAAGGCTTTTGCACATTACAGATATTAAGCCGCACAGAAGGAGAAAACAATGCCAAGAGAATATTCGCTTGAACGGACTCGTAATATCGGCATCATGGCGCACATCGACGCCGGTAAGACGACCACGACAGAGCGTATCCTGTTCTACACCGGCAAGACGCACCGCATCGGTGAAGTTCACGAAGGCGCTGCGACGATGGACTGGATGGAGCAGGAGCAGGAGCGCGGCATTACCATTACGTCCGCGGCTACCACATGCTACTGGAAGAACAACAGAATCAACATCATCGACACCCCCGGTCACGTTGACTTTACCGTTGAAGTTGAGCGTTCGCTTCGCGTGCTCGACGGCTCGGTAACCGTCTTCTGTGCAAAGGGCGGCGTTGAGCCTCAGTCTGAAACCGTCTGGAGACAGGCTGACAAGTATCAGGTTCCGCGCATGGCGTATGTCAACAAGATGGACATCACCGGCGCAAACTTCTACCGTGTGGTTCAGATGATGAAGGACAGACTGCACACCAATCCTGTCCCGATTCAGCTGCCGATCGGCAAGGAGTCCACGTTCAGAGGCATTATCGACCTTCTGAATATGGAGGCTGATATCTATTATGATGATCTCGGCAAGGATATGCGCGTCGAGCCCATTCCGGAGGATATGCTGGAAGAGGCGAAGAAGTACCGCGCAGACCTCGTCGAAGCCGTCGTCGAGACCGACGATGAGCTGATGGAGAAGTACCTGATGGGCGAAGAGCCGACCGTGCCGGAGCTGAAGAAGGCAATCCGCGCAGCAACGATCGCAAATAAGCTCGTCCCCGTCACCTGCGGTACCTCCTACAAGAACAAGGGCGTACAGAAGCTGCTCGATGCAATCATCGACTACATGCCTTCTCCGCTGGATATTCCCCCTGTCATGGGCGTCAACCCCGACACCGGTGAGGAAGACCACAGAGAGGCGGATGACAGCGAGCCGTTCTCCGCACTTGCATTCAAGATCATGACCGACCCGTTCGTCGGTAAGCTCTGCTTCTTCAGAGTTTACTCGGGTACGATCGAGGCGGGCAGCGCTGCATACAACTCGACCAAGGGAACGCGCGAGCGATTCGGTCGAATCCTGCAGATGCATGCAAATGACCGTAAGGACATTGATTGCTGCTATTCGGGCGATATCGCGGCTGTCGTAGGCGTTAAGAATACGACCACCGGCGATACCTTCTGCGATGAGAAGCATCCGATCATCCTGGAGTCGATGGAATTCCCCGAACCCGTTATTCGTGTCGCAATTGAGCCGAAGACGAAGGCGGGTCAGGAAAAGATGGGCATCGCACTGTCGAAGCTCGCTGAGGAAGACCCGACGTTCCGTACCTATACGGACGAGGAGACCGGACAAACGATCATCGCCGGCATGGGCGAGCTTCACCTGGAGATCATCGTCGACAGACTTCTGCGCGAGTTCAAGGTTGAGGCGAATGTAGGTAACCCGCAGGTTGCATACAAGGAGACCATCCGCAAGAAGGTCGACCACGAGACGAAGTACAAGAGACAGTCCGGTGGTAGCGGTCAGTACGGTCACGTCAAGATTATTCTTGAGCCCAACGAGCCCGGTAAGGGCTACGAGTTCATCAACGCTGTAACCGGCGGCTCGATTCCGAAGGAATTCATCCCCGCGGTTGATGCAGGTATCCAGGGCGCTATGCAGAGCGGTGTACTGGCAGGCTACAACGTTGTTGACGTCAAGGTCACGCTTTATGATGGTTCGTATCACGAAGTCGACTCCTCCGAAATGGCGTTCAAGATCGCCGGTTCTATGGCGTTCAAGGAAGCTATGCGCGAGGCTGACCCCGTGCTCACCGAGCCGATCATGAAGGTTACCGTCACCACGCCGGATGATTATCTCGGCGATGTCATCGGCGACCTCAACTCCCGCCGCGGTCAGATCCAGTCGATGGAGCCTGTCGCGGGCGCACAGCAGATTAACGCATTTGTTCCGCTGTCCGAGATGTTCGGTTATGCGACGAGCCTCCGTTCCAGAACGCAGGGGCGCGGTATCTACACCATGGAGCCCAGCCACTTCGCTGAAGTTCCGAAGAACATCCAGGAAGAGATCATCAAGGCAAGAGGCAAGAAAGACTAATTTTGATATTTCGGTGCAAACCGATTTATAGAACAAAATTCAATTAAAATTTTATATCAGGAGGATATTAAAAATGGCAAAGCAAAAGTTTGAGAGAACCAAACCCCATGTTAATATCGGTACGATCGGTCACGTCGACCACGGCAAGACCACGCTGACCGCAGCGATCACCAAGTACCTGTCTCTCAGCAACGGCAACATCGAGTTCATGGCTTATGACCAGATCGATAACGCGCCCGAAGAGAGAGCAAGAGGTATCACGATCAACACCAGACACGTTGAGTATGAGACCGCTAAGCGTCACTACGCACACGTTGACTGCCCCGGCCACGCTGACTATGTCAAGAACATGATCACCGGTGCAGCACAGATGGACGGCGCAATCCTCGTCGTTGCAGGTACCGACGGCCCTCTGCAGCAGACCCGTGAGCACGTTCTGCTTGCTCGTCAGGTCGGCGTTCCCGCAATCGTTGTCTTCATGAACAAGACCGATATCGTGGACGACCCCGAACTGCTCGACCTCGTTGAGATGGAGATCCGCGATCTGCTTTCTCAGTACGACTTCCCGGGCGACGAAGTGCCGATCATCAGAGGTTCTGCACGTGTCGCACTGGAGTCCTCGAGCACCGACCCCAACGCTCCCGAGTATGCTTGCATCAAGGAGCTGATGGACGCTGTTGATGACTACATTCCTACGCCTGACAGAATGAGCGACAAGCCGTTCCTGATGCCTGTCGAGGATGTCTTCTCGATCTCCGGTCGTGGTACCGTTGCTACCGGTCGTGTTGAGAGAGGCGTTCTGAAGATGTCTGACGAAGTTGAGATCATCGGTCTGACCACCGAGAGAAAGAAGACCGTTATCACCGGTATCGAGATGTTCCACAAGATGATGGATGAGGCTCAGGCAGGCGATAACATCGGCGCTCTTCTCCGTGGTATCCAGAAGAACGAGATCGAAAGAGGTCAGGTCCTCTGCAAGCCCGGCACGATCAACCCCCACACGGAGTTCATCGGTCAGGTTTACGTTCTGACTGAAAAAGAGGGCGGTCGTCAGAAGCCGTTCTTCTCGGGCTATCGTCCGCAGTTCTATTTCAGAACGACCGACGTTACCGGTACGATCAAGCTGCCTGAAGGCGTTGATATGTGCCGCCCGGGCGATAACGTCAACATGGACGTTACGCTGATTACCCCTATCGCTATCGAAGTCGGTCTGCGTTTCGCTATCCGCGAGGGTGGCAGAACCGTTGGTTCGGGCGTCGTTACCGAGATCAAGGGCTAATTCCCGCATTGCCGCCTTTGGTGTAAGCCAAAGGTAAAAGGAAGGACGACAGCATGCTGTCGTCCTTCTGCATTTGCGGCACTGCCGCCATGACGGCTGCCGCCTTGCGCACCTGCGCAAAAAATCAATTTTATATCTTTGGGGAATGGTGCAATTCCATACCGGCGGTAAAGTCCGCGAACACGCAAGTGCCGAGCAGGCGAGATTCCTGCACCGACAGTACAGTCTGGATGAGAAAAGATAGAAAAGGGTCTCCGCACCTTTGCGGTCATTCGTTCCCCTGCATATTTTTGCAGGGGAATTTCCTTTTTCTCCAAAGGCTTTGGAGGGTATTATGAAAAATTCCACGCAAAAACTCAACCGCATCGCCGCAACCTCGATATTCGCTGCGATTGCATATTTATCCATGTTTCTGACGCCGTTCCGCGTCGATTTTCTGACCTTTGACATCAAGGACGCTGTCATGACGATCGGCGCGCTCTATCTCGGTCCGCTTGCGGGACTCGCCATGTCTGCCGTGACTTCGCTCCTTGAAATGTTTACAATCAGTCAGACCGGTATCGACGGCATGATTATGAATTTCGTCGGCTCCGCGACCTACACCGTCGTCGCGGCGCTCATTTATACATACAGAAAAAGTCTGAAAAACGCCGTTCTCGGCTTAGTTGCGGCAACACTTTCCATGACCGCCGTCATGCTTGCGGCAAACCTCATTATCACCCCCGGCTTTAAGGGCGTGCCGGTCGAGGCGGTGATCGCCATGATCCCGACTTTGCTTCTGCCGTTCAATCTGCTTAAAGGCATTCTCAATGCAGCGCTGGTCATGCTGCTGTATAAGCCGGTCACCACTGCCATGCGCGCCACGCGTCTTGCCGTCGGCGAACAGCACAAGGGAACGAATAAAAATACAATCATCGTCACGCTCGTTTCGCTTGCCGTGATCGCTGCGGCACTCGTGTTCTTCTTTACGGTGCTGGACGCAAAACTGGGCGGCTGAAGGTCTTTAAGGATTTATAAAAATTTCCGTTTTTTCTTGATTTGGTCCATCGGATTGTGTACAATAGAAGTATCACAAATAGGGAGATACCGACAGCATGTTTGAAAACCTGAACCATACGCTCTATACTTTCCTGATTTCCATGCTGCCGATCGTCGAGCTGCGCGGCGCGATCCCGATCGGGTGCAGCTTCGGTCTCCCGTTTTGGGAGAACTATCTCGTCTGCACCGTCGGCAATCTTTTGCCCGTACCGTTCATTCTGCTGTTTATCCGCTTTATTCTGAACTGGATGAAGGGCATCCCGCATCTGGACAAAATTGCAAACTGGGTGGAGAATAAGGCGCATAAGCATTCGGCGTCCATCGTGAAGTATGCCGGGTGGGGATTGTTTATTTTCGTCGCCATTCCGCTGCCCGGAACGGGTGCATGGACCGGCGCGCTGATTGCCGCCATGCTGGATATGCGCATGCGGAAGGCGCTGCCTGCCATTGCAGCGGGGGTTCTCACGGCGGGGCTTTTGGTCGCCGGCGTGTCCTACGGTTTTCTGAACTTCCTGAAATTCATGTTCTGACGGAGGAATCGGCTTGAGACGGCTGCATTTTGCACAGGTAAATCACGAAAGGCAGAATACCCTTCTGCCTTTTTTGTCCGTTTTCCTGCTGATCGCGCTGCGGTATCTGTATTTCGGTTTTCGCTATTTTCCGCAGCTTGACGATTATATTCAATATCACAATTACGCTGCACAGGGCAGCGTGCCGTATCTTGTAAAGGCGCTCGGGCTGTTTGCCGCACGCCCCTTGGCGGGGCTTTTCGACATCACGCTCTGGTCGTGGCTCTGGGGCTGTATGATTTTGTCCGTCCTGCTGCTCTCTGCGGCGTATGCCGCCTCGGCTGTCATATTCCGCAACCTGTTTGATAAGCATTTCGGCACGAGCGGTCTGTTTGTTGTCTTTTATGCGCTCATGCCGCTCGGCATCGAGGGGACATATTGGGTCAGCGCTTCGTCGCGCATCATTCCTGGACTGTTGTTTGCCGCGCTGGCTGCGGGATGCTTCTCCCGCTATCTGGAGAGCGGGAGCCGCGGGCAGCTTGCCGGTGCGCTTGTCTTGCAGTTTCTGACCTTCTGTTTCTATGAGCAGACGGCGGTGCTGTCCTGCGCGCTCCATGTTCTGCTCGCCCTGCTTGTCGTGCGGGAGCGGCGGGAGCGGTCGGCGGCGGCGCTCCTCTGCATCCTCGTTGCGGGGGCGTATTTCGGCGTCACCGCGCTTGCCGGCCCCAGCCCGCTTTATGACGGCAGAACCGACGTGATTCTGCCTACCTCGGCGTACTATTTTGATACCTTCCTGCCCGAGCTTGTCGGACAGATGAAGTCCGCCTTCTTCGGCGGCGGCTGGTATATTCTCTCACACGGCCTGATCCGCGGTATCCTGCGCATCCTGTCCGACGGCGCATGGCTTTGGTGTCTGCTTCTGCTGCTTTGTACGGTGTTCTTCGCGCTGACGCAGTTCGGCGGCAAACAGGAGCGCGGCAAGCTGCTCGCGCCCATCCTCGGCGGGATTCTGCTCACCGCCGCGCCGCTTGCGCCTTTCTTTATCGTGTCCAACCCGTGGTTTTCGCTGCGCGGAACGGTGCCGAGCTTTGTCGGCATTGCGCTTGCCGCCGATGCACTCTTCCGTGCATTGTGCCGCGGCAGGCAGAAGACGCTTGCTGTGGTCGGCAGCCTCTTCGCCGTACTGTTCTGCGTCACGGCGGTGTCCGAGGTCGCGGATTACAAGGCGAATTACGAGGCGGACAGTCGCGTGGTCAGTGCGGTTGCGGAGCTTGCAAAAGAAAATCCCGGCACGGGGCGCATCGCTGTGCTGAATGTCAGTGCAAGCTATGTACCCGAGCTGAATTGTCGCTTCCATGAGCACATCGTCGGCGTGACCGAATCGACCTGGGCGCTGACCGGCGCGGTGCGCTGCCGCAATGCGAGAATGGACGACTGGAACACCTATGTGCCGATCCCGCTGGACGAAGCCTATGCCTACCTGCGTTGGGAATACAGCGAAAAAACGCTTTCGGCGATGGATGCCGTCTATGCCTATGACCCCGATACGAATACGATTGCGCGTCTTCGCGTGGACTATGCGGGGGACGGCGTGTTCCTTTTGTATCGGGCGGACGGCGAACTGTACGGGCGGATCACGGAGATCGACAAAAACGGCGTTTTTTCCGAAGAATAATCGAAAAAACTATTGCGCAGCCCCGAAATGTATGGTATACTGTATCCATCGACATATCAATATTTTCTTATCAAGAGCGGCGGAGGGACTGGCCCTGTGAAGCCCGGCAACCTGCATTTGTAAGGTGCCAATTCCTGAGAGATGAGATTTCACCCTCGGGAGCAATCGCGAGGGTTTTTCTTTGCCGCAGGAGGTCACAAATGAGCAAAATTCTGTTTACATCCGAATCGGTCACCGAGGGGCATCCCGATAAGATCTGCGACAAAATTTCGGATGCGATTCTCGATGCCATGCTGGCGGAGGACCCGCAGTCCCGCGTTGCATGCGAGACCTTTACGACGACCGGTCTGATCATGATCATGGGCGAGGTGACGACCAAGGCAAAGGTGGATGTCACCGAGATTGCACGCAAGACGGTCGAGGAGATCGGCTATGACCGTGCGAAATACGGCTTTGACTGCCACACCTGCGCGGTGCTGAACTCGCTGCACCAGCAGTCGCCCGATATCGCGCTCGGCGTGGACAAGTGCGCCGAGGCAAAGGCGGGCGAGCAGAGCGACGGTCTGGACACCGGCGCGGGCGACCAGGGACTGATGTTCGGTTATGCCTGCGACGAGACGCCGGAGCTGATGCCGCTGCCGATCTCGCTGGCGCACAAGCTGGCGCTGCGTCTCACCGAGGTGCGTAAAAACGGCACGCTGGACTATCTCCGCCCCGACGGCAAGACGCAGGTCACGGTCGAGTATGACGACGGCAAGCCGGTTCGCATCGATGCGATCGTCGTTTCGTCGCAGCACAGCGACGAGGTCAGCCTGGACAAGATCCGTGCTGACGTGATCGAGCAGATCATCAAGCCGATCATTCCCGCATCCATGATGGATGAGCAGACGAAGATCTACGTCAACCCGACCGGACGTTTTGTCATCGGCGGTCCGATGGGCGATACGGGTCTGACCGGCAGAAAGATCATCGTTGACACCTACGGCGGCTACTCCCGTCACGGCGGCGGCGCCTTCTCCGGTAAGGATCCGACCAAGGTGGACCGCAGCGCGTCCTACGCGGCAAGATACATCGCAAAGAATGTCGTCGCGGCAGGGCTTGCCAAGAAGTGCGAAGTGCAGATCGCATATGCCATCGGCGTGGCAAAGCCGGTCTCGGTCATGGTCGATACCTTCGGCACGGGCGTGATCGCGGACGACAAGTTGTCCGATATCGTCTGCCATGCGGTTGACCTGCGCCCCGCAGCCATCATCAAGAAGTTTGATCTTCGCCGCCCGATCTACAAGCAGATCGCAGCATACGGTCACATGGGCAGAGAAGACCTCGGCATGCCGTGGGAGAAGACCGATCTTGTCGATGCGCTGAAGGCAGCGGCAAAGCAGTAAACGTTTTTTTCGGTCGGGCGCGCCCGACGATCGAATTACCCTCATAGCAATTCGTTCATATATTGCTATGGGGGTGATTTTCGTGTATAATGATCTTATCCTGATCCTGCTCAGCGTGTTTGCTGTGTTCGGCATCTATGCCGTCATCCGGGAGATCGTCATGGCGTGCACCAAAAGCCGCGGCATTGTATATGCGGTGCGGTTTGCGGCGGGGGACGACGAGATGCGGACCGCCGAGCTGCTGCTCAAGGCAGAGCATCTCGCGGGCAAATGCAGGGACACCGAGCGGCATCCCGTCCTGCTGACCGACAGCACAGGCTCGCGCGCGGCAGAAAAATTCGGCTATGAAGTGTATGTAAAACAGTAACGGAGGAAGCATGGAGGACGTCAAAGGCGCAAAGGAAGAGGTCACCGGCACGGTTGAGTCGGTGGTCTATCGCAACGAGCAGAACGGCTATACCATCCTCGAGGTTTCCACCGACAAAAAGGAGCTAGTGACGGTCGTCGGCACGATGCCGTTTGTCAGCGAGGGCGAGAATATTACGGTGCGCGGCAGCTATGTCGTGCACAGCGAATACGGCAGACAACTAAAGGCGGACAGCTTTGAGAAGCGGATTCCCGAGCAGCCGGACGCCATTCTGAAATACCTGTCCTCCGGGGTCATCAAGGGCATCGGACCGAAGACCGCCGAGAAGATCGTGGAGAAATACGGCGCGGACACCTTTGAGGTCATGAGCAACCATCCGGATTGGCTTGCCGATTTCAAGGGAATCTCGCCTCGCCGCGCGCTTGAGATCGGTGACGAGATCCGGCGGCAGATGGGCTTTTACCGCCTGTTTGATTTCTGCCGTGATGTCGTGCCGATGCATGTGGCGCTGCGCATCTATCAGAATTATGGGGAGCGCGCGGTGGAACAGCTGCGCACCAATCCGTATGCGCTCTGCGGCAAAATTCGCGGCTTCAGCTTTACGGCGGCGGATCAGATTGCCATGGGTGCGGGCGGCGCGCCCGATGCGCGGGAGCGCGTGCTGGGGGCGACTGTGCGCGTGCTGGAACGCGCCTGTGAGACCGGCGGGCACGCTTGCCTGCCGGTGAAGCAGGTTGTCATCGAGGTGGCGTCGCTGCTCGAGCTTGACCCGAAGGAGGTCGCGGAGCATGAGAAGGACTTCGTCCTTGAAAAGCAGATCGGTTATCTGCACCGCAAGGCGGATTCGCTGCTCTATATCAACCGCTTTTATGAGGCGGAACGCAGCATCGCAGGACGGCTTCTGCGGCTGGATCGCACCTGTGTGCGCTACAGAGTCGAGGACATGGAGCCGCTTGTCAACCGCGCGATGCTGGAGAGTGGGTTGGAATATGCCGCCATGCAGCGCAAGGCGATCTTCGAGGCGGCATCGAGCGGCGTGCTGATCATTACCGGCGGTCCCGGCACGGGCAAAACAACCATCATCAAGGCGCTCATCCGCATTTACGAAAGCATGGGCTGCGAGGTCGCGCTTGCCGCGCCGACCGGGCGCGCCGCCAAGCGCATGGCGGAATCCACCGCCTGCGAGGCGCGGACGATCCACCGCCTGCTCGAGGTTGAATTCCGCGATGAGGCGGACGGCGACGAGGGGGCGACCTTTGCCCGCAACGAGCACAATCTGCTTGACGCGGACATCATCATCATCGACGAGGCGTCCATGATCGACATGTTCCTGATGCAGGCGCTGCTTGCCGCCATCCGACCGGGCGCGCGCCTTGTCCTGCTCGGCGACTGCGATCAGCTGCCCAGCGTCGGCGCGGGGAATGTCCTGCACGATCTGATCAACAGCGGCTGCTTCAACATCGTGCGGCTGACCGAGATCTTCCGGCAGGGCAGCGAAAGCCTGATCGTCACCAACGCGCACCGCATCAACCGCGGCGAGATGCCGGTGACCGATGCGCGGGACAAAGACTTCTTCTTCATGAAACGGGAGGGCGGTGCGCTGATCTCCACGCTTGCCGAGGTCACGGCAAAACGCCTGCCCGCGACCTACGGCGTCAGCGCCTTTGATAAAATTCAGGTCATCACGCCCACGCGCAAGGGCGCGGCGGGCACCGAAACGCTCAATCAGCTGTTGCAGGCGGAGCTGAATCCGCCGGCAAAGGACAAGGCAGAGAAGAAGTTCCGCAATGTCGTCTTCCGCGAGGGGGACAAGGTGATGCAGATCCGCAACAATTACGACCTGACCTGGGACGAGGACGGCAAGGAGCGCTTCGGCATTTACAACGGGGACATCGGCGTGATCGGGAAGATCTACGATCGCCAGTCCTATATGATGGTGAGCTTTGACGGGCGCGAGGTCAAGTACGGCTTTGATCTTCTGGAGGATCTCGAGCTTGCCTATGCCATTACGGTACATAAGAGCCAGGGGAGTGAGTACCCCTTTGTTGTGATGCCGGTGACCGACTTCCCGCCGATGCTGATGACGCGGAATCTGCTGTACACGGCGGTCACGCGCGCCAAGACCATGGCGGTGCTGATCGGGCGCGAGGACGCGCTCTCCCGCATGGTGGAAAACGACCGCGAAGCCGTGCGCTACACGGGGCTTTGCGACATGCTGCAAAGCGCGGGGGAAAGCCATGTTTGATCGATTGCTTGATCTTGTGTTTGTGCCGCGCTGCGTTGCTTGCGGCACACGGATGGAAAAGAGCGGAGACGGCTTGTGCGATGCCTGTCGCCGCTCCTTTGAGCATGCAAAGGACGAATACTGCGATTTCTGCGGCATGACCGCCGTGCAGTGTCTCTGCATGCCGCAGAATCTGCTGCGCGCCGGTTGCCTGTCCTATCGCAAGCTGCTGTTTTACAAGTCGGACGGCACGCCGGTGCTGCATCGGCTGATCTATGCGGTCAAGCGACGGAATACCGCGGCGGCGATGCGGTTTCTCGCCCGTGAGCTTGCGGCGAAGACCCGCGACATGGTTACGCCCGGGACGATCGTGACCTACGCGCCGCGCTCGGACGCCTCTTTCCGCAAGTACGGCTATGACCAGGCGCGGGAGCTGGCAAAGGTCTATGCAAAGGAGACCGGTGCTGCTTTTTGTGCATTACTGGTGCGCCGCGCAGGGCATGCAAAGACCGAGCAGAAGCTGCTGAACGCGCGCGGTCGTGCCGCCAATGTGCGCGGTGCTTTCCGCATGCGGCACTTTGCCGATGTACGGGGCAGGCGCATCCTGCTGCTCGACGATGTGGTCACCAGCGGCGCAACGCTCGGCGAATGCGTGCGTGTGCTGACGGCGGCGGGAGCAGCCGAGGTGCACTGCGTCAGCCTTGCGCAAACTTATCGCAGGAATAAACACAAAAATGATTGATTTTACCTGCCAAATAGTATATAATCAATGTGTATAACTATGAAATGATGTACCGAAAGGATGTACGATGAGTCGGGATATTGCGATTGACCTCGGTACGGCAACGGTACTGGTATATGTAAAAGGGCGGGGGATCGTCCTCGAAGAGCCTTCGGTCGTGGCGATCGACAAGGTGACCGATCGGGTCATCTGCGTCGGGCGCGAGGCGCAGCAGATGCTCGGGCGGACGCCGCAGAACATCGATGTGGTGCGCCCCCTGCGCGACGGCGTGATCAGCCGCTATGACGTGACGCTGCAGATGCTCCGGCATTTTCTCGCCAAGTCTTGCGGGAACATGCTGATTCGCCCGCGCATGATGATTTGCATACCCAGTTCCATCACCGAAGTTGAAGAGCGCGCGGTTGTGGATGCCGCCAACCAGGCGGGCGCGCGCAAAACTTATCTGATAGAAGAACCCATGGCGGCGGCGATCGGCGCGGACATCGATGTTTCGATGCCGAACGGCAATCTGATCGTGGATATCGGCGGCGGCACGACGGATGTCGCGCTGATCTCGCTGAACAACATTGTCGCCAGCGAGTCGATCAAGGTCGGCGGCGACAAGTTTGACGAGGCGATCGTCCGTTATGTCCGCCGGAAATACAGCGTCCTTGTCGGCGACCGCACCGCGGAAGAGATCAAGGTGCACATCGGGTCTGCCTGCCCGCGCCCGGAGGAGAAGTATATCAATGTTAAGGGCAGATGCCAGACGCAGGGACTGCCGAAGGCGATCCGCCTGTGCGCGTCCGAGATGACCGTGGCGCTGGACGAGCCGGTTTCCGCCATTATTGAGGCGGTCTGTTCGGTTGTGGAAAAGACGCCGCCGGAGCTGGTCGGCGACGTGCTTGCCAACGGTATCGTGATGACGGGCGGCGGCAGCCTGCTTTACGGGTTGGATCAGCGCATTGCAAAGGCGACCGGCATCCGCACGCGCATTGCCAAAAATCCCGTGCAGTGCGTTGCGCTCGGCACGGGTAAAAAGCTCGACGAGCTGTCGAGAATGTCATAAGAACGCAAAGAAGCGGGCGCGCGGAATGCCGCTTGCTTTTTGCTGTAGGGAGGTACATATGGGGTCTGTATTTGAAAACCGCGAGCCGCATCGCGCACTGGAGCTGTTCGGCGAGCTTTCCGCCATTCCGCGTTCGTCGGGCAATGAGGGCGGCGCGGCAGACTGGCTGGAAGCCTTTGCAAAAAAAAATAATCTGGAATGCTACCGCGACGCGGCAAACAATGTGCTGCTGCGCTATGTGCCAGAGAAGGCGGAGGCAGAACCGCTTCTGCTGCAGGGGCACACCGATATGGTCTGCGTCAGGGAATCATGGTCAGACCACAATTTCGCAACCGATCCGCTGGAGCTGTTCGTCGATGAAAACGGTTGGCTCGGCGCAAAGGGCACGTCCCTCGGCGCGGATGACGGCATCGGCGTGACGCTTGCGCTTGCGCTGTTGGAAGAAAAGCCGAACCGCGTGCTGGAATGCCTTTTCACCACCTCGGAGGAGACCGGCATGGACGGCGCGGTTGCCTTTGACTATTCAAAGATTACCGCACGGCAGATGCTCAACCTCGATTCCGAGGATGAGAACGAGGCGATCGTCAGCTGCGCAGGCAGCTGCCACCTCAAGACCTTTCGCACATTTGACAAGACGGCGGCAAGCGGCAGCGCGCTGCGCGTCCGCGTCGGCGGCTTTGCGGGCGGACATTCCGGCTCGGATATCCATCTCGGCAAGGTCAATGCCGCGCGCAGGCTCGGCAAGCTGCTCACCAAGATCTGTGAGAAGTATGACTGCCGTCTGATCCGTTTCGAGGGCGGCGAAAAGGATAACGCGATCCCGACCGACGCCTATGCGGAGTTGCTTATCGGCGAGGGTGCCGAGCCGGAGTTTGCCGAGCTGTTCAAGCGCGCGCAGAAGACGGTTACGGCTGCGGATGCGGCGGCAGAGATCAGTTTTGAACGTTACAGCTACAGCGGCGATGCGTTTGACACCCATGCCACAAAGCAGATCTGCAAGCTGATTGCCATCATTCCGAACGGCGTAGTTTCGCGCTATGAGCACATCGACCTTGTGAAGACTTCGCTCAATACCGGCGTTGTCCGCGCGGCGGACGGCGAATTTCTGCTGCACAGCATGATCCGCTCCTCCGACGATGCCGAGAAGGATCAGCTGACCGACGAGGTCTGCGCACTTGCCGCCGGTATGGGTTTCTCTTACGAAAAGGATGGGCAGTATCCGTCCTGGGGCTATGCGGAGCATTCGCCCCTGCGTGAGATCTATATCGACGCCTACCGCAGGGTTTACGGGCACGAGCCGCGCGTCTGCGGCATCCATGCGGGTCTGGAATGCGGCTTCATCAAATCGGCGATTCCGGATATGGACATTCTGTCGCTCGGACCGACCATGCGGGACATCCATACGGTGAACGAGCGCCTGGACATGGATTCCTGCGCGCGTTTCATGCAGATGCTGTGCCTGATCGTACACGGACATGAAGCAAAGTAAACGAAATCGAAAGTGGCTGATCGTCGCCGCGCTGTGCCTGCTCCTTGCAGCGGTCGCGGCGGCGATCTTCTTTGCGGCAGCGGACAGGTCGGCGCCGGATGACATACCGGCAGATGCGCAGGCGCAGATCGCCGTGCATTTTGTGGATGTCGGAGAGGGCGATTGCGCGATCGTCGAGACGCCGGACGGCAATATTCTCATTGATGCTGGGACAAAGCAGAGCGAGGCGGCGATCAGACGCTGCATCGACGACCTCGGCATCACGGCGTTTGCCTATGCCATCTTCACGCACCCGCATGCCGATCATATCGGCAGTGCGGCAGCGCTTGTCGAAGCCTATCCGATAGACAGCATCGTCATGCCGAACGCGGTCTCCACTTCAAAAACCTTTGAGAAGCTGGTTGCGGCGATTGAAGAGAAGGACTGCCGCGTCATCGAGGGAAAAGCAGGCAAGCATCTGACGCTCGGCGCGCTGACCATTGATCTGCTCGCACCCTGCAAAGCGTATGACGACCTCAACAACATGAGCGTTGTCGTCCTGCTGACCTACGGGAACGGTACTTTCCTGTTCACCGGTGATGCCGAGACGCTGTCGGAGACGGATATGCTGGAAAACGGTGTGCCGCCCTGCGACGTCCTCAAGGTCGGGCATCACGGCTCGTCGACCTCGTCGAGCGAGGCGTTCATCGAGGCGGTATCGCCGCAGATCGCGGTCATTTCGGTCGGCGACGGCAATTCCTACGGACACCCGCATGCATCGACACTGGATCGTCTCGAGGCGCATGACGTGCAGATCTACCGCACCGATCTCTGCGGCACGATCACGATCACCTGCGACGGCACACAGTTTGGAATTGAAACCGAAAAATAAGAGAAGGACGCATGATGTGCGTCCTTCTCTTATTTTTATCTATCTTAAAACAGCTTGAGTTTAAGCCGCAGATTGTCTGCAATCATCGCGATGAATTCCGAGTTGGTCGGTTTGCCGCGGTTGTTCTGAATCGTGTAGCCGAAATAGGAGTTGAGCGTGTCCACGTCGCCGCGATCCCATGCAACCTCAATGGCATGGCGAATGGCGCGTTCCACGCGTGAGGTCGTGGTCGCGTATTTCTTCGCCACGGAGGGGTAGAGTACCTTGGTGACCGAGTTGATGATCTCGCTGTCACTGATGGTCATCAGGATGGCGGTGCGCAGATACTGATACCCTTTGATGTGCGCGGGAACGCCGATCTGATGGATGATCTGCGTGACCTGCGTTTCAAGGTCGAGATCGCTTTTGCCGCACGGCTCGGGTGTGACGGTTGCCGTCGGCAGCGCGGCACGCGGCTTGTTGCGGCGGGCTGCAATGGCGTCGATATGTTCGATCATGCTGGAGTAGTTGTAGGGCTTCATCAGGCAAAGCTCTGCACCGAGGTTGGTTGCTTCAATGAACAGATTCTGATTCGGCACAGCCGAAACGAGGATAAAGGCGGTCGGCATATCCTTGCCGAAATCCAACGTCCGCGCGTCCCGCAGAATGCCGATGCCGTCCAGCTTCGTCAGCCAGACGTCGATGATGGCAACATCCGGGTGGTTGCGGCTGATTTTCAGAAAAGCGTCTTCACCGTTCAGGGCAATATCTACATTCCGGTATCCGGCACGGAAGAGATTTTCCTTCAAAAAGTTTCTCTGTTCGACATTTTCATCGGCAATTAAAATCTTGGTGTTGAGTTCCATGGTGCTTATGTGCTCCTTCTTCTTTTGTTTTGATTTTGTGATATTATTTTACCATAAGATAGAAAATAATGCAATACATAATCATCCAAAATATGTAACAAAATCTGACGGTTAAATTTGGAGCATAATTACATAAAAATAGAAATTAACGTCGAGACAAACAGAAAAGCGGCAGAAGCTGCCGCTTTTTGAAAAGCTGAATTTTTAAGATTTGCAGTGCGAACATTTTCCGTCGAATTCGCCCGTCAGATCCATTTCCAGACGATTTTTGTCGATCTCACGGAAGCCTACGGCACGGAGCAGGGAAGGGTCTCCGGCATCTGCCGCACAGCGCGCACGATGCACGCCGCACAGGTCGATGAAATTCAGCGTGCCGCGCGCAAGAATGAACATACCCTCATAGTCATTGACCCCTGCCGCGGCTTTCAGATCGAGCACATCGGCGCACCCAGCGCCGAGGCGGAACTGGCAGACACCGATCAGCGCCTCGTCCTCCCGCGCCGCATACGCCAGCGCGTCCGGATCGTAAACCGCGCCGCAGGCGGTGCAGACTTCTTCCTGTATCTTTTTATCTTCGATTGGTTTGACGATCAGCATATGTATGTCCCCCGTTTCATTTGGTCCTCAGGCGGTTCAGATAGGCGATCTGTGCACGGTCGAGTACGCGCCATTTGCCGAGCGCCAGATTGTCCAGCTTGATTTCGCCGATCTGCACGCGGCAGAGGCGGCTGACGGCGAGATTTGCCTGTTCGCACATCTTGCGGATTTCGCGGTTGCGCCCCTCGTAGAGCGTGATGCGCAGCTTGCCGCCGCCCTCGTGCGTCTCAATGACCGAGACCTCCGCGCCCTGCGTTTCGTAGCCGTCGATCACCATCGGCGCACGGAGAAGAGCGAGCTTTTCCTCGGTGATCTCGCCGCGTACCGACACATTGTAGACCTTGCCGACGGCGTGACGCGGATGGGTAAGCAGATTGGCAAGCTCACCGTCGTCGGTCATCAGGAGAAGTCCCTCGGAGTTGAGGTCAAGTCTGCCGATGGGATACACGCGGAAGCCGACACCGCGCACCAGCTCACTGACGCATTTTCTGCCGCGGTCGTCCGACATGGAGGTCAGATAACCGCGCGGCTTGTGCAGCATGATGTAGACATGCTCGCCCGCGGGGTATTTCAGCGTTTTGCCGTTCCAGATCACCACGTCGGCGGCGGGATCGACCTTGTCGCCCACCGAGGCGACCGCGCCGTTCACCGTGACCTTGCCGGCGGCAATTTCGCTTTCAGCGGCGCGCCGCGACATGATCTTGCAGTCCGTGAAGTATTTTTGAAGTCGTATTTTTTCCATAGTTGCTCCGTAAAACAGATGATTCGTTTTTGCCGACATAATGCTTTGCCGCAAGCGGCGCTGTCGCAATCTCCCTGCCGTCCGCAAACCAGACAACGCGTCCCACAATATCTTCCGCATAAACAGGGGCAAAGCGCGGGCGGTTCAGTTCGATTCGCTCCACGATGCTGCCGCGTGTGCGCGGCAGGACGACGCGCACTGCTGCCGGGGTGCAGATCTCCACGCCGGGTTCATCACCGCCGAGCAGCGGCAGCGTGCCGAAGTCCTGCATCGCCTCGGCAAGTGTGACGCATTCATACGCGGAAAAACCGAAATCCAGCATCGTCGCATGGTCGCGCCAGTCGTCCGGCGCACCGAGCGTGACCGCAATCAGCTCCACGCCGTCCCGGTTCGCGGCAGAGACCAGGCAGCGCCCGGTCGCTTTGGTAAAGCCGGTCTTGACGCCGATCGCGCCCGCGTAGGTGAACAGCAGCTTGTTGTGGTTGACGAGATACCGTTTGCCGCCTTCGCCGTTCGGGATGGCGGCGCGCCGTGCGCCGCAGATCTCGCAAAACAGCGGCTGCTGCATTGCTTCCGCCGCGATCTTTGCAAGCTCGCGTGCGGTGGTGTAATGATTTTCGTCCGCAAGTCCGTGCGGATTGGTAAAATGCGTGTCGGTCAGCCCCATTGCCGCCGCCTTTTCGTTCATCAGGTCGGCAAAGCCCTCCACGCTGCCGCCGATCGCGATGGCAATCGCCTCCGCCGCGTCGTTGGCGCTTTGCAGCAAGAGTCCGTAGAGCAGGTCACGAAGCGTCATTTTCTCGCCGGCTTTCAGATAGAGGGACGAGCCCTCCACACCGACCGCCGCACCGGGGATGACGATCTCGGCATCCGCATCGCCGTTTTCAATGGCGACAAGTGCCGTCATGATTTTGGTCGTGCTCGCCATGCCGCGCCGCGCGTCTGCGTTTTGCGTAAAGGCAAATTCGCCCGTTGCGGGGCAGTAGAGCGCCGCGCTCGCCGCAGACACTGCGGGCGTCGCCGCCGCGGGAACAAGCAGAGCAAAAAGCAGGCAAAGCGCGAGCACACTGCATGCTGCACGCCGCAAAAATACACCGATTCCGTACATGGTATCACCGTCCTTGAAAGCTGACCCGCAAAACGCGGGTATCGGTATTGTAACACGGCAATACCGGCTTTATGCGGTGCTGTGCGGAATCGGTGCGGTTCTTTATTCCTCGTCCTCGCCCTTTTTGGTGAAGGCGGACTTTACGCGCGCGATGATCTCGGGCGAACGCTCGATGACCGACACGAGCTTATCCACGGTGTCTCCCGCGTTCGGATTGTCCACGGTGAGCAGCTCCACTCTGCCGTCTTTGCCGACGACGAGAAAGCCGATCGGCGAGACGCTGATGCCCGTGCCGCCGCCGCCCGAAAAGCTGGCAGATGCGAGCAGGGAGGGCTTTTTGTCCTTGTCCTGCTTATCCGCGTCATAATCCAGACCGCCGGAGGCAAAGCCGACAGCGACCTTGGAGACGGGAATGATGGTGGTGCCGCCCGCCGTTTCGATGGGAGAGCCGATGATGGTCTCCGCACCGACAATATCCTTGATTTTTTCAAGCGATACTTTGATGATATCGTTGATCTTGCTTTCTGCCATGGTAAACCTCCGTGCAGTTAAGATTTTTTCAGATTGAAGATGTCTTTACCTTTGAAATAATTATACGCTAAAGAAATGCCGATGTCAAGAAGCTGCCATACGGCGAGCGACGCCGTGATGCGGATGTCGCAGACCGTCCGTTCGGCGGTGAAATCACAGCGCACCGAGATCTCGCCGCGCCGCTTTTTGCGGATGTTGAGATGCGCGTCGAGAAAGGCGAGCAGATAGGCGACCGACTGGGACACGATGCCGTAGGTGATGGCGGCGCTTGCCGCATCGTCCGCCCCCACCGTGATGACGATGTGCGAGACGTCCAGCCGCAGATGCTTGAAAAATTTTTTGCAGAGCTTCTTCAGCAGCGAGAGCACGATGCCGATCTTTTCGCCGAGCGGGATCCTTTCAGCCGGTTTCGCAGACGGTTTTGCCTTTTTTTCGGCAGGCTTTTCCGCCGTTTTTTCCTTGGGGTAGCCGCGCTTGAACTTCGAGACCTTAACCTTTTTCGGCGGGGCGGGGTAGAGCGGAATCGGGATGCCGAGGACCCGCAGGCGGAGCGTCACGTCTTCCGTGCAGGCGATGTCAAACTGCAGGCGCACGAGGAGCAGCAGCACAAGCAAAAGCAGGATGATTGCAAAAATCAAAAAGCCCAGAGTCCTTCACCCCCGTTTCCGATAGTTTTGCCGAAATTTCTTCGGCTTAGTCGCCTACCGCATCGGCGGCTTCCTCGGCAATTTCCGCTGCAATCTCACCGCCCGCCGCCTTCAGCGAGTTGAGCAGAGGGGCGTCGCCCTCCGACAGAGTGGGCAGATCGTCAAGCGAATCCAGTCCGAAGCAGCGCAGAAATGCCGTGGTCGTCGTGTACAGCATCGGACGCCCCGGCGCGTCCAGGCGGGACTTCGATTCGATCAGCCCGCGCTCAATCAGGGAATTCACCGCATAGCTCGAATCCACACCGCGCACAGTGTCGATGTACGCGCGGGTGACCGGCTGATTGTAAGCGACGATCGCCAGAACTTCCAGCGAGGAATTGGACAGGTTGCCGCCGCGGCGGATGCCGAGTGCCGTGCGGATCTCCCCGATGTAATCCGGCTTTGTGCAGAGCTGGCAGCAGTCGTCAAAGGTCAGCAGTTGAATGCCGCGCGTGACCTTGCCGTCGTTGTATTCGGCGGCAAAATCCAGGACGAGGTTCTTCGCCTCATCCGCCGAGACCTCGAGGATCTGCGCAAGCTTTGCATAGCTGACCGGATGCCCGGCTGCAAACAGCACGGCTTCCAGCATTTCTTTGGTCTCTGCGGGGATCGCAAAAAGATCGGACATGGTTGTTTGACCTGTGCTTTCGCGAGAAAGCTCCTTTTCAGAATTCGGTTGCCGGGATGCGGATGTTGTCGGCGTCGGTCAGCTCCAGCGTGACGTCGCCGCCGACGTTGCCGCTGTCCTCGTCCCCGTCGGCAAGCAGGACGGTGCCTTCTTTGATCAATTCAAGCAGCGCCATGAAGGTGGCGATCAGCGCCGATCGCGTCCGTGCACTGTGCAGCACAGCGGAAAGAGAAGAACGCTTCTTTTTCAGATGCACCACGATCTCGCCGATCTTCTCGGAGACCGAAACGACCTCCTCCTTGACGAGCGGCGAAAGATTCCGCGCGTGCGCCGCCTCAATCTCGCGCAGGCGGATGGCAAGCACGCCGAGCGCCTTTTGCAGAAGCGCGGGGGACAGCCCCTCGGGCACTTCGTTTGCCGCTTTGATCTCGTCCTCGTCCTTTTCGATGCGTCCGCTGTACTGTGCGTACATCGGCACCAGCTGCTCGGCGGCTTTCTTCGCCTGCTTGTAGAGCAGCAGCGCCTCGGCAAGCGATGCACGCGGGTCTTCTTCGTCCGGCTCGGCACGCGGCAGCAGCATTTTGCTTTTGATATACAGAAGCTCGCTTGCCATGACGATGAATTCGCCCGCAAGCTCCATGTCCATTGCCCGCGCGTCGGTGATGTACTGCATGTACTGGTCGCAGATCAGGGTGATCGGGATGTTCATGATGTCGATCTTGTTCTTGGCAATGAGGTCGAGCAGAAGGTCGAGCGGACCTTCATAGACCTCCAGTTTGTAGGTCAGCCTTTCCATGCCGTGCCTCACAAAAGCGGGAGAATGCCCGCGATCTTGGAGAACAGCCACAGCATACCGCGCATGGCGGCGTTCAGCGGCGCATTCAGCACGCCGAGGTAGAGGCAGATGAGCAGTGCAAGATAGATGTAGCGCTCATAGCGCATGATACCGAAATAGAGCTTGTCGGGCAGAAAGACCAGCAGAATCCGCGAGCCGTCAAGCGGCGGCACGGGCACGAGGTTGAAGATCGCAAGCCCGAGGTTGAGGATATAAAAGGTCTGGAAAAAGATGAACAGCAGCTGCATGAAGTTGACGTCCGCACTGAACATCTGCGCGCCGCCGAGCACAAAGACATACTGCCCGATGATAAAAGCGACAAGCGACATCAGCAGGTTGGAGACCGGTCCTGCCAGTGCGGTCAGCGCCATGCCGCCGCGCGGCTTTTTGAAGTAGCGCGTGTTGATCGGCACGGGCTTTGCCCAGCCGAAGCCGAACAGCAGCATGCAGAGCGCGCCGATCGGGTCCAGATGCTTGAGCGGGTTCAGCGACAGCCGCCCGAGCGATTTTGCCGTCGGGTCGCCGAGCTTATATGCCGTGTAACCGTGCGCGATCTCGTGCACGGTCAGTGAAAACAGGATGATCGGGATGCGGATCAGAAATTCGTAGACATCGTATGCCGAGGCGTTTGCAAGGTTGGAGAGTGAACGCAGCATGGCGGGAGTCCTTTCATTTTGAAATTAAAGCAGACCGGTGCGTGCGAGGATCTCGTTCCACAATTCCTGCTTGCCCTCGCGGCTTTCGGAAGAGAACGGCAGCAGCGGAATATCGCCGTCCGGCAGTGCATTCGCACGAATATCGTCAAGCGCCTTTGCAAGCGCGGTCTTTGAGAGTTTGTCCGCCTTGGTGGCAACCACAATGTAGGGAATGCCCGATTGCGCCAGCCAGTCCAGCATCACAAGGTCGTCCTTCGTCGCGCCGACACGCGCGTCAACCAGCTGCACCGCAAGGCGGAGCAGGTCGATATTCGGATTCTTCGTGAAATAGCCGTCGGTCAGCGCCGACCATGCCGCCTTTTCGGCGGGCGGACGCTTCGCAAAGCCGTAGCCGGGGAGATCGACGAGGAACAGCTTGCCGTCCACATCGTAGAAATTGACGGTGATCGTCTTGCCTGGCGCACTGCTGACGCGCGCCAGCGCTTTGCGCCCGAGCAGGGTGTTGATGAGCGAGCTTTTGCCCACATTGGAGCGCCCGATCAAGGCGACCTGCGGGATCGCGCGGCGGGGAAACTGTGACGCCTTGCCTGCCGTGAACGCAAGCGCTGCGTTTTGAAGATTGATGTTCATAATCGTCCTTTTTGTACGGATTTATGCGGATTTTACACGCTCTGCGGCTGCGCGCTCTTCGCCGCGGTGCTCTCGTGCACCGCGCGGGGCTTTGCCGCGCTGCGCTTTTTTGCTGCGGGCAGCACCAGCGCATGCTCGATTACCTCGCGCACGGTCTTGCAGGGGACAAAGTGCAGATGCGCGCGCGCCTCTGCGTCGATCTTTTCAAGATCCTTGACGTTGTCGGCGGGAATCAGCACGGTGTCAATGCCACAGGTGTACGCCGCCATGGTCTTTTCCTTCAGACCGCCGATGGCAATGACGCGCCCACGCAGGCTCAGTTCGCCTGTCATGGCGACGTCGCGGCGGACGGGGATGCCGGAGAGGGCACTGATGAGGGCGCAGACGATGGTCACACCCGCGCTCGGACCGTCCTTCGGTACGGCGCCTTCGGGGAAGTGGATATGTATATCCTTGGTTTTGTAGAAGTCGGGATCGACGCCGAACTCGGCTGCGATCGTGCGGACGTAGCTGACGGCAAGCTGCGCGGATTCCTTCATCACGTCGCCGAGCGAACCGGTCAGTTCGATCTTGCCCGTGCCGTCCATCACCGATGCCTCGATCTTGAGCAGGTCGCCGCCGACCGAGGTGTAGGCAAGCCCGTTGACCACGCCGACCTCGTCGGTGGGGGCGAGCTTTTCGGGCAGCATCCTGCGCGCGCCGAGATAGCCGTAGATGTCGCCCGCGCGGATGGTGATCTTCTCTGGCTTTGCGAGCAGTCTGCGCGTCACCTTGCGGCAGAGCGTTGCGATCTCGCGTTCGAGATTGCGCACGCCCGCCTCGGCGGTGTAGTAGTCGATCAACTCGGCAACCGCGCTCTGCGTGATCGTAAGCTGCTTTTTGTCAATGCCGAAGAGTTTCATCTGCTTCTGGATCAGGTGCGTCTTTGCGATATTCAGCTTTTCGGTGCGGGTATATGCGCCGAGCTCGATGACCTCCATGCGGTCGATCAGCGGACGCGGCACGGTTTCGAGCGTGTTGGCGGTGGCAAGGAAAAAGCACTCGGACAGGTCGATCGGCATCTCCACAAAATGATCGCGGAATGCCTTGTTCTGCTCGCTGTCCAGCACTTCAAGCAGCGCGGAGGCGGGGTCGCCGTGCGCGTCGCTCACCAGCTTATCCACCTCGTCGAGCAGGATCAGCGGATTCATCACGCCCGCATGCTGCAGCGCGTAGACGATTCTGCCCGGCATCGCGCCCACATAGGTCTTGCGGTGCCCGCGGATGTCCGCTTCGTCGCGCACGCCGCCGAGCGAGACGCGGACGTACTTGCGTCCGAGCGCCTCTGCAATGGATGCGGCGATCGAAGTCTTGCCCACGCCGGGAGGTCCGACCAGGCAGATGATCTGCCCGCCTTTTTTGCCGGAGAATTTCGTCGCGGCAAGAAAGTCGAGAATGCGTTCCTTGACATCGTGCAGCCCCTCATGGTCGCGCTCGAGAATCGCTTCCGCGCGCTTGATGTCGCATTCGGTCTCGGAATACTTGCCGAACGGAATATCCAGGCACTCGTCGAGGTAATTGTGCAGCACCGTGCTCTCGGCAGAGCCGTAGGGCGTCTTGGCGAGGCGGTTGGTCTCCTTGACCAGTTTGTCTTCTACTTCCTTCGGCAGGTGTGCCTCCTCAATGCGGTCGAAGAACTCGTCGATCTCGCTGTCGCCGTCGTCGCCCAACTCATTCTGAATGACCTTCACCTGCTCGCGCAGATAGAAGTCACGCTGGTTCTGGTCGAGACGTGCGCGCACCTTCTTGTGAATGTCCATCTCGCAGCGCAGGATCTCTTCTTCGCTTTCGAGGATGGTCAGCACGTCGGCAAGGCGGTGCAGGGGGTCGAACTGTTCGAGAACTGCCTGCTTGTCTTCGTATTTGACGATGATGTTGGCGGCGATGAAATCGGCGAGCAGACCGGGATCGCGCTGCATCTTTGCCGAGAAGATCATCTCGTCGGAGATCTTGGGCATCAGCTCGACCACACGGTCAAGCGCGGCGTGTGCCTGCCGCATCAGCGCCTCGCGGTAAACGCCGGAATCGGCGGGAACGGCGGGTTCGTCCACGGGGCGGACGAGCGCGCTGATGAATTTGTCGTTTTGGGTATAGGAGGTGACCTCGGCGCGCGCTCTGCCTTCAAGCAGGACGCGCACGCCGCCCTCGGCGGTCTTGACCGACTGCTTGATCTTGGCAACCGTGCCGACACGGTACAGATTGTCCGGCGTCGGCTTGTCGACCGATACGTCGGTCTGCGCGATCAGCATGATGCAGCCGCCGAGCCGCTCGGCGACGCGGATCGCGCCGATGGATTTTTCACGGGCGACCTCAATGCTCATCGGCACGGACGGAAATGCGACCATACCGCGCAGGGGGACGACCGGAAGATTGATTTCTTCGGTTTGGGAAATGATTTCAGCCATATATGTTTTCTGCCGCAGGGCAGTCCTTTCGCTTGACAATAAGACTTCAATTTATTATTATAGCATATATACACACGGATTTCCATAGGTTCACGAAAAATTCACGCGGTATTTTTGCGGCGCTTTGAAAAAAGTTTTGACGTTTTTTCAAAAAGCCGTTGACAAACGGATCCGGCTGTGGTATCATAATCGGGCAAAACAAAGAAGAATGTACTCCGTTCTCACCCGGCGACGCACGTTGCCGCGGTCAATAGGCTACCGCCCGTCGGGCGGAAACTTTGGTGCGGAGATTCTTCTCCGCATTTTTTGATTTTACTGGAGGTGTCAGCTATTAGCGCAAAGGATACGACGCAGATCAACGACGATATCCGGGTAAAGGAAGTCCGCGTGATCGGTTCGGACGGTGAGCAGATCGGTATTTTGAAGACGGATGAGGCGCGCGAGATCGCCTATGAGAAGGGCATGGATCTTGTGCTGATTTCCCCGCAGGCAGAGCCGCCGGTATGCCGCATCATGGACTACGGCAAATACCGCTTTGAGCGCGACAAGCGTCAGAAGGAAGCAAAGAAAAAGCAGCAGATCGTCAAGGTCAAGGAAGTCCAGCTTTCCTGCCGGATTGACACACATGACTTCGAGACCCGCGTCAACCATGCGCGCAGATTCCTCGAGGGCGGCGACAAGGTCAAGGTCATCGTCCGCTTCAAGGGACGCGAAATGGCACACCAGGACATCGGTCGCGCACAGCTTGAGAAGTTCATCAAGGCGTGCGAAGGGCTCGGCACATCCGAGAAGGGCATTGCGCTGGACGGCAGATTCATGTCGACCATCATCGCGCCCGTGAAAAAATAATTATAGATTCTGCGGAATTTATATAGATGTGCTTCGGCACACCGGACTGTATACTAACTGTAAGGAGATAGAACAATGGCAAAGATTAAGACTCACAAGGCGTCGGCAAAAAGATTTGACGTGACCGGCGGCGGCAAGGTAAAGATGAATCATTCCCAGCATCGTCATAAGCTCGGCATCAAGACCGCAAAGCGTAAGAGATCGCTCCGCAAGGGCGCATACCTCAGCACTTCGATGGCTCCCACCTACAAGGCGCTCATCCAGAAGTAATTCGCTTATCATTTCAAATCAGTTAATTTCGGAGGATTAGATAAAATGGCAAGAGTTAAGGGCGCGATGATGACGCGCAAGAGAAGAAAGAGTGTACTGAAGGCAGCGAAGGGTTACTGGGGTGCAAAGAGCAAGCACTTCAAGATGGCGAAGCAGGCGGTTCTCAAGAGCGGCAACTATGCTTTCGCCGGCAGAAAGATGAAGAAGAGAGACATGCGTTCTCTCTGGATCACGAGAATTTCGGCACAGGCTAAGGTCTGCGGCATGAACTACTCTACTCTGATGCACGGCCTCAAGAAGGCGGGCATCGACCTCAACCGCAAGATGCTCGCTGAGATCGCCGTCTACGATAAGGACGCTTTTGCCGCTCTCGCGGAAAAAGCTAAGGCTGCGCTTTAATCCATACAAAAACCCGGTTTTCACCGGGTTTTTTGATGCTTAGAAAAGTTTTTTGTAAGGGGGGACGCGCATGCGGGAGACTGTTCTGATCGAGAGCCGCAACAATGAGACCGTGCGGAACTACGCCAAGCTGACGGATAAAAAATACCGCAGCCGCGAACAATCGTTTCTGTGTGACGGTGCAAAGCTGTTTGCCGAGGCGGTCGCCGCAGGTGCACGCATCGAGGCAGTGCTGCTGCTTGCGGGCAGAGAGAACCCGATCATCGCGGACACACTGGCGCGAATGCGCACGCCGGAGCTTTATAAGGACACGCGCCTCTTCAGCCTGACGCCGCCGGTTTTTGACAAATTATGCGATGAAAAATCGCCGGACGGCGTGATCACGGTCATAAAATGTCTTGACAATTTCAGAAAAGTATATAAAATAGAAAGAAACGACGCCGAAGCGATGCGGGGCGAGAAGCTGATGCTTCTTTCGTCCGTGCGCGATCCGGGCAATCTCGGTACGATCGTCCGCAGCGCGGCGGCATTCGGCTTTGACCGGCTGATCCTCAGTGACGACTGTGCCGACCTGTATCATCCGCGCACCCTGCGCGGCGCGATGGGGGCACTCTTCCGTATGCGTGCGGATGTGGTCACGGACTTTGCGTCTGCGGTGCCTGCCCTGCGTGCGTCCGGGCGGCGCGTATACGCGGCGGAGCTGCGGGATGGCGCGCTTTCGGTGGATGAAGCCAAGCCGACAGCTGCCGACTGCTTTGTCATCGGCAATGAGGGGCATGGCATTCCGCCGGAGATTTCCGCGCTGTGCACCGGCAGCGTTTATATTCCGATCGCGCCGACCTCCGAGTCGCTCAATGCGGCGACGGCGGCGTCGATCCTTGCCTATATCCAACGGTAAACGATTTCTGACAGCAAAGGAGTTCTTTTATGCGCGATGTGCTTTCCTGGACGTGGCTCAGCGTCCGTCTCGGCGCGGCAAGCCCGTATCTGAATCCGCTGCTCGAACACTTTGCCGCAGCCGCCGATGTGTATGCAGCGGATCATGCCGCGCTTGCGGCGGTCGAAGGACTGCCGGAGTCGGTCAGGCTGCGTCTGCTGGATAAGGATACCGACCGTGCCGAACGCATTCTCGAGGATTGCAGGCGGCTCGGCATCGGTGTGATGACCTATGACGACCAGCGCTATCCGCGCCTGCTCAAACAGATTGCAAAGCCGCCGGCGGTGCTGTATTTCGTCGGCAAACCGATCGACTTTGATCGCAAGCTCGGCGTTGCCGTGGTCGGTACGCGCACCATGACCGAATACGGGCGGGATGTGACCTATCGGTTCAGCTATGACCTTGCATCGGCGGGTGCCGTGATTGTCAGCGGAATGGCGCTCGGCGTGGACGGCATGGCGGCAGCCGGTTCGCTGGATGCGCAGATGCCGACGGCGGTCGTGCTCGGCAGCGGTCTCGACGTGGTGTACCCGAAGATGCACACAAAGCTCTACAAGTGCATTCTGCGCGACGGTTTTGCCGTCAGCGAGTATCCGCCCGGCGCGGAGCCGGACGCACGCAATTTCCCGCAGCGCAACCGCATCATCAGTGGTCTTGCCCGCTGCGTGCTGGTGACCGAATGCCCCGAGACGAGCGGCGCGCTCATCACGGCGCGCGAGGCGCTTGCCGAGGGCAAGCCGCTCTTTGCCGTTCCGGGCGCGATCACGATGCCGGGCAGCGCCGGCACAAACGAGCTTATCAAAAGCGGAAGTGCGAAGATGGTGACGTCGCCGACGGACATTCTCGACCTATTTGAACCCGCTCACTTCCCGGAGCTGGACGCAAGCGCGGTCGGCGCGATGAACTACAATGCCGCAAAGGCGGAAAGTACATACGCCGTTTCAACGAAGACGAGCAAGGTGGCGTGGGCAAAGGTGCGCCGCAAAAAGCCGGAATCCGCACCCGACGACAGCCCGGACACCGTCCGCGAGAGCAGTGCGCCGAAGGTCACCGAGACCTTCGTGCCGATGTCCGAGACCGAGAAGAAGATCTACGCCTGCATTCCCGAGGAGGGGCAGGTCAGTGTGGATCTGATCGCGTCGGGCAGCGGCGCACCCGTGCCGGACGTGCTGACCGCTCTGCTTGCACTGACCTGCAAGGGCGTGGTGCGGCAGCTCCCCGGCAACTTTTATACAAGAGTCTGACGGATCGCCGCCTGCGGCATCCGATTGAAATAAACGAAAGGAACTGCATTTTCGCAGTGTACGAATATGGCAAATCTGGTGATTGTGGAGTCGCCTGCAAAGGCGAGCACTATCAAAGGCTATCTCGGCAGCAATTATAAGGTCGTCGCGTCCTACGGGCATGTGCGCGATCTGCCGAAAAGCTCGCTCGGCGTGGATATTGAGGACAACTTCAAGGCGCATTACATCAACATCCGCGGCAAGGGCGACCTCATCAAGGCGCTGAAGAAGGATGCCAAAGCGGCAAACAAGGTCTTCCTCGCAACCGACCCTGACCGCGAAGGAGAGGCAATTTCCTGGCATCTTGCCGCCGCGCTGGATCTCGCACCCGAGAAGTGCAGCCGTGTGGCGTTCAACGAGATTACAAAGACGGCGATCAAGGACGCGATCAAACACCCGCGCGACATCGACATTGACCTGGTCAATTCGCAGCAGGCGCGGCGCATTCTCGACCGTATTGTCGGTTACAAGCTCAGTCCGTTCCTCTGGAAGAGCGTCAAGAGCGGTCTGTCCGCAGGTCGTGTGCAGACGGTTGCCGCGCGCATCATTGTGGAGCGCGAGGCGGAGATCCGCGCATTTGAGCCGCAGGAATACTGGACGATCGACGCGCTGCTTGATTCGCCGGACGGCAAGCCGCTGAAGGCGCGCCTGGTCGGCAAGGGGAAGAGCAAAGTGAAGCTTGCCTCCGAGGAAGATGTCAAGCGTGTGCTTGCCGAGATCGGCAGAGACCCGTTTGTCTGCACGACGGTCAAGAAGACGGCAAAGACCAAACAGCCCGCGCCCCCCTTCACGACCTCGACCATGCAACAGGAGGCGTCCCGCAAGCTCGGCTTCCAGTCGCAGCGCATCATGCGTGTGGCGCAGGAGCTGTACGAAGGCATCAATCTCGGCGCGGAGAACGGCGGCGTGCAAGGTATTATCACCTATATGCGTACTGACTCGCTCCGCATTTCGACCGAGGCACAGGCAGCCGCGCTTGAACTGATCGGCGAAAAGTACGGCGAGGGCTATTGCCCCTCCCGCCCGCGCGTCTACAAGACCAAGGCAAACGCACAGGACGCGCATGAAGCGATCCGCCCCTCGAATGTCAAGCTCGAACCGGCGCACATCCGCAAGTATCTCTCGAACGATCAGTATAAGCTGTATAAGCTGATCTGGGATCGTTTTGTTGCCAGCCAGATGGCATCCGCCGTGTTGGATACCGAGACGATCGACTTCGATGCCAACGGCTATACCTTCCGCACCAGCGGCTATACCGTCCGTTTCCAGGGCTACATGGCAGTGTATGAGGAGTCCACCGACGAGGCGCCGAAGAGTGAGAACGGCGAGGTCGGCAAGAACGAGAAGATCCCGCCGCTTACCGAAAAAGATCGCCTCACGCTCCGCGACTTCGACAGCGTCAAGCATTTTACCGAGGCGCCCCCGCGCTTCACCGAAGCGTCGCTCATTAAATTTCTGGAGGAAAAGGGCATCGGTCGCCCGAGCACCTATACGTCGATCATCACGACGATCGTGGATCGCCGCTATGTCTCCCGCGAGGGCAGAGCCCTTGTGCCGACCTCGCTCGGCGAGGTCACGACAAAGCTCCTCATGGAGAACTTCCCCGAGGTCGTGGACTATGCGTTCACCGCGCAGATGGAGACCCGCTTTGACGACATCGCACGCGGCGAGACCACAGCCGAAGAAGTGCTTTCCTCCTTCTACGGCGGCTTTGCAAAGTCGCTGGAGACAGCAGAGGAAAAGCTCAAGGAGAATACGATCGATCTCCCCGCGGAGGAGACAGACATCATCTGCGACAAGTGCGGCAGCCGCATGATCGTGAAGAACGGTCGCTTCGGCCGTTTTGCCGCCTGCCCGAACTACCCCGAGTGCAAGAATACAAAGCCGATCGGTTCGGACGGCAAGGAGATCGTCCGCGAGGAGAAGCCGCAGGTCGTCGCCGACTTCAAGTGCGAGCTTTGCGGCGGCGATATGGTGCTGCGGAACGGCAGGTTCGGCAGTTTCTATGCCTGCGTCAACTATCCGAAGTGCAAATTCACCAAGCAGCCGGCGCGCGAGATCGGCGTGGCGTGCCCCAAGTGCGGCGCACCGCTCGTCTCCAAGACCGGCAAGAAGCGCACGGTGTTCTACAGCTGCTCGCGCTATCCCGAGTGCGATTTTTCGTCCTGGGATATGCCGACAAACGAGAAGTGCCCCGACTGCGGCGGCATGCTCTTCCGCAAGAAAGGGAAGAACCAGTACGTCTGCCACAATAAGGACTGCGGCTACAAGGCAGATGCGCCCGAGACGGGTGAGAGCGAGGAAAAGTAATTGGCAGAGATCAGAATCATCGGCGCGGGGCTTGCCGGCTGCGAGGCGGCATGGCAGGCGGCAAATCGCGGCGTCAACGTCACGCTCTGCGAGATGAAGCCGAAAAAATTCACCCCCGCGCACCACAGCGAAAATTTTGCCGAGCTGGTCTGCTCCAACTCCCTCCGCTCAAATGAGCTTTCCAATGCGGTCGGTCTCCTGAAAGAGGAGATGCGCCGCCTCGGCTCACTGATGATCGAGGCGGCAGACGCCACCGCCGTTCCGGCGGGCAGCGCGCTTGCCGTGGACAGAACCGGCTTTTCGGCGTACATCACCGATAGGATCCGGAATCACCCGCACATCACGGTTATTGAAACCGAGATCTGCGCGCTGCCGGAGGACGGTGTGACCGTTGTTGCCTCCGGTCCGCTCACATCGGACGCGCTCTCGGAGGCGATCGATCGCCGCATCGGCGGCAAAAAGCTGCATTTCTTCGATGCGGCGGCGCCCATCGTGGATTTTTCCAGTATCAATATGGACATCGCCTTTTTCGCATCACGCTACGGCAAGGGCGAGGCGTCCTATATCAACTGTCCGATGACGAAGGAGCAGTACGACGTGTTCTATGACGCGCTGATCCACGCCAAAGAGGCGGAGCTGAAGGAATTTGACAAGGAGAGTCAGCGTGATCTGAAGGTCTTCGAGGGCTGTATGCCGGTCGAGGTCATGGCGCGCCGCGGCTATGAAACGCTCCTGTTCGGACCGCTCAAGCCGGTCGGACTGCCCCTGCCCGCCACGGGCAAGGACGCCTATGCCGTGGTACAGCTGCGGCAGGACAATGCGGCGGGCACGATGTACAACATCGTCGGCTTTCAGACGCATCTGACCTTCCCGGAGCAGAAGCGGGTCTTCTCGCTGATTCCGGGACTTGAAAACGCGGAGTTCATGCGCTACGGCGTGATGCATCGCAATACCTACCTGCAATCTCCGGGACTTCTGCGCCCGGACTATTCGATGATCGATGCGCCGAACCTGTTCTTCGCTGGGCAGATGACCGGTGTCGAGGGGTATGTGGAATCGGCTGCATCCGGACTTGTCGCGGGTATAAATGCGGCGTGCGCCGCACAAGATAAGCCGCGCATGCTTTTTCCGCGCGAATGTGTGATCGGGGCAATGGCGTCCTATGTCAGCACGGGCGGCACCGGCGCTTTTGTGCCGATGAATGCGAATTTCGGTATTGTACCGCCGCTTGATACGCGCGTGAAGGGCGGCAAGAAGGTCAGAAATGAGGCGCTTGCGGCGCGTTCGCTCGCGGCGATCGACGCCTTTGCACTGACGCTGAATCAGAAGTGAGGAGTGTGCACATGAGAATTATCATTGATGTGATGAGCGGCGACAACGCACCGGGCGAGCTGGTTCGCGGCGCGGTCCGCTCGCGGGATGAACTCGGCGTGTCCGTCGTGATGGTCGGACACCGCGAGACGATTGAGCAGATCGCCGCCGATGACGGGCTGAATCTTTCGGATATTGAAATCGTGGACACCGATGTCGTGATCGACATGGAGGACCCCGCGCTCAGCGTTGTGCGGGATAAAAACCGTTCGTCCATGGCGATCGGTCTGCACATGCTGGCAAACGGCGAGGGCGATGCCTTCGTCAGTGCGGGCAATACCGGCGCGCTCCTTGCGGGCGCAACACTGATCGTCCGCCGTATCAAGGGCGTGCACCGCGCCGCCATCGGCACGGTCATTCCGTTCCCCGTGCCGGTGCTGCTCCTGGATTCGGGCGCGAACACCGAGGTGGACGAGAAGACGCTCCTGCAGTTTGCCGTCATGGGCTCGGCCTATATGGAAAAGCTGTATGCGCTGCCGCGCGCCCGCGTCGGACTGCTCAACAACGGCACCGAGCCGACCAAGGGAACGCCGCTCTACAAGAGCGCGCATGCCGTCCTTGCCGAATCCGATCTGATCGACTTCGTCGGCAATGTCGAGGCAAAGGCGATCCCGTTTGACGTCTGCGACGTGCTGGTCTGCGACGGTTTTACGGGCAACATCCTGCTCAAGACCGTGGAGGGCATGGGCAAATTTATGATACAGACGCTGAAGGGCATCCTGACCGAGAATGCCGTCACCAAAATCGGCGCACTCACGATGCGCAAGCAGCTGAAAAACATGAAGTCGCAGTTTGATACCTCCGAGCACGGCGGCGCGCCGCTGCTTGGCATCTCAAAGCCGGTCATCAAGGCGCACGGTTCGTCCGATGCCCGCGCGATCATGAACGCGGTGCGCCAGGCGGTTGCCTATACAGAGACCGGCGTGACCTACGATATCGCTGCACATGCGGGCAGTCTCCTGCAAAAGACGCCGGACACTGCGGAAAAGCCGGCGGAGACCGCACCTGCGGCGGACGGCGCCGCAGACTGAGAAAGGGAGACACCATGCAGAATTTGCGCAAAGACAGAGCCGAACTGGAAAAGACCATCGGCTACACCTTTGAGGATATAACGCTGCTGGAGACGGCGTTGACGCATTCGTCCTATTCCAACGAGGCGAAGGGGCGCGGCGCTGTCGTTGAGTGCAACGAGCGATTGGAGTTTCTCGGCGACTCGGTGCTTTCGCTGGTGGCGAGCGAATACCTGTTTGAAGCGTTTTCGGACTGTCCGGAGGGGGAACTCACCCGGATGCGCGCCGAGATCGTCTGTGAGCGCGCGCTCTGCGTCCTGGCAAAGAAGATCGGACTCGGTGCGTTCCTCTGCCTCGGGCACGGCGAGGAGCTGGGCGGCGGACGCGAACGCCCGTCTCTGCTGGCAGACGCATTTGAGGCGCTGCTTGCCGCCATGTTTCTCGACAGCGGCAGAAACAAGGATCGCGTGGCGCAGTTTTTGCGCCCGCTCCTGATGGAGGAGCTTGCAAAGCTGGAGATCAGCGGCGCGGCAAAGGATTTTAAGACCATTCTGCAGCAGGTCGTGCAGCAGGCGGGCGGCGAGATTCTCGAGTACTTCGTCGTGGACGAGCGCGGTCCCGACCATGACAAGCGCTTCACGGTCGAGGCGCGGCTCAACAGCAATGTCATCGGCCGCGGCGATGGCAGGAGCAAGCGCGCTGCCGAGCAAATGGCGGCAAAACAGGCGCTGGAGCTGTTCGGCGAAGAATGAACAAAACGGGATTTTCCGAGCGGAAAAGAGGGCGGATACGGCTTTCTTTTCACCCGGAAAGTCCCGCTTTTTATTTTCAAATAATTCGGGAAATAGGTTGAAAAATGCGCCCGGTTGTTATATAATATATACTTAGCTATTATTATAATTTACGACAATGCAATTTTGACGAAACGGAGGGCTGCGCGTGTACCTGAAATCACTTGAACTGCACGGTTTCAAGTCTTTTCCGAACAAAACGGTTCTGAATTTTGAACCGGGCGCGACCGTGGTCATCGGACCGAACGGCAGCGGCAAATCCAATATTTCGGACGCGATGCGCTGGGTGCTCGGCGAGATCTCCAGTAAGAACATCCGCGGCGCAAAAATGGAGGATGTCATTTTCGGCGGTGCGGATATGCGCAAGCCGATGAGCTTCGCCGAGGTGTCTGTCACCTTTGACAACCGCACGGGCGAGCACCGCATGGATGTGCCGTATGACGAGATCATGGTCACCCGCCGTTATTTTCGCTCGGGCGAGAGCGAGTATTTCATCAACCGCAAGGCAGTGCGGCTCAAGGACATACATGAGCTGTTCATGAACACCGGCATCGGGCGCGAGGGTTATTCGGTCATCGGGCAGGGTAAGATCGCCGAGATCCTCTCGCGCAAAAGCGAGGACCGCCGCAACGTCTTTGAGGAGGCGGCGGGCATTGCCAAGTATCGTTATAAAAAGCACGAGGCGGAGAAGAAACTTTCCGCCACCGACGACAACCTGGTTCGCCTGACCGACATTGCGGGCGAACTCGGCAGCCGGGTCGGTCCGCTTGAAAAAGAATCGCAGAAGGCGAAAAAATACCTCGACATTTACGAGGGCAAGAAGCGCGCGGACGTCAGCCTGTGGATCTACGACAGCGGCATTCTGCAGGGCAAAATTGCCGAAGCGGAAAAGGCGGTCAGTCTCTCCGCACATGAGCTGGAGGTTGCCGAGGACAGCCTGCGCTCGCTCGAAACGCAGAGCGACAAGCTGTTTGAGGAGAGTCAGCGCTCGAAGATGGTCTCCGAAAAGCTGCTCACCGAGATGAGCACGCTGAAGGAGCGGATCCATGAGGCGGACAGCGCCTACAAGGTCTCCGAAAACGAGATTGCGCATAAGACCGAGCTGCTGGCGCAGTCCAATGCCGCCATTGAGACGGCGGCAGCGTCCACGGACGCCGTGCAGCGCGAATTTGCCGAGGTCAAGACGCAGACCGCGGCGGCAAAGGAAAATCTTGCGGCAGCCGAAACCGAGAAAAATACGCTCTTTGAGCGGCAGGCGGCGTGCGGCATGCGCGCCGATGCACTCGAACGCGAACTGGACGCAAAGCAGGTCGAAATTCAGAAGCTGCACGATGCGTCCGTAGACATCAAGGTGCGCGTCAGCGTACTGGAAAGCACCATCAGCACCGACAGCCTTGCAGGCGAGCAGGCGCGTGCCGAGATCACGGCATATGAGGAGGAGGCAAAGCGCTTCTCCGCAGAGATCGAACAGACGACCGCCGGCATCGACGCCTATAAGGAAAACGCGGCGAAGACCGATGCCATGCTTGCCACGCTTGCGGCGGCATGCGATGCGGCGCGCGGCAAAAAAGAGGATCTGCAGGCACAGGCGGCGGGGGAAAAGCTGCGGCTGGACGGCAGCACGCATCGCGCCGACGCGTTGCGGCGCATGGAGGAGCTGTTTGAGGGCTATTCGGGCAGCGTCCGCTTTGTGATGCAGGCATATGACGAGGGCAGGATCCGCGGCGGCACGGTCTACGGACCGATCTCCAAGCTGATCAGCGTGCCCGAAAAATACGTCACCGCGATCGAAACCGCGCTCGGCGCGAATATTCAGAATATTGCGGTCGAAAATGAGGATGTGGCAAAGTCCGCGATCCGCGTCCTGAAGGACGCACACGCGGGGCGCGCCACCTTCTATCCGCTCACTTCCGCTACGGCGCAGGACGAGACCGAGGAGATGATCCGCGCGCGGAAGTACGCGGGCTATATCGGCAGAGCGGATCTGCTGTTTGACTACGACAAGAAGTTTGCCGAGGTCATGCGCAGCATTCTCGGCAGAACTCTGATTTTTGACACGCTTGACAATGCGTCGAAGATGGCGCGGGAACAGAAGTACCACGTCAAGGTCGTCACGCTCGACGGGCAGATCATCAACGCGGGCGGCTCCTACACGGGCGGCTCGGTGCGCCGCGACAGCGGCATTCTGACCCGCTCGGCGGAGATCCGATCGCTCGACAAGGCGGCAGCGGCGTCGGAGAAGGCGCTTGCCGCGTTGGAAAAACAGATTGCCGAGGCGCAGAAGGAAGAGCAGGATGCGCAGACGCGCCACGCAGGCGCCGTGCAGCAAAAGGAAATTGTCATGACGCTGATCGCGTCCGAGAATGCGCATCTTGAGGCGCTGCGCGCAAAGCTCGAGACCAATACGGGGCTGCGGGAAAAGCTGAATGCGGACGTCGAACGTCTGCGCGACCAGCACAGCGGCTTTGAGAGCGAGATCGCGGCACTGAAGGCAGAGGAAGCCGCCAACGGGCAGAAGATCGAAGCGCTCCGCGCATACCGCGCGGGAAAAGACGAGGAACGGAACGACGCCATCGACGAGGGACGTGAGCTGGAACGCCGCGTTGCACAGACCGATGTCCGCGTCGCTGAGATTCGCAAGGATATTGAGGCGCTCGATGCCCGCCGCGCAGCACTCGGCGCAAGGATGCGCGAGATCGCCGAGACCGTGGCGGCAGCGCAGGGAGCGATCAGCCGCCTGACAGGCGAGATCGGCGCGCTGCGCCGCGCCGGCGAAGAAAACCGCGAGGAGACTGCGAAGATGATGGCACGCCTCGAGATCGTCACAAGCGAGCGCGGGGATGCCGAGGTCGGCACGGCGGAATATGAGCAGAAATTGCAGGAAGTGCGGCTGAAAACACGGGAGCGGAACAACCAGAAGGAGCTCATTCTCGCCGCGCACAACAAAAACGAGATCCGCCTGCGGTCGCTCTGCGCCGAGGCGGACAAACAGTCCGAGCGGATGAACGAGGAATATGAGCTGACCTTTGCTGCGGCGCTTGCGCTCGGCTATCCGCCGCTTGCGGAGAGCGAATGCAGCGCCTGCCGCGCGGCTGCGGCGGAGTATCGCCGACAGATGAAGTCGATCGGTCCGGTCAATCTCGGCTCGATCGAGGAATACAAACAGGTGCGTGAACGTTATGACGAGATGTCGGCGCAGATCGCCGACCTGACCAAATCCAAGGCGGAGCTGACCACGGTCATCAACCGACTGGAAAACGAGATGCGCGGGCAGTTTGTCGATGCGTTCAACCGGATCAACGACAATTTCGCCAAGGTGTTTGTCGAACTGTTCGGCGGCGGCACGGCAGAGCTTGTGCTGACCGAGCCGGAGGACGTCCTGAACAGCGGCATCGAGATCAAGGCGGCGCCACCCGGCAAGATCATCAAGAGCCTGACGCTGCTTTCGGGCGGCGAACAGGCGTTTGTGGCGATCGCGCTGTTCTTTGCGATCCTCAAGGTCAACCCGTCGCCGTTCTGCATCCTCGATGAGATCGAGGCAGCGCTCGATGAGGTGAACGTGTCGCGCTTTGCCGACTATGTCAAGCACATGTCGGACGAGACGCAGTTTGTGCTCATCACGCATCGCCGCGGCACGATGGAGGCGGCGGATCGCATCTACGGCGTCACTATGCCGGAGCGCGGCATCTCCAAGGTGCTGGCGCTGAACGTCAAAGATATTGAACTGAATGTATAAGACAAGAGGAAAACATGGGATTTTTTGAAAAACTGAAAGAAGGACTCGCCAAGACGAAGAGCGCCTTCGTCTCGCAGGTGGACAACCTGTTCAAGAGCTTTGTCAAGGTGGATGAGGAGCTGTTCGACGAGCTGGAGGAGCTGCTCATCTGCGCCGACGTCGGCGTCGGCGCGACCGAGGAGATCCTCGACAAGCTGCGCGATCGCGTCAAGAGCGAGCGGCTGACCGATGGCGAGCAGGTGAAGGCGGCGCTGCGCGAGATCATGGCAGACATGATCGGCGAAGGAGAGCCGCTGAAGCTTGGCACAAAGCCGTCCGTTCTGCTCATCATCGGCGTCAACGGCGTCGGCAAAACAACGTCGATCGGCAAGATCGCGGCGCAGCTGAAAGCCGACGGCAAAAAAGTGGTCGTTGCGGCGGCGGATACCTTCCGCGCGGCGGCGATCGATCAGCTTGCCGTGTGGTGTGACCGCGCGGGCGTCGATCTCATCAAGCAGAGCGAGGGCTCCGACCCCGCTGCCGTCGTGTATGACGCAGTCAGCGCCGCCAAGGGGCGGAATGCGGACGTGCTGATCGTGGATACGGCTGGCAGACTGCACAACAAGAAGAACCTGATGGACGAGCTTGCCAAGATCGACCGTGTGCTCTCCCGCGAGCTGCCGGGCGCCGACCGCGAAACGCTGCTCGTGCTGGATGCGACGACCGGACAGAACGCCATCATGCAGGCAAAGGAATTCAAGCATGCGGCAAACATCACCGGGTTGATTTTGACCAAGCTGGACGGCACCGCCAAGGGTGGATGCGTCTTCTCCATCAAGGGTGAGCTCGACGTGCCGGTCAAATACATTGGCGTCGGCGAGAAGATCGACGACATGCAGCCCTTCAACGCGCAGGATTTTGTCCGCGCCATGTTTGCGTGAGCGCCATGAAGATTCTGCTTGCTTCTCACAACAAAAACAAGATCGCGGAGCTGGAAGCGCTCCTGAAAACCGTATGTGCCGATGCGGAGGTCGTTTCGCTTTCGGATGTCGGCTTCACCGACGAGATCGTCGAAGACGGCACGACGTTTGAGGAAAACGCGCTGATCAAAGCGCGCACCGGCGCGCGGCTCGGTTACATCACGGTTGCCGACGACTCGGGGCTGATGGTCGATGCGCTCGGCGGCGCACCCGGCGTCTATTCCGCACGCTATGCGGGCGAGGACGGCAATACCGAGAAGAACAATGCAAAGCTGCTTGCGGCATTGCAGGGGGTACCGCAGGATAAACGCACGGCGCATTTTGTCTCGGTGGTTGCCTGCGTGTTCCCGGACGGCAGGGAAGACATCGTGGTCCGCGGCGAATGCCCCGGCGAGATCCTGACATCCCCTCGCGGCAAGACCGGCTTCGGCTACGATCCGCTCTTCTGGTATGCGCCGTTTGGTAAGACCTATGCCGAGATGACCGCCGAGGAGAAAAATTCAATCAGCCATCGCGGCGTCGCCATGCAGGCGTTCGCAAAAGCGTTTGCAAAACTGAAATTCTGAGGAAAACTATGCTGACAAGTAAACAGAGAGCTGCCCTGCGTGCCATGGGCAACCCGCTTGAAACCATCTTTCAGATCGGCAAAGGCGGCATCACGGACGAGACTGCAAAACAGATTGCCAACGCGCTCGAGGCACGTGAACTGATCAAAGCGCGCGTGCTGGAAAACAGCGGCTATACCGCGCGCGAGGCGGCGGATGCGCTCGCCGCGGCAACCGGCGCGGACGTGGTTGCCGTCTGCGGCACACGTTTCCTGCTGTACCGCGAATCCGTGCATAAAAAGAGAATTGACATTGAAAAAATATAAGAAATTGCTGATCTTCGGCGGCACCTTTTCGCCGGTGCACAACGGGCATCTGCGCGCCATGCAGGCGTGCTGCGCGGCGACATCACCCGATGTGCTCTATGTGATCCCCACCGCCACGCCGCCGCACAAGGTGCGGCATGACGGCGCGACCGACAAAGAGCGCATGGACATGCTGCATCTCGCCGTCGGGACGCTGCACACCGCGTGCCCCGTCGTCGTCTCGGACATCGAGCTTCTGCGCGGCGGCGCAAGCTACACGGTGGACACCGTGGAGGCGCTTTCACCGCTTGCCGACCGCATTCTTGTATACTGCGGCACGGATATGCTGCTCACGCTGGACGAATGGCATGACGCGGCGCGCCTGATGCGTGCGGCGGAATTTGTCTGTATGCAGCGGGAGGGCGATGCAAGGCTGCACGATGCGATTCTGCACAAAATTGCCGCATTGCAAAATACCTACGGCGCACGGATCACGCTGATCCCGGATGTGCCGTTTGAGGTCTCTTCCAGTGAGATCCGCGCGCGTGCGGCGCGCGGCGAAACCATTGAACCTTTTGTGCCGCACGGCGTTGCCGACTACATTGCGGCGCACGAACTCTACAAACATGCTGACACCTGAAATCGAGAAAAAAATTGAGGCGCTCCGCGCCTCTGTCACATCCCGGCTCGGGGAATTCCGTGCAAATCATGTGCTTTCCACCGAGGGGGAGGCGGCGCGCATCGCCGCCGTATATTTGCCGGATGACGAAGAAAAAGTGAGGATTTCGGCGCTTTTGCACGACATAACAAAGGAATATACAAAGGAACAGCAGCTTGCTGTTTTCGCAGACTTCGGTATGGAGGTCGATGCCGTTATGCGCATGTCGCCCAAAGTGTTCCATGCGCACACGGCGGCGCTGCTTATCCCGCGGGAATATCCCGAATTTGCAGACCCCGCAGTGTTGTCCGCCGTGGATAAGCATACTACCGGCAGTGCGGACATGTCGCTCATGGACTGCATCATTTACCTTGCCGACTACATCGAGCCGACACGGAAATTTGAGGACTGCAAAAAGCTGCGGGCATACTTCTGGGACGGCATTCACGCCGGGAATACCGAGGCGGAGAACCTGACGCATTTGTACAGAACGATGGTGCTGTCCTTTGACCTCACCATGGGAAACCTGATCGACGAGGGGTGCGTGATCGCGCCCGACACAGTCGCGGCGCGCAATGCCTTTCTTGTAAAGCTTGCCGTCGGCGGCACAGAGGAGAAAAACGGGAATGGAACAGAACAATCATAATATGGAAAATAAGGAAGAACAACACCACAGCGCGCAGAGACGGCGCGTACCGGCACAGCGCGCACATGCATCGGCGCCGCAGGCAAACCATGCACAAAGCGGCAATACGACAGGCAATACTGTAGGTAATGCGGGTCATCCCCGTCGTCGCAAGAAAAATAGCGGCGCGATCATCACGGTCGCCGTTATCGCGCTGTTTGTCATCCTTGCCGCCGCCGTGATGGCGCTGCTGTTCTACAAGCCGACCTTCGGACCGGATGACCACCCACTGAATTCCGACGATATGTCCGGCGTCATTCTGACCGACGCCAGCGGCAATGTCGTGCCGGATGTGGTGCGCGATGAAGAAAGAGTCAACTTTCTGATCATGGGCAGAGACCGCTGGGCGTTCAACACGGATGTCATCATGCTGCTGTCCTATGATGTGAAGAACGGGGCAATCAGCCTGATGCAGTTCCCGCGCGATACCTATTTTGACGTCGGGCAGGGCAACTGCAAGATCAATGCCGCGCTGGCGCTGTTCTACAATCGCCGCCGCCGTGAGGGACTGTCGGACGATGATGCCTATAAGGCAGCCATGTCGGATATGGAAAAGTCGATTGAAGATGTCTTCCGCATCACGATCGACTATTATGCGATCATGAACCTGAACGGCTTTGTCAACATCATTGATGCGCTCGGCGGTGTGGAGATGGATGTCCCCACCCGGATGTACTACAAGGACCCGGCACAGAATCTGACAATTGATCTGCAGCCCGGTTTGCAAACGCTGACCGGCGCACAGGCGGAGCAGTTTGTCCGTTTCCGCAAGGGCTATGTCGAGGGCGACATCGGACGCGTGGATGCACAGAAGCTGTTCATCGGCGCCTGCATCGCACAGGTGAAGAAAAACTTCAATGTTTCCACCATCTCGACGGTGATGGATCAGGTCATGAAGAATGTCGTCACCGACATTCCGCTTCAGGACATGGTGTATTACGCCAAGAGCGCGCTTTCGGTCGACCTCTCCAAGATCACGATGCTGACGCTGCCGGGCATCCAGTGCCGTCAGCATAACGACAGCGGCACCTGGTATTATGTTGCCTACCGCGACGGCACGGTCGCCGCACTCAACAAGTATTTCAATACCTATAACTTTGACATCACGCCGGAGATCTTCGACCGTGACGATGTGCTCTACGACGACAACGGCTCGTATATGCATTCCATCTACCTGACGAAGAATGCGGAGGAGGAATCCTACACGGCGGACAAGACCGACGACATCTATATTTACCGCTACAGCTCCACCGGTACAAAGCCGTCCACCACGGCGTCAACCGAGGTGACCGAGCCGGCTGAAACGCCTGTACCCGGGGGGAGTGACAGCACGGTTGAAACCGATCTCACTGTCGGGAGCGACGGGGATGTACATACCGATGATACCGATGAGCCGCCCGTGACCGATGCGCCGGAGGACACCGCGCCCTTTGAGACCGTCGATGTGCCCGCAGATACGACCGGGGAAAACGAGGCAGGCGAGGACGCGGCGTCAACCTCGGAGATTGAAGTCACCGATGCTCCGACTGAGCCTGACGAGAATAACTGAAAAGGATAAAGCATATGACCGAAACAAAATTTGATCCGAACGATCCGCGCGCGCTTGCCGAATTCTGCGTGCGCGTGCTGGATTCCAAGAATGCAAGCGACATCCGCCTCTTCTATGTGGAGGAGCAGACGATCGTCGCGGACTATTATGTGATCTGCTGCGGACGCTCGACCACGCATGTGAGCGCGCTTTCCGACGAGCTGGAGTATCAGGCTGGGCTGCACGGCAAGCCAATGACGCGCGTTGAGGGCAGAAACGGCGGCACCTGGGTGTTGATGGACTATGATTCGGTGCTGGTGCATATTTTCACGCGCGACACGCGCGACTTCTACAAGCTGGAGAAGCTCTACAACGCAGAGAATGAAATTGACATCAAAAATCTTCTGACAGACGCAAAAGCGCCGTCGGACAGCGAGGATAGAGAAGATGAAGCAAGCGAAGTATGATTTCAAATCAATCGAACCCAAGTGGCAGAAGTACTGGGAGGAGCACGACACCTTCAAAGCAGTGGATTTCAGCGAAAAGCCGAAGTTTTACGCGCTTGTTGAATTCCCGTACCCCTCGGGCGCGGGTATGCACGTCGGACACATCAAGGCATATTCGGGGCTTGAGGTCGTCAGCCGCAAGCGCCGCCTGGAGGGCTACAATGTCCTGTTTCCGATCGGCTTTGACGCCTACGGTCTGCCGACCGAGAATACCGCGATCAAGACCGGCGTTCACCCCCGCAAGGTCACGGACAACAACATCAAGAAGTTTACAAATCAGCTGAAACGCGTCGGCTTTTCCTTTGACTGGTCGCGCGTGATTGACACGACCGACGAGGACTACTATCACTGGACGCAGTGGATCTTCCTCAAGATGTATGAGCACGGGCTGGTTTTCCGCGACAAGACGCTGGTCAACTATTGCCCGAGCTGCAAGGTCGTTCTGTCCAACGAGGATTCGCAGGGCGGTCATTGCGACATCTGCCACAGCGAGATCGTGCAGAAGACCAAGGAGGTCTGGTATCTCCGCATCACCGAATATGCCGACAAGCTGCTTGCAGGGCTGGACGAGGTCAACTACCTGCCGAATATCAAGCTGCAGCAGCAGAACTGGATCGGCAAGTCGACCGGCGCGTTCGTCGATTTCAAGGTCAAGGAAAACGGCGAGAAACTGCGTGTGTACACCACGCGCCCCGATACGCTCTACGGCGTGACCTTCATGGTCATCGCGCCCGAGCATCCGATGATCGAAAAGTACCGTGACTCGATCCGGAATATCGACGCGCTTGACGCCTACAAGGCGGAATGCGCAAAGAAGAGCGAGTTTGAGCGCACGCAGCTGGTCAAGGATAAGACCGGTGTAAAGATCGAGGGGCTGACCGGCATCAACCCGATCACCGAAAAGGAAGTCCCGATCTATATCTCCGACTATGTCATGATGGGCTACGGCACCGGTGCGATCATGGCGGTTCCCGCACATGACAGCCGCGATTACGACTTTGCCAAGAAGTTCGGCATCGACATCATCCCGGTCATCAAGGGCGGCGACATTGAGAAGGAAGCCTACACCGGCGACGGTGAGATGATCAACTCCGGCAGCCTCGACGGCATTACCAATAAGAAGGATGCCATCGAGGCGATGCTGAAGGTCATCGCCGAGAAGGGCTGCGGCGAGCGCGGCGTACAGTATAAGATGAAGGACTGGGCGTTCAACCGCCAGCGTTACTGGGGCGAGCCGATCCCGATCGTGCACTGCCCGAAGTGCGGAATCGTACCTGTTCCGTATGACGAGCTGCCGCTGAAGCTGCCGCCTGTCGAGAACTTCGAGCCGGGTGCGGATGGCGAAAGCCCGCTTGCCAAGATCGACTCTTTCGTGCACTGCAAGTGCCCGAAGTGCGGCGGCGAAGCGCGCCGCGAGACCGACACCATGCCTCAATGGGCAGGCTCGTCCTGGTACTTCTTGCGCTACTGCGACCCGCACAACCATGATGCGTTTGCGGCGCAGGATAAGCTGAAATACTGGATGCCTGTTGACTGGTATAACGGCGGCATGGAGCATGTCACCCGCCATATGATCTATTCGCGCTTCTGGCATAAGTTCCTCTATGACATCGGCGAAGTGCCGGTGGATGAGCCGTATGCCAAGCGCACGGCACAGGGGCTGATCCTCGGACCGGACGGCGAGAAGATGAGCAAGTCCAAGGGCAATGTCGTGGATCCGAACGATGTTGTGGATGTGTACGGCGCGGATGTGCTGCGCGTATATGTGCTGTTCATGGGTGACTATGAGCAGGCGGCGCCCTGGAACGAGGACAGCATGAAGGGCTGCAAGCGCTTCCTCGACCGCGTCTGGGGGCTTCAGGACATTCTCACGGACGGCGATGCGTACCGCCCGGAGATGACTGCCATGATGCACAGAACCATCAAGAAGGTTTCCGAGGACATCGAGGCGATGAAGTTCAACACAGCGATCGCCGCCATGATGACCCTGCTCAATACAATCTATGAAAACGGTGCGGTCACCCGTGCCGAGTACGGCGCGTTCCTGCGCATTCTCAATCCCTTTGCGCCGCATATGACCGAAGAGATCTATCAGAATATATTCGGCAAGATCTTGAGCGAGCAGTCCTGGCCCGTCTATGACGACGCACTCTGCGTGGAGAAGACGGTGGAGATGGCGGTGCAGGTCAACGGCAAGCTGCGCGGCAGAATCCGCGTGCCCACCGATGCCGATGCCGAGACTGTGCTGAACGCCGTCAAGGCAGATGAGACCGTCGGCGCGGCGCTTGTCGGCAAAACGGTCATCAAGGAGATCGTCGTGCCGAACAAGATCGTCAATCTTGTCGTAAAATAATCCGAAATATTTTGTTTTACTCTTGACATTTGCCTTTGCACTCGATATAATATAGTGTAAGCATTGTTTGTTGAGCTTTGCTCAACGGCGAGGGGAGGGAAAAAACGATGGCAGAAATCAGAGTTAAGGAAAACGAGACTCTTGACAGCGCTCTTCGCCGCTTTAAACGTCAGTGCGCAAGATCCGGTGTGCTTACCGAGCTCCGTAAAAGAGAGCATTACGAGAAGCCCAGCGTAAAGCGTAAGAAGAAGTCTGAGGCAGCACGCAAGCGCAAGTACAAGTAATCGTTAAAAAAAGAGGAAGCATTGCTTCCTCTTTTTTTATGCCATCTCGGTTATTTGGCAAGCCCGTCTTTTGCCAGTGCCTTTGCCGCGTCGGTGAATTTCGCATCCGTCGGCACCGGGTCTTCGAAACGCATGGTCGAGCGCGACAGGAAGGGAACAAGCGCCTCCCACAGCGTGCGGTCTTCGCCGGCAAAGCCGTTTTCGTAAGACTTCGATGCCCAGACGGCGGCGAGGTCGGGCAATGTGGTGTAGACGGTCACATAGTCCTCGTCGAGGATGGTGGCAAAATGCTCGTCGTAGTAGCGGCGGCGCATAAAGTTGGAAAAATAGGTCAGTGCCCGCGCGGTCACGTCAAGGATCACGGATTTTTCATCCGTCGAGTCGCTCCTGCCGCAGAATTTGTAGACGTTGAAGTCCTGATGGTTGTAGAACAGGAACGACCAGCCGGTTGCATTTTTTGCAGGGCAGGTGCCGACAAATAAACGGTATTCCATCTTAAAACTCCTTCTTTCTGTTTACCCTCGATTGACAAGGGCAGACACGGTTTTTCGGGGCTGAAACCGCACCTGACTTCGTTTTTCTCATTGGCGGGCTGATGCCCGCCTGCTTCGTCAGCCTCGTCCGGCACATTTTCCGCTCCCGAAAAACTCCCAAGGACTTTCCGGCGAGGAAAAACTTTAGTTGGCGAGGAAGAGGACGAAGGTGCGCCGACCGCCCACCGAGGACGATGACGATGTCCAGCGTCAACTTTTTACCGCCGGAAAGCGTATTTGCCCTTTGTCAATCGAGGGTACCGTTGCGTACAGATTGATGTCCCATGCCGGGACATAGGGAAAGCGGCGCAGCCGCAGCTCGTAAAAGGGAAATTGCCCGTGCAGCAGCAGCGGCAGGTCAAACAGGTCTTCGCTTCTGTGGTAAGCGGAGACGAGCAGATCGGGGCGGCGGTGCAGAATCGTCTCGCGGGAGCCGAGCAGCGCTTCACGTTCCGCACCCTCTACATCGTATTTGATGTAGTCGGCGGGCGCGCCGAGGCTGTCCACGGTGTCGAGCAGTACGATGTCGCCGCCGCCCGCCTTGGTTGCGGAATTGCGGTTGCCCTCGGCAGAGAACGTCGTATCCCCTTTTTCGCTCCATGCGCAGAAGCGGAAGGGCAGCACCTTGGCTGCGGTTTCCCCCTCAGCATAAGCGGTGAGTTTTTTGTAGCTGCGCCTGTCCGGCTCAATGGCATAGATCGTTTTCGCATGTGGGCATGCGGCGATGAATTTTCGCGCCGTGTCGCCGTTGTACGCACCTGCATCCACCATGATCTCATAGTGTGCAAAGTCGAGGATCGAAGCCTCGCAGTCCGGCGCGCTTGTCGCCGCGCGCAGGTATTCAAGTTTTCCGGTCAGCTTGTAGCGGACAAGCTCACCGAAGATGCGTTTCGATTCTTCATCGCAGAGCAGGTCATATGCTGCGCGGAATTTGTCGTAATTCTCCCTGTAAAACTGCCTTGTGAACAGCGCGTCGCCCTCTGTCACCGGCACGTCCGGTGCGTAGACTTCGCGCGCGGCGTCCAGCGCGTCAAACCGTGCCAGCACCTCCGGCAGGGAAGAGCCGAAGGATAAAAGCACGATGAAATCCTCGTATTTTGCCGCGACCTCGGCATAGGTCAGCACGGTCTTACCGTGAAAGGCGTGCCCGCGCACAAAGCCGTCGCTGGCAAAGACGTCTGCCGCTTCGACGCCGTGCCGCTTCAGCGCGGCAAGGATCTTGTCCGCGCCGTTGCCCATGCCGTACAGCACGACAGGCTTGTCCGTATGCGCAAGCCGCTCCCACAGGTCGGCGGAGACGGCGTCGGGCGCGGGAAGAAAATCGTTCACCCGTGAGTCCTCCCTTGATTTTTGGTGCTTCCTGTGCTATACTTTAGAAAAAGCAGTTTGAAAGGAAGTTTTGAATATGGATTGTCTGTTTTGCAAGATTGCCGCGGGCGAGATCCCGTCGACGAAAGTCTATGAGGATGAGACGGTGTATGCTTTCCGCGATATTAACCCGCAGGCGCCCGTGCATGTTGTCATCATTCCGAAAAAGCATATTGCGTCCTCGGCGGATGAGATCACCGCGGCAAACAGCGGCACGATCGCCGCACTGTTTGAGGCGATTCCGAAGGTTGCAAAGGCAGCGGGGCTGACAGGCGGCTACCGCATCGTCAACAACTGCGGACCGGATGCCTGCCAGTCGGTGCAGCACATTCATTTTCATCTGCTTGGCGGCAAGCAGCTTGCCGATTCGATGGCATAAAGGAATGAAAAAGTCGAGAAGCCTTCCCACATGGGAAGGCTTTTCGCTTATCTGATAAATTCGTCGTAGATGGCTTTAACCGTCTTCTCGTAGTCGGCTTCTTCCACGCCGATGATGATGTTCAGCTCGCTCGAACCCTGGTCGATGGTGCGGATGTTGATGCCCGCGCGACTGACGGCGTTGAAGATGCGCGCTGCCGTACCTTTGGAACGCGCCATGCCGCGACCCACGATGGCGATCAGCGCAAGACCGTCCTCGATGCCGACGGCGTCCGGCGTGGTCTTGAGGCAGATGCCGCGCACGATCTGGTCGCGGATCTTGTCGATATAGGCGGTGTTGACCACCACGCTCATCGTGTCGATGCCGGAGGGCAGATGCTCAAACGGAATGTTGAAGTCTTCAAGCACGGACAGCACCTTGCGTCCGAAGCCGATCTCCGCGTTCATCAGATCCTTTTCGATGTTGATGACCGAGAAGCCCTTCTTGCCAGCGATGCCGGTGACGACATCGTCCGAGGAAAACTCCGATGTGGTGGCGACGATCATCGTGCCGCGGTCGGTGGGCGCATTGGTGTTCTTGATATTGATCGGAATCCCCGCAAAACGAACCGGGAAGATCGCCTCTTCGTGCAGCACGGTCGCACCCATGTAGGAGAGCTCGCGCAGCTCACGGTAGGTGATGGTCTCGATGGTCTTCGGATTGTCCACGATGCGGGGATCTGCCATCAGAAAGCCCGAGACGTCCGTCCAGTTTTCGTAGATGTCGGCATGGACGGCGCGCGCCACGATGGAGCCGGTCACGTCCGAGCCGCCGCGCGAGAAGGTCTTGATCGTGCCGTTCGGCATTGAACCGTAGAAACCGGGGATGACCGCCTGCTTGTGGTTGCGCAGGATCGCGGAGAGCGTCACATTGGTGCGGTCGGCATCAAATGTGCCGTTGTCTTGAAAATAGATCACGGTTGCGGCGTCGATGAAGTCGAAACCGAGGTAATTGGCGAGGATGATGCCGTTTAAGTATTCACCGCGGCTTGCCGCATAGTCACGACCGGGCTGGTGCATGAACGCGCCCTTGATGCGGTCGTATTCCTTTGTCAGGTCCAGCGACAGACCGAGGTCTTTGATAATCGCCTCATAGCGCTCGATGATGCGGTCAAAATCCGCGTCGAATTCCTCGCCGCGCATTGCCTTTTCAAAGCAGGCGTAGAGCATGTCGGTGACTTTGGTGTCGTCTTTCGTGCGCTTGCCAGGGGCAGAGGGGACAACGTATCGTCTGGCGGGGTCTTCATGAATGATCTCGGCTACTTTGCGGAAGTGTTCCGCATCGGCGAGCGAAGAACCGCCGAATTTGATGACTTTTACTTGCATTTCAGTCTCCTTACAGGGAAAATAGGTCTACATTCAATATTATATGTAGGAAGAAAGCGGGTGTCAAGCCGCAAATTCAACAGTTTTCGAGGTACTTCTCGGCTTGCAGTGTAAAGAGTTTATAATACGCGCCGCCTTTTTCCATCAGCGTCTTGTGATCGCCCTCCTCGATGATCCTGCCGCACTGCATGACAATGATGTCGTCGGCGTCTGTTGCGGAAGAAAGACGGTGCGAGACAAAGACGGTGGTCTTGCCCGCGCGCAGGGTGTCAAACTGGCGGAAGATCTCCGCCTCCGCCATCGGGTCGAGCGAAGCGGTCGGCTCGTCGAGGATCAGAATCTCCGCATCCTTGTAGAAGGCGCGCGCGATCGAAACCTTCTGCCACTGCCCGATCGAGAGATCTACGGCATCGTCCTCAAAGAAACGCATCAGCGGGGTGTCGTACCCGCGCGGCAGCCGCTCGATAAACTCATCCGCGCAGCTCTGCTTAGCTGCGTATTCGAGACGCGCCTCGTCCACGGGGCGGGTCGCGTCGCCGAAAGTGATGTTCTCCCGCAGCGAAACGGCGTATTTGGCAAAGTCCTGAAAGACGATGCCGAAGAGGTCGTACAGCTCGCCCACATCGTATTCTTTGATATTTACCCCGTCGAGCAGGATCTCGCCCTCGGTCGGGTCGTAAAGTCTTGTCATCAGCTTGATGAGCGTGGTTTTGCCCGCGCCGTTCAGCCCGACGAGCACATAGGATTTGCCGCCCTCCAGCTTAAAGCTGACGCGGTCGATCACGCGGGTCTCGGTGCCCGGATAGGCAAAGCTGACGTTGCAAAATTCGATCGTGTGCGGAATACCGTTCTCCGGCTTCCGAGGCGGATCAACCGACGGGACGACGGTCGGCTCGACCTTGAGATAGTCGATCATGTTGTCAATGAAGAGCGTGCCCTCGTAGATAGTGGAGGAGTTGTTGACCAGGGCGGCAATGCCGCTGAGGATGGAGGTCAGCGCGCCGGTGTAGATGGTGTAGTCACCGACCGGCATGTTGTCAAAGCAGACCTTGTATGCGATGAACAGGAAGAAAGCGCAGTTCACCAGCGTGGACGCAATGTGCACGAGAATATGCAGCAGATCCTCACGCAGAAAAATCTTCTTGATCCCGGTGTAATATGCCTTGAACAGCGTCTTGTAGCGGTCGATAAAAATATCGTGCAGGCGCAGGAGTTTGACTTCCTTGACCTGATCCTTGTTGGTCAGAATGTTTGCGCAGTAGTTCATTCGCCGCCGCTCGTTGGTGTGCGCCTTGATGTACTTGTAGGAGATCTTCTTGTATTTGAAGTTGATCACGGCGGAGGGCAGACTGAGGATGACAATACCGAGCGGGATCAGCGGGCTGACCGCGCCGAGCAGCACCGTGAAGCTGACCGTGCTGATCAGCTTGCTGCGGAAGGACAGCATCGCATTGATGATGGAGACCGGGCGCGAGGATGCCTCGGCGCGTGCATTCTCCAGCTTTTCGTAGAAGGAGGGAAGATCGAAGTTGGCGAGGTCGACTTCCTTGGCTTTCTTGGCAAGCACGGTCTTGATGTGCCCGGTGACCAGCAGACCCGCAAGGTGCGTCATGGTTCCGCTGAGGCGCGACGTGACGCGCGACAGGATCATGTAGGCAAGTTGCAGAACCAGCAGAAAGACGATACGCCCGAGATTCTCCACGGAATGCGTCCCCGCAATCTCCACAAGGATATTGATGAGATTGCCGGCGATAAACGCCTGCGCCAACGGGAACACGCCGTCCAGCACGCTGAGCGCAACCATTCCGCAGAGCAGGGCGGGGTTGGCATCCCAGACCAGTCTGACGATAAACAGCAGATGCCCTGCGGCGGATCGGATCTTTTTCGGCAGCGGTTCGGTGCGGATGCGTTCTTCATTGATGTTGGAGTCGCGACGATCGGAATAACCCATGCGGACATACCTCGGCATATCAAGACTATCTATCATTATATCATAAATACCGAATAAAAACAAGATTTTTCGGAAGACCTTGCAATCCGCGCGTATTTCCGCTACAATAGAGAAAAACGGTTTTTCGAGGTGCGGACATGAAAAAGATGTGCTTTGGCAAGGCGGATGTTCTTCTGCCGGATTTTATCGGAGATGCGGCGGCGTGTCGGAAGTGGGCGGTGATCGCCTGCGACCAGTTTACCGGTGAGCCGGCATACTGGCACGAAGTTGAGCGCATTGTCGGCGATGCACCCAGCACGCTGAAAATGATTCTTCCGGAGGCATATCTCGGCGGGGACAACACGGCACGGCTCGGCAGCATTGCCGAAACCATGCGGGACTATCAAAAGAATCTGCTCCGTCCGTATCCGGATGCGCTGATCTATGTGCGCCGCACGCAGTCGGACGGCAAGGTGCGCCGCGGTATTGTCGGCGCGGTTGATCTTGAGTGCTACGATTATGCGGCGGGGTCAACCTCGCCGGTGCGCGCCACCGAGGGTACTGTGCTGGAGCGCATTCCGCCCCGCGTTGCCGTGCGCCGTGCCGCCTCACTGGAAGCGCCGCATGTCATGCTGCTCCTCGACGACCCGAAGGATACGGTGATTGGTGCACTCGAAGAAACGCACGGAAGCCTGCATAAGCTCTATGACTTCGAGCTGATGCTGGGCGGCGGCAGACTGGAGGGCTATCTGCTCTCCGCTGCGGCGGCGGACGCCGCGCTTGACCGGATGCGGACGCTTTTTGCGGAAAGCGGGACGGATCTCGAGTTGGCAGTCGGCGACGGCAACCATTCGCTTGCCAGCGCCAAGGCACGCTATGAAGAACTCAAGGCGCAGATCGGCGAAGCGGCGGCGCGGCAGCACCCGCTGCGCTATGCGCTCTGCGAGGCGGTCAATCTGCACGACAGCGCGCTTGTGTTTGAGCCGATCTATCGTCTTGTGAAGACCGATGCGCCGGAGGATCTGCTGAACGCGCTGCGCGCATACGGCGCAGCTGCGGCGCCGGGTACGCAGAGCGTCGAATGCGTCGGTGCGCGGCAGTGCTGCCGCATTCCGCTCGGCGCAGGCACGCATCCGCTTACGGTCGGCACATTGCAGCGCTTTCTGGACGACTATGCCGCAGCACACCCCGGTGTGACGATCGACTACATTCACGGCAGGGATGCGCTCATGCGGCTTGCGGCGGCGCCCGACCATGTCGGATTCCTTTTTGACGGCATGGGCAAGGCAGAGCTCTTCCCGGCGGTCGCGCGCTCCGGCGCGCTGCCGCGCAAGACCTTCTCCATGGGGCATGCCGAGGATAAACGCTACTACATGGAGTGCCGGGAAATCGCACGGTAAAACAGGCAATGACGAAAAGCGAACGGGAATATTCCCGTTCGCTTTTTCATATGCTTTTCTTACAAAATAATCGTGCAGAAGGCGACAGCGTTTTGCCCCCGTGCGGCGTACAATAACACCGTGAGGTGATCGTATGGTTCGTGTGATCTACGGGGACGTTCTTCTGCTTGTGGATTTCTGCATGAATTGCTTTGCGCTCTACATAACGGCGTATTTGATCCGGCGGCATGTGAAGACGCTGTGTCTTGTCGGTGCGGCGCTCGTCGGCGGCATCTATAACGTGGCTGCGGTGTATCTGAACACTGACAACCTGCTTGCAAAGCTGACCGCCGCCGCAGTCGGGCTTTTGATGTGCTATATCGCGTTCGGCGGGTATCATTTTGTGCGCACGGCGCTGACCTTTTTTGCCGTGTCGGCGCTGATCGGCGGATTGATGTACGGGGTGTACTTCCTGTTCGGCAGTTATCATACCGATCTGTTCGGCAATACCCGCGGTTATGCGTACACGCATATTCCGCTCTGGATGTTTGCGGCGCTTGCCGGCGTCAGTTTTATCCTTGCGGTGATCTTTTCACGCCTTGGGCGCGACGTCACCGACCGCCGCGAAGCTACCGTCACCGTGACGACTGCAAACGGGTGCAAAGTGCTGCATCTGCTTTTGGACAGCGGCAATCTCGTCCGCGAGCCGATCAGCGGCAAATATGTGCTCATCGTCGGGCTGGATGCTGTCGCACCGCTGCTCACGGATGCGGAGCGGCGCGCGATCGCGGACGGGGATGCGGATGCACTTCTGCGCCGCCGTTTCCGTCTGATCTGCGCGCGCGGCATGGACGGTACGCCGCGCACGCTTTACGGCTTTGTGCCGGACAGCATTGTTTATACGGACGGCAAAAAGTCAGTGAAGCTGGACGCCTATCTCGCGCCCACGCCGACCGAAACCGGTTTTTGCGGCTTTGAAGGGATCGCGCACCCCTCGGCTATTGCATAAGGAGGCACGCAGTGAAGAATTTTCTGATTCGACTGAAACTGTTTTTTATCCGGCTGAAGCTGAAGATCGTTCATTCCTACGATTCGACGTTCTATGTCAACGGCGCGGACACGCTGCCGCCGCCGCTTGCGGCAGAGGAGGAGAGTGAGGCGCTGCGCACGGCGCCGCACAGCAGCCGCAGCCGCAGTTTGCTCATCGAGCACAATCTGCGCCTGGTCGTCTACATCGCCAAAAAATTCGAGAGCACCGGCATCGGTATTGAAGACCTGGTCTCTATCGGCACGATCGGGCTGATCAAGGCGATCAATACCTTCAAGGCAGAGAAAAACAACAAGCTGGCGACTTATGCGTCGCGCTGTATCGAGAACGAGATCCTGATGTACATCCGCAAAAACAGCGCGCGCCGCTGCGAGATCTCGATCGAGGAGCCGCTGAGCGTGGACTGGGACGGCAACGAGCTTCTGCTCTCGGATGTGTTGGGCAGCGATGAGGATATGGTCTACCGCAACCTGGAGAGCAGTGAGGAAAAGCGCGTGCTGCGCACGGCGGTCGAAGGACTTTGCCCGCGCGAGCGGCTGATCGTTGAGCTGCGCTACGGACTCGGCGGCGGCGGTGAAAAAACGCAGAAAGAAGTCGCCGACATGCTCGGTATTTCCCAGTCCTACATATCCAGACTGGAGAAAAAGATCATTTCCCGCCTGAAAGGCGAGGTTGTCGGCAAGATTTAGCGAAAAAAGTTTTCAAAAACACTTGATTTTTTGAAAAAGCTGTGGTATCATAGGACGTACTGTGATTACGAGTGTAATGAGGTGAGAAAAATGAAACAGGGTATTCATCCGGAATATAATGTTGTTACCGTAAAGTGCGCGTGCGGCGCAGAGTACACCACGCGTTCCACCAAGAACGATGTTAAGGTTGAAATCTGCTCCAAGTGCCATCCTTTCTTCACGGGCAAGCAGAAGTTCGTTGATGCCGGCGGACGCGTTGATAAGTTCAAGAAGCGTCTCAGCATGGTGAAGTAATCGACAAATCGGCTTGAAACGGGTAAGTGAACGCTTTGCGGTCATTTACCCTTTTGTTTTTGCACGGAGGTTCTATGAACGAACAAATCATTTCGGACGCGGTTCTCGTCGGCGTGGCGAAGAAGAGCAGCGACGGCGGGGAGTGCGAACGCAGCCTCGACGAGCTTGCGCGCCTGCTCGACACGGCGGGCGGCAGAACCTTTGCAAAGATGATTCAGTCCAAGGAAAACGAAGATCCGCGAACCTGTATCGGCAGCGGCAAGCTGGAGGAACTGAAGAATCTTTGCAGCGACAACGACATTCATCTGGTTGTGTTTGATACCGAGCTGTCGCCATCCCAGATCCGCAACATTGAGGATGCGCTCGACGAGGTGGACGTCATCGACCGCAGCATGCTGATCCTGGATATTTTCGCCCTGCATGCCACGACTGCGGAGGGCAAACTCCAGGTCGAGCTTGCACAGCTCCGCTATACCGCGCCGCGTCTCATCGGTAAGGGCAAACAGCTCTCGCGCCAGGAGGGACGCATCGGTACGCGCGGACCCGGCGAGTCCAAGCTCGAGACCGACCGCCGCCATCTGGCGGCGCGTGCCGCCGCACTGGAGGCGGCACTGCACGAGATGGAACGCACCCGCTCGACCATGCGCGCAGCGAGGGAACGCAGCGGGCTGAAAAAGGTTGCGATCGTCGGCTATACCAATGCGGGCAAATCCACCCTGCTGAACCGGCTGACCGACGCGGGCGTGCTTGCCGAGAACAAGCTGTTCGCCACGCTCGACCCCACCACGCGCCGACTGGAGCTGCCGGGCGGCACCGAGGTGCTCCTGTCGGATACGGTCGGCTTTATCCGCAAGCTGCCGCATCATTTGGTGCGCGCGTTTCGCTCCACGCTGGACGAGCTCTGCTATGCGGACATCCTCGTCGTGCTTGCCGACGCCTCGGACAGCGAGTGCGCCGAGCAGCTTCGCGTGACCGATTCGCTGATTGCGCAGCTTGGTGCAGGGGACAAGCCTGTGCTGTATGCGTTCAACAAAGCCGACCTCGCCGAGGACGGTATGGCGCTCATCAGCGGCGAGGCGCAGAACGCCGTGTTTATCTCGGCGAAGACCGGCATGGGCATGGATCGCTTTCTCGATATGCTGGAAGCACTGGCTACGGCGGGAACGCGCCGCCTGACCCTGCATATTCCGATGGCGGAGCAGGGGGTGCTGAACCAGCTGTACCGCTTTGCCACCGTGGAGGATGTGCACTACGAGGATGACCGCGTTACGGTGACGGCGGTGCTGGACAGCCGTGCGCAGGGCATGTTCAAGGATTTTATTGTATAAGGAAGACAAGATGACCGATTCTGTAAAACCGGAAAAGCCGTATGTCACGCTCGGCGGCGAGGGTACGGCGACCATCGAGGAAAAACGCTCGGAATTCATCGGCTATGCCGCGCATGTGCAGGACGAGACCGAGGCGCAGAACTTTGTCAGGCGTATCAAGGCAAAACACCACGATGCGCGGCACAACGTCTATGCCTACGTGCTCGGTGACACCGTGCAGCGCTACAGCGACGACGGCGAGCCGCAGGGCACGGCGGGCATCCCGGTGCTCGACGTGCTCCGCAAGAGCGGCGTGACCGATGCCTGCATCGTGGTCACTCGGTATTTCGGCGGCATTCTGCTCGGGGCGGGCGGACTGGTCCGCGCCTACACGGCGGCGGCAAAGGCGGCGCTCGACGCGGCGGGGACACTGACCATGGAGCGCTATGCCGAACTTCGTCTGCGCCTGTCCTATGCGGATTATCAGAAGCTGTCCGCCAAGCTCGCATCGCTCGGTGCGACCGTGGATGCGGTGGACTTCGGCGGCGAGGTCACGCTGGACGTCGCTCTGAAAGCTACGGCGAAGGATCGTTTTGCCGATGCCGTGCTGGAGCTTTTCGCAGGCCGCGTGCCGGTCGAAGTGCGCGGCGAGCGCTACGACGCACGATAAAACTGAAAATTTTCGAAAATATTACGCGCAAAAGAGGGATTTCCCCGTTTTGCGCGTATATTATTGTCGTAAATTATGCAAAACCATATAGAACGAACGGAAAAGAGGGATATTTATGGCACAGCGGATCGCGGATATTTTCCTGGAAAGGGAAGAACAGACGCTCTCGCCCTACGCATTTCTGACCAAGAATACGCGCGGCAGGGATCACCCCTATGTGCCCTGCGAGAACCGCACCGAGTTCCAGCGCGACCGCGACCGTATCCTGCATTCCAAGTCGTTCCGGCGGCTGATGCACAAGACGCAGGTCTTTCTGTTTCCCGCGGATGAGCATTACCGCACGCGCATGACACACACGCTGGAGGTCACGCAGGTCGCGCGGATCATCGCGCGCGCACTTCAGCTCAACGAAGACCTGACCGAGGCGGCAGCGCTCGGGCACGACCTCGGACACACGCCGTTCGGGCATGCGGGTGAGGTCGCGATGCAGCAGTGCTATTCCCCCGACTTCACGCACTACAGGCAGAGTGTGCGCGTGGTGGAAAAACTCGAGAAGGACGGCGAGGGGCTGAACCTCACCTGGGAGGTGCGCGACGGCATCCTCAACCACACGGGCAGCTGCATGGCGTCCACGCTTGAGGGCGTGATCGTCAAGTTTGCCGACCGCATCGCCTATATCAACCACGACATCGACGACGCCTGCCGTGCAGGTATTCTGAGCCTCGACGACATCCCGAAGGAGCTGCTGGACACGCTCGGGCGCGGACACAGCGAGCGCATCAACCGCATGGTCACCTCAGTCATCACGGCAAGCGCCGGTAAGCCCGAGATCGCCTTTACGCCCGAGATCGGCGAAGCCACCATGCAGCTGCGCAAATTCCTGTTTGACCATGTGTATACCAATCCGCTTGCAAAGTCCGAGGATAAAAAGGCGCAGGAGCTGCTTGTCCGTCTGTTTGAATACTACGTCAAGCACCCGGAGGAAATGCCGGATCTGTACTACCGCAATACCAAGACCGAGCCGGTGGAGCGCTGCGTCTGCGACTTTGTCGGCGGCATGACCGACCGCTATGCGATCGACCGCTATACCGAGCTGTTCATCCCGCAGGTCTGGAGAGGCAGACAGATATGATCGACCAGAGCGTCATTGAAGAGATCAAGGCGCGCAATGACATTGTGGATCTGATCTCCTCCTACGTCAGTCTGAAGCGTGCCGGCTCGAATATGCTCGGACTGTGCCCGTTCCACTCGGAGAAAACGCCGTCCTTCACGGTGTTCCCCGCGCGGCAGGGCTATTACTGCTTCGGCTGCGGCGCAGGCGGGGATGCGATCACCTTTGTGCGGCAGATCGAAAATCTCGAATATGTACCCGCGCTTGAGTTCCTTGCCAAGCGCGTCGGCATCACGATCCCCGCGGATACCACGCGGCGGGGCGACGGCTTTGACCGCGCGCGGATGCTGAATATGAACAAGGAGGCGGCGCGGTTCTTCCGCGAGTGCCTGTTTGACCCGCAGATCGGCGCCGAGGCGCGGGCATACTTTGAGAAACGCGCGCTGAGCACCGCCACGATCAAGCACTTCGGGCTCGGCTATTCGCCGAACGGCTTTTCCGCGCTGACCAACCGCCTGCGCGAGCTCGGCTATACCGATGCCGAAATGACGGCGGGGTTTCTCTGCGGCAGAAGCCGAAAGACCGGCGCGCCGTTTGACTATTTCCGCAACCGCATCATGTTCCCGATCATTGACGTCTCGGGCAATGTGATCGCGTTCGGCGGCAGAGTCATGGACGACTCTCTGCCAAAATACCTCAATTCGTCGGATACGCCGGTGTTCAAAAAGAGCCGCAACCTGTTTGCGCTCAACTTTGCCCGCGCATCCTGCGCCGAGGAAATGATCCTCTGCGAGGGCTATATGGATGTCATTGCGATGCACGCCGCCGGGTTTACCAACGCGGTTGCCACGCTCGGCACGGCGCTCACGCCCGAACAGGCGCGGATCATGGCGCGGTATACCAAGCGCGTGGTGATCTCCTATGACAGCGACGCGCCGGGGCAGAAGGCGGCAAACCGTGCCATCGGCATTCTCGGCGAGGTCGGACTGGACGTCCGCGTCCTGCGGATCGAAGGCGCGAAGGACCCAGACGAGTTTATTAAGAAGTATGGCGCGGACAAGTTCCGCCAGCAGCTGTCCGGCAGCTTCGGCAAGTTTGATTTCAATATGGACGGTATCCTCACACGGCATAACATCGCGATTCCGGACGAGAAGATCAAGGCGTGCGCGGAACTGACCGATCTTGCCGCCGGCATCTATTCAAGCGCCGAACGCGAGGTCTACATCGCCGCCGCGGCAAAAAAATTGGACATTCCCGCTGAGAGCATCCGCGCGGATGTCGAACGGAAGCTGCGCAAAAAGAAAAGCGAATACAAAAAAGAGCAGTCGCAGAAGATCGTCCGCCAAAGCGCCGGGTACGGCGACCGGGTCAACCCCGATTTCGCCAAGAATGTCGCCGCTGCAAAGGCAGAAGAGGCAGTCCTCGGCATGCTGCTCCTTTACCCCGAGCACCGCGAGGCGGTGCGGACGGGGAAGGTTGCACTCACCGCAGAGGACTTCTTCACCGACTTCGGCAGACGCATATTTACGGCGATTGCGGAGAATGATCGGGACGGCAGCTTCAGCACCTCGGTGCTCGGGCAGTACTTCACGCCCGAGGAAGAGGGCAGGATCACACGGATGCAGCTGTCACGCAGCGCACTCAGCAACAACGGCGCTGCGGTCTTCGCCGACAATGTTGCCGCCCTGCGGCGGGAGCGCGCGGCAGAGGCAAACAGCGGCGACGGCGTGGACGATATTCTGGAGTTGATCCGGGAAAAGAGAAATACATAGTGCCGATGGCATGAAAGGAAAGTATATGAACAGCGAAACACAGAAAAAAACGATGGATGTCAATGAACTGATCGAGCGCGGTAAGAGCAAAGGGTCTCTGACCAATGCGGAAGTGCTCGAGGTCATGGAGATGAATGACTGCGATATCGATCAGATGGAAAAGATCTACGAGCAGATCGAAAACAGCGGTATCGAGATCACCGGCTTTGATTCAGTGCCGATCGACGACCTGGACGACCTCGACGAGGACGACGAGGAGATCGATCAGCTGGAATCCGCCGAGGATATGGAGAAGATGCTGGCGCAGGAGGGGCTCGCCATCGACGACCCCGTGCGCATGTACCTCAAGGAGATCGGTAAGATCCCGCTGCTCGATGCCGACCAGGAGATGAAGCTCGCCGAGCGCATCGCGGCGGGCGACGAAAAGGCGAAGAATGAGCTGGTTGAAGCCAACCTGCGCCTTGTGGTCAGCATTGCCAAGCGCTATGTCGGCAAGGGCATGTTCTTCCTCGATCTGATCCAGGAGGGCAACCTCGGTCTGATGAAGGCGGTCGATAAGTTCGATTACCAGAAGGGCTATAAGTTCTCGACCTATGCAACCTGGTGGATCCGCCAGGCGATCACCCGTGCCATCGCGGATCAGGCGCGCACCATCCGCATCCCCGTGCACATGGTGGAGACCATTCACAAGGTCTCGCGCTATTCGCGTCAGCTCCTCCAGGAGCTCGGACATGAAGCATCCGCCGACGAGATCGCGGAGAAAATGGGCATGAGCGCCGATAAGGTGCGCGAGATCCTTAAGATCGCGCAGGACCCCGTTTCGCTTGAAACGCCGATCGGCGAGGAGGAGGACAGCCACCTCGGCGACTTCATCGAGGACAACGATTCTCCGGCACCTGCGGAAACTGCCTCCTATGCGCTTCTGCGTAAGCACCTCTGCGCTGTTCTGCACACGCTGACGCCGCGTGAGGAGCATGTGCTTAAGCTGCGCTTCGGTCTTGAAGACGGCAGAACGAGAACGCTCGAAGAGGTCGGCAAGGAGTTTGACATCACGCGTGAGCGCATCCGTCAGATCGAGGCGAAGGCGCTCAGAAAACTGCGTCACCCCAGCCGCTCCAAGCGCCTCAAAGATTATCTGGATCAATGATGCGTTTCGGGGCAATATTCACGGAATACGCCTTGACATCAGCACATTTTTGTAGTAAAATGATAAAAGTTATTATGGCTTTGACCTGCATAGGAGGAAAATTCAGATGAGAAAAAAGCTCATTTGCCTGTTGCTTTGCCTTGTGGCTGTCATCCTTCCGCTTGCGATGACCGGCTGCGGCAATTCGACCACGACCGACACCGATGAGGAATCGTCCTCGCGCCCGGCAGTATCCATCAATCTCTGGTTGGTTTCCGACAAGGAAGTCTCTGCCGAGACCGAGGCGGCGATTGAAGAGGCGCTCAATGAGATCACGCAATCCAAGTATACCACCAAGGTAGACCTGGTTTACTTCACCTATGACGAATATTATGCGGCACTGGATGCGAAGCTGGAAGCCGCCAAGAAGTACAAGGAAGAGCATACCTCGACGGCGATCACGCTCCCCGGTATCGCGCAGTCGACGGAGACCACCGAAGAGACGACGGCAGAGACGGTCGTCAACGAGCTCGGTCAGCGCCTGCTCAAGTATCCCGACATCAATGAAGGTCAGCTCGACATCATCTTCATCGACGGCAAGGACAAACTGCGGGCTCTGGCGGATGCGGGCGAGCTTTCCACGCTGGATACCAACCTGAATGCCTCCTCCAAGATCCTCAAGGAATATATTTATCCCTCTTTCCTCGAGCAGATTAAATACAATAAGAATACATATGCAATTCCGGTCAACCATCAGATCGGACAGTATACCTACCTGCTGGTCAACAAAGCGCTTGCGGAAAAGTACTACATCGACGTATCCTCGCTGAACAGCTTTGCTGCCTGCGGCGACCTTGTCGAAGAGATCGGCAGACATGAGAGCGACGTTGCTCCGGTTCTCGCGTATGCGGATCCGGTAAATATGTATTATTGGCTCGGCGGCGACACGCCGTCCCTGTTTGCATCTTATGTGCCCACGGCTGCAACACTCGGCAGCCGCACAACGATGCGCAGTGCGTTTGACACCGTCGGTTTCACCGAGCACATGCTGCTGATGAAGAAATGCGAAGACAACGGCTGGTTTGCGGCTGATCCGGAGAATACCGAGACTTTCGGCGTTGCCATCATGACCGGGGACTACGACCTTCGCGACAAGTATGCAGAGAATTATGATGTCAAGGTGCTGACCTCGCCCACGCTGACCGAGGATGTCGCATATCAGGCGATGTTTGCCGTCAGCGCCTATACGGCAAATCTGGATCGCGCCATGGAAGTGATCACGCTGCTGAACACCGATGCCGCGACGAAGAACCTGCTGCAGTACGGCATTGATGGCGTCAACTATGAGCTGGATGACGACGGTGCGCTGGTCTATCTGAATGATGCGTACCGCATGACCAATCTGTACACCGGCAATACACTGCTGTCCTATCCCGCACCCGGCGAGGCTGCAAACAGCCGCGACGACGGGAAGGCTGCCAACCGCGATTCCCGCATCTCGCCCTATTTCGGTCTCTCCGATGTGGCGGATGAGATTGATCAGGATCTGGTTGCCGAGATGCGCACGCTGTCCGATACCTATATGGAGCGGATGTACGCATGCGCGAATGCGGCTGAGCTTGCTGACTTCTTTGAGAATGCCAAGACCGAGTTGTATGCCGATCCCACCTACAAGGCGGCGTTCAGTGCCGGCGATGACTCGAAGTCGCCTTACGCCGTTTACGCCAGATGGTTTGAGAAGCTCTGGCCCTCTGCCGAGTAAACCAAATGTATATCAAAAAGACCTCTGCTTTCGGCAGAGGTCTTTTTCTAATTATGAAAGAAAATATATGTGTATAAGTTGCTGAGAGACTCAGCCGCGCGGGAGGGCGGGGAGACGCTTCGGCTGTCGTTTCATCAGATCATAGGCGAAAGCGCGGCAGTGAAAATCCGCGTTGACAACGCCGCGCCGCTTGCAGATCATGCAGTCGGGCGACAGCGTTTCCGAGGCATGCTCGCAGAACGCGCATTTCTTTGCAATATCCAATTCTTCGAGCAGTTTCTTCTTCATAGTTTCCTCCGCATACATATCTCAAATTATAGTAACATATTCCGACGGCGATTTCAATACCCGAGGACGAATTTGCATCCGCAAAATGCAAAAAACGCAGTCAGCGCACCGAGCATGACCTTGCCGAAGAAAAAGCGACTGCATCTGACCTTGACTGACTTTAAGACCGACAAAACCTGCATGTGCACGCACATTCCCGAGAAACCGCAGCCGAAGGCGCAGAGCGTGACGGCTTCGCACGGGGACGCGCTAAGCAGCTCCGCACTGCGCGCCGCACCGTTCCCGATCTCCAGCAGCACGGCAAGCGCCGCATAAACGGCATTGCTTGAGATATAGCCGCGCAGAACGGCAAGCAGGGCGGAAAACAGACAGATCAGCGCCATTACGCGCAGCATGCTCTGCACCCCTCGGTCCACCGCGCCGAAAAACGCATCGACGGGGGACGGCAGCACGGTATTTGCTGCGCCGCTTTGCTTCTTTATGCGCCGCGGCAGGCAGAGGATTGCCGCGGCGGCAAGCTGCGACAGAAACAGTAAGACGCCGATCCGCCGATCGCCGAACAGACTGCCGACAGCCCCAAGCAAAAAGGCGGGACTTGCGTTGTTGACAAACGGGAGCAGCCGTTCGGCGTCCCGCCGGTCGAGTGCACCGCTCGCACACATGCGTTCGCAGACGATCGCCCCGACGGGAAATCCGCACAGCGCGCCGAGCAGAAAGACGGATGCCTTCGGCGAAAGCGGGCGCAGGTCGCCCCCGGTCAGTGAGACGGTGAGATCGGCGGTGACCGCAAAGAAAAACAGCGCGGGGAGAACCGAGAGCGCGGCGGTCACCATCCCGCTTTGCACGCCGCCGACCACGGCGGGGATGTGCAAAAGAAAGAATGCGAGCAGAACCAGCATCGCAGGCGGCAGGATCCAACCGAACTTCCGCATGGCATATGCCTCCCCTCGAAAACATACTCTTGTCTTGTTAGGAGTATATTGCCATAGAAAACGCATTATGAGCGGGGGGACAAAAAATGAGCAAATTCCGTTATGTCAGGCACCGACTGTCCGAAAAACTGGAACTGCCGGAGGACGCGCTCGGCGCGGCATACCGTCTGCAGATGATCGGCGATTGCGTGCTGATCGGCGGGTGTCGCAAAATTCTGAAATACAAGCCGGATGAGATCACGGCGGCGGCATCCGGGGCGGACATCAGCGTGCGCGGCGAACATCTGAAGTGCGTCTACTTCTTTGAAGGGACGATCGAAGTGCGCGGTGATGTCACGGAGATCGGAATCGCGAAAAAATGAAGTTTTTACTGTATCTGCTGCTCGGTTATTCCGTTTGGGAAATCGATACGGGCGACCTTCGCGCCTTGCTCAATTTCTGCAACCGAAGCGGCGTCCGCCTGCGCCGCATCCGCGAGGGGGAGACGACCGTGCGTATTTGGGTGCTGCTTGCCGACGAAGCGAAGCTGATGGATTTTGCGGCGCGCCGCGGCTGCGATCTCCGCATCTGCGTGCGGCATGGCGTGCCCATCCTCTGGCGGCGCTATCGCCATCGGGTCGGCATGTGGGCGGGGCTGCTCCTGTTCTTTGCCGCAATTTATACGGCGCCGCTTTTTGTGTGGGAAATCAACGTAGAGGGGCTCGACCGCCTCAGCCGGGAATACGTCTGTGAGCTGCTTGCCGACGAGGGCGTGCGCATCGGCGCGTTTTCGCCCGCGATCGACCGCAGCCGCGTCTACCTGAATGTGCTGCGCCGCGCGGCGGACATCTCCTGGTTGTCTGTCAATCTGCGCGGCAGCACGGCAAACGTCGAGATCGTTGAGCGGGACGCGCCGCCTGCGGCAAAGGCACAGGCGGACGGCGCCAACCTTGTCGCGGCGCGGGGCGGGCAGATCGTCGGCGCGGACGTTGTGCGCGGTGCGCTCGCTGTGAAAAGTGGGGACATCGTGAAGGAGGGCGCACTGCTGGTCAGCGGTGTGATCGATTCGCCGACGGTCGGCACGCGGTATCTTTACGCCGAAGGGAGCGTACTTGCCGCCGTGTACGATAATTATGAGATCGAAATCCCGCTCACGCGCGCCGTCCGCACCTACGCGGGGGAAAAGACGCTGGAAATGTCGCTTTCCGTCTTCGGAAAAAGCATAAATATTTTCAAAAACTATTCCATTTCGGACGAAAATTATGATACAATATACAGAGAAAGCAACCTACCTTTTCCGGGGCTTTGCCGCCTGCCGCTTGCCTTGCATACGACGGTTGCATTGCCGTATACCGAGACGCCGGAGCCGCTTACAGAAGAGGAGGCACTCTCCCGCGCCCGCGCCGAGCTGAAAGTGCGGATTGCAGAGAAAAATTATGCCGATATCCTGTCCCGCGAAGAGAGTTACACCGTCACGGACGGTGTGCTGGTCTGTCGGTGCAGTGTTGAGGCGATCGAAAACATTGCCGCGGTCGCGGAGTTCAATGTCCGCATGGACCGCTGAAAGGAATATCAATGCCGCGTAAAGTGATCTATACGGACAGCTCGGATACGACTGCCATGATCTTCGGACCGTTCGACTGCAACATTGAAAAGCTGGAGGCGCGCTTTGACGTGCGCATCTTCAACAAGAAGCAGGAGAGCACCGAGGGGGATGCCGTCATCATCGAGGGCACATCCGAGGCGAATGTGGAGAAGGCGTACCGCGCCGTCGAGTTTATGAAGACGAAGTTCGGCGGCGGGGAACAGCTCGGTGAGCAGACCGTGGACTATATCATCGGTATGGTCGCCGACGGCAGCGAGGATGAGCTTGCCGCCTTTGACGACAGCTGCATCTGCATCACCAACAGCGGCAAGCCAATCAAGGCAAAGACGGTCGGGCAAAAAAAGTATGTGAACGCCATCAAGAAGAACACTGTGGTGCTCGGTGTCGGTCCTGCCGGCACGGGCAAGACCTTTCTTGCCGTTGCCATGGCGGTCAAGGCGCTGCGCGCCAAGGAGGTCAACCGCATTATTCTGACGCGCCCCGCCGTGGAGGCGGGGGAGAGCCTCGGCTTCCTCCCCGGCGATCTGCAAAGCAAGATCGACCCCTATCTCCGCCCGCTGTACGATGCGCTCTTTGAGATGCTCGGCGCGGAGAACTATACGCGCCACCTGGAAAAGAACACAATCGAGATCGCGCCGCTTGCCTATATGCGCGGGCGCACGCTGGATGATTCCTTCATCATCCTTGACGAGGCGCAGAATACCACGCCCGAGCAGATGAAGATGTTTCTCACCCGTCTCGGCTTCAACTCCAAGGCGGTCGTCACCGGCGACCTCACGCAGACCGACCTGCCGTTCGGCAAAAAGAGCGGTCTTGCCGCCGCCGTGAAGATTCTCGATGGCATCGAGGGTATCGGTATCCACCATTTCACCGAGCGGGATGTCGTGCGGCACAGACTGGTGCAGGAGATCATCCTCGCCTATGACCGCTATGAAAAGGAAAACGCGAAGAATAACGCCAAGACATTCAAGCCGCGAAAGGACAAAGCATGAACGTTTCATTTGAGATTGCAAACGAGCAGGACAAATTTCCCGTGACCGAGGAACTGACCGAGCTGCTTCGCCGCGCGGCGGCGGAGACGCTTGACGCCGAGGGAATCGACTTTGACTGCGAGTTTTCGATCACCTATACCGACAATGAGGGCATCCGCGCCCTCAACCGCGAATACCGGAATAAGGACAGCGCCACCGATGTGCTGTCCTTCCCGATGTTCGACCCGGAGACCGAGGAGATCGAGGCGCTGGACGGGCAGCCTGCCGTGCTCGGCGACATCGTGATCTCACTCGAACGCGCGGCAGAGCAGGCGGAGCTGTACGGGCATTCGTTTGAGCGTGAGGTCGCGTTCCTGTGCGTACACTCGGTATTGCATCTGCTCGGCTACGATCACGAGCGCTCGGCGGACGAGGACAAACTGATGCGTGAAAAGCAGCGCGCCGTGATGCACGCGCTGGGACTGGAAATAAAATAAAGGATTCCGAGAGGGAAAATACATGACAAAAACCGCATTTCTGGCGATTGTCGGCAGACCGAATGTCGGCAAATCGACCCTGCTGAACACCGTCTGCGGCGAGAAGATCGCCATCGTGTCAAACAAGCCGCAGACCACGCGCAATCGCATTACCGGCATCTATACAAAGGGCGAGGATCAGTTTGTATTCCTCGACACGCCGGGTATCCACAAGCCGCGCACGGCGCTCGGCGATTATATGGTCAAGACGGCAAACGGCTCCATCGGCGAGGCGGACGCCATTCTGCTCGTCATCGAGCCCGTGCCGAGCGTTGGCGAGATCGAGGCGGGCATCATCGAGAAGATCCGTGCGTCAAAGACGCCGGCGATCCTCGTGGTCAACAAGGTGGACGAGCATACCCCCGCCGACATCGCGGCGACCATCGCTGCCTATGCCGCTGCTTATGATTTTGACGCCGTCGTGCCGATCTCGGCAAAGAGCGGCAAGGGTGTGGACGCGCTGTTTGAAGAAGCGTCCAAGTTTCTCTATGAGAGCGTGTGGTATTTCCCCGAGGATGCCGTCACCGATCAGCCCGAGCGGCAGATCGCAGCGGAGATCATCCGGGAGAAGCTTTTGCGCACGCTGAATAAGGAGATTCCGCACGGCACGGCTGTCGTGATCGAGGAATTCAAGGAAGAGAAGAATATCATCCGCATCCGCGCGGAGATCTTCTGCGAGAAGGCGTCGCACAAGGGCATCATCGTCGGCAAGAACGGCGCCGCCCTCAAGCTGGTCGGCACCTATGCCCGCGAAGATCTCGAAAAGTTCCTCGGCACCAAGGTGTATCTCAACCTTTGGGTCAAGGTCAAGGAAAACTGGCGTGAAAGTGCCGCCACCGTCGGCAATTTCGGCTACAGAGACGAATAAAGCGCCATGCTGATCGGGATAAAGGGGCTGGTCCTGCGCGTGATCCCGCGCACCGAGAGCGACCGCCTGGTCGTGTTGTTTACCGCGGAGCGCGGCAAGATCACGGTCTGCGCCAAGGGGTCGCGCTCGGCAAAGAGCAAGCTGCTCCCCTGCATTGAGCCGTTTGCCTATTCGGAGTTTGTGCTCTATGAAAAGGACGGCTATTTCTGGATCCGCGAGGGGCTGCTCATCGAGAATTTCTATAAGATCCGCGAGGACGTGACAAAGCTCGCACTGGCTTCCTATTTCTGCGAGGTGCTCGACCTCGTTGTGTACGAGAACATGCAGGAGACCGAGCTGCTTCGGCTCGGGCTGAACTCGTTTCACGCCATCGCGAACGATCTGCGCCCGCTGCCGATCATCAAGGCTGTCTTTGAGATGCGCGCCTGCCTCCTGCTCGGCTTTGCGCCGAATATGGAGCGCTGCTCGGTCTGCGGCAGGAAAAATGCAGCGTCCTTTTGCTTCAGTCTGATGGACGGCGAGATCGTCTGCGGCGACTGCCGTGAGCGTGCGTTGCACGCCTATTTTGCCACGCAGCGGAGCGTCAACGCGGAGGAAGAGCGGCGCTATGCCACGCAGATCTACCTGATCTCCGAGAATGTGCGCGCGGCGGTACGGTATCTGACGACCTGTCCCGCCGACAAAATATACGGTTTTACGATGCCGGAGGCGGATGTCCCGCAGCTGTGCAAGCTGTGCGAGGATCACCTCACCTATCGGCTTGAAAAGAAACTGAGGACCCTCGACTTCTATCACGAGGTCGAGGCATTATAAGGACTTGAATATGGCATTTACACAGAAAACACTTTCCATGCTGGAATATGACAAGGTGACGGCGCTGCTTGCCGCCGCTGCGCTCACCGAGGGTGCGCGGGCAAAGGCGCTCTGCCTTGTGCCGAGCGGGGACGAGGCGACCGTACTGCGCCGCCAGCAGGTGACGGCGGATGCACGCCGTCTGATCGACGCCAAGGGATACCCGTCTTTCGGCGGCGTCCGCGATGTGTCGGGGGCGCTTGCGCGTGCCGGACGCGGCGCGATGCTGCAACCGCTCGAGCTGCTCGAGGTTGCCGATCTTCTGCGCGTGAGCCGCGCGCTGTTTGACTACAGCAAGACCGACAAGCCGTTTGAGACGGTACTCGACGAGACCTTTTCGCTCATCGTGACGAATCGCCGCCTCGAAGATACCATCACGCGCTCCATCCTCGCCGAGGATCAGATCGCGGACGAGGCAAGCTCCGAGCTTGCCGAGATCCGCCGCAAGATCCGCGCGGCGAACAACAAGATCAAGGACACGCTGCAAAAGTTTATCAGCGGCGGCTACGGCAAGCTGCTGCAGGAAAACATCGTGACCATGCGCAACGACCGCTACGTCGTGCCGGTCAAGGTGGAGCACAGGAACGAGATCAAGGGGCTTGTGCATGATACATCGGCATCCGGCGCGACCGTGTTCATCGAGCCGGTCTCCATCGTCGAGGCAAATAACGAGCTGAAGCTGCTGAAAAGCAGGGAAGAGCACGAAATTGAGAAGATCCTCTATGCGTTGTCCTCCCTTTGTGCCGAGGCGGCGGATACGCTGAACAGCAACTATCATCTCATCACCGAAATTGCCTTTGCATTTACCTGCGCGAGCCTTGCCGAGCAGATGAAGGCAAGCGCCGTGCTCCCCGCCAAGACGAAGGCGTTCAACCTGCGCCGCGCGGTGCATCCGCTGCTCGACCGCGCCACAGCCGTGCCGATCGACGTGCGCCTCGGCGACGACTTTGACACGCTGGTCATCACAGGTCCGAACACCGGCGGCAAGACGGTCACGCTGAAGACGGCGGGGCTGCTTGCCCTGATGTATCAGTCCGGCTTGCAGCTGCCCGCGTCACCGAATTCTACCATGTGCGTGTTCGACGACGTCCTTGTGGACATCGGTGACGAGCAGAGCATCGAACAGTCGCTCTCCACCTTCTCGGCGCATATGGTCAATATTGTCGATATTTTAGGGCGGGTCACGCCGAATTCGCTGGTGCTCCTCGACGAGCTCGGCGCGGGCACGGATCCGATCGAGGGCGCGGCGCTTGCCGTGTCCATCCTTGAGAATCTGCGCAGCCACGGTGCGCGCATTGCCGCCACCACGCACTATGCGGAGCTGAAGGCTTACGCCATCGAGACCGACGGCGTTACCAATGCCTCCTGCGAGTTTGACATTGAGACGCTGCGCCCCACCTACAAGCTCATCATCGGCACGCCCGGCAAGTCGAATGCGTTCGCCATTTCCGAGCGGTTGGGTATCCCGCGCTCCATCGTCGAGCATGCAAACGCCATGATCTCGGGCGACAGCAAGCGCTTTGAAAACGTGATTGAAAAGCTGGAAGCCGACCGTATCCGCATGGAACACGCCCGCGAAGAAACCGAGCGGATGCGGGACGAGTACGAGGCGTTCCGCGCAAAATCCGAGGCGGAGATCAAACGCGCTCGGGACGATGCAGCCCGCGAGAAGGAAAAAGCACAGGCGCAGGCAAAGCGCATGGTGCAGAGCGCGCGCGAATCCAGCGAGTATATCTTAAATGAAATCTCGACGTTGAAGAAAAAGCGTGCTGAGGAGATCAAAAAAGAGGAACTTGAAAAGGCACGGCAGTCGATCCGCGCCGAGCTGCGCGCAAAAAGCGGCGAATATGACCCGATCGAGGATCTGACCGACACCGACTATGTGCTGCCGCGCCCGCTCGTCAAGGGCGACACGGTACTCATCATGAGCATCGGGCAGACCGGTACGGTGCTCAGCCCCGCCGATAAAAACGGCATGGTGCGCGTGCAGGCAGGCAGAGTCATGACCCGCACCGAAGAAAAGAACCTCAAACTGATCGAAAAGCAGAGCGGTGCCGTGCAGAAGAACAAGGACAAGCGCGCATATAAAAATACGGTTGTCAAGTCCTTCAGCCCGGAGCTGGACATCCGCGGCATGTACGGCGACGATGCCTGCTTCATGCTGGATAAGTATCTGGACGACGCCGCACTTGCCGGCATTCACACCGTGCGCATCATCCACGGCAAGGGGACCGGTGCGCTGAAAGCCGCCGTGTGGCAGTTCTTGCGCGGCGACCGCCGCGTGGAATCCTATCGGCTCGGCAGCTTCGGCGAGGGCGACGCGGGCGTCACCGTGGTCGAGGTCAAGTGAGGCGCGGAATGGATAAGAAAATATATACAATCGATCTGCGCGAGGGACTTCCGGATGTGGATGCGGCGCTGCGCATTCTGGAATACCAGTTTGCCTCCGCCGCCGCCATCGGCGAGCGCGTGGTCAAGGTCGTGCACGGCTGCGGCTCCACCGTGCGCGGCGGCGGTCGCCTGCGCACCGAGGTGCGCCGCTGGGGGCGGAATGACAGGCGCGTCGGTCTTGCAGTCAAGGGAGAGAATTTTGCGGTCGAGAATCCGCAGGCGCGTTACCTTGTCGAAAAGTTTCCGCATGTCGCCGCAGATGAGGATCTCGGGCAGCACAACGAAGAGATCACGCTGTTTTTCATCCAGGCAAGAAAATAAAAAAATCGTGTTTTCCATGGAAAACACGATTTTTGTTTGTAATCGGAAAGTTATGCGTTTGCAGCGTTCTCTTCAAGGTACTTGACAACATCGCCGACCGTGATCAGTCCCTTGATGTCGTCGTCATCGATCTGAATCGAGAATTTTTCCTCGCAGAGGAAAACGAGGTCTGCCAGCTCCAGCGAGTTGATGCCGAGATCGTTTTCAAGCTCTGCGTCAAGACGGATGTCATCCGGATTGACCGACAGTTCCTCAACGAGGATCGCTTTAAGTTTATCGTACATTCTGATTTCCTCCTGAAAGTCATGGATATAATTTCAACCAACGCACAATAGTATAGATGATTTTTCTGCCGTTGTCAAGGCTTTTTACGGTTTTCGGCGTTAGTATATGTAAAATCTTAATCTTTCAGCATTATATAATGTAGGAAAATGTGCAAACCAAGGCAGAGGTGTCGGTCCTTTTCCCGGCGCAGCGGTGCGCGGCGCCAGAAGTTCACATAAGATTCACATAAATTTGCAAAGATTTTTATATAAAACTATTGACAAATTACATAGAACGAGTTACAATTATAACATCAAAAAAGAAACGGAGCCGTGCTCCGGAAAGGGTGATCATCGCTATGAAAAGAACGATGTACAGTCTGATGCTGTCGGAGGATGTCATGCGGGAGATCGATGCGCTTGCCCACCGCATGGGGACAAACCGGTCGAATCTTGTCAATATGATCCTCGCCGAGCGTGTGGAAATGCGCACGCCGGAGCAGCAGATCAATGATATTTTCAGCGGGATCGAGCAGATGCTTTCGACCTCGCGCGAACTGATTCCGCTGCTGACGCCGAACGCGCAGCGCGTGTCGGTTCGGTCCAATCTCGAATATAAATACCGTCCGACGCTGCGCTACGAGGTCGAGTTGGCAAACGGCTTTGCACACGGCGAGCCGATCGGCACGCTCAGCGCCAACTTCCGCACGCAGTCACAGGGGCTGCTCGAGCTGCTCAGCCGCTTCTTCCGCTGCCTGATTCGCATCGAGGACAGAATGCTGCCTTTTGATGTGTCCTATACGCTGAGCGACGGGCGGTTCACCCGTTCGATCGCCTACCCGACGCGCTACGGCGCGGGACAGGACAGAGCCATTGAGGCGTCCGAGATCTCACGCGCCATCACCGACTACGTCAGCCTGGTCGACCGCATGCTGAAAGCCTGCGTCGGCGGCGCGGATGCGCAGACTCTGTCGGATATGTACGCCGCAGATCTTGCGCGCCGCTCCATCCTGCTGTAAAAATGCAAAAGTCATTCCGCAAAAGGAGTTGAACCTTTATGAACGCTGAAAAATTCACGCAAAAAACCATTGAAACCATTAACGACGCGCAGAACCTTGCGCGTGATAAACAGAATCAGACCATCGCGCCCGAGCATCTGCTCTATGCGCTGCTTTCGCAGGAGGGCGGGCTTGTCGGCACGCTGCTCTATCGCATCGGACAGAAAAACGGTAACACCGATCTTGTCGGTGCAATGCTGGGTGAACTGAACGTCGCCATCGACCGCCTGCCGAAGGTGTCGGGCGGCAACGGCGAGCTTTACCCGTCGGGCGAAGTCTCCGCCGTGCTGCGCTTTGCCGAGAAGGTCGCGGCGCAGCTGAAGGATGAGTACATTTCGGTGGAGCATCTGATGCTCGGTCTGCTTGCCGAGGGCGGCAGAACCGTGCAAGAGCTCTGCGCAAAGTACGGCATCACCAAGCAGAGCTTCACCGATGAACTGGCAAAGGTCAAGACCTCGCCGGTCACCAGCGACAACCCCGAGGACACCTACGATGTGCTGACCAAGTACGGCACCGACCTTGTGGAGCGCGCAAGAGAGCAGAAACTCGACCCGGTCATCGGTCGTGATGCCGAGATCCGCAGCGTCGTCCGCATCCTGTCGCGCAAGAGCAAGAACAACCCTGTGCTGATCGGCGAACCCGGCGTCGGTAAAACTGCCGTGGTTGAAGGGCTTGCACAGCGTATCGTGCGCGGCGACGTGCCGGACGGGCTGAAGGAGAAGACCATCTTCTCGCTCGACATGGGCGCGCTCGTTGCGGGCGCAAAGTACCGCGGCGAGTTTGAGGAGAGACTCAAAGCTGTCCTGAACGAGGTCAAGAAGGCAGAGGGCAAGATCATCCTCTTTATTGATGAACTGCACACCATCGTCGGCGCGGGCAAGACCGAAGGCTCGATGGATGCGGGCAACCTTCTCAAGCCGATGCTGGCGCGCGGCGAGCTGCACTGCATCGGTGCGACCACCCTCGACGAATACAGAAAGTATATTGAAAAGGATGCGGCGCTTGAACGCCGTTTCCAGCCGGTCATGGTGGATGAGCCGACCGTGGAAGACACGATCTCCATCCTGCGCGGACTCAAGGAGCGCTATGAGATCTTCCACGGCGTCCGCATCCATGATAATGCGCTGGTTGCTGCGGCAACGCTGTCGCATCGGTATATCACCGACCGTTTCCTCCCCGATAAGGCCATCGACCTTGTGGATGAGGCTTGCGCCATGATCCGCACCGAAATCGACTCCATGCCGAGCGACCTCGACGATCTCCGCCGCGACATCATGCAGCTCGAGATCGAGGAGATGTCGCTGAAGAAGGAGGAAGATCAGCTTTCCAAGGACAGACTTGCCAAGCTGACCGCCGAGCTTGCCGAGAAGAAGGAAAAATTCAACGAGATGAAGGCGCGCTGGGAGTCTGAAAAGGCTGCCACAGAGAACGTCAAGAAACTCAAGGCGGACATCGAGCGCATGAGCGGCGAGATGGAGCAGGCACAGCTGCGCGGCGAGTATGAGCGCGCCGCAAAGCTCCAGTACTCCGAGCTGCCCGCGCTCCAAAAAAAGCTCGAAGAGGCTGAACGTGCAACCGAGCGGCAGAATCAGAACATGCTGGTTCGTTCCACGGTCACTGATGAGGAGATTGCCGAGGTCGTCGCCCGCTGGACGGGCATCCCGGTCTCCAAACTGGTCGAGGGCGAGCGCGAGAAGCTGCTCCACCTCGAGGACATCCTGCACAAGCGTGTGATCGGGCAGGATGAGGCGGTACGCCTCGTCAGCGAAGCCATTCAGCGTTCGCGCGCCGGTATTTCCGACCCGAACAGACCGATCGGCAGCTTTATGTTCCTCGGTCCTACGGGCGTCGGCAAGACCGAGCTTGCCAAGACGCTGGCAGAGTGCCTGTTTGACGACGAGCACAACCTCGTCCGCATCGATATGACCGAGTACATGGAGAAATTCAGCGTCTCGCGTCTGATCGGTGCCCCTCCCGGATACGTCGGCTATGATGAGGGCGGTCAGCTCACCGAGGCGGTCAGACGCCGTCCCTACAGCGTCGTCCTCTTCGATGAGGTCGAGAAGGCACATCCCGATGTCTTCAACATCCTTCTGCAGATCCTCGACGACGGCCGTATCACTGACAGCCAGGGCAGAACGGTGGACTTCAAGAACACCATCATTATCCTGACCTCCAACCTCGGCAGCCAGTATCTGCTGGACGGCATCACGCCGGACGGCGAGATCAGCGAGGAGGCGCGCGGCAAGGTCATGAGTGATCTTCGCGCATCCTTCCGCCCCGAGTTCCTCAACCGTCTCGATGAGATCATCATGTTCAAGCCGCTCACCAAGGAAAACCTCGGCGGCATCATCGACAATCTGCTGGAAAGCCTCAGAAAGCGTCTTGCAGAAAGAAGCGCCGGCGGCGGTCTGAACCTCGAAGTCACCGATGCGGCAAAGAATCTCATCATCGACAACGGTTACGACCCGATCTACGGTGCACGTCCGCTGAAGCGGTATCTCCAGAGCGCGGCGGAAACGCTGATCGCCAAGGAGATTCTTGCTGGCAACATTGCAGCAGGCTCCACACTCGTTCTCGACGCCGAGGACGGCAAACTGACCTGCCATCCCGTGCTTACCGGCGAAGTCCAATAAAGCATAGTTCAAAGAAGCCGTGCGGATTTCTCCGCACGGCTTCTTTCCTTTTGGCATAGACTATAGCATAACAACGGAGGTGATCCTATGGAAATGAACGATAGTCTTTGCCGTGTGCTGACCCGGCGGGCGGACGGCTTTGCACAGATTCGCGGCAGCGCCGCATACCCGGACATCCGCGGTACGGTGCTGTTTTACGCGGTGCGCGGCGGCGTGCTCGTCCGTGCGGAGATTACGGGACTGTCGAAGGGCGGCGCATGCGAAAGCCCGATCTTCGCCTTCCACATTCATGGCGGCGTATGCAGCGGCAATGCCGATGACCCCTTTGCCGACGCGGGCATGCACTACAATCCGGGAAACTGCCCGCATCCGTATCATGCTGGCGACCTGCCGCCGCTCTTCGGTGCGAACGGCAACGCGCTGTTGGTATGCCTCACCGACCGCTTCGGCATGGACGAAATATACGGCAAGACCGTGATCATTCATGCAAAGCCGGACGACTTCACCACGCAGCCCTCCGGCAATGCGGGTGAGAAGATCGCCTGCGGCGTCATTCAGCCGACGGCAAGACGCGGATAAACATAAGCCGAAAACAGCGACCGCAAGGTCGCTGTTTCCGGCTTATGCGGCTGCGAAACGATATATGGTTCTTGCAATTTCCCCGGAAATATGGTATATATTATATGTTATGTAATGCACGTTTTGAAAAAGGTGAGGGAAGACAATGAAAAGAGAGTTCATGCTCGGCAGCGTGCCTGTCGTTATATATGGAGAAGAATCGGCGCGCGTGTTTTTGTTTGTGCACGGGCTGCACGGCTGCAAGGAGGAGGCGGCGCGGTTTGCTGCCGTCGCCGTGCCGCGCGGATGGCAGGTGCTGGCGATGGATCTGCCGGAGCACGGCGGGCGCAAGGATGGAAAGAGGCTCGTGCCGTGGGACGTGATTCCGGAGCTGCAAAGCGTGCTGCGCTACGCCGGCGGGCGCTATGCCACCATTGCGGTTCACGCCACCAGCATCGGCGCGTGGTTTTCCATGCACGCCTTTGCGGATGCGCGGATCGAAAAATGTCTGTTTGTCTCGCCGCTTGTCGATATGCCCGCGATGATCCGCGGCATGATGGTGGCGGCGGGGGTGGACAGGGCGCGCCTCAAACGGGAAAAGGAGATTCAAACCGATTTCGGACAAACGCTCTCGTGGGACTATCTTTGTTTTGCAGAGGCGCATCCGGCATGTGCATTCTGCCCCGATACCGCCGTTCTGTACGGCGGGGCGGACACGACGGTGCCGCGTGCGACGATCGACCGCTTTGTCGCGGACAACGAATGTCGGCTCACGGTCCTGCCGGGCGGTGAGCACTGGTTCCACACCGAGGCGCAGCTTGCCGCCCTGCGGGCTTTTGAAGCGGAGGCACTGTCGTGACCGACCTTGTTTGGCAGAGTCTTGCGGCGGGCAGCCTGTCGCCGGAAACGGTTGAAGAAGTCACCGCGCTGAACACATTGACGGCGGCGCAGGGGCTGACACTGACCGAGGCGCAGGCGGCAGAGCTGGTCGCGGCGCGCAGGGAAGCGCTCGTGCAGACCGGCAGAGTTGAGTTCGGCAGCGGCGTGACCGAAAAACTGATCCGCGCGTTTTATACATCGCCCTATCTCACAAAGGAAACCTATGCGGAAACGCTGCAGGCGCTGACCGAACTGTTTTATCAGCTGAAAAACGAGACCGACGACCGCGTCGGCGACGATGCGCTGCTTGCAGAGATGCGCGCACGGTTTGACGGCGACTGCGGCGGCTCACTTGATCTGCTCGCAGGCGACGCGATGCCCGCATTCGTGCGGGATCTGCATGCAAAAACAGAGGATGCGGATGCTTGAACTGATGCCGGCGGGGCAGATCGACGCGGCGGCACTTGCCGCAGACAACTACTTTCTCTCCCTGCTTGCCGCCGGGGCAAAGCAGGGCATTCTGACCGATGCCGATCTTGCGCGCCTGCAAAGCGAGAGCCTTGCGCTGCTTGCCGCGCAGACTGCGGTCTATACGGGCGGTGAGAGCAGCTCGGTGCGTACGGAGACGGCACAGGCACTGCTCGACTCGGTCTTTTACACGCTCGGTATCGCCCTGAAGGACTTTCCGACACCGGATGCCGCTTTGCAGGGGCTGAAGAGCCGTCCGCTTGCCGCACTTCTGACAGAGGGGCAGGACTGCATCCGCGGCTTTTTCAGATTGTACCGCCCGGCGCTCTTTGCGAACGAAACGCATATCACGGCGGATTATCCGCTGCTCCTGCCGCTCTTTTTCGGGCTGGACGGCGTGCTGTATTCCATGCCGGTGTCGGATGTCCTGACGGCGATCGTGTCGGCGGGCATCATCGCAAAGACTTATCGGCAGCTGAACACTGCGCAGAATGTGAATTGAAAAAAGCAGCAGCCGCCGACATTGTCGGCGGCTGCTCTTTCTGTTATGAATGATTTACTCTGTAACCGGCAGCACCAGGCGGGAACAGTAGAGGTGTTCCGCAATCTCCCGCCCGGTGTAGGGCGCGACCAGTCCGAGCACGCGGGGAAGACCGGTTGGTGTCAGCCCACGGGATTTTACCTCTCGTCCGAGCGTCAGCCACGCTTCGTCCATATGGTCGTAGTCGCCGTAATAGAGGACGGAGATCGCGCGGCAGGCGGGCAGACGCTCCGCCCCGTCCATTTCCTTCTGTACGGGAACACAGACGTAGAACGGGTATGGCACGGTACTGATATAGCCGTTTAAAAAGTCGTCGCGCTTCTGCATGGTGAAGATCGGTTCATTGGAGAGCCGATAGCCCTTGCGGACGCATTCGCTGTAAAAGGCAAACATGGCATTGTACTTTTCATCGGGGGTGCGTCCCATACACGCCTTCATACAGCAGAGCACCTCAGGCAACCGAAACTCCTGCACGGACAGGGATATTCCGTTTGTACCGGCAGCGCGGATACGCAGCTCCTCCACGCTGCGCCGGAGATCCTCCAGGCGCGCTTCCAGCACGGAGAGCAGCGGCGAGATCTGCCCGCCGCTTGTATAATAGGCGATGATCTCCTCATTGCTCAGCCCCATCGCTTTGAACTTCTCCACCTGCAGAATATGCGCAACGTTGTAGTTGTCGTAGTACCGCCGCCCGCTGTCGGGCGCGGTGTAGGCAGGCTTCAGCAGTCCCTTTTCCTCCATGCGCATCAGCGTGCTGCGTGAGAGCCCGCAGGCGCGGGCTGCTTCCTGAATCTGAAACAGTTTATCCTGACTATCTTTTTGCATGATCTTTTCCTCAAAATTTGTGCAGATTTTTCCCCGCAGGGGCTTGCTTCGTTCAGGGGTGAACGTGTTATAGTAATTATACAGCAGAAGCAAAACTGTGTCAAGCCTGTCGAAGGTATCCGGTTTTGCTGTTTTGACGACAAAGGAGAAAAGACAATGAGACTGCAACGATTATTTGTGTGCATGCTGCTTTGCTTGTGCATGCTGTGCGGTATATTTACCGTGCAGGCGGATGCGGCGACTGCACCGACACTGAAAGTCGAGATCGGCACATCGTATCTGTATGCGGTAAGCAAGAAGAATCCCGACTCCATCACATATGGCACTGCTGCCGCGACGGCAAGCAAAATGACCGTTTCGCAGTCCGGCGGCACCGTCACAATCCGGGAGACGGAGAACAACAAGTTGTATGAACTCGGCTATGTGCCGATCATCACATCGCTGTCCGTCCCCGCCGAGACGACGCTGTATGTGACGCAGATCTTCAAGCTGGAAGGCAAGAAAAACGGCAGCGGCTCGGCGCAGGAGACCATCGAGCTGTTTGATTTCGGCACATCGGATAAGTCTTCGTCTCTCACATTCAAGACAAAATCGGATTCAAGCAGTTACACGGTGGCGCGCGACAGAAACGATAACTCGTCCATGTCGACAAGCTATACCGCGATGGTCGCCTATACGAATACGAGCACGACGGAGAAGGTCATCAAGCACTATTTCGGCTTCTTCGCGGGCGTGCATTACGGTTCGACGAAGAATCATCGGCTGGTTGCCTCCTGCACGGTCGGGACCGCCGGCAAAGTGTCCAGCGGCTCCGCCGCGCCGAAAATCAATGCAGACAAGGCGAACGCGGGCTCGAATATGCAGAATTCCATCATATCACAGACCGCTGACTTAGCCAAAGACCGGTTTGTTCCGGACGCCGGCTGGGATTCCTTCACGGCCGAACAGAAGGAAGTGATAAAGTCTCAGTTTTATATAGCAGCTCCGGGGGATGATGCTTATAAAACGGCATGGGATAAACAGCACCTTTCCTCGGAAGTCACCTCGGAGAATCAGCTGCGTATCACCATGGCGGATACAGCAGGCACTTCGCTTGGCAGATTTGCCTATATGCCGTTTACGGTTCCGCTGACCGTCCCCGCCAACACGACAAGAACCTTCTACCTCACCTTTTCCATCTCCTATAAGCGGAACTCCGGCTCTGGTGCAGGCTTTATGGCAGAGCTGATCGAGGGCAGCGTGCCGGACAGCTTCAACACGAATACCGGCGGGGAAAAGACGGGAAATACCAAGCTGCGCGTCTATTCGTCCGGCGGCAACGCCCATTCCGGGACGGTGGAGCTTCCCGTCACGCTGACGAACAATACAAACAGCAGCAAAACCTTTTCGCAGAGCTATGTGTTCTTTGCCGGGCACAGACAGGTCGGCGCGTATACGCCGAAGCCCGTATACGATCTGGCGCTGACCGGTGTCAACTACAGTCACTACGATGATATCTATGCCGTCACGACAAATGGGCAGAACTGCACCGTGACTGCACCGACGACGGTCTCGGGTCTGACGGCACTCTCGGCGACGGTCAAGGCAAACACCGGCTACAGCCTGTCTTCGTCCGTGACCGTTAAGGTGAACGGCAGCACCCTTGCCGCATCCAAGTATACCTATCGGGACAGCAAGATTACGATACCGGCAGGCTATGTCAAGGGCGCGGTCGATATCATGGCAGCCGCCGTACCGAACACCTACACCTTGTCCTTCAATATAAAATACTCGGGCGCCGCCAATCCCAAAAGTCGGACCGTGACCTACAACAGTACATACGGCGCGCTGCCCGCGCCCACCCGCAGAGGCTATACCCTTGAAGGCTGGTATACGACGCCGGATTTCACCACGCAGGTGACAAGCGGCACGACGGTGACCACCGCCCGCGACCATACCCTCTATGCAAAATGGACTGCCAACACCTACACCGTGACGCTGGATGCCAACGGCGGCACCGTCACGCCCACCACCCTTTCCGTGGTGTACGACGGGAAATACGGCGACCGGTACAACAACAGCCTGCCTTTGGCAAAGCGTGACGGTTATACGTTCAACGGCTGGTATACGGATAAGATCGGCGGATTGGAAGTCGAATACTTCCACCTGGTCAGTAAGGCGGCCAATCATACGATTTATGCGCGCTGGACGCCAAACACCTACACCGTGACCCTCAACGGGGGCGGCGGCGCGGGCACAAACCTCACCTCGTATACCTACGGCAAAGGTGCTGTGCTGCCGACCGACTGGACAAAGCAATGCGCCAAGTTTGAGGGGTGGTACACTGCGCAGACCGGCGGCACTAAGGTGACGAGCATCTCGACCACCACGCTCGGCGATCAGAGCTATTATGCAAGATGGAGCGATGCGCACACTGCGGTTATTGATGCGGCAGTCGAGCCGACCTGTACAAAGACAGGCTTGACCGAAGGCAAGCATTGCTCGGTTTGCAATACAGAGCTGGTCAAACAGACGATCATCCCTGCCAAGGGACACACCGAAGCGATTGACGCGGCAGTCGAGCCGACCTGCACAAAGACAGGCTTGACCGAAGGCAAGCATTGCTCGGTTTGCGATACAGAGCTGGTCAAACAGATGATCATCCCTGCCAAGGGACACAACGAAGTGATTGACGCGGCAGTCGAGCCGACGCTCGTGAAGACGGGCCTTAGCGAAGGTAAGCACTGCTCGGTCTGCAACGAAATTTTGGTGCAGCAGCAAACGTTGGATATGCTGCCCATACAGGTCAGATACAACTGCGCGTTCGGCAGTGACTTCTCCATGGTGTACGCTATCCAGCTGGCTGACCTTGCGGGATGCACCGACATTCGGCTGACGGTAGAGCGGGAGCGGTATGAAGGCAACACGCCTGCCGGCACCGACACGCGGACCCTTCTCCCCACTGCATACACCATCGGCGGTGCGGCATACGATCGGTTTGATTACAACGGTATCGGCGCTTCCATGATGGGCGACAGTCTGACGGCGACGCTGCACTTTGTATATGACGGCGCGGCATACAGCCGCGACCTCGGCACGCATGACCTGAAGCAATACGCCTTGGGACGCCTGCGCAACTCGGCAAGTGAGGATTACCGGACGCTGATGGCGGATCTCCTGTCATACGGCGCCGCCGCACAGACGTACCTCGGCTACAGAAACGATGCACCGGTCAACGTGGATCTGAACGATACGGAAAAAACACTTACAAACAGAGCCTATGCCCCGCTTACGGGCGCTCAGGATGACGGCGACACCGGTACCTATCCGGCAGCCATCACGCAGAAGGAATTCCGCCTCGGCGACAAGATCGCGCTGTATCTTGCGACGGATCTTGACAAGGACAGCGACCTTTCCGACGTGACCCTGCGCATCCGCTATACCGACCGCTTGGGCAATGCGGTTGAGCGGCGGGTCAGCGGCGCGACCTTTGCCTACAGCGAGGCAGCAGGCGGGTATACGGTATACTTTGACGAGCTGAAGGCATCCGAGCTCCGCTCCGTGCTGACGCTTACATTGGTCAGAGGCGGCACACAGATCAGCCGGACGGTGCAGTACAGCTTCGACACATATGTCGAGAGCCTGTTTGCCGCCGGTATAGATCCGGCTTACAAGGCACTGCTCGAGAATACATTACGCTATGCCGACAGCGCGAGAAAATACTTTGCGCAGGCGGCAAATGAACATACGGAGGATCGGTAAGATGAAAAAAGAATGGGAAGCACCGGTTGCTACGGTGGTGAAACTGGATTTCACGGATATTATCTGTACGTCGTTTTACATGGATCTCGGCGAGTGGAGCTGAATCCGGGTGAACCAAAGCCCCGACGCCTGCAAAATGCAGCCGGCGGGGCTTTTCTCTATTTGGTTGCAGTTATTTGACGTCTTTTGTGGAAAGGAAGGAATAGATGTTCATTTCATGCAGATAGCCCTCTCCGTTGGTGTCTTCGTAGAGGTCGGTCAGCGTAAAAACGGCTTTCAACTGCCAGCCGACCTGTTCCGCAAGGGGGTGCGAGAACTGCATGCCGCCGTCCTGCGCTTTCAGCTGTTCCATTTGCGCCGGGCTTTGCAGCGGGGTGACGGGCATTTTGTTGATGATGTGCCGCTCGCTCTCTAGTGTATAGCACATCTGCTGCGCCGAAGCAAGGGGCGTGCGGTTTCGGCGCGGAATCCGATTTCTTTTCCCGCATTTTTTGCGCGGATGGAGAAAAAGCCGCACAAAGCTATTGCAAACCGAGAAGGACTGTACTATAATAGAAACTTATCACAGTCTAATCACTTCTAAATCCCTGCAATTACGCTGT
>ENA-UOJC01000085-UOJC01000085.1-human-gut-metagenome-genome-assembly--contig:-C104-NODE-85-length-157358-cov-27.662378_pt1 | contig 157358 bp, 140 predicted proteins | sample MGYA00242339_ERZ723886 | MGnify/ENA metagenome assembly ERZ723886 | reverse complement strand
ACATCATGCCCGCCCTGTGCAATGTGGACTATGCGTCCATGGAACTGCTCCATGCCAAGCTGGTGCGGACGACCACCTGCGTGGACGGCTGCCGATGCGACTACACCATCTGCGGCGATAAAGACCCGTACTTGAAGGGACATCCCGAATACCGGGATGAGGCGGGCTTCAGGAGGAATCGGTAATGCTTTTACAGGTGATTTTGGAAGGCATCGGGCTGGGCGTTCTGCTCATTTTGGTTTGCGCCATCGGTATCCGCAAGGGCGCGGTGGGCATGGTGCATCTTTACAGCCAGGAGGTGCAGGAGCGGTGCGTAACGCTGGGACTTACAACACACGCGAAAATCAAGCGAAATGCTTTGATTTTCAAAGCTGTCTGCGTCCCCGGATACATCGCCTATGTGCTGGTCTGCGTCTATGCGCTCAACGGCGCAAAGGGCTTCGTTCAGGGCTTCTGGCAGCTGCTGGTCATACTGTCCGTTATGAATCTCATAGACCGATTTTGGGTTGACGGCTATTGGGTAGGACATACGAACGCATGGGAAATTCCGGGAACGGAAGACCTGAAACCCTACATTACAGCCAAGGATAAGGGCAAAAAGTGGCTGTTCGGCACAATTGGTATGGCGGTCATTTCGGCAGCACTGGCGGCGATTATGATGCTTTTTATGAAAATATGAGGTGATAGAAATGCTGTTTCAAACATATGGCGACAGGAGGAATCCTGCCGTGCTGTTCTTTCATGCAATGGGTGTGACAGGAGCGAGCAGCGAACCGATTGCGAGGTATTTGCAGGATCGATATTTCTGCATCTTGCCCACCTCCACCGTTTACTGCGAGGGGCAGAAATATGTCAGCAAGCTGGACGAAATACGGCAGGTGGAGGACTTTCTGCATCGACAGGGCGTGGAGCGGCTGGCGATGGTGGTCAATCTGGGCTGTGGGCTGGACAGCACTGGAAGAAGCTGCGACAACGGCAGCTGTAAAATTTACAATCTGGACTTTCCCGATGTCATAGCCGTGCGTAACGAGCTTTTGCCCGCCGGGGAGCGTGAGGAAAATATCCCCTGCGATTTGAATAATACTGAGTGGTTTGCAAAAATCGATGCATCGGGCGGTGCGGTGTTTTTTGCCTCCGGGGTGTTCTACTACTTTTTGACTGAGCAGGTCAAGGCATTGGTGCAGCAAATGGCAGACGCTTTTCCGGGCAGCGTGCTGGTGTTTGACGCTGCAAATCGGACGGCGGTGAAGATGATTGCAAAAACATGGCTTAAAAGTGCGAAGATTCAAGATGTGGGCGCGTATTTCGCAGTTTCGGACGCTCCCCAAGAGATCAGTGCGTGGGATAGCCGCTTGCAGGTCACCAGCCGAGGCTATATGCTGGGCTACAACGATCTCCGCGATCCATCCGTCAGCGGTTTTTTCCGTTTTCTCGCCAGGGTCGGTGACGGAATGATGAAGATGCAGATTGTAAAGATCAACTTTTGAAAGAGGCGTTTTGAATGAAACACATCCACTTTGATATTGAAAGCGATGGCTTTTACGGCGCGTATTGGGCATGCAAGGACGGCTCGGACTGCGCCGTCATCGCCATGCTCGGCGACGACCCCGAGGATTATATGGCGCGCTCTGCGGTGAAGTGGCTACTTCGCCTCGGCGTGAACGTATTGACCATGTCGCCCGGGAAAAAGGACTACGGTCATCACAACTATCCGCTTGAATACATCGAAAAAGCGGTTGCATGGCTTAAATTACACGGCAACGAAAAAATAGGCATTGCAGGAGCCTCAACGACCGGCACGCTCGCCCTGACGGCGGCTTCGCTATTTGATGATATCTCTCTGACCATCGCAATGACCCCCAGCGACTTTGTGTGGCAGGGGTTCATGCAGGGCAAAAAGGATGGCTGCAAGGAATGGCCAATCGAGGGAGAATCACTCTTTTCTTACAAGGGAAAGCCCTTGCCATACATGCCGTTTTGCTATCAGCACCCTGACTATTGGCGCATAATCTCGGAGGAGTCCAAATGTACCGGCAATATGGTTGCCTCCCGCAAGCTGTTTGACGACTCTGAAGCGGCGCACCCGATTACCGAGGAGGAATTCATAAAGGTCGAGAATATCCGCGGCAAGCTGTTTCTTGTCGGCACAGAGGACGACGCACTTTGGGACACCGCAAAATATATCCGCCGCATGGAAAAACGCTTTGCGGAGAAACCGCACTCCTGCGAAGTCGAGGCGGTCGTATATGAGCACGGCACGCATTTTGTTTTCCCCGACGGTATGCTCAAGACCATGCTTCCCGTCGGCTCGGCACTGTTTGTCAAGCTGGCGTTCAGCGCTGCGAAGAAATATCCCAGGGAGTGTAAAACGGCTCGCATTGACATTGACCGCCGCATGACCCGCGTGATATGCGATTGGAGGGACAAAAAGTGACCTATTTTGGAATGCCTTTCGGCATGTGGACGCTGTTTGCACCGTCCTTCCGAAACCAGCTGACAGCGGGGTTCGGCTACGGTACGAATACGGCAAAAGCCATCACGAAAAAAGCAAAGCCGAAATACAGGGAGATCATCTCCGAGCTGCCCGAATTTGAAAAAGGCGACCGGTTCAAGATGAACCTCGTCAACTGCGCGATGATCGGTGCGTTTATTCTCTCCATGCCGGAGCGCCCAAAGGTGGACAGACTGACAGATTACTACGCAAAATCCATGATGACAAAGCCCATGAAATGGTTCTGCCGAATGAGCGGAAAGAGCAAATTCACCGAAAAGGACATTGCCGGTATGAAAGCCACCGCCGCGCTGAGAGCCGCTGACCGCAACCCCTACTCGTGGAATATGGAGCTTTACGAATACCCCGACGACAGCGGCTACGAGGGACGCTTCACCAAATGCGGCATCTGTGTGCTGATGAAAAAGCTGGGGCTATATGACCTCACTCCCGCGCTGTGCCGTCTGGACTACACCATGAGCGAAGCCGGCGGCGCGACTGACTTTGTGCGGCAGTACACTCTCGCCTCCGGCGGCCCATACTGCGACTGCGGGTATAAAAAGAAGGGCTTCGTGAAAGCTGGGACGGAGGCAGGACGATGAAGGAAACCTATCTCTCCCGTGATTTTCGGGAGACTGCGGCACAGTGCTTTCCCTCGCAGGCCAAGGAGCTGAATGCATTTTTTGATGCGCGGTTGAATGTGCTGCTGGCTGAAAATGCAGATGCAAGCAAGGAGAAGCAATACCACCTCCAGCGGCAGATATTACCGGGCATTGCGGCCTACGAAACCTTGCAGCGGGTCATGCCGAAAGAGGAGGCTCTGCAAACCGTTCATGGCTATGTGGAGGAGCTGGCGAGAACGAGTCACAAACAGCTTGCCACCCTGCTGCACATACCGGGGCTTTACCGCCTTGTTCCCGGCGTTTTTGTCAAGTCCACACGGAGCGTCTTCGGTCCAGCGGCGGGCTTTGACTCAAAGGAGCTGCAGGTCGGCAACGGTATATGGCGTGTGGATATGATGAAATGTCCATATCACGACACCTGCGTGGCATACGGATGTCCTGAGCTGTGCTGCTGCTTTTGCGACAGCGACGACATCAGCTACATCGGTCTTCATCCGAAGCTCATTTGGCATCGAACAAAAACGCTGGGGCGCGGCGATGACCGCTGCGACTTTTGCATGAAGATCATGAAATAAATGCACAGGAATGAAGAAGATGAAGAAGGAAGAAAAGAAACCGTTTATCCAATGCTGTATTCTTGGCGCAATCGGCGGGATATTGATGGCTGCCGGCGATTGGCTGCTGGGATGCGTTCCGCTGCAGAAGACGGACACCGGAATGTTCAACAGAGCCTGTTATCTGTCTGGCGCCTACGCCTTGTGGAAGCCTGCATTGGTCGTTGGAATGGGAGCGCTTGGGTGCTTCCTCTACTCCTTCATGGTGAAGGCACTGAATACGGATATTGACGCAAGGTATACGAGAACAAAAGCTATCCAGTATTTTTGCGGGTTATTTACGGTTGTGGTAGCCTTGTCGATCCATCTCTGGGCGGCTACTCTGGCGTGGTTTTCCACCTATCTGGGGCCGCGTATCGGAGCGGAGGCCGCCATCACAGCGGTCACAGCCTATCAGGATGACATGCTCCCCGCAATCCTCCCCATGTATGTTCCGATGCTATTGGTTTTCGGCATCCATTTCGTGATGCTGCTTGCCGGTAAAACCCGGTATCCCAGATGGATACTCGCTTTCCATCCGGTCACATGGAACATTCTGCTGGTTGCTGTTCCTGATATTGCACAGGCCATGCAGGTGCCGACAGCCACATGGATGTCCGTAATGAGCCAGAGCAGTACCAATACCGCCATCGTGATCTGGTGCATCGCGGCTGCGGTTTATGAGAGAAGTCACACTCAATAAAAAAGGAGTCTTGAATATGAAACCTGACTACAAAAACTGGATCCCCAAGGGAATGCTGTTTTCGCTCATCGCGGGAACGATGCTGCCAGCTCACCGATCTCGCCGATACGCATCCCGGCGGTGTCCTGCCCGTTCAGGCGGCAGAAGCCCTTCAGCTCTCCCTCGTAAAATTGTGGGATTACTACCAAACTACAAACAGCCATTCTTTGTGGCATCCTTTGATGCTACATCATAGAGGTAGCCAAAAGTGGCGAGCAGAGTGTTTAAATCCATGGTTATTTCCTTATATATGATATATGGTTGAATTATATGGCGTATATGAAAGCCTTGCAGTCAGAGGACATTACTTACCATGTTCCGCACTTCGATTGATCGAGGGGCATATTAGAAAATGCATATCTATTTACCATATTTTGGTCGATAGATATGCTTTTTTAGTGTTGGCTAGATTATTATAAAAGAGATTATTGACAAACTAGAGTGTGCATGATAGTATTTAAGCATAGCTAGTGCAAACGTTTGCATTATTTTTTTGAAACGTAGTGCAAACGTTTGCATAAGCAAGAATGACATTAGGAAAATAGGTGAAAATATAATGCCAGCAACAATTAAAGACATTGCAAAAAAAGTAGGAGTAAATCCATCAACAGTATCAAGAGTAATTAATGGAACAGCCAGTATTTCAGAGGAAACGAGGCAGAAAATTAAAGATGCCATGAAAGAACTGGATTATCATCCAAACAGCCTGGCAAGAAGCCTTGTAAATGGGAGTACTTTTACGATAGGGCTGGTAATCGATGCCGGTAACAGTGATGCATTCTCAAATGCTTTTTTTATCCGAAGTGTTTCGGCAATAGAAGCGGTAACGCAGAAGAGAGGGTTTAACCTGTTGATTACCAGCGATTCGGATAAAGAGGATAATAGTGCCGTCAAAAATCTGATTTTAGAGAAAAAGATAGATGGTATTATACTTCCTGTTTCTGCGGCAACAGAGGAACTGATAGATCTATTGCTGGGTAATCATTTTCCGTTTATTGTGTTAGGCGAACCGGATAACGTAAGAGATGGTATTCACTGGATTGATATGGATAATAAACAGGGGGCAGAAGATGCTGTAAATTATCTACACCGGATGGGATATGAAAAGACGATTTTACTTGTTGAAAATCGCATAACAATGTTTGAAAGAAAGAGAATCCAGGGATTTCAGGCAGCGATAGGACTAAATGGGAAAGATGTGGCTGAGAATTTAATTGTTGAATGTGGGGAGGAGAGTAATCAGATCGGTGAAGCGATACAAAGGGCGCTCAACAAGTATCCAGATATTGACAGTATTATATGCACCAATAATGTGGTTGCTTACGAGACTTTGAAGTTTTTAAAAAAGAAAAATATAGCTATTCCCGGATCAATTGGAATCATCACATTTGATAATTATCCATTGGCAGAATATATGGATCCGCCACTTACGGTAGTGGATATTGACACGTATAAGCTTGGAGAAGAAGCTGCCAATACGTTGTTTTCCATTATTCAGAATCCGGGACAGCACAGAAAGGAGGTACTGCTTTCGACTAGAATTATTGAGAGGGAATCTACAATGAAAGGAGAAAAACGGGAGAAGTGAAAAAAGAAGCAATACAGCATTTCAATACGGAAGAGTACATATATCCGGTAAAGAGAAATGAATTAGTATTTAAGATTCGTTGTGCAAAAAAGGATATATCGAAATGCATTTTGGTTTACTGGGACAGAACAAAACCGGAGAACCAAAAGAAACAGGAATTGAAATGCTGCTACAGAGATGGGCTGTTTGATTATTTTCAGGGGAAAATAATATTTCATCAGATTGCGCGTTATCAAAAATATTATTTTGAACTGACGGACAGTAGTGGAAATATGATGTATTATACGGCAAATGGATTGCAGCAGGTAATTCCAAAGTCTGGTTTCTTTGAATATTTGTATGTCAATGGGACGGATGTCATTACTTTCCCGGAGTGGGCAAAAGGAGTGATCTATTATCAGATATTTCCAGAGAGATTTTGTAATGGCAATCGTGGAAATGATCCAGAAGGATGTAAACCATGGGGAACTTTGCCTGACAGAGAACATCATATGGGTGGAGACCTGCAGGGAATCATTCAAAGGATTCCTTATCTGAAGGAACTGGGAATAGAGTGCATCTACCTGAATCCTATATTTGAGGCAGACTTTAATCATAAGTATGCAACCACAGATTACTTTAAGATAGATTCCCAGTTTGGAACCGAAGAGACATTCAGAGAACTTGTGGATACGTGTCACAGTTACGGAATCCGGATTGTGTTGGACGGCGTATTTAACCATACGGGAGTGCATTTTAAACCATTTCAGGATGTACTGGAAAAACAGGAAAAATCCCGTTATGTAAAATGGTTTCATATCAATCATTATCCGGTGGAACCCAGTCACCATAATTATGAATGTGTGGGAGCGTATAAATGGATGCCAAAACTGGATACCTCCAATCCGGAGGTCAGGGAATTCATCCTAAAAGTAATGTTTTACTGGATTGATCATTATGGAATTGATGGATGGAGACTGGATGTTGCAGATGAAGTAGACCCTTCCGTATGGGCAGAGGCGAGAATACGGATCAAGGAAAAATATCCGGATAAGATTCTGTTGGGTGAGACCTGGGGATATGCCGGAAAGATGTTGCGAGGCAATCAGATGGACTCTGTAATGAATTATGTATTCAGGGATGCTCTCCGAGATTACATAGCAGAAAAGTCAATTTCCGTAACAGAGTTTGACAGTAGATTAAACCATATGCTGGCTTATTACAAGGACGAGACAGATAGTCTTTTGTATAATCTGATCGACAGTCATGATACAGAACGCTTCCTGTATCTGTGCCGGGAAGATAAAACACTTCTGAAACTGGCAGTAGCATTTCAAATACTATTTCCGGGTTCCCCTGCAATTTACTACGGCGATGAGGTTGGAATGACAGGAGACAATGATCCTGATTGCCGAAGGTGTATGGAATGGGGAGAAAATGCGGATAAAGATGTGAAGAACTGGTACCAAAAAATGATACAGTTGCGGAAAAATTATAGTTGCATTCGATCCGGAAGCTTCAGAACTGTTATTGCAGACGAAACAACCGATACTTATGGATTTGTTCGTAAAGATGAGACTGGAAGCTGTTATGTGATTCTGCATAGAGGAACAAAAAACTGTAAAATAGAATGTCCGGTTTTAGAAAGAGGCGTTTTTGCAGAAGTGTTTTCAGGGGAACTGTTACGAGAGGAAGATATCGGAGAAGCGGAATTTTTAAATGAGGACATAACAGAATACAAGGGCAAAATTACGTTGCAAATGGAGCCGTATTCTGTAAAAGTCATAATGAGTTCATCGAACTCGAGCAAAAAACAATAGGAGGATGTTTACAATGATGAAGGTAAAGAAAAACAAAAAATTACTGGCAATTCTACTCACAACCGTAATGAGCCTGGCAGCCTTAACAGGATGTGGAGAATCACCAGTAGAATCTGAAACTGGCTCAGAGAGTCAGGTATCAGCAACAGCAGAGGCTCCTGCAGCTACAGAAAGTGCTTCGCAGGAAGAAGTTACCATTAATTTCTGGCATCATTATAGTGCACAGTCGGCAGAAAATGAAACTCTGATGAATGTACTGATTCCGGAATTCGAAAAAGAAAATCCGGGAATCAAGGTAAATGCAGTATCTCATGAATGGGCAGATCTGCATCAGAAGATTTTGATCAGCGCACAGTCAAACACGTTACCGGATGTAGCCAGACTGGATAGCGCATGGGTTCCCGAATTTGAGAAAATGGGAATTCTGACAGCACTGGATGAAGAGATGTCTGACTTTAATGATGTCTCCGGTGGCTTATTGGAAAGTGCTATGAGCACAGCAAAAGTGGATGGTCACTTCTATGGGTTAGCACTGAACACCAACACCAAAATTCTCTTCTATAATGTGCAGGCTTTCAAGGATGCAGGTATTGAGGCTCCCAAAACCATGGATGACTTTGTTGATGCTGCTAAGAAATTAGCAGGAACCAATGCAAATGGTCAGCAGGTATGGGGATATGATGAGCCGGCACTGGCAGGTTGGAATCTCTGCCCGTTCATCTGGAGTATGGGTGGATCCATTACCAATGAAGAGGAGACAAAGGCATCCGGTTATATCAACAGCCCGGAGACAGTAAAGGCAATCGAAACGCTTGCGGAACTGTATCAGGCAGGTGCAATCACAGGATGGAATGCAGGTGACATTCCGATGACAGATGGTTTTGGAACCGGTAGATATATGATGCTTCTGGAAGGTCCCTGGAAGGTTGCGGAAATGCAGGGCTCTTATCCTGATTTTGAATATGCAACCACGGAAATGCCTGCCGGAGATGCCGGATCCATATCTGTTCTGGGTGGTGAAGATATTGCTATGTTCAATAGTGCAAATAAAGATGCTGCATGGAAATTTATGAAGTTTATGACCAGTGAATTCGCTGAAGAGGAAATGGCTAAATGCGGACAGATCCCTGTCAACAAGGAAGCACTGGAAAGCGATACGGTAAAAGCAGCAGATTATGCACCGTTCCTGGAAGCTATCAAAACAGCAAAATCCCGTCCTACCGTAGCCTGCTGGTCTGAAATGGACAGCGAATTATCTGTAGCGGTTACGGATGTAATGAACGGAAAGAAAACAGCACAGGAAGCTATGGATAAGCTCGCAGAGCGTTTTGATGAACTTCTCGCAGAATAATATTAATTATAACTTGCCATATGTATAAAGTCAAATAGCAGTCCGGGGCAGTACCGGCAGGTGCTGTCCCAACTGTAAAAGAGGTATTTCTATGAAGACATCACGGAAAAGCAAAATACAGATTGGATTATTACTTTTACCCGGGTTACTTGTATTTGGGATTTTTACGATCTACCCTATTTTGAAATTATTTATTATGAGTTTCTTTGAATGGGATTTTGGCAGTATGCTGAGTCATCGTTTTATTGGATTGGAAAATTACAAGGAAGTATTGGGAGATGAATACTTTCGGACTGTTTTTATAAATTCATTGGTATATACGCTTGTGACTGTGCCGGGACAGATGCTGGCTGGATTTTTAGTTGCACTTTTACTGAACCAGATTACACGTTTTAAAGTCGGATATCGGGTACTGTATTATTTACCGGTAATTACGTCATGGGTAGTAGCGTCTCTGATTTTCAAATATGTGTTTAACACAGAGGGATTATTAAATTATTTTCTGATGAATATTGTACATATTACTAGTGCAAATGTACGATGGCTGGATACCAGATGGGGCGGTATGACAGTAGCAATGTTACTGGGAATATGGAAGGGAATTGGCTGGAATATGGTTGTGTTCCTTGCAGCATTACAGACGGTGCCTACAGATCTCTATGAAGCTGCCGCTATCGACGGAGCCACAGCATGGGATAAAATGTGGAATGTTACGATACCGAGTATCCGGGGAACGATTTTATTTGCGTTAGTAATGCTCACCATTGGCGGATTTAATGTATTTACTTCTATTAAGATGATAACCGGTGGTGAACCCGGGCATCAGACAGATGTTATTCTGACATGGATGTATCATAAGGCATTCAGTACAGGAAAATTCGGCTATGCTGCAGCGTTGTCCTTTATTACAACCGTAGTACTTGCGATACTTGCTGTAATACAGTTTAAACTCATGCAGCAGAAAGATCAATAAGATAGGCAGGTGTGAGTATGAAAAGAAAAACATGGATACAGATATTTCTTCACATTATATTAATTGCCGGATTAATCATTGTTGTGCTTCCTATGGTATATATGATCAGCACATCGCTGAAGCCGAATGGGGCATTGTATGAATACCCCCCTCGATTTTTACCAGCAATAGAAGAGGTGACTCTGGAAAATTACAAATACGTATTGGGACAGGGAAAATTCTATCGTAACTTCTTAAACAGTATGTGTGTATCCGTAGCATCCGTGCTGATTGCAGCAGCGATTGCTTCGGCTCTGGGATATGTAATTGCAAGATTTGATTTCCCGGGAAAAAATTTCCTGTTTGGATTTATCGTCTTAACAATGATCGTGCCGGGACTGACACTGATCGTTCCACAGTATGAACTTGCGGTAAAATTACGTGTAATCAACTCTCTTGCAGGACTGGTTCCTTTTTATGCAGCATGGACAATTCCTTATTCCACATTTATGATAAAGGGTTTTGTGGAAGGGATTCCCAGAGAATTGGATGAAGCAACTTATATGGATGGTGGAAGTGTTTTTACGGTTTTCGGAAGGATCATAATTCCCCTTGCAAAACCCGGAATCGCTTCGGTATCTATTTTCAATTTTTTGACTGCATGGGAGGAATTTCCTTGGGCGAATACGGTTTTAAATGATAATTTGAAACGGACAATGCCGATTGCAATCTCCGGATTTTTTGGAGAACATCAATTTACGCAGTGGGGCTATGTCTTCGCATTGTCAGTATTTAGTCTTTTACCCATACTTATCGTGTTTATCTGCTGCCAAAAATTCTTTGTGGCAGGCCTGACAAGTGGCAGTGTAAAAGGCTGATACCACATATTACCTTTCCTATGCGGTGTTTACAGTTGCTGGTAAACACCGCATATGATGATTTATCCGAACGAATAGAAAGAGCTTATGAAAAGATTTATGAATTGAAGGTTGAATAAGGGACAGAAGTTTGAAGCAGATGTAGCCTACATAGACATTTATCAACAGGCAACAAAATCTATTTATGTGGTGGATGATTATATGAATACCAAGACATTACAACTTTTGTCACAAAAACAATCCGGTGTTGAGGTAATTCTTTTTACAGAGAATGGTCATGGGAAAAAAGGTTTTCTTACAAGTGCTGTGGTTAAGGACTTTATAAATCAATATCCAACACTTAGAATCAAACCTAATCCGGATTGCCATGATAGATGGATCATTCTTGATTATGGGTTACCTGCAGAATCCGTATATCATTGTGGTGCTTCCAGTAAAGACGCGGGTAAAAAGTTATGTGCAATAAATAAAGTGGATTCTGTTCAAATGATTCATCCTGTAATAGATAGGTTGCTTTTATTGCCGGATAAACAGATATAACCTGTAGCTATAATTTTTTAACTTTATCGCCCTCAAACATGCTATACCCTGTAGGATTTTTACGAAATTCCGATGGAGAAATCCCAAGGCATTTTGGTGATTGTAATAAGGCATCCCAGTAATAATCTGATTCCTTCGAGGATGATCATATTCCCTGGATGACATTATGCGTAGTCCGGGCAATGAGTTCTATGCACTCAGATCCAGATTTCGTCCAATCACTGCGGCAGCATCGGCGGATTTTTTGTTCTGCTGATAAGGATTGCTCTCGTCACTGTAGCTGATCTTAGTCGTGGTGGTGCCGCCGGAGGTGTAGACAGTGCCGCATTCGGGACATACCGCGGTCCGCAGTGATACTGTGGCGGAGAGAACTTTGCCGTTGTTCTGTGCAGCTTTGTTGTAGGCATTGGTTACATGCTCCTGCTCATGGGCGCGCACCCTGGAAGCGGAAGCCTGCGGAGATATATGGGATGCAGATTTGAAAGAGACCATCTCATCGGAACCGTCCTGATATTTGCGGTTCTTGCAGGTCTCACATTCCGCGGGAGAAGATTTCCTGCCGGGCTTTTCCACATCAGATTTCCCGGGATTTACCACAATACCCTTCTCTTCGGGCTGTGCGGAAGATACCGCACCGGTAGAATAACCGTAGCCGTAATTGCCGGTCAGACTATAATTATTATAATAATCGATTCCGTAAATACCTGTCATGGAACTTCTCCTTTCTGCATAATGCTTTGATTCATTACGTATATGTCTTCTAGTTGCCCCCATTGTAGCATCCATGTTCTATGAGGGCAAGTTAAGATTGCCGAAAAATCCGCTCTACTTCGGAAATTACCGAAGTCGTTCCCAAGATTACGATGGGATCCGGACAAGAACCTGTCAGAGTCAGTGCCTGTTTCACGGAGTCTGTCCATATCGTGCCAATACCCTCTTCTGCCAATGACTCCTGCTGTTTTGGGGAAAAATGATAATGCGGATTGCCGGATCTGGTGAGGATGATGCGGGCAGCCACATCTTTTATAGACCGGACCACACCGGCATAATCCTTATCCTCCGGAATCCCCACGATAACAGTACAATTCGAAATCCCCAGATGACGCAGAACTTCTTTTACATTTTCACAGCTGGCGGAATGGATGCACGCATCCAGCAGGATAAAAGGGTCCGAACTTAGAATCTCCATCCGCCCCGGATGATGGATCGCAGACAGTTGGCGGCGAATTTGATTGCACATTGTATCTGAAAATATATCCGGAGCATTGGATTCCCGGCAAAGATCTGCCATGACATCCACGCACAGAGCCAGAGCCAGTGCGCAGTTTTTCACCTGATGTTCTCCCAATAACGGAATCTGTAAATCAGGATAAATGTTATCTCCGATCACCACATCAAATAGCATACCGGAACAGGTATAGCGGATATTTTCTGCCTGAAAATCCCGACCATATATTTTGTAGGGAACCTGCATAGCCTCGGCACGGCGAACCAGAACCTTCAATACTTCCGGCTCCTGCTCCGCAAAATAAACACACTTCTGCTCCCCGGTGATGACGTGGGATTTATCTTCTGCAATGGCAGTCAGCGTATCTCCCAGCTCTCTTGTATGCTCTAAGAAAATCCGGTTGATCACGGCATAGTCGTGACGAATGTTGTTCACATCATCATATTTTGCACCCTTTCCGCATTCAAATACATTGAAATCCGTATGCTTTTCCGAAAAATAAGTCAGTGCCAGGTCCGCCTGAATGCCCATGGGGCTGATACATACCGACTCCGGCAGATCGGAGGCAATGTCCAGAATCTCCGGCTGGATCTGTGCCATCAGACGGCAAAAGTCGGTTTCACTGATCATGGTATCATTGACGCGGAAGCGCTCTCTGAAATCCGTAATATGAGGACTGGTCATTAGGCCTACGGATAAATTTGTCTGCAGGATCCGGGAAATCATATTGGCAACGGATCCTTTTCCCTTGCTTCCGGTGACGACGACACAGGGAGCAATCGATTTCTGCCGGAGCAGAGATCTCGTCAGCTCAGGATGTCTTTTTCCGGCATCCTGAGCGGCATAGTCCTGATGTGTGGCAGCCCGCAGATAGGAAGCATAGACGAAGTCTTCCGCCTCTTTCTGCGTAGTGAACTTATGAAATTCCAGTGGTGTTCCGGAAACATTATTCATAAAAATAAGCATACCTTTCCGTAACCTGCAATTTTACCGATATTACAGTATCGTATATTTTCGTATACTGTGCAGGTACAAATATGAGATGAGTTCCTTATGCAAAGTCTGATCGTATTGTTTCCATAACTTTTGCTGCAACATTAATACCGGAGGCTTTTTCAATGCCTTCCAGTCCCGGCATAACATTGATTTCGCAAAAATAAGGTTTTTCTCTGCCAAAAAGCAGATCAATTCCCAGAAAATCCAGTCCGGTCTGTTCGTAAATATCTGCGGCTATGGTACGGATGCCGGGCGTGACAGGGTAAGGCTCTACCGAAGCGCCCAGAGCTACATTTGCACGGAAATCCCCATGGGATCTGCGCTGCATACAGGCAACGGCTTCTCCGCGGATGCTGTAAAATCGCAGATCTCTGCCGTAGCTTTTCGAGATAAATTCTTCGAAGAGCCATTCCTTAGATGAAGGGTAGTTAAGAGAGAGTTCCTCATAAGAAGCTTTATCCCGGATGCAGATGATTTCCTCGCCCATGGAGCTTTCCAGTCCTTTACCGACAAAAGGAAGCCCCAATTGTTCTACAATAGAAGAAAAAGGCAACAGTGAAGTTCCCAGAAGATATTTCGGGATCAAAAAGGCTTCGGAATGAAGTCTTCGTACCTGTTCGAATTTATTAATATAGATATTATAAGCAGCTAAAGGATTATAGCTTCGGGTGGCAAGTGCATTTATAGCATCCTTTTCCCGCCCCCATTTATAGCGGTTGATGACAAAATCCACGGGTTCCAGTATTTTACCATGATTTATAACACCATGCGGAGAGACCATAGTATCGTGGATCCCTACAATCTGCAGATCCATATCCAGGGCAGAAGCTTCCTGTACCAGACGATTGCAGGTATAAGCGTTGGTCATAGCATTATATTTTTCTATGATATATCCTCTGATAGGCATAAGGCACCTCGTAATTTCAGTATTCTCATGGTTAACATAGCAAAATGTAATCAAAATAGCAAGAAATATAGTTCTTCTATTGAAAAAGGAGCAATATCCTGCGTATAATAAGAGACATAAAAGCCTAAAGTACTACCACAGAATATATTAAGTAGAAACAAAAGAGGAGACATACAATGAAATTACTCGAAGAGCGCATTCGCAAAGACGGTACAGTAAAAGCAGGGAATGTATTAAAAGTAGATTCTTTTCTGAATCATCAGATGGACATTGATCTGTTCAATGAAATGGGAAAAGAGTGGGCGCGTCTGTTCGCAGACCGTAAGATTACGAAGATCCTGACTGTGGAGGCTTCCGGTATCGGCATCGCCTGTGTGGCAGCCCAGCATTTTCATGTGCCGGTGGTATTTGCAAAAAAGTCCCAGTCCGTAAATATTGACGGTGAAGTATATTCCACCAAGATCGAATCCTTTACGCATAAGAGAGTATATGACGTGATCGTCTCCAAAAAATTCCTACATCCGGAAGATCATATTCTGATCATTGATGATTTCCTGGCCAACGGATGCGCACTGGAGGGTTTGATCGACATTGTCAATAAAGCGGGAGCTTCTGTAGAGGGTGTCGGCATTGCTGTTGAGAAGGGATTCCAGAAGGGCGGCGACCTGATCCGTTCCAAGGGTATCCGTGTAGAGTCCCTCGCAATTGTGGAAAGTATGGATGACAAAACCGGAGAGATCACATTTCGATCTTAAGAGTTAGATAAGTTAGATAACTATTCAGAACCACATTCTCAAACGAGTTAATAAAAATTTAATACTTCTCTTGACAAGAAGTCAGACAAATGCTTATACTGACTAATGTTGAGAGAGTACAATAAAGGGGTCGTATGAAGGTGTCATACACCCTTTTTGCGTTGACTCACCGGTTTATCTGCAGATCTGTGTCCGCGCTGCTACATGGATCTGTAACGAAGCAGCAGCGCAGAAAGAGGAGAATTATGAAAAAGAAAGTCGTAAGTTTACTCGCAGCTATGGCTCTCGCAGTTACTGCTCTGGCAGGATGCGGATCCAATAACGCAGCTACCACCGGCACAGATGCTGCAACTGTTGCAGCTACTACTGAGGCAGCAGCTACTACTGAGGCAGCAGCTACTACTGAAGCTGATGGCGAAGCTGTCAGTGGTGTAAAGGCAGGTTTTATTTTCCTGCATGATGAGAACTCTACTTATGATCTGAACTTCCTGAACGGAGCAAAGGCAGCTTGTGAGAAGCTTGGCATTGAGTACATGACCAAGACCAACATTCCTGAAGGACAGGAAGCTTATGAAGCAGCTTGTGAGCTTGCTGATGCAGGCTGCAATTTCATTTTCGCAGACAGCTTTGGACATGAGGACTACATCATCGAGGCTGCTAAGGAGTATCCCAATGTTCAGTTCAGCCATGCAACAGGAACCAAGGCTCATACCGAGGGTCTGGACAACTTCCACAATGCATTTGCTTCCATTTATGATGGTCGTTACCTTGCAGGTATCGTTGCAGGCATGAAGCTGAATGAGATGATCGCTAACGGTGATATTACTGAAGATCAGGCTAAGATGGGTTATGTAGGTGCTTATACATATGCAGAAGTTATGTCCGGTTATACATCCTTCTTCCTGGGCGCCCGTTCCGTATGCCCCAGCGTTACCATGGATGTAACCTTTACCGGTTCCTGGTATGATGAGACCGCTGAGAAGGAAGCAGCTAACAAGCTGATCGAGGGCGGATGTGTACTGATCAGCCAGCATGCAGACTCCATGGGTGCTCCTACCGCATGTGAGACCGCAGGCGTTCCCAACGTATCTTACAACGGAAGCACTGAGGCAGCCTGCCCCAATACCTTCCTGGTATCTTCCAGAGTTAACTGGGAGCCTTACTTTGAGTATGCTATTAAATGTGTAGCAGATGGAACTCCTATCGATACTGACTGGTGTGGTACTCTGGAGACCGGCTCTGTAGAGCTGAGCGATCTTGGTGCTGCTGTAGCAGATGGTACCGCAGAAGCAGTAGAAGCTGCAAAGGCTGATCTGATCGCAGGCAAGGCTCATGTATATGATATCACCACCTTTACTGTAGACGGTAAGACCCTGGACAGCTATGAAGCTGATATCGATACCGATCCTGATTATACTCCCGACCATGAGGTAGTAAGTGACGGATACTTCCATGAGTCCGATGTTGCATTCCGTTCCGCTCCTTACTTTAATGTAAGAATTGATGGAATCAACCTGTTGGATGAGCAGTATTAATTGACTTATTGAAATAGCCCGGACGGCGCAGCGTTTATCGCCGCGCCGCCCTTTTTCTACCTTATGGATCTTTTGTTTGTTGTGGATGGATGAGGTAGAAAAGGGGCGGTCAGTGTGCTTATGCCAGGTATTAGAAGACCTGAAAATTGCAGGTCGTGGATAAATTGGAAAGGTGACTAGGATGGAAAAAGAGACAAAAGTAGCTGCGGTTTCGATGAAAAACATTACCAAGACTTTTGGATCCGTGATTGCCAATGATAAGGTAAATCTGGATATCTATAAGGGTGAGATATTATCACTGCTTGGGGAAAACGGCAGCGGTAAGACGACACTGATGAATATGCTCTCCGGTATTTATTTTCCGGATGAGGGACAGATCTTTATTAACGGTAAGGAAGAGGTCATCAAATCCCCCAAGGATGCGTTACGGCTGGGAATTGGTATGGTGCATCAGCATTTTAAGCTGATCGATGTACTTTCCGCTACCGAGAATATCATCCTGGGTCTGGAAGGCAGGCTTAATATCAAGGAGGCATCCCGTAAAATAGAGGAGATCTGTGACAAATACGGTTTTGAAGTAGATCCGAAGCAGAAAATCTATGATATGACGGTATCCCAGAAGCAGACCGTGGAGATTGTAAAGGTGCTGTATCGTGGTGCGGATATCCTGATCCTGGATGAGCCTACCGCCGTGCTGACACCGCAAGAGACAGAGAAGCTCTTTAACGTTCTCCGGAAAATGAGAGATGACGGCAAGGCTATTGTCATTATTACCCATAAAATGCATGAAGTGGAATCTCTGTCCGACAGGGTGGCTGTGCTTCGTAACGGTCAGTATATTGGAAGCATGCTGACAAAGGATACCACCGTTACGGAAATGACCAATATGATGGTGGGACATGCGGTTACTTTGAATATTGTCAGACCGGAACCTGTGAATCCGAAGCCCCGTATCGAAGTACAGGGACTGACCGTACGTAACGAAGAAGGTATCGTTAAGCTGAAGGATGTCTCCTTTACCGCCAACAGTGGTGAGATCCTGGGAATCGCCGGTATCTCCGGCTGTGGACAGAAGGAGCTTCTGGAAGCCATTGCAGGTCTGCAGGTAACAGAAGCCGGCACGATCAGCTATGTGGAAGATGATGGAAGTAAGGAAATGCTGATCGGCAAGGATCCGTTGAAGATCGCAGAGATGGGTGTATCGCTTTCTTTTGTACCGGAGGATCGTCTTGGCATGGGACTGGTAGGCAATATGGATCTGACCGATAATATGATGTTACGTTCTTTCCGACAGGGACATACACCATTTACGAACCGAAAGCCTTCCAAACAGCTTGCAACGGATGTGGTAGAAAATCTGGAGGTTGTAACCCCGGGTATCACCACTCCGGTACGCAGATTGTCCGGTGGTAATGTACAGAAGGTTCTCGTTGGAAGAGAGATTGCGTCTGCACCTACCGTACTGTTGACGGCTTATGCGGTACGTGGACTGGATATTAATTCTTCGTATACTATATATGACCTGATCAATGAACAGAAGAAAAAGGGCGTTGCCGTGATTTTCGTAGGTGAGGATCTGGATGTGCTGATGGAGCTGTCCGACCGTATCATGGTATTGTGCGGCGGAGAAGTGAGCGGTATTCTGGATGCGAGAAAGACAGACAAAAATGAGGTCGGTATGCTGATGACCAGAGTAGGAGGCAAAGAACATGAAGGAAAAGAATAAAGAGCCTTTGTTTCATATCGTAAAAAGAGATGCGCTTCCCTGGTATAAATCTCTGGGTATTCGATTTTTGGCAATCCTGCTGGCACTGATCCTGTGCGGTATCATTACGACGATTACCACGGGAATCAATCCTTTACAGGTATATCAGTCCATCGTTTTGGGTGCTTTCGGATCCGTCCGCAAGACCTGGGTCACTTTTCAGAATATAGCGATCCTGCTTTTGATCGCATTGGCATTGACTCCGGCATTTAAGATGAAATTCTGGAATATCGGCGGTGAGGGACAGGTGCTGATCGGCGGGCTGGCAGCAGCAGCCTGTATGATCTGTCTGGGAGATAAGCTTCCGAACGCAGTTGTGATCCTGTGCATGATCGTGGCAAGTCTGGCAGCAGGAGCCATCTGGGGCTTCATTCCCGCATTTTTCAAGGCGAAATGGAATACCAATGAGACGCTGTCTACGCTGATGATGAACTACATAGCTACTCAGTTGGTGGCATTTTATACGATAGTATGGGAGGTTCCCAAGGGATCCGGTAAGATCGGTATCATCAACCAGAACACCAATGTGGGCTGGCTACCGCAGATCTTCGGTTCCAAATATCTGTTAAGTATTGTAGTGGCAGTAGTGATCACGATATTTATGTATGTATATTTGAACTACAGTAAGCAGGGATATGAGATCTCTGTTGTGGGTGAAAGCGAAAACACTGCAAAATATGTGGGTATCAAGGTAGAAAAAGTCATTATCCGTACCATGCTGTTGTCCGGTGCTCTCTGCGGACTGGTAGGCCTGCTTCTGGTAGGAGGCATCAATCATACTGTGACTACCACGATTGCAGGTGGACAGGGATTTACCGCTGTACTGGTATCCTGGATGTCCAAGTTCAATCCTCTGACCATGGTATTCTCCAGCTTCCTGATCATATTCATGGATCGCGGAGCCAGTGAGATCTCTACCAATTTTGGACTGAATCATTCTTACTCCGATATTCTGACAGGTATTATCCTGTTCTTTATCATCGGCTGTGAGTTCTTCATTACTTACAGACTGCAGTTCCGTAAAAAAGCAGAAAAGGAGGAACAGTAAGCATGTGGTCATTTTTACTTGCATTTATTCCGAGAGCAATCGTACAGGGAATTCCTCTGTTATACGGGAGTACCGGTGAGATCATCACGGAGAAATCCGGTAACCTGAATCTGGGAATCCCCGGCGTTATGTATGTGGGAGGTATCTGTGGTGTCATCGGATCTTTCTTCTATGAGAGATCAGCAGGAGACGCGGCGAACATGAATGGGTTTCTTGCCATTGCGATTCCGATGCTCTGCTGCCTGTTAGGATCCCTGTTGATGGGATTGCTGTACTGCTTCCTGACTGTCACCCTGCGGGCGAACCAGAACGTGACCGGTCTGGCAATGACCACCTTCGGTGTTGGCTTCGGTAACTTCTTCGGCGGATCCCTGATCAAGCTGGTAAACAGTGATGTACCTTCCATTGCACTGTCTGCTACCAGCAGTTATTTCAGTAAGTCCCTTCCTTTTGCGGGAAAACTTGGCTGGTTTGGCAAGCTGTTTTTATCCTATGGATTCCTGGCTTATCTGGCAGTGATCATTGCGTTTGCGGCATCGTATGTTCTGAGTCATACCAGAACCGGACTGCACTTAAGAGCAGTCGGTGAGGGTCCCAATACCGCAGATGCAGCCGGTATCAACGTATCCCGGTACAAATACATCGCTACCTGCGTGGGATGTATGATCGCAGGTCTGGGCGGACTGTACTATGTAATGGATTATGCCTGCGGTGTCTGGTCCAACGATGCGTTCGGTGACAGAGGCTGGCTTGCCATTGCGCTGGTCATCTTCACTATCTGGAGACCGAATATCAGTGTATTTGCTTCTTTCCTGTTCGGTGGTCTGTATATTCTGTATCTGTATCTGCCCACCGGTATCGAGCATATGGAGTATCAGGAGCTGTATAAGATGATCCCTTATGTCGTGACCTTACTGGTACTGGTCATCACCAGTATGAGGAGCAAGAGAGAGAATCAGCCCCCCGCAAGTCTGGGACTGGCGTACTTCAGAGAAGAAAGATAATAATTTTATAGAAAGACGATTAAAAACGGCGTTTTCCGGAAATTTCCGGAGAATGCTGTTTTTTAGTGCACATTTTGGAAAAAACTCACAGAAACTTTAGGAAAACTTTTGATTTTATTCGGATGGAATTTACCTGTGTCTGTTATGCTGAGATCAATTCAGAGAAAATAAACGGAAGGGAGAAAAAAGATGAAAGTATTGATCACAACAGACTGGTACAAGCCGGCCATCAACGGAGTTGTTACTTCGGTATGCAATCTACGGGAGGAATTACAGCAAAGAGGACATGAAGTGAAGATCCTGACCTTGTCCCGTACAGCTCGTTCCTACGAAGAAGAGGGTGTGATCTATATGGGTTCCGTGAATGCCGGATATATTTATCCGGGAGCAAGATTTCGGGTGTCCCCGGGACGCGAACTGTATCGCGGGATTATAGAGTGGAATCCGGATATTGTACATTCCCAGTGTGAATTTTCTACCTTTTTCATGGCAAAAAAGATCGCAGAGGAATGTAAGATCCCTCTGGTGCATACTTACCATACTGTATACGAAGATTATACCCACTATTTTTCCCCTTACAAGAAATGGGGCAGGGATATGGTACAGTTCCTGACGCGACAGATCTCCGAGAAGGTGGACAGTATGATCGCTCCCAGCACAAAAATAGAGACATTACTAAAAGACTATGGCATTCATTGTCCGGTATCAGTGATCCCATCGGGGATTGATCTGAGTAAATATGACGCGCAGACCCGGACGGATTCCCGGGAGAGAATCCGAAGAAAATATAAAATGGACCGGAAGACCACAGTGCTTTTATATGTAGGTCGTCTGGCAAAAGAGAAGAATGTGGAAGAATTGCTGGAGTACCAGCAGAAAATTCAGGAGAGCGGCACAATACTGATGATTGTAGGCGGCGGTCCTTATTTGGAGACTTTACGGAAAAAGGCAGCAGAACTGGGTGTGGCGGAAAGCGTTATTTTTACCGGAATGGTATCACCCGCTGAAGTAGCATCTTATTATCCGGCAGGAGATCTGTTCGTCAGCGCTTCCACCAGTGAGACCCAGGGGCTTACCTATGCGGAAGCACTGGCAGCAGGATTACCGTTATTATGCAGAAGGGATCAATGCCTGCGGGCGGTTGTGGAAGAGGGAAAAAACGGCTGGCAGTACCGGACTGAAGAGGAATTCTTGAAAGACCTGAAGAACTGGAAGGAGAAAGAAGACGATGAACGCAGAGGAATGTGCAGTTATGCAAAACAGTCCGCAGAAATATTTTCCCAAAAAAGATTTGCGGGAAGCATGGAACAACTATACCAGCGACAGATCGAAGAAAAACAGGTCGAAAGAGAAAAACGCTTGGCAAAGAGCCGTCAATATTGCATCCTGGGTTAGTCTGGTCCTCTGTGGAATACTGGCAGTCTGGAGCTATCAGAGCGGCATTTTCCAATCGGTGGAGACTATGCAGCAGTTTGTGAACCGTTTCGGAATGATCGGTGCACTGATCTTCGTGCTGATCCAGATCGTTCAGGTGGTGTTTCCCATCATACCGGGTGGCATCAGCTGTCTGGCAGGAGTGCTGCTCTTTGGAGCGGTGCCGGGATTTTTCTATAATTATATAGGAATCTGTGTGGGTTCCTGTATTGCTTTTGGAATAGCAAGAAGTCTGGGAAGACCGGTGCTGTACAAGATGTTTCCCGGGAAAATGATTGAAAAATACCTGACATGGACGGAGCTAAAGGGGAGATTTTTGAAATTATTTACACTGGCAATCTTTCTGCCGGTGGCACCGGATGATTTTCTCTGTTATCTCGCCGGAACGACGAATATGACATGGAAACAGTTTGTGACAGTCATCTTTTTGGGAAAGCCTTTCTCCATTGCGCTGTATAGTCTGGGACTGACGACACTGTTTCAGGTGATTTTCCACCTATTATAGGAGAGTATACTTATGAAAATTTATATATATAAAGGCGGACTTTCACTGGTGGCAAAAAGCGGCGTCGGCAGCGCCATCCGCCATCAGGAGAAGATGCTGCGAGCAGCAAAAGTGACCGTGACGGACGTCTGGAAAGAGGCGGATATCGTACAGATCAATACCGTATTGCCTGATTCGCCGCTGGTGGCACGGCGGGCAAGACGGCAGGGGAAAAAGGTCGTCTATTATGGGCATTCCACTATGGAAGATTTTAAGAATTCTTTTATCGGTTCCAATCTGGCGGCTCCTTTATTCAAAAAATGGATCCGCCATTGTTATAGACAGGGAGATGTGGTTATCACACCAACGGAATACTCTCGGGAATTGTTAATGAAATATGATCTGCATCGGGAGATTTACGCACTGACCAATGGTGTGGACACTGAATTTTTCCACAAAACAGAGCAGGCAGGTGGACGATTCCGGGAATTTTTTCATCTTCCTGTGGATAAAAAGGTCGTGATATCCGCCGGGCATCTGATTCACAGAAAAGGAATCGAGGATTTTCTGGAAATGGCAAAAAGGATGCCAGACATTATTTTTCTATGGTTTGGGGGCGGGAACAATGCATTGATTCCGGCAGAGATCAAAAAGGCTGTGGCAGAGAAGCCGGAAAATGTGATCTTTGCCGGTTTCCAACCGTCCGGGATCCTGCGGGATGCGTACTGTGGTGCGGATGCATTTGCTTTTTTCAGTTATGAAGAGACGGAAGGAATCGTGGTATTGGAGGCATTATCCTGTGAGATTCCTGTGATCGTGAGAGACATTCCGGTGTATGAAGGGTGGCTTACCGACGGCGAGCAGGTGCGCAAAGCCAGCAATCCGGATTCCTACGAGCAGGCAGTCCGAGACATCTTGTATGAAGAACCGCGGGAAAAAGTAAGACGCAGAATCCGGGCAGGCAGGGCACTGGCGGAGGAACACAGCATGCGGGCGACAGGTGAGAAACTGTATCAGATAGAGCAGAAGCTTTTGTAGACATCCCTCTTGCAAATTCAGAGTCTTTATCATAAAATGAGAGTACCTTACAAAGGAGGTGCTTACGATGAACCTTGTAATTACTATCAGCCGAAGATTCGGAACAGGAGCCAGTCTGATCGCACAGGAGCTGTCTGAGAAGCTGGAGGTGCCGGTATATGATAAGGCGTACATAGAGCATGAACTGGATGGTGACAGTTATGCTACGGAAGCGGAGGTTATTAAGGAATTGGCGGAACATCCCTGTATTATTCTGGGACGTTGTGCATCCGAGATCCTGAAGGATCAGCCGAATGTATTTAACGTGTATGTGTGCGCGGATAAGGAAGATCGTATTGAACGTATCATGAAGAAGGAAAGTCTTCCCCACGATGAGGCAAAAGAAATGCTTGAGAAAAATGATGCGGAGCGTGCCGACTATTATTATGAAAATACCGGTAAAGTGTGGGGTGATGTGAACAATTATCATATGATCCTCGATACCACCAAACTGGGAATCGAAAATTGTGCGGACATCCTGATCCGGTATTTTGAGAGAGTGGAAATTATTTGACAGCCCGGAATGCGAATGGACGTTACGATTTCGAGAGTATGCAGTACGAAGAAATCGTTTAGAATATAAATAGGGAATAGATTGTAAACAGATGTCTCATACGGACATCTGTTTTTCTATGAAAAACATCTTAAACACAGTAATAAAATTAATCAATTATACAACGTTATAAAATTAAAAGTATGATTTTAAATATAACAAAAAATGATATATACAATTGAAAATTTTAATCAAATAATAAAACGGAACAATCACCGAATAAAATAGCCTTTTTCTTGAATTTATAGGTACATGACAAAAATGTCACATTAAAATACATCAATTAACAAGATAAGAATATATCTTGCTTACAGAAATCATGAGTGTTAAGATAATGCAATCAGATAAGTGAAAATAGTAAAAACAGCAGGTTTTGAAAATAAAAAGTAATTATACGGCAGGAGGATTTCCATGAACAGCGCAGACATTGCAGCAAAATATCAGAAAACTTATTTTATGCCCCCCGAGGTGACCTATGACTGGGTGAAAAAGGACAGCATTACCAAGGCACCCATCTGGTGCAGCGTTGACTTAAGAGACGGCAACCAGGCATTGATTGATCCCATGAGCCTGGAAGATAAGCTGGAATTCTTCAAATTACTGGTAAAGATCGGATTCAAGGAGATCGAGGTAGGTTTCCCCGCTTCCTCCGACACTGAGTACAACTTTATCCGTGCACTGATCGAGCGCAACATGATCCCGGAGGATGTGACCATTCAGGTATTGACGCAGGCGAGAGAGCATATCATCCGCAAGACCTTCGAAGCAGTCAAGGGTGCGCCCCACGCAGTGATCCATCTGTATAATTCTACTTCCGTAGAGCAGAGAGAACAGGTATTTAAGAAGGACAAGGAAGCTATTAAGAAGCTGGCAGTAGACGGTGCCCGGATGTTAAAGAATCTGGCAGAGGAGACCGAAGGTAACTTCACCTTTGAGTACAGCCCGGAGAGCTTTTCTCAGACCGAGGTGGATTATGCATTGGAAGTCTGCAATGCAGTACTGGAGGTATGGAAACCCATCGCTGACCGCAAGGCTATCATCAATCTGCCTACCACCGTACAGGTGGCAATGCCTCACGTATTTGCGTGTCAGGTAGAATATATGCACAAGCATTTGAAATATCGTGAAAATGTAGTACTCAGCGTACATCCTCATAATGACAGAGGCTGCGGCATTAGCGATGCGGAGTTCGGCGTACTGGCCGGAGCAGACCGTGTGGAAGGTACTTTGTTCGGCAACGGTGAGCGTACCGGTAATGTGGATCTGGTAACCGTTGCACTGAATATGATGTGCCACGGTGTATATAGCGGACTGGATTTCTCTCATATTATGGAGATCCGTGAAGCTTATGAGAATTTCACCGGTATGAAGGTGCATGAGAGAGTTCCTTATGCGGGAGATCTGGTATTTACCGCATTTTCAGGTTCCCATCAGGATGCCATCAGTAAAGGTATGGCATGGCAGAAGGAAGGCAGGACCGGCAAGCGCTGGGATATTCCTTACCTGCCTATCGATCCTGCAGATGTGGGAAGAGAGTACGAATCCGATGTTATCCGTATCAACAGTGTATCCGGTAAGGGCGGCGTAGCATTCGTATTGAAGCAGCAGTTTGGTTTCTCACTGCCTGCTGCCATGAAGGAAGAAGTCGGCTACCTGGTAAAGGGTATCTCCGACAGGCGCCATCAGGAATTACTTCCCAAGGAGATCTACGCGATCTTCGAGGAAAATTATATTTATCCCCGCAGTATCTTCAATGTTCCGGAGTGTCACTTCAAGCAGGAGAACGGCATTCAGGCAGAAGTGACCATCGAGCAGGGCGGAGCTTCCAGAAGTATTACCACTATGGGTAACGGACGCCTGGATGCAGTCAGCAACGCGATCAAGACATACTTTGGCATTACTTATGAGCTGTCTGTATACGAAGAGCATGCGATTTCCAGAGGTTCCAACTCTAAGGCAGCTACCTATGTAGGCATCGTCCATGATGGTAAGTTCTACTGGGGTGTCGGCGTGGATGAAGATATCATCAAGAGTTCCATCGCAGCATTGGTATCCGCTGTGAACAAGCTGGCAGCAGAGCAGCATATCACTTCCGGCAGAGAGGAGCGGATCGTGGAGATCATCAGTTTCATCCAGAAGAACTACGTGGATGTAACACTGGATATGCTGGTAGATACCTTCCATCTCTCCAAACCGTATTTGTCCAAATACATTAAGGAAAAGGCCGGCATGACCTTCCAGGAGGTTGTAAGGGAAGAACGTATGAAGAAGGCAAGAATGCTCTTGAAGGAGACCAATCAGACGGTGGAGACCATAGCAGCTAACGTTGGTTACGAGAATGTGGAGCACTTCAACCGCCTGTTCAAAAAGGCTTATGATATGACTCCGGTACAGTATCGGAAACAGAGTGCGGAATAAAATTGCCATGCGCATTCGTAGACGCGTTGCGTCTGCTTCATGTACGGCTGTCGCCGTATAAAAGCAAAAACAAAGATACATCCTTGTGAGCAGGATCAAAGGAATTGCGCCATGCGCATTCGTAGACGCGTTGCGTCTACTTCATGTACGGCTGTCGCCGTATAAAAATAAAAAAGAATCAACACCTTCACGAGCAAGCTCTCACGGTGTTGGTTCTTTTTATTTTTGCATGGCTTGTAGCTTTTAACATAATGACAGGTCTTAAGAACAAAAATAGGTAGAAATATTTGTTTTTTTCGATTATGATGAAAACATAGAGCAAGAGAATTCGTATCGCGGCATCGGCCGGAGCGACAAGAGTAAGAACATATAAATGGACGGGGCTTACACAGTAAGCAGATAGGAGCAGAAAATGGAAATGAAAGAGACGATTCTGAAGACTTTCGCAGAAGTATTTGGAGATGCAGAGGGTGCCAAGGCTTATTTTGCACCGGGACGTGTGAATCTGATCGGTGAACATACCGACTATAACGGCGGACATGTATTCCCCTGTGCACTGACCATTGGTACTTACGGTGTGGCAAGAAAAAGAAACGACAATAAACTGCGTTTCTATTCCATGAATTTCGAACATCTGGGTGTGATCGAGTCTTCTCTGGACGACCTGGTACCCAGCAAGGAAGCGAATTGGACCAATTATCCCAAGGGAGTGATCTGGGCTTTCGGCGAGAAGGGCATGAAAGTGACTTCCGGTATGGATCTGCTGTTGAACGGTAATATCCCCAACGGTTCCGGACTTTCTTCTTCCGCTTCTGTAGAAGTGCTGACCGGCTACATCCTGAGGGATTTCTTCGGTTTTGACGTGACCAATCAGGATCTGGCGCTGATCGGACAGTTCTCCGAGAACAAATACAACAAAGTAAACTGCGGTATCATGGATCAGTTTGCCATTGCCATGGGTAAAAAGGACAACGCTATTTTTCTGGATACTGCGACACTGGAGTATGAGTATGCACCGATCCATCTGGAGAATGCGAAGATTGTGATCGCATGCAGTAACAAAAAGAGAGGCCTGGGAGATTCCAAGTACAATGAGCGCCGCAGTGAGTGTGAGACTGCACTGGCAGAGCTTCAGCAGGTAGTGAAGATCAAGACGCTGGGTGATCTGGATGAGGAGACCTTTGAGAAGTTCAAGGCTATTATCAAGAGTGATGTCCGCAGAAAGCGTGCAAAGCATGCAGTATACGAGAATCAGAGAACGATCCGTGCGGTAGAAGCACTGAAGAATAATGATGTGAAGCTGTTTGGTGAGCTGATGAATGCATCCCACGTATCCCTGCGGGATGATTATGAAGTAACCGGTATCGAGCTGGATACTCTGGTAGAGGAAGCATGGAAGGTAGATGGTGTCATTGGATCCCGTATGACCGGTGCCGGCTTTGGCGGATGTACCGTAAGCATTGTCAAGGATGAAGCTATTGATACCTTTATCGAGCGGGTAGGTAAAGCATACAAGGAAAAGATCGGCTATGCGGCTGATTTCTATGTAGTAGAGATCGGTGACGGTCCTCAGACCCTGTAAGAAAAGTAAGGTTCCTACGCAAACAGAAAGTGAGTGCCGCGGAAGCTGTCCGAATGGTCCGGCGGCAGAATGGAGAAAAAATGGATATTCAGGTATTAATTCGTAAATTAGTATCCTACGGAGTACAGACAGGACTGGTTCCGGAGGAAGATGTGATCTATACCACCAACCGTCTGTTGGAGCTGTTTGAACTGGATGAGCTGGAAGACCGTGACAATGTGACCATGCGTGAGGATGAACTGGAAGAGGTTCTGAAGGGCATGTTGGATTACGCTTATGAAAAAGGCATTCTCAAGGAGAATAGTGTGGTATACCGTGATCTTTTCGATACGAAGATCATGAGTATGCTGATGCCAAGACCCAGTGAAGTGATTCGTCATTTTCATGAACTGTACGATCAGGTATCTCCTGAGGCAGCTACCGACTATTATTATAAATTAAGCAGAGATTCCGACTATATCCGTCGTTATCGTATCTGCAAGGATATGAAATGGGTGGCATCCACCAAATATGGCGATCTGGATATTACCATCAACCTGTCCAAGCCCGAGAAGGATCCTAAAGCTATCGCCGCAGCAAAGCTGGCAAAGCAGTCCGGTTATCCGAAATGCCTGTTGTGCCGTGAAAATGAGGGTTATGCAGGCCGTGTGAACCATCCTGCCCGTCAGAACCACCGTATCATTCCGGTGACCATTAACGGCAGCCAGTGGGGATTCCAGTATTCGCCGTATGTATATTATAATGAGCACTGCATCGTATTTAACTCTCAGCATGTGCCTATGAAGATTGAACATGCGACCTTCTGTAAGCTGTTTGATTTCGTAAAGCAGTTCCCTCATTATTTTGTAGGTTCCAATGCGGATCTGCCCATCGTAGGCGGTTCCATCTTAAGCCACGATCATTTCCAGGGTGGCCATTACGAGTTTGCCATGGCGAAAGCTCCTGTAGAGAGAACCTTTTCTGTAGCTGGTTTCGAGGATGTGGATGCCGGTATCGTGGCATGGCCTATGTCCGTGATCCGTCTCAGCGGTACGGATACTGACCGTATCATTGCACTGGCAGATGTAATCCTGAACAAGTGGAGAGAATATACGGATGAAGAGGCATTTATCTATGCCTACACCGATAACGAGCCTCATAACACCATCACTCCCATTGCAAGAAAGAGAGGAGACAAGTTCGAACTGGATCTGGTGCTGCGTAACAATATCACCACAGAGGAGCATCCGCTGGGAGTCTATCATCCCCATGCAAAGCTGCATCATATCAAAAAAGAGAATATCGGCCTGATCGAGGTTATGGGTCTGGCAGTACTGCCTGCCCGCCTGAAGGGCGAGATGGCGCATCTGAAGGAAGCAATCCTCGCCGGTAAAGACTTAAGAGCTGATGAGGAACTGGCAAAGCATGCAGACTGGGTAGACGAGTTCCGTCCGAAATACGATGCCATCACTGCTGAGAACATCGACGGTATCGTAGAGAAGGAGATCGGTCTGGTATTCATGCAGGTATTGGAAGATGCCGGTGTTTATAAGAGAACTGAAGAAGGCCAGAAGGCGTTCGATCGTTTTGTAAAGAGCTTATAATCATATTTTTGTTGAATGTTTGTTGTACATTTGTTGCGAGGAAAAGGAATTGTGGTGACACAATTCTTTTTTCTTAGTATAATAATCCCATGAAATTCTTATTAACAGCTATTAATGCAAAATTCATACATTCCAATCCTGCTATTTACAGCCTGCGGGCCGGTGTGGGAGAAAAGTTACAGCCCTATGTGGAACTGGCGGAATTCACCATCAATGAATCTCTGGAAAGTATTTTGGAGGGAATCTGGAAGCGTCAGCCCAAGGTAATAGGATTTTCCTGTTATATCTGGAACTGGAAGCTGATCCGGGAAATTCTGACGGAACTGCCGAAGATCCTGCCGGATACGGAGATCTGGCTGGGAGGACCGGAGGTGACTTATGATGGACCGGGGCTTTTAAGCGAGTTCCCTCAGGTTACCGGAATCATGGTGGGAGAAGGAGAAGTTACCTTCCGGGAGGTACTGGGCCAATATGTGCGGGAAGCAGAAAGCACCGGACAGTCCGAACAGCAACCCGAACCCGACAGCATAGAACAGCAGGCAGCAGATCGAACGGGAACGCTTGCAGGAAAGTCTGTGGCAGAGCGCTTTGGACAGATCCCCGGTCTGTGTCTTGCCTCCGGTTATACGGCACCCCGAGAACTGACGGACTTGACCACACTTCCTTTTCTCTATGAGGATATGGAGCCTTTTACGAATCGTATCATCTATTATGAGACCAGTAGAGGATGCCCTTACCGGTGCAGCTATTGCCTGTCCTCCATAGATAAAAAAGTGAGACTACGTGACATAGATGTCGTAAAAAGAGAACTGCAGTTTTTCCTGGATCAAAACGTAAAACAGGTGAAGTTCATTGACCGGACGTTCAATTGTGATCACAAACATGCCATGGAGATCTGGCGGTATATTTATGAACATGACAATGGCGTCACCAACTTCCATTTCGAGATTTCCGCGGACATTTTGCGCGAAGAAGAGATCACATTGTTGAACCGCTTTCGTCCGGGACTGGCACAGCTGGAGATCGGGGTACAGTCTACGAATCCGGAGACAATACGAGCCATTCACCGTGTCATGAATGTGGACAAGCTGGAGAAAATTGTTGCGGCCATTCACAGAGGACAGAATATACATCAGCATTTGGATCTGATCGCGGGTCTTCCTTATGAAGATTATGAGAGCTTCGGCAGATCCTTTGACAGGGTGTATGCAATGCAGCCGGAGCAGTTACAGTTAGGCTTCCTGAAGGTATTAAAGGGATCCGATATGCATGAGCACGCACAGGAGTATGGAATTCGCTATCTGGAACTGCCGCCCTATGAAGTGTTGTACACGAACTGGATCAGCTATGGAGAGATCCGGAGACTGAAACGGATCGAAGAGATGGTAGAGCTGTATTATAACAGTGGCCAGTTCACTCATACCCTGCCTGTATTGGAAAAAGCATTTTCCGGTCCGTTTGCCATGTATGAGGCACTGGCGGATTATTATCAGGAACAGGGATATTTTACGAACAGTCCGGCCAGAGCTTACCGGTATCAGATCTTATTGGAGTTCGCAGCGATGAAAGATCCGGCCAACCGTGAGATTTACAGAGAACTTCTGACTTATGATATGTACCTTCGGGAGAACCTGAAGAGCAGGCCTGCGTTTGCGGCAGAGATCACGGAAGAGCAAAAACAGGATATCCGCCATTTTTACCAGACAGAAGAGCAGGAGAGACATTATCTTTCTGCCTATGATCAGTATGACTGGAAACAGCTAAGCCGAATGACACACTTGGAACCGTTCCGCTATCCGGAACCTCATTATGTTCTGTTTGACTATCAGGAACGGAATCCGCTCAATTATGAAGCCAAAGTACAAGTGATCGCGAATCCAATATTATAAGTACAGGAGAAGACCGGTTCATAAAAATTGAGGTATGCAGTCAGAATATATCAGAAGTACTGCGGAAGGATAAGAGAATAGTATGTATGACACTTATGTCAGTATAGATTTGGAGACCACGGGACTGAATCCCAAGAGAGATCGGATCATAGAGATCGGAGCAATCCGTGTGGAGCAGGGACAGATTGTGGAAGAATTTTCTACGTTTGTGGATCCGGGGCGGAAATTGGAAGAACGGATCACAGAACTTACGGGAATCTGGGACGAAGACCTTGCGGATGCACCTCAGCTGGATGAGGTTTTCCCAAAATTATTGGAATTTATGGGAGAATTACCGTTGCTGGGACACAGCATTTTGTTTGATTATTCTTTTTTGAAAAAGGCAGCAGTGGACAGGAAGATTACTTTTGAGAGATCGGCGGTGGACACTTTGCAGATTGCCCGGAGATATCTGCCGGAACTGCCTCATCGTAATCTGGGGTATCTGTGTCAGTATTATGAGATCCCGCATCATGCACACCGGGCTCTGGAGGATGCGAAAGCAACGGACCGGTTGTTCCGAAAGCTGATAGAACTGTTTTACAGGGAGGAAACCGGTGGACAGGCATCGACAGAAGCTGTCGGAAAATCGGCAAAGAATAATTTATTTGAGCCGCAGCCATTACATTTTCAGGTAAAAAGAGATACGCCCGCGACGAAACCGCAAAAAGAGCGGTTATATCGTCTGGCAGAGCAGCATAAGATAACTTTGGAGGTCGATGTGGAAAAGCTTACCCGCAGTGAGGCGAGCAGGCTTGCGGATAAGATTCTTGCAAAGTACGGACGATAGAATTACGCAAAGCGGAACGCAGTCCTTCCGCACGTTGGATCAGATCGGCAATTTTGTCATATTCCTTCCGGCCGGCATAGATTTTAGCCAGCGCATAGTAAGTATGGCTGACGTCGGTGCCGATGGAGACGGCATACGCGAGAATCGTTTCCGCATCATCTGTCAGACCGGAATCCAGAAGCAGATCGGCCCATTGCTGCAGAGTACGTACTAATACAGTGTAATTCTGATCGTATTGGGACAGCGGTGTAATGTTCGCAGTGCCGTATTCCAGTTTCAGATCTGTGTTGGTGAAGCCTGTGAGATTTACGATCGGCTGTGTGGACAGAGAAGTAAGGAGACTACGGTATTCTTCGGCTCTTTCGTTGTCCGGAAGAGCATCCATGGGAAGCTTATCCAGGGGGATTTTCACATAGTCCAGATCATCCAGAGGCTTTTTGCGGACGGAGTTGGCTTTCCGCTCTCTGGCCCAGAACTCTTTTTCCCTGTTTTCCGCGATGCGCTGTTGGCGTTTGGTAGCATGTGCCACTACGGCAATCAGTATGATTAAACTTGCCAAAATCTTTAAACTCATATATAATATCCTTTCAGAGTAAAAGTGATTTTTGAAGCATTTATGGAGGTTTTTACCATGTTTAATATGAATAATAAAAAAGTAAAACAGCGAATCTCCGCAGCTATCATCGTGCTGCTTGTGATTGCTATGATTGTACCTACTATAACATCTATTTTTTACTAATTCAACTGCGGATGGAACAGTAGACGTGCCCGAAGGAAGGGCAGAGGAGTATTATGAAAAAATATCGTAAGGGATTTTACGGCATTCTGTTATTGACTTTGACGATGTTGTTCGGAATGACAGCGCAGGCCAAGACAGATGATACTATTAAGACAGGAATTTATGCCGGGGATGTGGAACTGTCCGGAATGACGGCACAGGAAGCAACAGCGGTTATCGAAGAACATATCGAAGGTCTGAAGGACGTGGAGATCACACTGCTTGCGGCAAATGATCATGATGTGACCACCACAGCCGGAGATCTGGGTGTGACCTGGAAGAATCCGGAGCTGGTGCAGGAAGCATTGGAACTGGGGACACATGGAAATGTCATTGAGCGTTACAAGACCCTGATGGATCTGCAGCATGAAAATTACGTATATCCCATTGAACTGGATTTTGACTTGCAGGCGATCAACGATCTGCTGACCAGATGCACCAAGTATGATCAGGAAGCCATCAACGTCTCTCTGAAGAGGGACGGCGGTAAATTTACCGTGGTGGAAGGTCAGACCGGATATGTGCTGGATGTAGAGAAATCTATCGATGCGGTATATGACTATCTGACAGAAGAATGGAATCATGAGGCCTGCAGCATTCCTTTGGAGATCGTAGTGGATGAGCCGAAGGGAAGTGCTGAGGAACTGGCACAGGTAACGGATGTACTGGGAAGCTTTACCACATCTTATAAGACATCCGGATCCTCCAGAAGTGCAAATGTGGCGAATGGCTGCAGTCTGATCAACGGAACGACCCTGTATCCGGGAGAAGAATTCTCTACATATAAGACGGTATCTCCTTTTTCCGTGGCGAACGGCTATTACATGGCGGGTTCTTATGTCAGCGGAAAAGTGGTAGACAGTCTGGGCGGCGGTATCTGCCAGGTATCCACTACCCTGTACAATGCAGTATTACGTGCGGAACTGGAAGTAACGGAACGTTATAATCATTCCATGATCGTAGGCTATGTGGACCCTTCCGCAGATGCAGCGATCGCTGAGAGCTCCGGCAAAGACTTTAAGTTTGTAAACAATACAGATGCACCGATCTACATAGAAGGCTATACGCATGACAAGCAGATCACGTTCAACATCTATGGCAAGGAGACCAGAGCTGCCGGACATTCGGTACGTTATGAAAGTGAAGTGCTGGAGACGATCACACCCCCTGCGGATCAGATCTATGCCGATGCCGGTCAGCCCATCGGTTATATTGTAACTGAGAGTGCGCATATCGGATATAAGGCAAGATTATGGAAGATCACGATGGAAAACGGTGTAGAGGTCAGCAGAGAGCAGGTCAACAGCAGTACTTATAAGATGGTGCCCCGAAGTGCTACTGTTGGAACCGCTACCTCGGATCCCCAGGCATATGAAGAGATCATGGCAGCTATCAGTACAGCGAACATTGATCATGTGAAAAACGTGGCAGCAGCGTTAAATGCAAGAGCAGCAGCGGCTGCTGAGCAGACAGAAATCGTAGACGACTAAAGGTGAGACAATGAACAGCGGCAAGGTACCCGTGAACGTCCTGAAACGTTCCGTTCTCAGACAATTGAAAAATAAAAGGACAGAAATAGCAAATAGCGCAGGTCTGGGGGCAGACTGCGCTGTTTTTGCGCCTTTTTCCAAGGGACAGATGGTAACCTGCGTTCAGGAAGGTGTCGTAGAACTTCAGTGTGAGAACGACCTGGCAGAGGCGGAGAGAGAGGATCTGTCCGTGATGCCGATGCGTCGTATTTTCCAAAAGTGTGCAAACAATCTGGCAGCGGCGGGCGCAGAGCCTGTGGCGGCAGAGCTGGTGATCTTCCTGCCGGAGACGGTGGAGGAGCCGGAGCTGAAGGCATTGATGGAAGAGGCGGAGAAAGCAGCCACAGATCTGAATATCCAGATCATCGGCGGGCAGACCAGAGTAAGCTCTGCGGTAAGACAGCCGATTGCCACGGCAACGGGATACGGTATCCTGAGCGAAGCCGCAGTGGCGCAGGCATCCGCAGGGAAAAAGCTGGCGGGTCAGGATATCATTATTACCAAGTGGATCGGCCTGGAGGGTACCGCGGATCTGGCGGCCCGGAACCGTGAAAATCTTCTTGAGAGATACCCGGCGTATCTGGTGGAAGAAGCAGCGGCGTTTGACCGGTATTATTCTATTTTACCGGAGGCCGCTACCGCCGTGAAGTCCGGCGGTTGTACCATGCATGATGTCTCCGAGGGCGGTGTATTTGCAGCGCTGTGGGAGATGGCAGAGGGTGCAGGTGTTGGACTGACAATAGATATGAAGAAGCTTCCTCTCAGACAGGAGACAGTGGAGGTATGTGAATTCTGTAATGTAAATCCGTATGAACTCAGATCCGGCGGCAGCCTGATCATTGCAAGTCCGGAGGGAACCGCAGTGGTGGAAGCACTGGCGGCAGAGGGGATTCCGGCAGTGATCGTAGGAAGATTTACAGACAGTAATGAACGACTGATCCTGAATGAGGACGAAGTCCGTTATATGGATCGTCCTCAGAGAGATGAGATTTATAAAAACGTGTAAAATTCTGAATCCATCCCTTATGTAAGGGGAAATGCAATATAAAAGTTATAAAGGAGATAGAGGCATGAGAGAAGAATTATTAGCGATCATAGAGAAGAACAGCAGGATCGATCTGAAGGAACTGGCAGTGATCCTGGGAGTGGAAGAGATCGATGTGGTAAATGAACTGGCAGCACTGGAGGCAGAGGGGATCATCTGTGGTTATCATACTCTGATCAACTGGGAGAAAACAGACATTGAAAAAGTAAGTGCTTTGATCGAGGTACGTGTAACTCCCCAGAGAGGCCAGGGCTTTGACAGTATTGCAGAGCGTATCTACAAATATCCTGAAGTGCGCAGTGTGTATCTGATGTCCGGAGCGTATGATCTGATGGTCATTCTGGAGGGTAAGACCCTGCGGGAGGTATCTAATTTTGTATCTGACAAGCTGTCCACACTGGATTCCGTGCTGAGTACAGCAACGCATTTTATCCTGAAGAAATACAAGGATCACGGAACCGCATTTGCTACGAAAAAAGAAGATGAAAGAGAGATGATCACTCCATGAGAAATCCATTAGCAGATAAAGTAGTGGATATCAAGCCATCGGGTATCCGCAAATTTTTTGACATTGTAAGCGAGATGCAGGATGCCATCTCTCTGGGTGTGGGAGAACCGGATTTTGATACTCCCTGGCACATCCGGGACGAGGGTATCTATTCCCTGGAAAAAGGAAGAACCTTTTATACCTCCAATGCCGGTCTGAAGGATCTGCGTCAGGAGATCTGCAACACGATCCGGAGAAAACAGGGCGTATCCTATGACTGGCAGCATGAAGTGCTGGTGACAGTCGGTGGCTCTGAGGCGATCGATATCGGACTGCGTGCCATGTGCAATCCGGGAGATGAAGTCCTGATCCCCCAGCCCAGCTACGTATCTTATGAGCCCTGTGCGATCCTGGCAGGAGCGACTCCGGTGATCATTGACCTGAAGGCAGAGAATGAATTCCGCCTGACAGCAGAGGAGCTGGAGGCAGCCATTACGGACAAGACGAAGGTACTGATCCTTCCGTTTCCCAACAATCCCACGGGAGCCATTATGGAAAAGTCTGATCTCGAGGCTATTGCGAAGATCATTGAGGAGCATGACATTTTTGTCATGTCCGATGAGATCTATTCAGAGCTTACCTATAAAGAGAAGCATGTTTCCATTATCAGTCTTCCCGGCATGAAGGAGAGAACCGTTTATATCAACGGTTTCTCCAAGGCATATGCCATGACCGGATGGAGACTGGGATACTGTTGCGGACCTGCAGCCATCATTCAGCAGATGACGAAGATCCATCAGTTTGCCATCATGTGTGCTCCCACCACCAGCCAGTATGCGGCAGTGGAAGCTTTGAAAAACGGAGATCCCGACATCGAGGAGATGCGTACGGCCTATAATCAGAGAAGACGCTTTTTGATGAATGCGTTCCGTGAGATGGGGCTGGAGTGCTTTGAACCTTACGGTGCATTCTATGTATTCCCCTGCATCAAAGAATTTGGCATGACCAGTGAAGAGTTCGCCACCAGATTCCTGGAGGAGGAAAAAGTAGCTGCCGTGCCCGGAACCGCATTTGGTGACAGTGGCGAGGGGTATCTTAGAATCTCCTATGCGTACTCCCTGGAGAAGCTGAAGACCGCCATCGGCAGACTGGGACATTTTGTAGAGAAATTAAGAGCAGAACAAAATAATAAATAAGGCATTCTAAGTAACTATTCGGAACCACAGGCAGAGAAGTGGTTCTGGATAGTTACTATGTTGTAAAGGAAAAAATATGCATATTATATTACACCAGCCGGAGATCCCGGCAAACACCGGAAATATTGGAAGAACCTGTGTGGCTACCGGCACCAGCCTGCATCTGATCGAGCCGTTAGGCTTCCGTTTAAATGAAAAAGAGATTAAGAGAGCCGGTATGGACTACTGGCAGCATCTGGATGTCACCAGGTATATGAATTTTCAGGAGTTCCAGGAAATGCATCCCGGAGCGAAGATCTGGATGGCAACCACGAAAGCACACCAGACCTACACCGATGTGAAATTCGGACCGGACGACTATATCATGTTTGGCAAGGAGAGCGCCGGAATCCCGGAAGAGATCCTGGTAGAGCATGAAGAGACCTGTATCCGTATCCCTATGCTTCCCGAGATCCGTTCCCTGAATCTGTCCAATTCCGTAGCCATCGTGCTCTACGAGGCACTGAGACAGCAGGGATTCGAGAGCATGCAGAGGGATGGAGAGCTGCACAGATTACATTGGAAAGAGTAACTATTCGGAATAGTTACAGGTCGGTGATATAATCGTCCAGCTGTGATACATTACATAAGTTGTAGCAATAGACCTGACCGATTTTATTATGATCACATAGAAAAATATGTTTGCGGCTTTGTTGCAGCATGACCTGACGAATGTAAGTCTCTTCCCGGGATGCATCGGTGATCTGACCGCTTTCCGATACTCCACGGCTTGAGAAAAACATAATATCAGCATTAAAATTCCGCACAAAATCAGCGGCAAAGTCTCCTACATACGCCGAGGAATTATGAAGAAGCAGTCCTCCCGTACAGTAAATTCTATGGCTCAGGGAATTCAATTCCTGGGCTGTTTTCAGACCATTTGTAATAATGGTCAGATTCTGATAATTTTCAAAATATTTAATCAGATATTGTGCAGTCGAAGAAGCATCGAGAAAAATTGTCTGGCCTTCCACGATATGGTGGGAGGCTTTTTCGCTGATGATTCTTTTGGCATCCGTATTCTGACGCTCTCGTAGATATAAGGGCAGTTCCTGATTGGCACCATCCAAAAGAATGGCTCCACCATGGAGACGTTTTACAAGTCCCTTTCGCTCCAGTTCTGAGAGATCTCTGCGCATGGTTGCTTCGCTCACAAACAGGCGCTTCGCAAGAACATTTACCGGTGCAGTCTTTTTTTCTCTTAAATATTCCATTATTTTTTCAAAACGTTCTACTTCTAACATATGTTTACTCCTGATTGAAAATGATTGAATATGTATGAACTATGCTCTGTTATGCAAGGTGGCCGCCACCGGTTGCATTCACAGAGGAGAAAGATATACTAAGAGTAAAGATACAGAACTTCGGAAAATAAGCTATATAAAGGATCTGTATCTTAGTAATACTATATGGTATACCAACGGAAAATTCAATACATATTTATGAGCGAATTTGTTCATTTTGAAAAACGAAAGGAAAAGGAACAGAGAAATGCAGGATAAAATGGAAGAAAAAATAATGATTGCACCGTCTATCATGTGTATATCGGAATGGCACGATACGAAGAATATTTTCCGACAATTAAAGGAAAATGGAATTGCGATGATACATGCTGATGTAATGGATGGGAAATTTGTTCCGAATCTGATGCTCGGAACAGAGAGTATCAAACATTTAAGAGAGGTAACGGATATTCCCCTGGATATTCATATGATGGTCGAAAAACCCGAAGAAAAACTGGATTGGTTTGATATTCAGCCCGGTGAATATGTGTCTGTTCACGCAGAAAGCACAAGACATTTGCAGAGAACACTGGCAAAGATCGCGGATTATGGGGCACATCCCATGGTTGCGCTGAATCCAGCTACTCCACTCTGCATGTTGGAGGATGTGCTGGATGATGTATCCGGCGTATTGCTGATGACGGTTAATCCCGGTTTCGCCGGTCAGAAGTTGGTTCCGCAGACGCTGGGGAAAATAACCCGTCTGAGAGAACTGCTGGATAAAACCGGACACGAAGAAGTGTTTATAGAAGTGGATGGAAATGTAAGTTTTGAAAATGCACCTAAAATGTACCACGCGGGTGCAAGAGCTTTTGTATGCGGCACTTCCAGTATTTTTGGGAAAAATGGATCTATCGAGGAAAATATAGCAAAATTTAAAAAAAGTATGGAGGAATAAAGATATGATTTGTGAAACATTTGATATTAAGAATGAAAATTCACAGGAATATGCAAGACTGAATACTTACTTAATCAGCCATTCTGATTCTATTAAAACGGAGACACGCCCGTTGATTATTTTGTGTCCGGGAGGAGGCTATTGGTTTACTTCGGAACGGGAGGGAGAAATGCTTGCATTGCAATTTGTGGCAGCAGGATTTCATGCAGCTATCTTGTGGTATTCTGTGAAACCGGCTACTTTTCCTACCGCACTGCTGGAACTTGCCAAAAGTGTAGAACTGGTTCGGAAACATGCGAAGGAATGGTATGTAGATCCGGATAAGATTGTTGTAGAAGGATGCTCTGCGGGTGGACATCTGGCGGCAAGTTATGGTGTATTTTGGCATGAGGATTTTGTAAGTAACAAACTACAGGTATCAAAGGACATTTTAAAACCCAACGGAATGATTCTTTCTTATCCGGTAATTACTTCCGGTGAATTTGCACATCGTGGTTCTTTTAATAATTTGTTGAGAGATCAATATACAGAAGAAATGTTGGAAAAGACATCTTTGGAAAAACAGGTAAATGAATATGTCCCGCGTGCTTTTATTTGGCATACCTATGAGGACACGGTGGTGCCGGTGGAGAATTCGCTGCTATTTGCCACAGAGCTTCGCAGACATCATATACCGGTAGAATTTCATCTTTTTGAAAGGGGATGTCATGGACTTTCTCTGGCAAATGAGTTGACGGATAATCCTCAGGGAGAGCGGATACAAAGAGAGTGTGAATGCTGGATAACAATGGCAATTGCATGGATGCATAACTTATAAAAGCTAAAAGGAGAAGAACCATGAGTGAGACAAAAAATATTAAGAAAATGAAAGCTGTCAGATTACATGCCATCGGAGATCTCAGATGCGATGAAATGGAAGTACCTGTGCCGAAGGGAGAAGAACTTTTAATCAAAGTGGGCGCCTGCGGTGTATGCGGTTCCGATTATCCGAGAACCTATGAGCATGGTACCAGCAGCGGAATTTATCCGTTGACCATAGGCCATGAGTTCGCAGGAGAGGTTGTCGCAGCGGGATCTAAAGAGAATGAAGCACTGATCGGAACCAAAGCTGCAATTTATCCGTTGATCCCCTGTCGGAAATGTGATCCCTGCGTGACGGGAAACTATGCTATGTGTGAGCATTATGATTATCTGGGATCCAGAAGAGACGGTGGATTTGCAGAATATTGTCTGCTTCCGTCCAAATGGCAGCTGATCGTAGCAAAGAATGCATCCATGGAAGAACTGGCTATGACAGAACCGGCTTGTGTTGCACAGCATGCAGTACGAAGAGCAGATGTACAGGCAGGTCAATATGTGGTCATCTTCGGAGCAGGACCAATCGGCATTATGGCTGCCCGCTGGGTGAAGTTATTTGGAGCGACACCTTTATTGGTGGATATTGCACAGGATAAAGTAGAATTTGCCATAGAAAAAGGATTGGATGCCATCAATTCCCGGACAACCAATGTATCGGAAGAAATTCGCAACAGAAATCATGGAAAACTGGCAGATGCAGCCATTGAGGGAACCGGAGCAGGCGTGGTATTGAGCAGTTGTGTGGAATGCATCAGAGCAAAAGGAACCATTTCTCTGTTAGGCAATCCCTCCGGAGATGCTACCCTTCCACTGGCAATTCACAGCCAGATGCTGCGTAAGGAACTGGCCATCCACGGAGTATGGAATTCCAGTCGTGCGCCGTTCCCCGTGAATGAATGGACGTATACCGTACAAATGCTGGATGAAGGAAAATTCCAGGTAAAGGATCTTATTACGGGAAGATATTCCCTGGATGAACTTCCGGGTGTAATTGATGAGATCCATAACGGCAAACATCATGAAGTAAAAACCATGTGTACCTGTATGCCAAAGGAATAAAGCCCAATAGGAGATCATGTATGAGAACAGTTTCAAAGACAGTGATTGGCGTGGATTTTGGAACCCAGTCTGCCAGGGCAGTGCTGGTAAATGCAGAGAACGGCGAAATTATATATTCCTGTCGGAAAGAATATCCCTATAACAGTACACCGGTACCAGCAATTGACTGTGCGGAAAATCTTCCCTGTGCAACGGATTATGAAATGACTTTGTATGAGTTACTGCGTAACGTAATACCGGAAGAATATCGGAAAACGGTAGCGGGGATCTGTGTCGATGCCACTTCTCTGACAATGGTATTGCTGGCAGAGGATGGCCGGGCACTGTCGGAGCTGGATGGATGGTCGGAAGCAGCCCATGCCAGAGTGAAACTGTGGAAGTATCACCGGGCGCAGGAGAAAGCAGACGAGGCACTGAATCTGGCAAGAAATCTGCAGGAACCTTTTTTAGGGAGAACCGGAGGAAGTATTTCCTGTGAATGGATGCTTCCGAAACTGCTGGAGGTGCGGGACGAGGCACCGGAGATTTATTCCAAAATAGATCTTGCAATGGATTTGTGTGAATTTCTCACCTTCCGGCTTACGGGGCAGTTGGTAAGAAGTATTGGATCTCTGAGTTATAAATGTTTATGGGCAGAGGATCTAAGCTTTCCCGAGCGAACTTTTCTGAATGGACTTCGCGCAGGATTTTATGAAGAATACTGTCATTTTCTCCGAGGTGATGTTCGTAAGCTGGGAGAATGCGCAGGAGTGCTTCGATCGGAATTAACTAAAAGATGGGGACTGCCGGAGCAGATTCCGGTAGCAACGGGTATGTTGGATGGGCATACTTCCCTGGCTACAATGGGCGCCTTCGAACCGGGAGATGCTGCATTGATTGTAGGAACATCCAATGTGTGTACGGTGCAGGATCGAAAATTGCAGGAGTTAAAGGATGTATGTGGCGTTGCACAGGATGGGATGGTAACCGGAAGCTGTGGCATTGACACCGGTCAGAGCAGTACCGGCAATATGCTGGGGTGGTTTGTGGAGCATATGGCGGGCTGGCAGATACACCGTGAGGCAGAAGAACGGAAGATTTCTCCTCATCAGGTTCTTGCTGAACGAATCCAAAAACCCTGGGAGAATAAAGTAATAGCGGTTGACTGGTGGAGCGGCAGCAGAAATGCCCCTTGTGATCTGACACTGCGTGGAAGCATGTCCGGTCTCGAAATGGATACCAAAACAGAGGATATCTATCTGGCGTTATTACAGGCGATTGCCTGCGGAACCGGAACTATTTTGGAAAGTCTCTCCGGACAGGGTGTAGAAATCGGAAGAGTATTGGCAACGGGTGGTATTACAGAGAAAAATCCTCTTCTGATGCAGGAATATGCCAATCTGTTGCGTCGGGATGTCCTGGTGGCGAAGACAGCAGAAGGCCCGGCGCTAGGAGCGGCAATGTTCGCAGCAATGGCAGCCGGAATTTACACAAATATTCAGGAAACTTATGATCATATGGGCATTCATGATTTTACGGTCTATAAGCCGGATGAGATACATCGGGCAGCTTATGAAGAACTATACAGAAAAAATAAACATCTAAGAAATATGCTCAGAGGAGTCTCGGCAGAAGGGCTAAATCTCGAGGTGAATTCATGAAAATTTATCTGGTAAGACATGGGCAGACGGACTGGAATTATCAGAAGAAAATACAGGGACAGCAGGATGTGGATATCAATGAGCAGGGCATCCGGCAGGCAGAAAAACTGGCGGAGATATTGAAAAATGTCCCCTTTGAATATGCAGTTTGTTCTCCTCTGACCCGTGCCCACCATACTGCGGAAATTTTGTTAAAATATCATTCCGTTCCTTTGTCCTATGATGAACGTCTGAAAGAAATCTATTTGGGAGAATGGGAAGGAAAAACGCATAAAGAAGTAATGACGCAGGAGAAGAATCCGGTATGGCAGTATTTTCACTGTCCGGAAAATTATCATCCGGATGGAGATATGGAATCCCTGGAGAAATTGTACCGAAGAGGGGAAGCGTTTGTAAGAGAAGTGCTGTTTCCGTTGGAGGATCATTACGAAACAATTCTTGTAGTGGCTCACGGTGGATTGATTCGGACCATTTTGAATCCGATTGTGGGATATTCTGTTCATGATTTTTGGAAACTGCCGCTGGAGAATTGTTCTACCGAGATCCTGGAATGTAAAGACAGGCGACTGACATTATCGAAAAAAACAGAAGAAATTGCGTAAAAATCACCATGTGGCATATGTTGACATCTTCTTTACATGTCGGTATACTAATACTAATAAGTTAAAACAAGTTGACAGTGTAAGGAGGTGGAGAAGTGACATTATATCATAAGATTGCAGAATTTATCATGGAAAAGATCAAGACGGAAGAATGGAAGAAGGGACAGTTGATTCCATCCGAAAAGGAGTTTTGTGAGCAGTTTCAGGTAAGCAGACCTACGGTGAGGGCAGCAATCGCCTATCTTGCCAATCAGGGATATCTGGTGACGGTCAAGGGTAAGGGTACATTTGTGTCGAAACCAAAGATTGTGGAGGATACCACGGTATTTTTGGAGAGCTTCAGCAAGGAAATGGCAACAAAGGGTATCTCTGTGCAGACGGAAGTATTAGAACAGCGGATGATTGCGGCAGATGAAGAAGTGGCTTCCAAGCTGAAGGTACCGTGTGGGGATGAGGTCATCAAGATTGTGAGACTTCGTTATGTGAAAGATTCCTTTCATGAAGGACCGATTGTGTATAATATCTCTTATTTTCCGAAGAAGTTTTCATTTCTGTTGAAATGCAATTTTGAGGAAGAATCCCTGACGGGAGCATTGACACGGAATCATGTGGAACGCCATCATCTGGAAAAGAATATTGATGCGGTTCTCTTAGAGGGGAAAATTGCCAGGATTCTGGGAGTAGAAGAAAAAAGCCTGGGGATCCTGATCAGCGCGGTGTGCCAAGAAGCAGATCGAAAACATGTAATGGAGTACACGCTCAGTTATTATCCCTCGAAACGTAATAAGTTCGTATTAAAGATCAACGTGTAATTACCGAACAAAAAGAAAGGAAGAATACCATGCCTGAAAAGGTGTGGTATTTTTTTACCTGATTTTTGCTCATTTTTTTCCATATAACTATATTATCGCAACATGTAATGACAAATGTAAAAAAATGAACAATATAAACAACATGTATTGACAAGTATATAGGAAAAATATATAATAATAGCATACATAAGAGCTCAACTTGTAATCACATGTGAATAAACGAAAAATTGATATTGGAGGATAAGTTATGAAGATGAAGAGAATCATGGCACTAGTGATGACATCAGCAATGGTCATGGGAACCCTTGCCGGATGTGGTGCAAGCACAGACACGACAGATACCACGCAGTCACAGAGTGAAAATAACAGCACGGCTGCAGCGGCAACTACGGAAACCGCTTCCGAAGAAAAAGAGTGGTACGGAACCGAGGATGGCAAGACAGTTACTTTACAGTTCTGGGGAGGTATCCAGCCGGAATACGGATACGATGAAGTCGTTGAGAACTTTAATAAGGAATATGCAGATAAGGGTGTACAGGTGGAATATAACCGTTATGTCAACAATTCAGACGGAAACCTTCAGCTGGAGACTTATCTGATGGCGGGTGAAGACGGTGGTGTTGATGTGTTTATCGGGTATGGAGACAAAACCAAACTTGCAACCAGAGCAGATGCCGGACTGTTATATGATTACAGTGATTATCTGGATTCCATCGGATTTGATATTGCAAAAGAGTTAGGCGAGAATACAAAGACGGAATATGTATTTGATGATGGTTCTGTCTGGGGACTGCCTACTAAATTTGATAACAATGCATATATCATGGTTAACAAAAATATGTTTGACGAAGCCGGCATTGAAATGCCTTATGAAGGTTGGACATATGCTGAGTTCACGGATGCAGTAAAGAAGCTGACACATGGAGAAGGTCAGGATAAGGTTTATGGAATGTGCTGGGGCTTTGACTTTACAAAGAGCGCATGGACTACTTACATCAGTGCAGTTTTGGGAAATAATGCAACGTTTAAAGATGACTCCATGACTTCCGTTAACTGGGAAGATCCTGCATGGGTAGCAGGTTTTAATCTGGTTAAGGATACCTGTGATGAAGGATATGCGCCTACTTTGGCAGATGATGTGGCAGATACCATGACACCGCAGTCCATGTTCCTGGAAGGAAAATGCGCAATGTTTGGTATTTTCTCTCAATTGAGACTTTGCATGGATACCGAGACTTACCCTCATGATTTTACAACTGCTTTAGTTCCATTCCCCGTTCCCAGTGAAGAATATGCTGATTGTTATACACAGGATCAGGCCAACTATTCCGGTGATTTTATGTGTATTTCTGCAAGCACTCCTTATAAAGAAGCTGCATGTGAATTCGCACGTTGGTACATTCAGGGTGGTATGTCTCCGTTGATTAAGGCTGCTCGTTATCCGCTGTGGTTAGGAACGGATATGGATGTTATGCTGGATTATGTAAAAGAAAATGCAGGAGATACGATTGATATTGTATCCTTACAGCATTTATTTAGCACAGATCGTTCTTCGTATACAAAGGCGAGTTATGTAAATTCTAAAAAGGGTGAACTTGCAACAATTCTTTCTGAAGAAGGACAGGATTTCCTTTATGGAGTAACACCTACGGCAGAGGAAGCATTAAGGAAAGCAACAGAGAGAGGAAATGCTCTTCTGGCAGAATAATTGACAGCGGATGTATGCTGGATATGATCACAGGGATGCTACTTGTAACATTACACTGTAGCATCCCTCTTTTAATAACCGCTATAAACAATATTTTATGTGGAAAGAGGTATCTGCCATGTGGAAAACACAAGCAATTAGAAGAGAACTTCCGCCGGGGGTAGGAAAGAAAAGAAGACAGAGGAAGGAAGAGGGAATGGCAATGATGTTCCTTCTGCCCAGTTTTATAGGGCTAATATTGTTAAGCTTGATTCCCATGCTGATCTCCCTCTATATTTCTCTGACGGACTGGGTATATACAGATGGACTGGGCAACTGGAATTTTGTAGGACTTCAGAATTTTATTGATCTGTGGAAAGATAGCTGGTTTCAGAAATCTCTCTGGAATACGGTTATATTTACCATTGTTACAGTGCCGTTAACTATTATTCTGGCACTTGCCATAGCAGCATTGATTGATAATTTCTGCGCAGACAGGACTGCGGGCGTGGTACGAATTGCACTATATATGCCCCATATCTGTAACATCGTAGCAACATCTACAATTTGGAAAACAATGTATTCTACCTATGGACCTTTTACAAATCTGATGCGGGCACTGGGCTGGAGTGATCCGCCAAGGTTCCTGGTAAGCTATACTTGGGCGCTTCCGGCAATTATGCTGGTTGTCATCTGGGCGAAGATAGGATACTCCGTATTTTTGTATGGAGCAGCCATGCAGTCATTGCCTTCCGATCTGTATGAATGTGCATCCTTGGATGGAGCAAACGGAATTCAGAAGTTCCGTAAACTAACAGTTCCACTTTTAGCGAATACTACTTTTTTTATCACAATTACAAGTATTATCAGCAGTTTCCAGGTATTTGGTTATATCAATGTCATGACCGGAGGCGGACCGAAGGATTCTACCTATGTGTTGGTATATTATATTTATAAACTGGCGTTTGATTATCATAGAACAGGGTATGGATCTGCAGTGGCAGTTGTTCTTTTCCTGATCTTATTGATTATCACAATTATTCAATATGTTCATAATAACAAACAAGATTAAGGAGGCGGGAAAATGGCAAATACGAAAGTAGTAGGAAGTAACACTCCGAAAAAGAGATTTTTCCGAATTCTTATGGTGATTTTAATTATCGGACTTTGTTTACTGATGCTTTCTCCTTTTATTTGGATGATCGGAGCATCCTTTAAAAAAGAAGCCGATGTTATGAAGCAGGGAATAGGACTATTCCCCACCTATTGGTATCCTCAAAATTATCTACGGGTACTTGGTTTTGCAGGAAAAACAAATTATCACTTTTTACAGGGTTATTGGAATTCCATCAAGGTAGCTGCCATCTCTGCGTTGGTAGCGGGAATCAGTAGCTGCCTGGCCGGTTATGCTTTTGCAAAACTGAAATTCCGAGGTTCCAATGTACTGTTTTTATTATATCTGTCACAGATGATGATTCCGTCCCAGTTGACGTTGATTCCGAGGTTCGTAATTTTCTCTGCGGTAGGTCTTGTAAATACGCATTGGGCACTGATCTTACCAAAAGTTGTGGCAGTAAGTGCTACCTTTATGATGCGTCAGGCATTCTTAGGAACTTCTGAGGAGTTACGTGAAGCAGCTAAAATTGATGGTGCCGGGGAATTTCGTATTTTCTATCAGATTATGGTTCCCATTATTGTTCCTACGATTGCAGCTGTATGCACCACACAGTTTGTAAGCTCTTGGAACAGTTACCTGGATCCCCTGATCTTTATCAATAAACCGACACTTTATACTTTGCCGCTGGTGTTGGATAACTTCGTAAGTATGGAAGCAACGCAGTACGGACTGATGATGGCAGCCTGCTGTCTGGCGACGGTTCCTGTATTCATTGTGTTCCTGTGCGGACAAAAATTCTTTATTAAAGGTCTTACCGTAGGTGCTGTGAAGGGTTAAAAAATGAAACGAAAAACAAAGGGCTATATTGTAGCAGTCATCAGTATTTTATTTTCAGTATTCCTCATTGTCCTGGCGCTTGCTCTGAGCAATCTGGCAAAGGGCGATACCAGAGAGCGGTCACAGGATACGGCAGACTACCGGAAGTGGTCTGTGCCAGAAAAATATACCCATTTTCTGATTTTTCCGGAGGAAATTCCGGCAGAAGCAGAAGAAGTGGAGTATTACTACCAGTATGAAAGTGGATGGGACAGACCTATGAGCCAGATTTATCTTTCCTACCGGTTGAATGAGAATGCTTATGCGACAGAACAGGAGAGACTTTCTTCTCTTACCTATACAGATCGTACCGGAGAGACCCAGTCTGTGGAATATGACACGACATCTTTCGGGTATCCTGCTTATGTCACCATTGCCGGATATGATTTCTGCTATGAGTACGCTTTGTTGAATGAAAAGGAACACACGATTGTATACATCTACGCCATGAACACCGTGTCAGATGATTTACAATTTAACGATGAATTTTTACCAAATTATTACATGGAGAATTTTGATGACCTAGCATATCAGGGAAAAGATCATTTTACCATATATGGAGGATATGACGAATGAATCTTCGATTTGAGAAAAAACACTATGACGTGATCGTCGTAGGTGGTGGAATGGCAGGCTTATGTGCTGCCATTGCCGCAGCGAGACAGGGCGTACATACGGCACTCATTCAGGCACGTCCCGTACTGGGAGGGAATGCTTCCAGCGAAATCCGTATCCATATTTCCGGTGCGGACCAGTCATTAAAACAGCCGGATTATGCAGAGGGTGGACTGCTCTATGAGCTGATGTTGGAAAATAAGAAAAACAACGAACAGTTCAGCTATTCCGTGTGGGATATGGTGCTGTTTGAAAAAGCAAAGGAAGAAAAGGATCTGGAAGTCTTTTTTAACACAGTCATGTATGACTGTGAAACGAAGGATGACAGAATTGTTTCCATTTACTGTGTACAGGAAACCACGGAGATGCGCTATCAGTTATATGCACCGGTTTTCGTAGATGCTACGGGAAACGGGACACTGGGATATTATGCAGGAGCTGAATACAGAAAAGGAAGCGAACCACAATCTGAGTTTGGAGAATTGCATGCCCCCCAGCAGCCCAACAACTATCGCATGGGAAATTCCATTTTATTAAAAGCAAAGGATATGGGACATCCGGTGAAATTTACGCCGCCATCTTTTGCTAAAAAACTGACGGAAGAGCAGCTAGCGAAACGTATCCACTGCGTTCAGATGAGAGATACCATCAATTGTGATGATTCGCCCAACCCGGAGGAGTATAAGCGGACCTCCATGACCAGCAGTGCCTGTGTGGATTATGGTTACTGGTGGTTGGAGCTTTGTGGCGATGGAGAAGATATTATTACAGAGTATGAGGCGATTCGTGATGACCTCATTGCCTATGCTTACGGTATCTGGGATCATATTAAAAACAATAAGGAAGGAATCCACGAACACCATGCAGAAAATTATGCGCTGGAATGGGTGGGAGCACTGCCCGGTGTGAGAGAAAGCCGTCGTCTGGTGGGAGATTATATGCTATCAGAAACGGATATTCTGGAGCATATAATTTTCGAAGATGCAGTCTGTTACGGCGGATGGTGTGTGGACCTTCATGCGCCGCACGGACTATTGGATTTCAACCTGCTTCCTTCTGACTGTAATTTTTATGACGGCGTATACACGATCCCTTATCGCTCTTACTATTCGAAAAATATTAAGAACCTGTACATGGCGGGAAGAGATATCAGTACCACCAGACTGGGACTGGCAAGCACCAGAATCATCGGATGCTGCGCCATTGGAGGTGAGGCAGTGGGGATTGCTGCTGCTCTGTGTAATAAATATGCCTGCGATCCGAGGGAGCTGGCACCTCATGTAAAGGAATTACAGCAGCTCATCCTGAAAGAGGATGGTTTTCTGCCGGGCTTTAAGAATGAGGATGAAAAAGATCTGGCACTTAAGGCAAAAATCACCGCTTCTTCCTGGGAGCAGGGAGGCGAGCCGGAGAAGGTGGCGAACGGCATCTCCAGAAAGCTTGGAGAGGAACAGAATGGATGGGTTACGAAGCCCGGAGAGTGTCTTATCATGAAATGGGACGAGACGAAAGAAATCCGGGAAATCCGACTGACCTTTGAATCCAACTTTGCATATCCAATCCGCGTGACTATGGCACCTTTACGTCAGGCACAGCAGCGAAACGGTGTACCCGAGGAGTTGGTAAAAGATGTAAAAATCGAACTGTACCGGGAAGGCAAAAAGACGGGAGAAGCATTTGTAAAGGATAATTACCAGCGCCTGTGCAGTGTGGGAATCGGTGATGTACCGGCAGACGAGATTCGTGTGATCCCGGAATCCACCAATGGAGCGGAACAGGCTGTCATTCATGAAATCCGTGTGTATGCAAAATAATATTTTTTACCTGTGATGCAAAGTCGGCAGGTCATAGAAAGGCAGGGGTATTATTATGAGAATATCGACATCAACAGGAACTTGTGGCAGTGTTTTTTGGACACAGAAAATGTATTATTCCTGCGAGCAGGCAATTGAATCTATTGCAAAGGCAGGTTTTGACGCCATTGATTTATGCTTTGTAGCATACGGAAGAAAGGGACTTCCCATGGATGCTCCTGACTGGAGAGACTGGGTAAAGCGGCAGAAGGAAAATTGTGATAAGCATAATCTTCCTGTGACCCAGGCACATGCGCATTATTATAGTGTGGCAGAAAGCATGAAATTTACAGCGCTGGACTGGGAAGACAATATCGGCAGGATCAAGAGAGATATTGAGGCAGCAGGTATGTGTCAGGTGCCCTGGCTAGTCATTCATCCGGATTCCGTCAATGATGAAGCGGGATATTCCAGGAAAAAATCTCTGGCAAGTGAGACGGAGCGTTTTAAGCGCTTCGGCGAACTTGCGGCGAAATATGGAACCGGAATTGCCATCGAGAACATGGTAGACCATCTGGGTATTGGATATGGCAGACGTTTTGGATGTAATGCTGAAGACCTGCTGGAGCTTCTGGATAAGTTAAATGCGGATGACATATTCGGTATCTGCTGGGATACCGGACATGCAAATCTGGCACAGGTCAACCAGCCAGCAGCGATCCAACAGATAGGCAGCCGTTTAAAGGCATTACATATCAACGACAACCGTGGTGAGAAGGATGATCATTTGCTGCCTTATCTGGGATATGTAGAGTGGACACCTCTGCTGAAGAGCCTGGCAGATGTGAATTACCAGGGAGATTTCACCTACGAAATTCACAATTTCACAGGTGGAATGAGCCCGGAGATTCATCAGCAGGGCGTGGAGTTCTCTGTACTGGTAGCGAGACAGATGGTCAGTGAAATCGAAAAAGGAATGAAAGAAAAATAAAATGGAAACAGGCAAAATGCGACTTTGCGGACAACAGGCAGTTTGGAACTATGAGGAAGAAAACGGGCTCCTTACCATCCAAGGCGTGGGAGCCATGGAGGATTATACAGAACCGGAACAGGTGCCCTGGAATTCTCTCATGCAGGAAATAAAAGTCGTGGTGATCCGGGATGGAATTACCACAGTGGGAGATTATGCCTTTGCCGGTTGCAGCAATCTGCAGGAGGTTACCCTGCCTGGCTCTGTGGATATCGTGGGTGTATTCAGCTTTAAGGGTTGTACAGGACTGAGGGAAATTGTCATTCCGGAAGGTGTCAGGGTGCTAGCATCCAAGGCATTTCAGTTCTGCAGTGCATTAAAAAAAGTTTATCTGCCATCTACTCTTATAGACGTGGATATGCGGGCGTTCGGAAAATGCGAATCTCTGGAGGAAGTTTTCTATCAGGGAAGTGAGGAACAGTGGGAGCAGATCATGATCAGCCGGTCTGCATCCGATAATCAATATCTGGTGCAGGCCAAACGGCATTGCGTGGAAAGACAAAGCGCCAAACCATCGGAAGAAAGGCCGGAAGCACCGGATCGATATGAACAGATTATTTTAAAGATCCGACAGGTATTGGATCAGGGCGGAGACGGGAATTTCTACATTCTGGCACCCAAACTGTGGGAGCCGGGAATCCGGGCGAAAAGCGGTGATGCTACACTGCTGGTTTTCCCGGATGGACAAACAATGCTCATTGACGCAGGCTTCGTGGAGTGTGGAAAGCATGTGGTCTCCCTGTTAAGAGATCTGCACCTGACTTCTTTGGACGGAGTGGTGTTATCACACAGCCATGATGATCATGCAGGAGGACTGCAGCAGGTTGCGGAATATATATACGGTCAGGATGGTGGTTACATCGGCTGTTATTATCGTTCCGCATTTGTAAACAGTCAGCGGGAAAAGGCATTTTTTGACTATATCCGGGCGAAAGGAGCCAGAACTGTTACGGATGTAAAGGAAGGCTTTCACATGAGCATAGGTGGAGTGGACATTGCAGTCTACAATCCGGAAGAAGCCCTTGTGGAAAGCTGTACCGGCGCTGAGGAGGATCTGAACAATTTATCCCTTCTGATGAAATTTACTTATGGGAAGTCAACATTTTTAACCAGCGGGGATTTGTATCGTGATAAGGAACGGGAACTGATTGCCCGCTATGGAGAAGCGCTAAAGGCGGATGTGATGAAAGCGAATCATCACGGAGCCCATACTTCCAACAGTATGGAGTGGGTGGATGCCATATGTCCTTCCGTGATATATGCCTGTGCCGATGACATGGGAAGCACTCCTTTTGCCTGGAAGATGAAGGCAAAACATATTCGATATTATAGCACTTGTCTGAATGATTTGCTTTGTATCCGGCTGGATGCGGAAAAGCATGTGGAGGTTATGTCCCGGTTTGACAGGAAAGGACTCGGACTATTGTAAAGGCGAATGCCGGAAAGAGTGTTGGGATGAGAGAAGGAGTAGCGCAGTATCTGGGAAAAGCAAGAAAATGCAGCTGTGGTCGTGTTCACGAGACCCCGTTAAAACGGGTCGTGATTGAACCGGATGCTCTGCAGAAAGTTCCAGGTATTTTGGAGGAATTGGGTTATCATCGGGTATTCCTGGTGGCGGATCAGAATACCTGGAAGGCAGCAGGAGAAGCTTTGGAACAGGAGTTAGTGGAAGCGCAGATTGCCTGTGAAGCACTGGTATTTTCGGAGCAGGAGCCGGTTCCCGATGAGAGTCATTTAGGAGAAATTCTGACCGCCTGTCCCCCGGAGACGGAAATCCTGCTGGCGGTAGGTACGGGAACCATCAATGATATGTGTAAATATGTCAGTTTTCGGTTGAAACTGGATTATATGATCGTAGCTACCGCCACCAGTATGGACGGTTTTGTATCCGTGGGTGCAGCTCTGATGCTTAACCATGTAAAGGTGACCAAAGATGCCCACGGCCCGGTGGCAGTCATTGGTGACACCAAGATTATGGCGGAGGCTCCCATGGAACTGATCACCGCCGGACTGGGGGATGTGCTTGGAAAATATACCTGTCTGCTGGACTGGAAACTTTCTCAGATGATCAATGGAGAATACTACTGCGATTATGTGGTGGACATGGTGCGCGGTGCGGTGGAAACGGTAGTGGAACAAGGTGCACAGATTAAAAAGAGAGATCCGGAGGCAATTCGGAGTCTGATGGAAGCTTTGGTGGTTACGGGAATTGCCATGTATTATGTGGGAAATTCCAGACCGGCATCCGGCTGTGAGCATCATTTGTCCCATTTTTGGGAGATGCGTTTTCTCATGGAAGGCAGAAAACCGGTCCTGCATGGCACCAAGGTAGGTGTCGGAATGATCATTGTCACACAGATGTATCATATGCTGGCACAGGAAACGGTGGATTTTGCCGCAGCACAGAAAAAGGAGCGGAAAGTATCCGACTGGGAACAGAAGATAAAAACAAGCTACCTGGATGCCGCCGAAGGAATCCTGAGACTGGAACAGGAATGCGGAAAAAATAATATAGAGCAGCGAAATCAGAGGCTGCAGATTATTGAAAAACGGTGGGAGGATATCCGGCACACCATTGAAGAACAGCTTCCGGCGACAGAGCAGTTGATTGCATTACTGCAATCTTTGGATGCGCCCTATTGTCCCTGTCAGATCGGTCTCCCCATAGAGATGGTACAGGAGGGAATCGAGGTTGGTAAAGAGGTGCGGAACCGTTATACCCTGCTACAGCTTTTGTGGGATTTAGGTTTGGAAGAGACTTACAGTAAACAGATAAGAGCCTGGTTGGAAGAACTGGAGAAAAGAGGATGACCATGGAACAGATAAAAAAAGATGTGGTAGTGGTAGGCGGAGGTCCCGGTGGATTTGCGGCGGCAGTGACCGCAGCACGGGCAGGAGCTCAGGTCCTGCTGGTGGAAAGAAACGGTTATCTGGGTGGTCAGCTGGGAAGCGGACTTCCGTTTTTGGCATTCTGGGATATTAAGGGCAGACAGGTGGTGGGCGGTATTGCCCAGGAATTTGTGGACAGGCTGGAGCAGGCGGGAGCATCCTATGGACATGAATATTGCCCGCATCATCAGTCAGTTACACTGATACATCCATTCTACTCCAGAATTCTGTGCTTTGAGATGGTAAAGGAAGCAGGAGTGGAGCTTCTCATGCACTGTGAGCTGGCAGATGTGAAAATGAAGGACGGAAAAATCCGGTCCATTATTGTGTCCGGCAAGGGACAGCACATTGAAATTACCGCAGACGTGTTTATTGATGGAACCGGAGATGGTGATTTAGGTGCATTAAGCGGAGCGACAATAGAAAAAGGAAACGAAAACAATGTGATGCAGCCGCCTACCCTGATGTTTAATCTCGGCGGTGTGAATTTTGAGGAGTTTTGCGATTTTATCGAACAACATCCGGAGGAACTGCCCTATGATGTACTGGACAATATTGCCCAGGGATATAATGCGGATTTCTTCCGGAAGACCAAGAGTTTTATTTTCCTGGGGATGCATCATCTCCTGGAGGAACTTCGGAAAAAGGGCGAATGTCCTGTGGACCGTGAGACTGTGATTTTTATCCGTCAGCCTATGCCGGGACAGGTAGCCGTGAACACGATCCGTCTGTTGAATTTTGACGGCTCCAATCTGCATGATTTAAGCAACGGGGAAATGGAAGCTCACCTGCAGATTCCGAAACTTATGAAGATGTTCCGGGAAAATGTGCCCGGTTTTGAAAATTGTTATTTGGATTCTATCAATGCTTCCATTGGCGTCCGGGAGAGCCGGAGAATCAAGGGTATCAAGATGCTGGATCATCACGATGCAGTGGCTGGGAAAAAGCCGGAGGACAGTATTGCATTATGTGGATACTTTATTGATATTCATAATGGTGCAGGTGCCGGAACGTATCGTGTTACCATTGAAGAGCCTTTTGGAATCCCCTATGGATGCCTGGTGTCTGCGGATATTCCCAACCTGATGATGGCAGGAAGAGATATCAGCGTGGATGCAATCACCTTTGGTTCCACCAGAATCATGAATGAATGTATGGCAGTGGGACAGGCAGCGGGAGAAGCGGCTGCAATGGCAATAGCATCCCATTGTGAGCCGGAAAAGGTAGATGTGGCAGAACTTCGCAGACATTTACTGGAACAGAAAGCAATTTTGTCTGTATAAAACCGTAATATAAAATAATAAGAAAGACCGGTACAGTTTGCAACAAAAGACTATTCCGGTCTTTCTTACTAAATATGTACGTACAATAATGTGTATTTTACTTAAAACGATAAAATACATGCTTTATATGTATTGACATATTATACAAGTGAGTATATAGTGAGAACTACAGAATTATGGAAGAAGCAATTCTTAAAAAGAAAAAGAATGGAGGATAAAAAATGAAACTCGCAACATCAACTAACATTATGGATTTCGATGATAAGAGACCTTATCAGATTCCCATTGACGTGTCCACCAGGGCTTGTGCAAAGGCGGGATATAAATATGTAGATGCATGTCTTTGCAGCCATTGCAGGGAAGGACAGCCCTTAAGAGGAGAGAACTGGGAAAAATGGATTGCGGATACCGCAGCACTGGCAGAAGAACTCGGTGTGAAATACATCCAGGCACATGCCTACTGGACCATTGGAAATGCATTTAATGCGGATCTGACCCGTTCGGATGGAGAGCTGGGAGAGGAGCTTATGCGACGCAGTGTCCTGGCAGCAGAAGCATTGGGAGTAAAGTGGATGGTAGTTCATCCTTACACTGTAAGACGTAACGGCGGCGGTTATGATTACAGAAAATCTTTTGAATATAACAAAGAATACATGAAGCATTGGGGTGAAATTTTTGCGGATCATCATGTGGGAATGGCTATCGAAAATATGACAAAGCCTACCCATTACGGTAGCTGTGCGGAAGAACTGCTGGAGCTGATTGATGTCATTGACAATCCGAATGTACAGATATGTATTGATACCGGTCATGCAAATATGGTGGGTCTGAATGTTCCCAATATGATCCGTCAGGTAGGATCTCATCTGAAGGCTACCCATATTAACGATAATTACGGTATCAAGGACGAGCATTTCTCACCGTTTAACGGAACGATTCCCTGGAAAGAGGTAGTGCAGGCTCTGCGGGATATTGATTATCAGGAATGTTTTGCTTTTGAAACACACCATCTTACCAGTATGTATCCCAAGGAGGTACAGCCGTATCTGGTAGATTTCTCTTATGCGCTGGGAGAATATCTTCTGAAGCTGTAATTATATTATTTGTAATAAGGAAAGTGCTGTAAAACAGCAGATATTTTAAAGGATAACGAAGGCCGGTACAGTCCGCGACAGGTGACTATGCCGGCCTTTCTTATATGGAAGTATGAAAGGAGAAATACATATGCAGAACTTTGCGAATTATTTTGCGGAATTTACGAATGGAGCCATAGCTTTGCGGCTGCTGCTGGCGGCTGTATTGGGTTGTGTGATCGGACTGGAGAGAGCGACGAAGCATCATCCGGCAGGAATGCGGACCTTCGCATTGGTATGTATCGGAGCGGCGGCTTCCGCTGTCGTCAATATCTACCTTGGGACAGCCCTGGGCGTCGGAAGTACAGATATGGGACGTATTCCCGCCGGCGTGGTCAGCGGTATCGGTTTCCTGGGGGTGGGAACCATCATTATTATCGGGAAAAATCAGGTCAGAGGATTGACAACGGCTGCCGGATTGTGGACAACGGCAACCCTTGGAATTATGTTGGGATCCGGAATGCTGGAGGTCAGTCTGATGATGTTTGCACTGATCATTGTCACAATGTTCGGAATTGCCAGAGTCAGTCGTGTGCAGGAGCAGTACAATCGTTACATTGGTCTGTATATGGAAATTGATAAGTCAATGACAAGGGGAGTCTATGACTATATCAATGAGTGTGGATATGAGCTGAGTTCTGTGGAGAAAAAGGGAGATAAGACCTTAAAGGGATCCGATATTGTCCTTACAATGATGCTGGATCTGAAGAAAAGAAGAAATCATGCAGAGGTTTTGTCGGAAGTGAGTCAGATAGAGGGTATTCATTATCTGGAAGAAGTATAATTTGAAGTATATTTGTATGGTTTTAATGCAGAAAAAAGGAAATTTTCCTATTATGTCACTAAATATTACAGACATTTATAGCATAAATTTTAAAATATGTATTGACATATTGCATGCATAAGCATATTATATAGACATAAGTTACAACATAAAAGGTGAACGAAATGTCAGAGAACAGAAAAGTTAAAAAAGCTGAATATGATGTTGTAGTAATCGGTGGTGGAATGGCTGGCATCTGTGCGGCACTTGCATCTGCAAGACACGGAGCCAGGACAGCGTTGGTGCATGACAGACATGTACTGGGAGGAAATGCATCCAGTGAAATCCGAATGCATATCTGCGGAGCATCCGAGAATCTTGCGAAACCGGAGCTTGAAGAGAGCGGAATTCTCCATGAAATCATGCTTGACAACAAGAGCAGAAATGATTATTTTAATTATTCGATCTGGGATATGGTATTATTTACCGCAGTGAAGAGTCAGCCACATCTGACAGTGTATCTGAGTACCGCGATGGAGGATTGCCGGATGGAAGGCAATGAGATCCGTGAAATCGACGCATACCAGCTCACGACAGAGACACATTGGCAGATCAGAGGGAACATATTTATTGACTGTACCGGCAATGCGACCCTGGGATATTATGCAGGAGCGGAATATCGTACCGGCAGCGAGGGAAGGGCAGAATTCAATGAACCGGATGCGCCGGAACAGGCCAACAATGACCGTATGGGAAATACGCTGTTATTCAAGGCGGTGGACAGAGGACATTCGGTGAATTTTAAACGACCGAAGATCGCCAGACATTTTACGGAAGAGGAACTCAAATACAGAACACACTCTGCCGTGCACGAAGCTAAGACAAAGGGAGATGTGGATAAGGCATACTTACGTATGACCTCCTACAGTACCTCCTCTGTGGACTATGGATACTGGTGGATCGAGCTTCCCGGCAAGACAGAAGATATCATAGATGAGTATGAAGAAATCCGGGATGAGCTGGTGTCTTGTATCTATGGGGTATGGGATCATCTGAAAAACGGTGGTGACCATGGAGCCGAGAACTATGATCTGGAATGGGTCGGTATGCTGCCCGGTGTCAGAGAGAGCAGGCGTCTGGTAGGAGATTATATATTAAATGAAAATGATGTCTTATCCAACAGGGTATTCGAGGATGCTGTAGCATACGGCGGCTGGGCGATGGATATCCATACTCCCGGAGGTCTATATGATTTTGATGAACTTCCTTCCAGAGTTGTCAGCTTTGACGGAGCCTATACGATTCCGTACCGGTCATATTGCTCCAGAAATATTCCCAATATGATGATGGCGGGACGAAATATCAGTGCTACCAAAATGGCAATGGGATCCACAAGAGTTATGGGAACCTGTGCCATAGGAGGACAGGCAGCGGGAACCGCAGCGGCACTTTGCATCAAATATCACTGCGGGCCGAAAGATATGCCGGAGCACATGGAGGAATTGCAACAGCTTCTGCTGAAGGATGACTGTTATATTCCGGGTTATCGAAACACCGATCCGCAGGATCTGGCGAGAACCGCGCAGATCAGTGCAACCTCTGCCAGAGAAGGGTTCGCTCCGGAGAAAGTGATCAACGGAGTGTCCAGAGATGAAAACGGAATTCGAAATATGTGGAGCTCCGATGGCATAAGCCCGGAAGGAGAGACGTTAACCTTAAAGCTTGCCTCGGTGAAAAAAGTATCCCAGGTCAGACTGACGTTTGATTCCAACTTTAATTATCCGATCAAGATTACTTTATCGAAGAAACGTCAGCTCCAGCAGAGGATAGGAGTACCTCCCGAATTGGTAAAAGATTACACTGTGACACTCTGGCGGGGAGAACAGAAGATGGCAGAACAGAAAGTGACAGAAAATGACCAGAGACAGAACGTTGTAACCTTTGAGCCTACGGAATGTGATAAAGTAACCATTACGATTCATACCACCAATGGGGAAAAAGACGTACATATTTATGAAGTAAGGGTGTATTCCTGAGAAAAACTCAGGCTAACCATAGAAAACTAAAATGTAGGAGGATTACAATTATGAAGAGGAAAATTGCGCTTGCATTGACAATGGCAATGTTAGGTACCTGTCTGGCAGGATGTGGACAAGCAGATACAGACACAAATGCATCTACAGAAGCAAAAGATACTACAGCAGCCGCAGGAACCGCAGCAGCAGAAACCACAGAATCCGAGAAGGAATGGTATGGCACGGAAGACGGAAAGACGATCACGCTTCATTTCTGGGGTGGTGTTCAGCCGGAGTACGGATATGATGATCTGTGTGCCAACTTCAATGAGGAGTACAAAGACAAAGGACTTCAGGTAGAATATGTAAGATATGTAAATGATGATAACGGTAACCTTCAGTTGGAGACCTACTTAATGGGCGGTGGTGATGTCGATCTGTTCATTGGCTATGGCGGACGTACCAAAATGGACAAGCGTGTAGACTCCAACCTGCTGCTGGATATGTCCGGTATGCTCAATGATATCGGATTCAATCTGGATGATGAGCTGGGTGTGGCAAATATGGCAGAGTATCACTACGATGATGGTGCCGTATATGGATTCCCTACCAAATACGAGAACTCAAGATGGATTCTGATCAATGAAGATATGTTTAAGGAAGCAGGACTGGATATTCCTTATGATGGATGGACCTATTCCGAATTCCTTGCGGATGCCGAGAAGCTGACACATGGCGAGGACCAGGATAAGGTATACGGAGTATGCTGGGCACGTAAGCAGAGCGGTAAGAGTATTCTGTATGCATTAGACGGTGTACTGGGTGCAAATCAGATTTACAAGAATGAAGAAGGTACAGAGGTAAACTTTGATAATGATGTATATCGTGCGGGCTTTAATCTTGTAAAAGAGACACTGGATAAAGGTTATGCGATTCCCATCGAAGATGAATTCTCCGAGGATATCAGTGTTGCCAATACTTTCCTTCAGGGCAAATGTGCCATCATGCTTGGTGTAGCACAGATGAGACTGTGTATGGATCAGGAAAATTATCCTCATGATTTTACAACTGCACTGGTACCGGCACCCGTTCCCGATGATGAGAAATACAACACCGAATTTTATCGTAAGCAGATCGGTACTACCGGTGCAGGAGACCTGCTGAGCATTTCAGCGAATACAAAGTATCCGGAAGCAAGCTTTGAGTTTGCAATGTGGTATTTAAAGGGTGGTATGTCCCCTCTGGTACAGGGCGGAAGAATCCCTCTGTGGAATGGTGTTAATAAGGATGAAGTATTGAGCGTGCTGAAGGAGAAGGCACAGGGCTCCATTGATATGGATTCCATGGAGAACTATCTGTCTCTCGATACTACGCAGGGTGTTGCCGCTATTAAAGGACATGCTTCCTCTGAAATCAGTTCTGCCTGGTTCGAAGAGTTTGATGCTATGTGCTATGGAAAACAGTCTGTAGATCAGACCGTTCAGAACATGGAGAAGAGAGGTAACGAACTGATCCAGACCGAATTAAGCAGTCAGAAGTAAAAAAATAAAAACAGCAGTGGGAAGGGGCGGTCGTTTTCACAGGCGAACCGTCCCCTGCTCTGAAACGAACAAAAGAGGGATAAAGCAAATGAAGAGCAAGAAAAAGAAGACTAAAGGAGAAAGACGAAAAATATTGCATCAGAACCTGGTTGCATATTCCTTTTTGGCACCGAGTCTGATAGGTGTAATATGTTTCAGTCTGATTCCGCTGATAATTTCTTTATATGTAAGCCTGACTGACTGGAATTTCTCTCAAGGACTCGGCAACTGGAATTTCATCGGACTGACAAACTTTATCAATCTGTGGAAGGATGAATGGTTCCTTGCATCTTTGAAAAATACATTGATCTTCACCGTCGTAACCGTGCCCATCGGACTTTTCCTGGCAATTATAATGGCGGTACTGATTGATGAATTTTGTCATAAGAAAATAGCGGGTGTGGTACGTGTCGCTATGTATATGCCGCATATCTGTAATATTGTGGCAATTTCCGTTGTATGGATGGCGTTGTATTCTAAATACGGACCCTTTACACAATTGATGAGGGCTCTCGGATGGCAGGATCCTCCCCGATTCCTGGCAAGCTATGAATGGGCACTTCCCGCGATCATGCTGGTCGTAATCTGGGCAAGCCTGGGATACCGCGTATTTATGTACAGCGCCGCAATCACCGGACTTCCGAGAGATTTGTATGAGGCTGCTGAGATTGACGGAGCGAATTCTATTCAGAAATTTTTCAAATTAACGGTTCCGCTGTTGAAGCCTACGACCTTTTTCCTGACAATTACAGGTATTATATCCAGCTTTAAAGTATTTGGATATACGAACGTTATGACAGGCGGTGGTCCCGGAAGCTCTACCTACACACTGGTTTATTATATTTATACATCAGCATTTAAGTATTATAAGATGGGTTATGCTTCGGCAATTGCCGTAATTCTGTTTGTGATGCTGCTTATTGTGACCATTATCCAGTGGGTACATAACAATAAAGAAGAGAAAGGCTAGGGATTAAGATGAGGAAGAATGTACCTGTTTCCAAAAAGGTAGCCAGAATATTGATTACTATTGTAATTATTCTGGTTACATTGGTTATGATTGTTCCTTTTGTCTGGATGATCTCAGCATCTTTCAAGACAGAAGCGGATGTTATGAAGATCCCTATTGAGTGGATCCCGAAGTATTTTTACCCGGATAACTATAAGAGAGTATTAAGCATAGGAACGACCAGCTCCACAAATTATCATTTCGGTCTGGCTTATTTTAACTCTATCAAGGTAGCCGTAATCAGTACGGTAGTGGCAATTACTTCCGCAACACTTGCCGGATATGCATTTGCAAAGTTGAAATTCAAGGGCTCCAATGTATTGTTCATTATATATCTGGCGCAGATGATGGTGCCTTCACAGCTGACACTGATTCCCAGATTCATAATGTTTATGCAGTTGGGATGGATGAATACCCATTTGTCATTGATCGTACCGAAGATCATAGCGGTATCTTCCACCTTTATGCTCAGGCAGTCCTTCTTAAGTACTCCGGATGAACTGCGGGAAGCTGCCAGAATTGATGGAGCCGGTGAATACAGAGCCTTTGCACAGGTTATGCTGCCACTTGTCAAGCCGACGATAGCGGCGACGGCGACAGTACAGTTCCTGGATGCATGGAACAGCTACCTGGATCCTCTGGTATTTATCTCCAACTGGAAGAAATGGACGATTCCTCTGGCTTTGAACCAGTTTGTCGGTACAGAGGTAACACAGTATAACCTGACCATGGCGGCCTGCTGTATGGCGGTTGTACCGGTATTTATCGTATTCCTGTTCGGACAGAAGTTCTTCCTGAAAGGCTTGTCCGTAGGTGCGGTTAAGGGATAATAAATTGAAAATGGCAGATGCAGTGTGGCAGGACAGGAGAAGACTCTGTGCCTGCTATATTGCTATAAGGGAGAAAATAAAGAGAACAATATGTCAATTCACAGTGAAACCAGAAAATATGAAGTTGTAGTAGTGGGAGGCGGCCTGGCCGGTGTCTGTGCGGCAATCGCTTCCGCCAGAAAAGGAGCCAGAACAGCCATCATACAGAATCGCTCTATGTTTGGTGGCAACGCCAGCTCGGAGATCCGTATGCACATTGTGGGAGCCAACTCCCACGGTGCCAAAAAAAATCTTGGAGAGACAGGAATCCTGCTGGAGATTCTGCTGGCAAACAAACGCAGAAATCCCTATGCATCGTTTCCGGTATTTGATTCCGTCATCTGGGAAAAAGTGCATTTTCAGGAAAATCTGGAATCCTTTCTGAATACGAATATGGATGACGTGATCCTGGAAGGAAAAAAAATAAAGGCCGTAGTCTGTCATCAGAACAGTACGGAAACCGAGTATACCATCTACGGAGACATCTTTGTCGATGCCACAGGGCACGGTACCTTAGCTACCATGTGCGGTGCGACGGGGCGTATGGGCAGTGAAGGAAGAGACGAATTTAAGGAACCCGATGCTCCGGAAGAACCGAACAGCGATACGATGGGAAACACTTTGTTGTTTTCCGCTGTGGACCGTGGAGAGCCGGTAAAATTTGTGTGTCCGGAATGGGCAAACCATTACACGGAGGAAGATTTGAAATACCGGGAACATGCGAACAGTATTGCCTCCCATATGGAAGGCGGTAAGCTGACCAAATTCGAAGAAGGAAGCGGGAGACTGCCACACTTTTCCAATGTGGACTCCGGATATTGGTGGATTGAACTGGGTGGTGAGGATGAAGATATTATCCGTGACGGTGAGAAAATCCGTGATGAATTGCTGAAATGTGTGTACGGCGTATGGGATCATCTGAAAAATGTGGGAAACCACGGTGTGGAAAATCTGGATCTGGATTGGGTCGGATTTGTGCCGGGATATCGCGAAAGCAGAAGAATTGAAGGGGATTATCTGTTGAATGAAAAGGATGTACTAGCCAACAGGATATTCCCGGACGCAGTAGCATATGGTGGCTGGCAGATGGATCAGCATGTGCGCAGGGGACTTCTGGATACGGATAAGATTCCTTCACAGATCCTGAATTTCAACGGTTGTTATACAATACCATGGAGATGCTATTATGCAAAGGATCTGGAAAATGTAATGCTGGCGGGACGTGACATCAGTACTACAAAAATGGCATTTGGATCAACGAGAGTTATGGGAACCTGCGCTGTGGGAGGACAGGCGGTAGGCACGGCAGCAGCAATGGCTGTCAGATATGGCTGTACCCCTAGACAGATCGGGGAACATATGGAAGAACTACAACAGGAGCTTTTGCGGGATGATTGCTATATTCCGGGAGTCCGTAACCGGGATCCGGCCGATTATGCAAAGTCAGCTAAGGTAGCTGCATCCGGATATACACATGGAAATGAACCATGGAAAGTATTGAACGGAATTGCCAGACAGGAGCAGGAAGAAAGTAACTGCTGGGAGGCACCGATAGGAGAACAGGGTGCCGAAATAACCCTTACCTATGACGGGAAACTGGTGCTACATCAGATTCAGCTGACATTTGATACGAACCTGACAAAAGAGATCATGCCATCTCTTACAAGAAATGTACGGAACCGACAGGTAAAGGGACTGCCGGATGAACTTGTACGGGATTATGATGTGCGTGCTTTCAGAGAAGGAAAAGAAGTATTTTGCAAGGAAATACATGACAATTATCAGCGATTGAACAGAATTCCGCTGGGAAATGTAATTTGTGATACCATAAAGGTGACGGTTCACCGTGCTTACGGTATCCATTTTGCAAGAATTTTTGAAATTCGTACATATTAGTACGCTCGATTATTGACATTAAATTCCCAAATTCGCTATACTGTTAGTAATATGTAATATCATAATGAGATTGGATAACAAAAACACAGAAAACGAAAAGGAAAGTGTTAATAGGGGGAAATATGGCAGCCAGATATTCAGAGATTGAAGAATATATCATGAACAAGATTCATACGGGAGAATGGCCGATCGGTTATAAAATTCCGAAAGAAGTGGAGCTTTGTGAACAATTTGGTGTCAGTCGTTCCACAGTGCGTACGGCAATGCTGCGGATGGTGCAGGATGGACATCTGAAAAGAGTTAAGAGAAAAGGTACCTTTGTTACAGCACCACGCGTATTGGAGGATACGACGGTATTTATTGAGAGCTTTTTTAATGAAATGTTTCGCCGGGGCATTGAGGTAGAGACGGAAGTGCTGGAATTCCGTTATATGGAGATGACGGAGGAACTGGCGAAAAAGTTCGAAAACGGTGACAGCAGAGTCATTAAACTGAGCCGTCTCAGATACGTAAAGGATTCTTTTGACAAAGGACCGATTGTATTGACAACGTCCTATATGCCGGAGAGTGATGCATTTTTGTTTGACTATGATTTTACGAAGGCATCTCTGACGAAGGCGCTCAATGATCATTCCAAGAATCGATTCAGCCTGGAAAAAGAAATGACGGCCCGTCCGCTAGAGAGCAGAGAGAGTCATCTGATGGGAATGAAGGAAAATGCTCTTGCGATGCTGATTTCTTCTGTTACCAGGAATGAAGAGGGACAGATTATTGAAATATCGGAAAGTATTTATCCTTTGGAGAGAAACAAGTTTGTATGGAAACTGAAGCTGTAACGCTTTGGATACGAGGAAGAATATGAATGAAAAATTGAATAATGTAGAATGGAGTTTCACGCAGGAAACAGGATGCCTGACGATTACAGGGACCGGAAAGATGCAGAACTGGGCGGAACATCAAGAGAGACCATGGGAAGAAATCAGAGATGAAATCCGCCGGGTCAGGATTTGTGTGGGAATGGAGAGCGTGGGAGATTGTGCTTTTCAGAATTGTACTTCACTGAAGGAAGTAGAACTGCCGGAGACGCTTGTCTATCTCGGGGTGTATAGCTTCCGCGGATGTACCGCATTAAGGGATGTAAAATTGCCGGAAGGAATATGCATTATCTGTGCGAAGGCGTTTCATAATTGTTCGGCACTGGAGAAGGTGGAATTGCCTGTCAGCCTGAAAAATATTGATATGAGAGCGTTTGCGAAAGATGAGGCTCTTCATACGGTTATTTATCATGGAACGGAGGCACAGTGGGAGAAAATTCTGATCAGTGGAACCGCATCCGATAATCAATATCTTCTGGCAGCGGAACGAAGATGCCTGAAGGAAGAACCTGCAGGATACCAAAAGACTAATGATAATTCGGTTGCAGATCACTATGAAGAGATGGTTTATTGTGTAAAAAAAGCGTTGTCTTACGGCGGAGACGGTAATCTGTATTTTCTCACACCGGATCTGACAGAGGCGGGAATCCGGGCAAAATGCGGAGATTGTACGCTTGTGGTATTCCCGAATGGCAAAACAATGATGATAGATGCCGGTTACATTGCCTGCAGTGCACATATTATTTCACTGCTGGAGGATCTGGGACTGCATCATCTGGATTATTTTGTATTGTCTCATGCGCATGATGATCATGCAGGAGGAGCCCTGGCTGTGGCACAATATCTGTATGAGCATGGAGGAGGGATTGATGCCTGTTATCGGAGCTCCTATATAGCATCCAGTAAGCAGGAGCCCTTATTTGAGGAATATCTTAAGCAGAACGGGACACATGTTTATGAAAATGTCCTGGCGGGATATCAGTGGACGGTAGGGGATGTACGTATAACCGCATATCATCCGACGACTGAGGATCTGGAGAAATGTGTCGGAAATGATGAGAGCGTGAACAATGTATCTATTTTGATGAAATTTGTCTATGGAAGATCAAAATATCTCACCGGTGGAGACTTGTATATAGAGATGGAAGAAAAACTGGCAGAGCAATATGGTGATCTTCTGAAAGCAGATGTAATGAAATCGAATCATCACGGCACCTATACCTCAAATGGACAAAAGTGGCTGCAAACAGTACAGCCGAATGCCATTATCACGGATGCGGAGGATATTGGAAATGCACTTTTGGCAGAGTATGCTGCAGAGCATGGAATCAAATATTACAGCGCCGGGATACAGGGACTCATTTTACTGCGAATGAGCAGAATAGAATATGAGATACAATGCCAGACAGGAGACTGTCTGTAAAGATTGTAACAAAAGGGGACATTTTATAGTGTCTCCTTTTTGGTAGGAAAAAAAGTAAAATATAAGGTTTATATGGTTAGGAAAAATGTGGTAAACTGCACTTTGTAAGGAAGAGTAGCATAATAAATATAGATAGAACAGAGGAGAAAATATATATGCAGATCCATGATACAGCATTTATAGCTCCCGGTGCGGTGGTGCTGGGAGATGTGACGATCGGAGAAAACAGCGGAATCTGGTACAATGCGGTGGTCCGGGGCGACCGGGACTCCATTGTCATCGGCAGAGAGAGCAATATTCAGGACAATGCAGTAGTGCATTTGGGCAGCGGATATCCGGTGGAGATCGGAGACCATGTGACCATAGGACACGGTGCGATCATCCACGGCTGTAAGATTGGCGATAATACCATGGTCGGTATGGGAGCCATTCTAATGAATGGCTGTAAGATCGGGAAAAACTGCATCATCGGTGCCGGAGCACTGGTGACACAGAACGTGGAGATCCCAGATAATTCCCTGGTCATCGGCAATCCCGGGAAAGTAAAACGTGCTGTTACCGAAGAAGAGATCCGGTGGAATCTGGAAAACGCACGTATTTATGTAGAGGAAGCACAAGAAGAGAAAAGAGCACTGTCCTAGCGGAAGTGCTCTTTTGCAAACTCCATGTCCTGTACCAGTTCCAGCGTTCCCAGATATTGCTCCTGCTTATCCCGGACGGCATAATAAGTCACTAAGAAAGTCCGGCCGTCCTTGTCCATCCAGACCGGTACCTGGTCCAGATTCCCTGCACGGAATTCTCCGATAATGCGGCGAACCCGTTCTTCGATCTTAGGCGGGTGACAGGTGAAGACCTCCCGGCCCAATGCCATACCGGGACGCTTGAATACCTTGGGACCTTCGTTGAAGTAGCGATTGATATTATCGATATCTACGAAAGAGATCTCCAAAGGAATCGTATTCAACATGGCGGTCAGCTGCGACAGGTTCAGACTGCCGCTGGGGAGGTGGATTCTGGTCTCACTACCTGTAAAAGCGTGTTCCGCAGACATGGTGTCAGCCGTAGAGGCAGTGTCGGTCAGATGTGCTTCCGCAGCCTCCCAACTATCACCCCGGATACCGAAGCATTCCGCATAATCTTTGGCATCACGGTAAATGTGATACCATTCCTCCTCCGAGAAATTCAGTGCGCAGTTGGGGAAGAGGATATTGGATTCCTTGTAGATCATTTCTTCCATGCGGGTCAATACGGCATTCAAACGTTGTTTCCATGCATCGGTTTCTTTTTGGTCTTTTTGTTTTGCAAGGGCATTCAGTTCATCCCGGATCTCATCATCCACTGTCCACATGACCGCAGAGGGACCGCTGATCCCATATTGCACCTTCAAATGTGGATAAAGTAAGTCTCCCTTCCGGGCATAGTGGATAGCAATCTGGCGCAGCTCGTCAAGCAGTTCATTGGTAATTCCATTATTTTCCAATGCCTGCCTCGCACGGGCAATCAGCTTTTCCAGTGCTGCATTTTCCAGCGTAAAAGTTTGCAGGGGATGTCCGGAGATCTGGATCAGGGCGGCAGCGGCGGAGAGCCGTTGGTCCTTTATGTCTTTAGAGTGTAGTTTCTGGGCAGCTAGAGAAGGGGCTGCTGTTTTTTCGGCATTGGCAATTTTCTCTTCTGTCGCGGAACCATGGAACAGGGCGGAATGTACATCACAGAGCCGCTGCAATTCTTCGATGGAAGTACCCTCCCGTAGCAGCTCCTGTTCGGCCTGCATAATTGCGGAAGGATCCACATCCTTACATTCCCGGACGAAATCCGCCTGGACGCTTTCCAAAGTTTCTCCATTATTTAAACGTTGTAAGTAAGACTTGATCTGATCTTTCATATAAAAATTCCTCCGGAATCAGTATGCCCCGAAGGAATTTTTGCTATTCGTTAATTATCTTTTGCTATATTTGTTTTTATACTTTTTTCGCGGAGTCGGGAATAAATTCAAGTCTTAATTGCATCCCCAGTCCCTGAGCCAGCTTTTTCAGCGTACTCAAACTGGGATTCCGGGTACCGTTTTCTATTCTGCTTATGTCAGCCTGTGGAATTCCTGTTTTAAGAGATAACTCTTTTTGTGTAATATTTTGATTTGCTCTTGCATCAATTAATGATTGGATGATGTCGTATTCTGCCTGGAGAGCATCATATTCGGTTTTTACCTCAGGATTTTGTAAAGCTTTTTCCTTATAAGCCCTATAATTGCTCATTGCCATACCTCCGCTCATAATCATCCTTATATTTTTGTGCTAAAAGTTTCTCCGCAATCGGTGTTTTATTCGTTTTTTTAATGAAACCATTGGTTAATACAACTTTTTGATCTATAAAAAAGAAGTAGAAAACTCTGGTAATATCAGATCCTTGTTTTGTTCGTAATTCAAAGAGTCCATTTTGAATGTGTTTGGAGTATGGTTCACGTAAGAGTGGACCATTTGCCTCCAACAGATCAATAGTCCTTAAGGTTTTCGCTAATATTTTAGGTTCGAGAGAATCCAAAAAATCCTGAACGGGACATTTTCCGTCAATGGTGTCGTAAAAAAGAACTTCGTACATTAGTTTTCCTCGTTCTGTTAATATCATAATATGTTGAATACAACATATTGTCAAGATGTTCCTATGAAATATTACTTATTTACCTGAATCGGAGGTGGTATCTTGGTTACGTAATTGTTCTATCTTAATTTTATATATCATTAAGCGCAATAAATAATCTGGCATAGTACGGTTTCCTAACTCCCAATCCTGTAAAGTGCGGTAGGGAATTCCGAAATATTGGCAAAACTCTTTTCGGGTCATTCCTGTGCTGGTTCTTAGTTTTATCAAAGTATCTTGTGTATTCATTTTACCTCCTTAAATCTATACGCAAAGCGTATAATCAAGAGAAATATTACATAGAAAAGGATTGAAATATGATATAATGAGTGCAAGTGAGTCAATATATTTACATGATTGAAGAATGGCGAATTTGATTAAATAAAATGCATTAAGTGATACTTCAATAAAAAGGAGATATTTCATGGCACTTTTACATTTTTCAGATATTTTAATAAACGCGGGATTGGATCCGGCAAAGGTACAGTTAATTCGACATGCGATGAATGATAAAGATTTTCGTGCCTGTTATGAAAAGAATATGGTGAAGGAATATACCGGTGAGCAGAAGAAGGATTTTAATAAAGGATATGATTACTGGGCGGTGTTTATAAGTGGAAAAGGGACTGAGGCAAGATTCTATAAATTGTATAGAGTAGGTGCTGTTGTGCCGAGGTGCCTGGAAGTGATGCCGAAAGATTATCCCTGTCCGCAAGCTTTTGAAACCCCTGGGGATTATTATGAATTGGAATATGCAGATATATTAAAAGAATTTGAAAATAGGTTAATTATTAAATGGGGAGATGCTACCAGAGTATGGCATCAAAAGGGAACCACGGAAAAAGAAATTGTAGCAATACAGACCAGCCACAATGAGGAATTTGTCGGATATGAAAATGTGGTTCTGCCCTATGAAAAATTAAAAGAAGTAGTGGAAAATGATGTGGATTATAAGCTATGGCACACTGCTCTCTCTAATGTAAAGGCAGTATATCTGATTCTTGATGTGAAAAACGGACAACAATATGTAGGTTCTGCGTATGGAAACAGAGGTCTGTTGGAGCGTTGGGAATGCTATGTGGACACTTTTCATGGGAACAACAAATTGATGAGAGAAGTGATCTGTGATCATCCCGACAGGTACCAATTTTTTCAGTTTTCCATATTGCAGATATTTTCCATGTCCACTCCGGATGATATTATAATAAATGCGGAAAACTTATGGAAAAGAAAACTGGGTACGAAAGAATACGGCATGAATGCCAACTGACATTGAGGTGAACTATGAATTATCAGGAAATACTTAGCCATTTTACATACGATGACAGTACGGATATCAGGAATCGAGCAGCGGTGGCAGAAGCTGGTGACTATCGGGAGAACAGGGATATTATCAACGAGATCGTCCTGTGGAAGATGAATCGTAGACCGCAGGTGACAGAGGAACTGATAGATGCCATTTTTTCATTAAAGGAGATTAAAACGCCTTTGCAGGCATTGGAGGATGAAAAGACAGCACAGGTCATAGAAAAATTACTGCAAACGAAGGGAATGCAGCTTCCGATGGCAAGTACGGTGTTGCATTTTTATTACCCGGAGGTATTCCCTATTATTGATCAGCGGGCATATCGGGAACTTTACGCTATGGATTATCCCAAAACCATGACGAAGATCCCCATGCTGACGGAACTCTATCTTAAATACATAAAAGATTGTTGGGAATATCAGCAGGAAAAGTGTCCGGAAATTGCATTTTCCAAGATAGATAAGGTGCTATACCAGCTGGATAAGGAAAAGGGTAACAAAGTAATATATTAAATTTGATTAAGATATAAAAAGGAGAAAATTATGGAATATATATCAGATGCACAGGCAAAACAGATGATCTTAGAGGTAGGCCGCAGGATGTATCAGGGCGGCTTCGTGGCAGCGAACGACGGAAATATTTCCTGTAAAGTCGGAGATAATGAGATCTGGGCAACACCTACGGGAGTTTCTAAGGGATTTATGACAGAGGACATGCTGGTCAAGCTGGATCTGGACGGGAATGTGTTGGAGGGAACGCACAAGCCTTCCAGCGAGATCAAGATGCACCTCAGAGTATTCAAAGAGAACCCGAAAGTACAAGGCGTGGTACATGCACATCCTCTGACGGCGACGGCGTTTGCCTGTGCGGGCATCAGTCTGGAAGAACCGGTGCTGATGGAAGGGGTTCTGTCCTTGGGCTGTGTGCCGCTAGTGCATTTTGCCCTGCCCGGCACAGAGGAAGTGCCGGAAGCGGTGGCACCCTATTGCCGGGAATACAATGCTGTACTGTTAGCAAACCATGGCGCACTGACCTGGGGAGATAACCTCATGCAGGCATATTACCGCATGGAGACCACGGAATATTATGCGAAGATCCTGATGATGAATAACTTTATCTTAGGGAAGAAGACGTTGTTGTCCCAGGGACAGATCGACGATATTATCAAGATCCGTGCAGGATGGGGCATCACCACGGGTGGCAGACCCATTGGACCGGAGGGCGCGCAGAATCTGGAGGATATCTGCATCTCCCGGAAGCGGTGATTTGTTTTTCCGGACACAGTAGCGTGATAGCACGATTCGTAAGCTTATGATAGAAGGTCCTGTTAGAGACTTTTGCGAAAGCAGCCTCCAACAGGACCTTTTTTTTGTGCGTTATTTGTGTAATTGCATAGAAGCAGGCAGGGGGAAAGCTCCTATAGGACACAGATTTTTCACAGAGCGAACACTTTTTCAATACAAAATCCAACTATACTTGAGAAAACAATGGAATTTGGACGGAATAGCAATCGGAGGTTCGCCGTGAAGAACAAAGAGATCAAACAGATAATTTTTTCCCGAAAGAAAAACAAAAAATGGATCATCATTGCGCTGGTACTGGTACTTACGCTGGGTGGAGGTTCTGTGGCAGCAGTGGTGATATTACATAGAAACGGCAATCAATCAGAATTTTCCATGCCGGGGAATATGGCGGGGCTGACCTTCACGGAGGATATGACTGCTGCGTCAGGTGTTACCAATGTCGGTATCACGGAAGAGACCTTCGATGTGGAAAATCTGACGGCAGAGCTAGAGATCGGGGAAGTCTATGCGGTCTCCGGGGAAGAGGTAACGGCAGGAGATAAGATTTTAAAGCTTACGGAGGACAGTGTGGAGGAAGCCAGAAAGGAACTGGAGAGAGCGCTGGAGGATGCGGAGCTTGCGTATCGTACCGGAGCCATTGAACATGAGCAGAACCTGATCACCGCGGAGTACACAAGAGACAGTGCTATCCTTACCGGACAGCAGGCGAAGGAAGTCTATGATGAGACGGTAGCAAGTCTGCAGAGTGCTGTGACCAGGGCGGAAGAGGAATTGCAGGATGTCGAGGATGACATAGCGGAATATGAGTCATACGTTAATGACGGTTCCTATAAGAGTTATTTCAAGGTAGATGAATATCAGGCAATCTATGATGAGAACCTGAAAGCATTGACGGATAAACTGGATGAGTGGGGAATCAGCTGGTCCCAGATCACCGGCGGGTCAGCCGGATCTGTGCAAGCAGGTGGAACCGCAGGCAATGTGCTGGGCAGCAGTGGACAGGACAGCAATTCCTCGAATGTGAAAACTCTGGCATCCTTATACAGTATTTTGGAACAGAACCTGAAGGATCTGGAAGAAGCACAGGAAAAATATGAGGATGCAGTCACCAATGCTTCTTTTAACTTACAGACATTGCAGTTAAAGCTTCCCAGCCTTCAGCAGGCAGTCACGGAGGCAAAGGAAAATTATGAGATCCAGCTGGCGCAGGCAAAGCTGACTTACGAGACTTCCTTGTCCAGTGCGGAACGTGCAGAGAGCGATTACAATACTACGGTGGAAAAAGCTAAGTCCGATCTGGCAGCTCTGAAAAGTACTTATGAAGATGCCAAAGAGAATCTGGAACTGTTTGAAAGCAGTGTGGGAGACGGATATTTCTATGCCTCGGAGGACGGAACGATCCTGCGGACCATGGTACGGGCGGAGCAGACTCTGACTTCCGATGCAGTCGTATTCGTTTACAGCAATCCGAAGGAGCTGACGGTCACCGTATCGGTAGACCAGGCGGATATTGCAAAATTGACCGTAGGCGACAGTGCTTATGTGCAGACCTCCGCAGGCAGCGGATATACCGGTGTGATCACAGCCATTGATCCGGTATCCTCGTCTGACAGCCGTACCAGTGTCACTTACAGCGTGACGGTACAGATCAACGTGGAAGATGAGGAGGACAGCTTAAGTGCCAACGAATCCGTCACCGTAGTCTTCGGCATGACGGAGGAAGAGATCAAGCAGTTACAGCAGAGACAGAGCATGCATGGAAGGCTCAGAGATGTGTCCGACGGCGATGCGATGTCACAGGGCGGTCCCGGCAACGGAGAATTCCCGGGAAACGGAAATGATCAGCAGGGAGGACAGACACAGTCATGAAATTGAAAAGACCACATTTTGAAAAACTGAAATCCCTCACGAAGAAGCAGAAAAAGTTGATCCTGGCGGGGATCGCACTGCTTATGCTGATCCTGGCAGCCTGTTATACCGTGTTTATTGCACCGTTACTTCAGAAAGAACAGTGGATCTACAAGGAAGAGACGGTGGAGCGTGGTACTTTAAAGGTAGGTGTGACGGAGAGCGGTTCTCTGGAATACAACACAAAATCCGTAGATTACGATCTGGATCTGGATGTCAGTGACGATGACGAGGATGACAGCGACGAGGATGACGATGATGCCGTACAGAAATATCTGAAGATAGAGGAGATCTATGCTGCCAGCGGGCAGCGTGTCACCGAAGGCGAGGAACTGCTGAAATTCACGGAAGACAGCGTGGAGGCAGTTCGGGCATTGTTGCAGAATGCGGTAGTGGAGGCGCAGGCAGACTATGCGGAGGCAGAGAGTACTTATGAATTGTCCTTGCTGGAAGCCCAGACCGATTACGATACCCAGAAGATCAGTGCTTCCTATGCGGCATCTATCCGCAATACTTCCGGTACGAGCGTGACGAACAATGTGGCATCCCTGCAGGTGCAGCTGGAGCAGAAGCAGGCGAATACCGCATCTTTGCAGGAGAAACTGACGCAAGCACAGGAAGATTATCAGGATGCATTGGAGACCTACGAAGCGGCAAAGGAAGGCTATGAAGGTGCCGGAACCGATAATACAGTGAATTTCATGACAATACAGAACGGTTATCTCAGCGCAAGAACAAAATATCAACAGGCAAAAGCGGCGCTGACCCAGGCGGAAACAGCGGTAACGGACAATGAAAGTGCCATCACCGATCTGGAGAATCAGCTGGCGGCAGCCCGGGCGAAGCAAACTATTGACAAGCTGGATACGGAAGAGACCTATCAGGAGGCCGTGATCACCGGACAGAATGCCCAGACTACCTACAACGCTACCGTGGAAGATCTGAAGGAGACCTTACAGGAAGCGGAAGAGACGAAAGAAAAACGGGAAGAACAGTTACAGGCCTTTGAAGCTTTCATCGGAAGTGATGGTATTCTCTATGCCGCAGAGGATGGTGTGATCACAGAGGTCAGCTACGAAGCGGGAGACCGTCTGACGACGACAGGAGCTCTGTTTTCCTATGCAACGTCGGATGGCATGAGAATCTCCGTGGATGTGACCCAGGAGGATATCGTGGACCTGCAGGTAGGAGATGCGGTAGATATCACCTTTACGGCATACCCGGAGGATTCCTATACCGGAAGCATTCTCTCCATCAATACCACGGCTACTTCCGATTATAGTAATACCGTAAGCTACACTGTGGAGATCAGCGTAGAAGGCGCATTGGAGAAGCTGTATGGGGGAATGACCGCAGATGTCATTTTTGTAACGGAAGAAAAAGAGGATATTCTTTATGTGTCCCGTAAGGCCATTGTCGAAGAAAACGGCAAAACTTATGTATATCGAAAGACAGCACTGGGAGGTAAGGAACTGGCGGAGGTAGAGACCGGTATTACCAACGGTGTGGACATTGAGATCCTGTCAGGACTGGAAGAGGGCGATACTATTTACCTGGCAAGTAAGGTCAGCTCTGAGGCAGAGGTAAAGAGCACGCAGGAGGATTCCGGCAGCAGTGCTGATACCACAACCGGCAGTGATATGGAGCTTCAGGAATTCGATGAATCCCTTATGCCAGAGGATATGCAGATGCCTTCTGGAGGAGCAATGCCGCAGGGTGGTCCTGGGGGTAGTAATTCCGACAGCTTCGGCGGCGGAATGCCGGGCGGTCCCGGAGGACAATAAATCAGGCGGATGGAACAAATGTTGAGAAACAGACAGGAATGATTGGGAACAGTTATGAAGCAGAATGAAAATGGGAAAAAGATCAAGAAAACTATAAAAAATCGGATGAGCCGGATCGGATCGTGGAAAAGCTGGTCGAAAAGGCGCAAGCTCACCACAGGTGTCTGTGGTGTCTGTGTGATCGCTGTAGTGGCTGGTGCCATTGGTCTCTCCGGTGGTTCCGACACAGAAGTCATTTATAAAGAGACTACGGTAAAATACGGTACACTGGTCAAAGGTGTGACGGAGAGCGGCTCTGTGGACATCGGTACGGTGGATCAGACCTTTGATCTGGATATGAGTGCCCTACAGAGAACGGATACCTCCGGCAGCAGTTCCTCCGGCGGCTCCTCCGGTAGTACTGTCGGCAGTAGCTCTGGTTCCGGTGGATTTGGCGGCATGAGTGCTTCCGGCGGCGGAGCTCAGGGAGGCTTAGACATGTTTGGTCAGATCTTCAATATGGGCGGCAGCAGCTCCGGCAGCAATGGTGACGATTCTACCCTGACCGTGGCAGAGGTAGTGGTTTCCGTGTGGCAGCAGGTGTCCGATGGAGATCCCCTGTACCTGCTGGAAGAAGACAGTGTCTCCGACCTGGAAGACGAACTGCAGTCTAACGTAGAGAAAGCAAAAGCGGATCTGGAGGCGGTGGAAGCCGACCAGACCCTGTCAAAACAACAGGCAAAATACACTTATGACAGCAGCACTGCTTACGGCAGTTATATTGATACCGAGTACAGTACTACATTGCAGGAGCTTCAGAATACGGTAGATTCTGCGGAGAGCACACTGGAGCAGGCGAAGAGCAGCCTGGAAGATTACCGGGCACAGCTGGAGGAAGTAACGGCAGCCTATGAGGATGCGGCACAGGTATTGTCGAACTGTAAATACAGTCTGAACAGTACCGACGCAGCAGATGATACTTACGGATATGTCTATTATGCGCAGCTGACGGAGCAGGCACAGTCCACGGCAGATTCCCTGGAGCAGCAGAAGGAAGAGCTGGAACAGAGAGTAGAGCAGGCGGAGGAAAATGTAACCACAGCCGAGACCGCTTATAATAAAGCAAAACGGGAACTGGAGCAGGGGAAGCTGACCGCAGCTGAGACCCAAAAACTGCGGACGCTGGCTTACAATACCGCACAGGAGACCTATGACATTGCACTGGGGTATCTTGCGCAGGAATTGTCCGATCAGCAGGAAACCTATAATGAGACACTGGAAAAATGGAATGAGTTCAGCACTTATATCGATGGTAATGCAGTATGTGCAAGATACAACGGCGTCATCACCGGCGTGGAGCTGGAGGCCGGAGACAAGATCAGTACCGGAACCTCTCTGGTTACCTTATACGATATGGACGAAATGACCATGACGGTAACAGTGGATGAAGATGACATGACGGATATCTCTCTGGGATCTGCGGCGAATATTGCATTGACGGCATATCCGGAAGATATCTTTACGGCAAAGGTGACGGCTATCGGAGATGCGACATCGGATTCCAGTGGAAATATAACTTATGACGTAACTGTCACATTAGAAGGGGATGTCTCCGGACTGTTCCAGGGCATGACAGGAGATGTAACTTTCGTTACGGAACAAACGGAAGAAGTGCTGTATGTCTCACACAGAGCCATTATCACAGAGGATGACAAGACTTATGTAAAAGTGAAGACAGCAGATGGCAGCATTGTGAAAAAGGAAATAACGACAGGACTGTCAGATGACTCTAATGTGGAGATCTCCGGAGATATTGCAGAAGGAGATATCGTATTGATCGAAAGCAGCATTACGAAGTAGAGCGGAGACCTGTGGGAAAGTAAGGTCAATGGAAGGGAAGAAGTAGAATATGAGATTATCCGAAATATTGCGTCTGGTGTGGCTGAACCTGTCACAGAATAAATTCAAAGTGATCCTGACTTCCATCGGTATCGTTGTGGGATCCGCCACCATAATGCTGGTGCTGGCGATAGGTACCGGTGGAAAAGAAGAAGTGGCGGAGCAGTTCAAGAACCTGAATGCCGGAGCCATTGATATTTCCTGCGACAGCAGTGACAGCGGTGGTTTTAGCTTTGAAATGCCGGGCGGTGGAGGAAGCGTTACCGTCACCAATATGGGCGGAGGTCCCAGAGGAGGTTCCGGCGGCGGTACGTCTGGTGGTCCCGGCGGTGGCATGGATTTCGGCGGATTTTTCGGATTCGGACAGGAGGAAGAGAGCGAAGCCGTGACATTGACCTGTGAAGACGGTGATGATCTGGCGACTTTTGTATCGGGAATCTCTGCAACTACGATATCTTATTCCACTACAGCATCGGTGGAGGGAGGCGATATGACCTCTGCTTCCTATTACACCATTGCCGGTGTGGAAGACAATTATGCCGCCATCAGTAATCTGGAAATGGCCATCGGGGATTTCCTCACAGAAGAAAACAATGAGAGCAAGGAAAAGGTGTGCGTACTGGGTGCCACCGTGGCAAAGGAAATTTTTGGCAGCGCCTACGATGCTTATGACGGTATAGTCTATATTGATGGCCGCCCCTATATAGTGTCAGGGGTACTATCCGAGATGGGAACTGTGGCATCCGGCATCAGCCCGGATACGGCGATCTATGTACCTTACGAAACCGGCATCAAATACATTACCGGTACGAGCATTAGTCCAACCATTACCGTGGTCGCAGAAGATGTGAATCAGGTGGACACTGTAATGACAGGGGTGGAGAGTGCCTTAAAAGAAAGTTATCCCAACACCACATTTACCATCAGCGATGCCGGAAGCAAGATGGAGGCAGCCTCTGCTTCCAACGAGACACTGACATTACTGTTAATCTCCATGGCGGTAATCGTATTTATTGTCGGCGGTATCGGCATTATGAATGTATTGTTTGTATCCATCAAGGAGCGTACCAACGAGATCGGTATTCTGAAAGCACTGGGCTGCTCCCGAAAGGATATCCTGTTGGAGTTTTTATTGGAGGCAAGTTTTACCAGTCTGGTAGGAGCCGTACTGGGGGTGCTGGTGGCTCTTGGAATTACGCCATTCGTGCAGCTGTTCAACGTGAGAGTGTCCTTATCGGTACAGGGTGCAGTATTGTCGCTGTTGTTTGGTGTCTTCACCGGAAGTATCTTTGGCTTCTATCCGGCGTATAAGGCATCGAGACTGATCCCCGTAGAAGCTTTAAATCAGGAGTAGTGCGAAAGGTGTAAGGATTATGATGGAAAACGCAATGATCACCATGAAAAATATAAATAAAGGCTATATGCTGGGAGAGGAGCGTCTGCCGATCCTGAAGGACATCAATTTTCAGGTAAATAAGGGAGAATATGTGGCAATCTTAGGCCCTTCCGGTTCCGGTAAGACTACGTTAATGAATATGATCGGCTGTATGGATGTGATGGACAGTGGGGAATATTATCTGGATGGCATGGCAATCCACGAGACCAAAGAGGACGATCTGACCATGGTGCGCAACCAAAAGATCGGGTTCATTTTCCAGAACTATCAGCTGATCCCGACCTACAATGTCATGCAGAATATTATCATGCCCCTGCTGATGCGTGGCATGACCCATGAGGAAGCAGAAGAAAAGTGTAAAAATACTATCAAACTGCTGGGGCTGGATCACCGTATCGGACATAGGCCTAACGAATTGTCCGGCGGACAGAAGCAGAGAGTATCCATTGCCAGAGCACTGGTGGGACAGCCGGCGATCCTTCTGGCGGATGAGCCTACCGGTGCTCTGGATCAGACCAGCGGCAAGGAAGTACTAAAGCTGTTCCGGGAACTGAACGATATGGGCAACACCATCGTCATGATCACCCACGACCTGGGCGTAGCACAGTCAGCGAAACGTATTGTGCGTATTGTGGATGGGCAGCTACAGGAATAATTACAATTTACGAGATATCAAATGTTGTCTCCGTTCCAGCCCCAATATTTTACGTTCTGATACTTTACATAGACATGATCCGGAGCGATGTTCATGATCTCATGAAAGATATTGCAGATCTCTGCGGTTAGTGCAGAAAAGGCAGTGGCATCTTCTCCGCCGAAAACACTGACTTCTACCATAGCCAGCGGTTCGCTGTTGCTGCCACGAAAATATAAGTTATAATTCGGCTCAAAGCCAAGCATAAGCCAGCTCTCGGATTTGCCGGGAACAATAGAGATGGCCTGTCCCAATCGGGTTTTCAGAGCCTGCTCCTGTTCAATGGAGATGGGAGTACTGATTTTGGAATTAATAAAAGGCATAAGATATCCTCCTTAAAAAATTTTATCTGTCTCTATAGTAAATCCAGAAATGGCGGGAAGCAAGTCACTTTTTTCCTTTTGATGGCTTTGGTATTTGATTTTCTGATTTTGAGCATAAAAGAGTCCCATTTTGCAAAAACTCCTGGTAACACAAGCGAAAGGCAGGAAAGAGAAATGCAGATACGGGACGATCTTGGAATTACAACAAAACTGGAAAACGGCAAGGCTTATCTGGAATTTGTACTGCCGGAAAAGATTGGGCGTTTGCTGTCCGCTTTACAGATCGAGATCTGGGAAGAAGCGGAGGGCGGGCGCCTTGTTTTTCATGGAGAATATGCTCCGGAAGAGTCAGATTGCATGACGGCGTTGTTGCTGCGGCCGCATCTGTGGGACGGCTTGCGGGATCCCTATGTCTATCTGGTGAAGGCGCAGGGAAGGTTCGGAACCGTGGAGTATGGAGAAAAGACAGGTTGCACGGAGAATGAGGAAAAGTCAGATCCTGCTGAGGATATAACCGAGGCAGTGGAAGTGTACTGGCAGCAGGAACTGGCAATTTATGACGTGCATGTCATCGATAAAAAGGGAATCTTTCTCAATGAAAAAGAGTTTCTGCCACATGAAGTAGTCTACCGGCTTCCCCCGCAGATCAGTGATGCCGGGATGAGGGTGGAGCAGGTACGAAGAGATCTGGAACGGCTGGTCCGGATGGGGGTAAATGTGATCCGGCTGGAAGGAACCGGGACCGGGGCAGAGGGGGTGAACTGCTCCGAAGTGAGAACGTTTTACAGCCTGTGCAGAAAGCGTGGATTTCTCACTGGGGACCTGTGGATAAGACCGGAAAATCTTCCGGTATATCGTGGATTATCCGGAGAAACGGCAGAAGATGGACTTCTTTCGGCGAATGGCAGAACGCTGACGGAGCGGTATTACTATTATCAGGCGAAGTGGAGCAGCGAACCGGTGCTCTATCCGGCACTTTCCACTCTGCATCGTCAGAAGAACGGACTGGTCTCCCTGACAATTTACAGCAATCAGAAAAAAGTGGTGCTCTATGTGGAGGGGGTACTTTTCTTATTCCAGTCGGCCGCATCCGGTGATCCGGAATTCATTTTTGAAGATATTCCTGTGGCGAAGCTGCCGCTGCATCTGTCGGCGGAGGCAGGAAATTTAAGCATTTCGCTGACCGTGACGAAGCTTTAAGGGTTGGGACTTCACAGATTTTTCACAAATGTTTCACCTTTTCATGACATTTGAGACATATACTGATACCAAAATCGAAAAGTCCGAGACCACATGAGCTTGCTCAGATGTGATTGAGAGACTTTGAGATTTGCCCCGATATGAGTACAAAAGTGGGATGATAATCCCACGATGTACGAATAGCGGGCAGGATTGTGAGAGTGCGTAGCACGGAACAATCCGTAGGTATCAGTTCTGGGGACTCGTGGGTATCAGTTACGGGTACCCGTAGATATCAGGTGGGGGTATCACACCATATCCGGGAGGCAAATATGATAGAAGTAAGCAATCTTACAAAAAAATATGGTGACCATATTGCCGTAGATCATCTCTCTTTCCGTGTGGAAAAGGGACAGATCTACGGCTTTCTTGGTCCAAACGGCGCAGGTAAATCCACGACCATGAACATCATCACGGGTTATCTGGCAGCCACGGAGGGTACTGTGACGATCGATGGCAAAGATGTCCAAAAAGATCCGGAGGAGGCAAAGCGTGCCATCGGTTATCTGCCGGAGCTTCCGCCTCTGTATGTTGACATGACTGTGAGGGAGTATCTGGAATTCGTGGCAGAGCTGAAAAAAGTTCCGAAAAAGGAACGGGAACAGCAGATCAGTGAGGTTATGGAGATGACGCAGATCACGGATATGCAGCAGCGTCTGATCAGGAATCTGTCAAAAGGTTACAGGCAGAGAGTCGGACTGGCGCAGGCAATCCTTGGCTACCCTGAGGTTATCATTCTGGATGAGCCCACGGTAGGTCTGGATCCGAAACAGATCATCGAGATCCGTGATCTGATCCGCAAGCTGGGGGAGAATCATACCGTGATCCTCAGCTCCCATATTCTGTCGGAGGTCAGTGCGGTCTGCGACCATATTATGATCATAGCCCACGGTAAGTTGGTAGCCAGTGATTCTCCGGAGAATCTGCAGAAGCTTATGAGTGGTTCCATGGAACTGGATCTGGAAGTAAAGGGAAGCATCGCTGCGGTGAAGAGTGCATTGCAGGAGATCTCACAGATCGACCGGATCGAAGAGAACACGGAGGCATCCAAAAATATTGCAAAGCTGAAAGTGATCTCCAAAGAGAATGCCGATATCAGAGAGCAGGTATTTTATGCACTGGCAGATGCAAAGCTGCCTATTTTAGAGATGACCCATGCGGAGAAGTCTCTGGAAGACATCTTCCTGGAACTGACCGAGGATGTGGCACCCACACAGCCGGAGAAGCACAAACTATTCTCAAAAAGAAAAAAGCCTGAAGCCGAAGAAACTGTAACTACAAAGGAGGCGGAATAATATGCTGGCCATTTATAAGAGAGAATTGAAATCCTATTTCCGTTCCTTTATCGGATTTTTATTTATTGCAGTCACCCTGTTTTTCCTGGGACTGTATTTCAGTGTTTATAACCTGATGAACGGATATCCTTATTTTGCGTATGTGGTATCCAGCGTTACCTTTCTATTCATGCTCACCGTGCCGATCCTGACCATGCGTATTCTGGCGGAGGAAAAGCGGAGCAAGACGGATCAGCTGATCCTGACGGCACCGGTGTCCGTAGGAGGCATCGTTATGGGAAAATTCCTGGCGCTGTTAACTATATTTGCCATCCCCGTAGTGATCATCTGCTTTTACCCGCTGATCATGGCGCAGTACGGCAGTGTTCCCATGGGAGAGGCCTATCTGTCGATCCTGGCATATTTCCTCTTCGGAATGACCGCCATTGCCATCGGGCTGTTCCTGTCTTCCGTGACAGAGAGCCAGGTTATCGCAGCAGTACTTACTTTTTTAGTATTGTTCCTGGGATATATGATGGATTCCATCTGCTCCATTATTTCCAGTACCGGCAATCTGTTGACAAAGCTGTTGCGTTGCTTTGACCTTTACACACCATTTTCCAACCTGTTGAACGGTACACTGGATGTATCTTCTATCGTATATTATGTATCCGTTACGGCTCTGGTTCTGTTCCTGACGGTACAGTCCATTCAGAAACGCCGTTACAGCATGTCCGTGAAGAACTTAAGCTTCAGTGCTTACAGTACCGGTATGATCGCTGTAGCAGTAGCACTGGTAGTAGTCGTTAATATTATCATGGGCGAGATGCCTTCTAGCTGGACAGCGATCGACATGACCAGCCAGAAGCTCTATTCCCTGACGGATCAGACCGTTGACTATGTGAAAAATATGCAGGATGATGTGACAATCTATGTGTTGGTAAATCAGGACAATCAGGATACCACATTGGGGCAGACTTTACAGAGATATGATGATCTGTCGGATCATATCACCGTGGAATATGTGGATCCCACCGTTAACCCGATGTTCTATACCCAGTACACCACCGGCAACATCAGCACGAACAGCCTGATCGTGGTCAGCGACAAGCGCAGCAAGGTCATTGATTATAACGATGTCTATGAGTCTTCCTATGATTTTGACTATTCGACCTACAGTTATAACACCACGACTACCGGTTATGATGGCGAAGGACAGATCACCAGTGCGCTGGATTATGTGTTAAATGATGATATGCCCAAGGTATATATGACAACAGGACATAATGAACTGAGTTTAAGTAACACTTTTACATCCGCACTGAACAAGGAAAATGTGGATTATGAGACCGTGAATCTGATGGATCTGGATGCTATCCCCGACGATGCGGCCTGTCTGTTCATTAACGGTGCCACCAGCGATTTTTCATCCGATGATAAGGATAAGGTGATCGACTATCTGAACAACGGTGGAAAAGTCATCCTGGTGACCGGTTATACCGATGAGGAGACACCCAATATAGATGCTATCTTAAGCTACATGAATCTGAGCATTGCCAAAGGACTGGTAGTGGAGAATGATTCCAACGGCTACTACAGAAGTCCTTATTATATCCTGCCGACACAGAGCTCTGACAGCTATACCTCAGGCACCTACGGAAAATATCTGTTCCTGCCGTATTCTCAGGGCATCATCGTCCCGGAGGAAGCAAGTACCGACGAGACAGCCACCGGTGATATTACCTATGATGTATTCCTGAGCACCTCCGACAGCTCTTTTGCAAAACAGGATGTCAACAATACACAGGATTTTTCACAGAGTGAAAATGATATGAATGGTCCCTTCGCATTAGGTGTTGAGGCAGTAAAGACTTTGGATAATGGGGATGCTACACTGGTCGTGTACGGTTGCGAGCAGCTGTTCACGGATGATGCAAATTCTGTCGTCAGCGGTGCGAACCTGACCCTGTTCACCAATACATTCAGTGGAATGGCAGATCATGAGACCTCGGTATCTATTCCGGTAAAAAGTTATGAGGTCTCTAATCTGGTAGTGGATTCCGCACAGATTCTGCTGCTGGGGCTGCTGGTTACCGTGATACTGCCTGTCGGCTGTGTGATCGCCGGATTCGTGATCTGGTTCCGCAGACGGAAGAAATAATTGAAAGGCGTGAGATATAGATATGAAAAAGAAACAAAGACAGATGATCGGAATGCTGCTGGCACTGGTGGTTCTGGCGGCAGCATTCCTGGGCATCCGACAGTATAATAAAAATGCATCGTCTGCGACTTCCACCACCGAGGATACACAGGAGACGGTGCTGGATGTGAACTCCGATGATATTACCAGCTTCAGCTATGTATATGAGGGAGAGACCTATGCCTTTGAAAAAAAGGATGAAACATGGTACTATACGGACGATCATTCCCTTAATCTGAATCAGGAGCGTATCAAGGCTATGATCCTGAAGGTGGCACCGTTAAAGGCAGATCAGGTGATTGAAAATGTGACGGATATGTCACAGTACGGACTGGCGGATCCGGAGCGTACCATTCAGTACGAGACTGCAGATCGCAGCGTGATCATTAATGTCGGTAATCTGAATTCCATGACCAGCCAGTATTACATTGCATTCCCCTCGGAAATGAAAGTGTATGTCGTGACTACCAACGTAGTGACCGGTTTCAATTATACACTGGATGATCTGGTGGAGGAGACTACCGAAGAAACAGAAAGTACCGAAGCGACGGAGACTGCTGAAACAGAAACCACGGAAGCTGTGGAAACGGAAACTGCAGCGACGGAGACAAATTAGGAATTCTCCCCGCGAATGACAATGATGTCATTTAACCTTAATATCGTATCTTTTTGAGGCAGAATGGACAGATCCTCCCGCAGAATGAGGAAGATCGTGACCTGTTCTGCCTCTTCCATTTCTTCCACGGATTTGCCCGCAAAGCGTTTATCTACAAAGATCTCGGCGATCTCATGAATATCTGCCTCTTTAATATTAGAGAGACTGCTTTTGCGCTGGTACTGTTCCACGAAACCGGCACTGATGATACCGGTGGGGATAGCCACAGCACCGACACCGAGATAGGCGATACAGATCGCCATGATCCGGCCAAGCGTGGTGATGGGATAGATGTCACCGTAGCCTACGGTGAGCAGCGTTGACATGCTCCACCAGATGCCGCTGAAGGCATTGCGGAATACTTCCGGCTGGGAATCATGCTCCACGCTGTACATGCACAGACTGCTGGCGAGCATCAGGATCAGTACGATGAACACAGAGGAAATGATCTGATTGCGTTTTTCATACAATACCGTAGTGATGACATTGAAGGAATCATACCGGGCATTCAGGCGGAACAGATGGAAGATTCTCGCCACCCGCAGCATCCGGAAGATGACCATACCGGACAGGAAGAAAAAGGGTAAAATTGTCAGCAGGTCGATAATGCCGTCGAAGGAGATCAGAAACCGCAACCGGGAGCGGAACTCGCTTTTATCAGGATATAGATAGTCCGCAGTCCAGATCCGCAGAATATATTCCACACAGAAGATCAGAATAGTGATAACCTCGATCACGTGAAATGCTGGAAATAAAAAAGCAAGCTCATCAAAGGTTTGCAGAAAAGTCACCAGAATATTTGCACAGATAACGATAGCAATAAAAATATCAAAGAGCCGGCTCAGACGGTTACTTTTGTCACCGATCTGGATGATGTTAAATACTTTTTTCTTCATGTTGAATCCTCAATGTTTTCTGGGGCAGCGCCAGTGAATGTTTGTGATTCCATCATACGGAGGTGGAAGAGGAAAGTCAAGAAATGCGGTGACAGAATCCGTCAACTTTCTTAAAAACAGTCATATATTATAGTAAATCCAAATACAATGAAAGGATACAAAAATATATGGCTAGATTTACAAATCAGGCACAGCTTCGCTATGGAAATGAGATTACAAACTCCAATATAGCAGTGGGTGAGATCACGGAGGTATTGTCTGCAACCAAGACAGCAGTGCGGGATACCTACGGGCAGAATGAAAATGTTACGTATGTGATCAGCATTGTGAACTCAGGCACTACAGCATTTAACGGAATTACAGTAACGGATAATCTGGGAGAGTATTTGTTTAATACCAGAGAACTGACACCTCTGACGTATATTCCGGGGACCGTAAAATACTATGCAAACGGAATTTTACAGGCAACACCGGCTGTAACGGCAGGCCCTCCTCTGACAATCACGGGAATTACCGTGCCTGCGGGAGGTAATGTGACACTTACCTATGAGGCTGAGGTGAACTCTTATGCACCGCTGGCAGCAGAGGCTTCCATTACAAATACGGCGACGATTGCAGGGGCAGGAGTCACTCCTGTTACTGTGAATGAGACAGTAAATGCGGTAAGCGGACCGCTTCTTACGATCACAAAGTCCGTCAGTCCCGTACCCGTGACAGAGAATGGAACATTGACGTATACGTTCCTGATACAGAATCTGGGGAATACGGCAGCAGATGCAGCTACCGGTGTCGTGATCACAGATACCTTTAATCCCGTATTGGAGAATCTGACTGTGAATTTTAATGGAACTGCATGGGCAGAGGGAACAAACTATACGTATGATACGACTACCGGATTATTTACCGGAACTGCAGGAGGTATTACCGTACCCGCAGCGACTTACACCCAGGATCCCGTTACGGGAGCGTGGGGGATCAATCCCGGCGTCAGCACGCTGGTGATCTCCGGAACCGTATAAGGGCTGTCGCCGTATAAATCTAAAATAAAAAGTCACTGGAAGTACATAAATGTCCTTCCGGTGACTTTTTATTTTATCCTTGCATGGCTTGTAGCTTAGCCAAAGTATCTCTTTAACAGACCCTCAAATGCCTTGCCATGTCTTGCCTCATCACGAGCCATCTCATGAACGGTGTCATGGATAGCATCCAGGTTCAGAGCCTTGGCTCTCTTAGCCAGATCAAACTTACCTGCGGTTGCACCGTTCTCGGCATCTACTCTCATCTCCAGATTCTTCTTGGTGGAATCGGTTACGACTTCACCTAACAGCTCAGCGAATTTTGCAGCGTGCTCAGCTTCTTCGTAAGCAGCCTTTTCCCAGTACAGACCGATCTCGGGATAACCTTCTCTGTGAGCTACTCTTGCCATTGCCAGATACATACCAACCTCAGAGCATTCACCCTGGAAGTTCGCACGCAGATCAGCAATGATATCCTCGGGAGCACCCTTTGCTACACCTACTACATGCTCAGCAGCCCAGGTCTTACCTTCCTCCTGCTTGGTGAATTTGGAAGCGGGAGCGTGACAGATGGGGCACTCTGCGGGAGCCGCATCACCTTCATAAACATAACCACATACCTGACATACATACTTTGCCATAATTTTTTCTCCTTTTCTCTAATGAAATGTTTTGTTTTTAGTTTTCTCTTTTTGCGTGTGCTTTATCTGCACAAATATATTATGGAACGAAGTCTGTTTTCATTCAGAAAACTAGGACTTCGTAGCAACCCTGGTGCAGGCGGGACAAGTGCCATAGAAATAAGTGATATGTCCCCGGATCCGGCCGTCAAATCTCTCTCCGGCTGTCTCCATGATGGAATCAATACTATCCATGTCCAGATCAATGACGCTTCCGCATTCCGTACACACAAAATGATAATGTTCGGAAGTATCGGCATCAAAATGGTCAACACCGTCACCGACCCGGAGTCGTAAAATCTCTCCCATGTCCGACAACAGAGTCAGATTACGGTAGACGGTACCGAGACTTAAGTTCGGATCCTGCTGCTTCAGATTAGAATAGATCACATCAGCGGTAGGATGATCCTTGCGTCCCATGAGAAAGGATTTGATCATTTCCCGTTGTCTGCTTCTTTTCAGTGCCATGATAAGCTCCCTTCTCAATAATAGTAATGATTACTGTTTCTTATAAGCTTATTATACATGATGTGAGAATAATGTCAACAGAAAAATGAAAAAATTTTGTTTATATTTTTTTAATGATATTCTTGCTTCCTTTATACACAGAAGGTAGGAATCATGCTATAATGAGCGAAAGTAAAGTATAAAACACGCGCAAACTTGTGCTACACAGTGTACTAAAGTCACGGAAAGTTTGCAGGTTGCTGAAAGGCAAGAGTAATATGAAATTTAAAACCAGACTTCGTGTAACATTTATAAGTATTATATTACTTCCGCTGTTGCTGACGATCATGGCGTTTGTGATGATTGCCATTTACCTGATGAATTACTCTCAGGGTTTCAGCCTGACGGATATTGATTATTCCATGATGTCGGAGAATTTCAGGGAATTCACCAACACCACGGATCAGGCGTATTATGTGCTGCTGGACCAGGTGAAGGAAGACAGCAGCAGGCTGGAAGATAAAGAATATCTGGATCATATTAATGAGGAGGTATCGCGGAAGTCTACTTACATTATTGTAAGAAAAGGTGATAAGATGTATTATGCCGGCAATAAAGATGCCGCACAGAAGATTTTTGAAAAACTGCCTGCCTACGGTGAAGAGAATCTGTCGGATGACAGCGGATATTTCTACAATGAACTGGAGAAGTATGTAAAACAGATTGATTTCACTTTCCGGGATGGAACACCGGGCAGCGTATTTATCGTCACGAAGGTCAATTCGCTGATCTCGAGACATCTGCTGATCGATATGTTCGTGGCTATCATAGTGATCCTGATCTTCACCAGCCTGATGCTGACCCAGTGGATCCACAAGGGCGTATTTGAACCCATCAATGAATTGAACGTGGCAATGCGCAAGATCAAGGAAGGCAACTTTGATTATGTTCTGGAGACAGATGCCAAGGGTGAGATCGGTGATCTCTACCGCAATTATGAGGACATGCGTTTACGGCTGAAGGAATCCACGGAAGAGAACACCCAGCATGAGAAGCAGAACAAAGAGCTGGTCAGCAATATTTCCCATGATCTGAAGACCCCTATCACAGCCATTAAGGGTTATGTGGAAGGAATCATGGACGGTGTGGCAGATACGCCGGAGAAGATGGATAAATACATCAAGACCATCTACAATAAAGCCATTGATATGGATCGTCTGATCAACGAGCTGACCACTTATTCCGGAATTGATAATAACCGGATCCCGTACAATTTCCACCGGATCAACGTGGCGGATTATTTCGGCGACTGTGTGGAAGAAGTCGGACTGGATCTGGAGCAGCGGGGTATCAAGCTGAACTATTCGAATCTGGTATCTCCTGACACAGCTGTCATCGCGGATCCGGAGCAGATGAAGAAGGTCATCAATAATATTATCAGTAACAGCGTAAAATATATGGACAAGCCCAATGGGCACATTGATATCCGTATTCTCGACGAAGTGGATGCTATCCGGGTAGAGATCGAGGACAACGGCAAGGGAATCGCGCAGAAGGATCTGCAGAAGATCTTTGAGCGGTTCTACCGCACGGATGCTTCCCGCAATTCCGCCCAGGGCGGCAGTGGCATCGGACTTTCTATTGTGAAGAAGATCATCGAGGATCACGGTGGCTATGTATGGGCAACAGCCAAAGAGGGTGAAGGCACCTGTATGCATTTTGTCCTGAGAAAATACATTGAACTGCAGCCGGGTGGAACCAAGTAATGAATAAGGAATCAATAAGGAATGAAACAGAAATAGCATGATAACCGATGATGCAAGGACATTCTGTAAATGGAGGGTAAATTATGAGTAAGATTTTAATTATTGAAGATGAAGTAGCAATTGCAGATCTTGAGAAGGATTATTTGGAGCTCAGTGATTTCAAGGTAGATATCTGCAATACCGGAGATGAGGGACTGAAGACCGCTCTGACAGGCGATTATGATCTGATCATTTTGGACCTGATGCTGCCCGGCATGGACGGCTTCGAAGTATGTAAGAAGATCCGCGAGGAGAAAAATATTCCCATTCTCATGGTATCAGCGAAGAAGGACGACATTGATAAGATCCGCGGCCTAGGGTTGGGGGCGGACGACTATATGACCAAACCTTTCAGCCCCAGTGAGCTGGTAGCCCGCGTGAAGGCGCACATGGCCCGTTATGAGAGACTGGTGGGAACCAACCAGAAGCAGCAGAATGATATCGTGGAGATCCGCGGTATCCGTATTGATAAGACTGCAAGACGTGTCTATGTGGACGGTGTGGAGAAGACGTTTACGACCAAAGAGTTTGATCTGCTGACGTTCCTGGCGGAGCATCCGAACCATGTATTTACCAAAGAAGAATTGTTCCGTGAGATCTGGGATATGGATTCTATCGGTGATATTGCCACCGTTACCGTGCACATCAAGAAGATCCGTGAGAAGATTGAAAAAGATACTGCAAAACCTCAGTATATCGAGACCATCTGGGGTGTGGGCTACCGATTTAAAGTATAAAAGAAGAAAAATAAGATCAGAAGAGAACTCCTATGATGGATTCGGCAACAAACTGTCTCCAATAGGAGTTTTTTATCTAAAAGTGTGTTATAATCATAACATTGCGGATTGCACCCGTGAAATTTGATTAGCGATTCCACTGATGAGATAAAGCATCGGCGGAATGGAGTGTGTTATGAACAGTAAAAAAATAATACAGTTGTCTACGACACAGAAGATCATGCTTAGCTTTCTGTGTGCCATATTAGTGGGTAGCTTCCTGCTGGCATTACCCATCAGTTCAGCTACCGGAGAAGCGGTTCCTTATATAGATGCTTTATTTACGGCTACCACATCCATATGTGTGACCGGTCTGGTGACGGTTCCCACATATTCCACATGGAGCGTCTGGGGACAGATCGTGATCCTGTTTCTGATCCAGTTGGGAGGTCTGGGAGTCATTACGGTCATGTACGGTGTGATGATGGGACTGCACAGACGACTGGGACTGGGTAACCGGTGGATGCTGCAGGATGTGTTTAATCTGAATAATATCTCCGGAATCGTGAGATTCCTCCGCAAGGTCCTCATAGGTACTCTGGTGGTGGAGGGATGCGGCGCTCTTTTGTATATGACAGTATTTGTGCCGGAATACGGACTCAGAGGCATATGGATTTCGATTTTTAATGCCGTATCTGCCTTCTGCAACGCAGGAATGGATATTATGGCGGAAGACAGTCTGTGCGGCTATGTATTTCAGCCAATGGTCAATCTGGTCACGATGTTGCTGATCATATTGGGAGGCTTAGGCTATATCGTCTGGTGGGATGTACTGCGGGTTTTGAAAAATATCCGGAGCCAGAAGCTCAAATGTTTCAGACAGCTGACGCTTCACAGTAAAATAGCACTCACGGTGACAGGAATACTTATTGTAGTGGGAGCGGCGGCATTTTATATTTTTGAATACAATAATCCTCTGACGATGCAGGATTACACGGTGCCGCAACGGATCTGGGCATCCCTGTTCCAGGCAGTAACTACGCGAACCGCAGGTTTTGCCACGATTCCACAAGAGGATCTGACCAATACCTCTGCGATCATTTCGGTGCTTTTGATGCTGATCGGCGGCTCTCCGGTGGGAACCGCAGGAGGAATGAAGACAGTTACGATCGCAGTGCTGCTGGTATCTATGTTTGCCACCATAGGTAATAAGGAGGATGCAGAGCTTTTTGGGAGAAATATTCCGAAGCAGGCGGTGAATAAATCGGTAGCAGTTGTAGGTATGTTTTTTATCATTGCGTCGTTGTCTGCGATTCTTTTATCTGCAGTGACAGAGGCGGATGTGATAAATATTGTGTATGAAACAGTCAGTGCCACAGCTACTGTGGGATTAAGCAGGAACCTGACTTCCATGCTGAATCTTTGGGGAAAACTGATTATTATCGTGACCATGTATCTGGGAAGAGTCGGCCCCATATCTCTGGTAGTGGCATTCAGCACGCAGAAAAAGAACAAAAATATTGTGAAGAACCCGACAGAAGAGATCAGCGTCGGATAAAGCAGATCGAAGCAACAGGAAGGAAGAGACTATGGGAATCAATCAGACCTATGCAGTATTTGGACTTGGAAGATATGGAAGAAGTGTGGCGAAGGAGTTGGCAGAGAACGGCGCAGAGGTGGTGGCGGTAGACAATAGAGAGGCAGTTGTCAATGCGGCAATCTCAGAGATTCCATACTGTAAATGTGCAGATGTTACAGATCCGGAAGCGTTGAGACAGATCGGTATTGCGAATATTGATGTGGTCATTGTGACCATGGCAAATCATCTGGAAGCCAGTGTTATGGCAACCATGCTGTGTAAAGAACTGGGCGTAAAGACCGTTATCGCCAAATGCGCCACTGAGATAAACTGCAAGATCCTTACGAAAGTAGGAGCAGACCGTGTAGTATTCCCCGAGAGTGAGTCAGGGATCCACCTGGCCAAAAATCTGTTAAGCTCCGGTTTCATGGACATTATCGAATTGTCCCAGGATGTGTCTATGGTGGAAATGGAAGTCAAACAGCAGTGGATCGGGAAGAACCTGATCGAGCTGAATCTGCGGAAAAAATATTCCATTAACGTGGTGGCGATCATCGAAGGAAAAAATGTAAATACCAATATCGATCCGGAAGAACCTCTGACACAGGATATGCGGCTGATCGTTATTGCCAACCGGGCAAAACTCAATAAACTGAAATAGAATAGCTGCGAGCTATAAAAAAGTGAAACTTCTGACGGTGCACTTGAGCACAAGACAGAATGTTTCACTCTTTTTTTATACGGTGACAGCCATCTGGAAAGCTGTAAACAGGTGATCAGTTATCTGCCCGGAAAGTATTCTCATTAAAGGCACCCTGCTGCTTAGCCACGATAGTGGTACATATGGCATCACCGGTGATATTGACAGCGGTACGCAGCATATCCAGGATACGGTCGATACCCATGATCAGTGCAATGCCTTCGGTAGGCAGTCCCACGGAGGTCAGTACCATGGACAGGGTGACCAGACCGACACTGGGGACACCGGCAGTACCGATGGAGGCGATCGTCGCGGTGGCAATGACAGTAGCAATGGCAGCCGGGGTCAGAGGAATACCGTAAGCCTGTGCTATGAAAACAACTGCTACGCCCTGCATAATGGAAGTACCGTCCATGTTAATGGTGGCACCCAGAGGAATCGTAAAGGACGAAATCTGTTTGGAGACACCGATTTTTTTATACAGAGTGTCGATAGACAGAGGGATCGTCGCATTACTGGTGGAAGTGGAGAACGCAAAGGTCATAACCGGGAAGAACTTTTTAATGAACTTAAAAGGATTCAACCGGGTGAACACAAACAGCATGACCTGATATACCACGAAACACTGTACCGCCAGTGCCAGAATGACGCTTCCCATATATTTCAGCATAGGCACAAAAGCGTCGAAGCCGATACCTGCGAAGGTCTTGGCAATCAGGCAGAAGACACCGACAGGGGCTGCTTTCATGACTGCAATCGTCATTTCCATCATAATGTCATTGAACTGACTGAAAAAGTTCGCCACAGTGGAGACCCGGTTGCCCATGGCAGCCAGAAGAATGCCGACAAATAAAGCAAAGAAGATGATCGGCAGCATATCTCCGGCGGACAGAGAGGTAAAAATATTTTTCGGAATAATATTCAACAACGTCTCCGCAAAATCTACCTGGGTGGTCGCGACTTCGGTGGCATCCTCCGGCAACGCAATATTTAAGCCAACGCCGGGATTGATCAGACTGGCAATACCCAGTGCCACGCAGATCGCCAAAGCAGTGGTGCATAGATAGAACAGGATCGTTTTCACACCCACAGTTCCCAACGTTTTCGTGTCACCGATGGCCATGGCACCGCAGACCAGGGAGCAGAATACCAGAGGAACCACCAGCATCTGCATCAGGCGGATAAAACCGTTGCCCAGTACATAGAGAATACCGTTGATCAGAATCGTATCTCTAAAGTACCCTTCCGGCATATAATAATGAATCAGCACACCACATACCGCACCGGTTAAAAGGGCGATAAAAATTTTGGTGGACAAACCGAGTTTTTTCTTTTCTTCTTTGTGTTTTTCCACTATTCCAGTCCTCCGGTTTCTTTCATGTAGGAAGCCAGTGTCTCTCTCCAGCCACTGGGTTCTTCGATGCCGGTAAGACGCAGCATCATATTATCCAGTACGGAATATTTCTCCGGGGTGCCGTCTTTTACTGTGACGGTAAGCCGGTCCTCTTTTCCGGCAAGACGCAGGATCTCTTTCGCGAATTCCAGGCGTGTGCAGGAACCGCCGCTGCATACGGCGTGATAGATACCGTAATGGTCGTTGTCGATGAAAAATTTTACCACGCGTGCAAGCTCTGCAGCGGAGGTAGGTACCGCACGGTCGTTATTTAGCAATTCCATAGTGGATATCTGAGGGTCCGCGGCAGCTTCGAGTACTTCATTCAAAAAGTCTTTGCCGATGCCATAGATCCAGGAACTGCGGATAATGACATAGCGGGTCATCAGCTGGATGACGAATTTCTCTCCGGCGTATTTGGATTTTGCAAACAGTCCTACGGGATTTACATCATCGAACTCATTATAGGGTGTGTCGGATGCGCTGGAAAATACATCATCCGTAGAGATCTGTATGAGTTTTGCCTGAATGCTCTCCGCAGACTGCGCCAGATTCCTCGCACCTACGGCGTTTACCTTGTAAGCCATATCTGTCTCCGACTGCGCTGCACCGGCGGAAGGATGATATCCTGCACAGTTGATGACGACATCGGGACGATTGCGGTGCATGAACAGGGAAACTGCATGTTCATCCGTGATATCCAGCTCGTCCTTATCGGTTTCGTATAATTCATATTCCATCATGTCTAACAACCTGATCAACGCCTGCCCCATGTGACCGAGGGAACCGACGATCCATATTTTTTTCATTGTAATATAACCTCCTGCAATTTGTGTGTAACTGAGAACAGTATAACAAGTATATCATAGGAAAGATTCCCCGGAAAAGAGAAAATTAAAAAGAGAGAGAAACTCCATAAAAATTGATATTAACAGGGAGAAAAGAATTTGCTATACTAACCACAGAGAGCAGAATCCAAAGGAAAAGCTCGGGACATATTTGACAGACAAAATCTGGAAAGGCAGGGAGTTTATATGGCAAAATTACGTCTGGGTGCATTGGAAGCCGGCGGTACAAAAATGGTCTGCGCTATTGGGGATGAGAATGGTACAATTTATGAACAGGTATCGATTCCTACAACTACGCCTAAGGAGACGATTCCTAAGATGATCGCTTATTTTAGGGACAAGGGGATCGATGCATTGGGAATTGCCTGTTTTGGGCCCATTGAGCTGGACAGAGATTCCGAAAAATACGGTTATATCACAACCACGCCAAAGCTGGCCTGGAGGGACTGCGATATTGTGGGGCAGATGCAGGAGGCACTTCATTGCCCCGTGGGATTTGATACGGATGTGAATGGTTCCGTCCTCGGCGAAGTGACTTTCGGACAGGCACAAGGGAAAAAGTGTGTCATGTATCTGACCATCGGCACCGGTGTCGGCGGTGGTATTTATAGTAACGGAGAGCTGCATCACGGAATGCTCCATCCGGAGACCGGACATGTGCTGATCACGAAGCGGACCGCAGATACTTATGCCGGAAGATGTCCTTATCATAAGAATTGTCTGGAAGGTCTGGCAGCAGGCCCTGCCATCGAAGAACGCTGGGGCAGGAAAGCAGTGGACCTGGCAGATTGCCCGGAAGTATGGGAGCTGGAGGCAGATTACATTGCTCAGGCACTGACCGGCTATGTCATGACGGTATCTCCGGAAATGATCATTTTAGGCGGCGGTGTCATGCACCAGGAGCAGTTGTTCCCGCTTATCCGCAAGAAGCTTAAGGAATACATCAATGGCTATATCGTAACGGATGAACTTGCAGACATGGAGCATTATGTGGTGCCGGCATCTCTTCACGATGATCAGGGCATTATGGGATGTCTGGAGCTTGCCAGAAGAGCTCTTGAAAACGATCATTGATAGGGCAGCTGTTTACGATATTGTAACGGAGACATCTGATATGTCCTGTGAAAGCAGCGGATAAAATGACTCACGTTGGGGAAGCCGGACTGCAGGGCAACCTCTGTAACCGGCAGAGAGGTGCTCTCTAACAGATGGCAGGCATGGGTCAGCCTCAGATGCATCAGGTATTGCGTCAGAGTCAGATGAAAATGCTGCTTAAAATAGCGGGACAAATATTTCTCGGATAAATGAAATTGCTCTGCCAGGGTTTCCAATCGAAGGGGTTCCGTGTAGTTATACTGCAGATAAGTCAGTATCTCACGCTGCATCGGATCGTTCCTTTTGGAGCCCATCGGGTTAATGGTTCCGCAGGCAGCGATTTTTTGCAGAAGTGACAACAATAAAATACGTAATCGGAAATGCCCGCTCAAAGTATTTGGAAGCTGTCTGACAGACAGGATCTCACGGATGAGAGAAATGATGTCAGGACAGCTTTTTTCATGGGAAAGATTATGATGCAAAAGCAATTCATGGTTACGCAGGGGAAGGAGAAACTCCGTTTCCAACAGATCGTCCGTCTGAAAGGAAATAAATTCCAGTGGAAACAACAGGGTATGATAGTCTACGCCCGGAATTGCGGAACCCATAAAATGAAGCTCACCGGGATTCACAAAGAATACGGAGCCGCCGGCCGCTTCGTATTCTTCCCCTTCAATGATGACATTAAGAGAGCCGGAGCGGACATATATGATCTCGACCTCCGGATGCCAGTGGACAGGAATCTGAAAAAAAGCAGGCATATCATGCAGGTGATAACAGCTAAAAGGAAATTCTTTTGTTCCGTGAATGCGTTCTTCTCTTAATTCGGGGTACATAGGCAGGCCTTTCTGTGAAGTGGATCGGGGGATATTATGGTCAGATTACTATAAAAGTAGAAATAAGTCAATTTTATGTGGTAAAAATGCAAGTTTTAGCAAAGATAAAGTAGTAATATGTAAAAACTAAAGGAACTATTCTGAATAGTTACAAAATGAAAATGCAAATTTATAGGAACCGCAGAAAGGATATAAAACATACGATGGAAGGACAGAATAAGTCATTATTTCAATTATTTGTACCACTGTGTCTGGAGACGATCTTTTACATGTTGTCCGGAATGGTGGATACCTTAATGCTTTCTTCTGTGGGAGATCAGGCAGTCGGAGCAGTCGGAACAGCAAATACTTATATCGGTGTGTTCATTATTATGTATTCGGTAGTTTCTATGGGAATGCTGGCTGTGATGACACAGAATATCGGTGCGGGCAGACCGGGGATCGCCTGCCAGGCAAAGACTCTGGGATTATGGTTTAATGGGATCCTGGGTGTTGTGATGTCTGTGTTTTTGTTTTTCTGTTCCGATGGGATTTTGTATGTGGTAGGTATTGCACCGGCATTGAAAGAGCCTGCCGTACAATACCTGCGGATCGTCGGAGGCGGAAGCATACTGAACGCGATGATTCCCATACTGGCAGGATATCTGCGTGCATTTGGATATACGAAACAGCCTCTGATCGCAACTGTGACAGGTAATATTTTGAACTTTATATTAAATGCCGTGTTTCTGTTTCGATTCCACCTCGGCGTGCAGGGGGTTGCATCCGCAACAGTGATCTCCAAAGTAGTGAATCTGATATTGATAGTGATCTTTGTACGGCGGCTGATCCCTGCAAAAAAATATTCGGAGAGGGTAAATTCCGGAGAGATTTTGCGGAAGATCATCCGGATCGGATTACCTTCCGCTTTGGAGAATATTATTTATAATGTAGCGATGACACTGGTGATCCGTTTTCTGAACCAGATGGATACAGAAGGAATCAATGTGGCTGCCCGCTCCTATACGGCACAGATCACGAATTTATCCTTCTGTGTGGGAAGTGCACTTGCCCAGGCGAATGCCATTATGACCGGATGGTACATGGGTGCGGGAAAATATGAAATATGTGATAAGCAGACTAAAAAATCTGCGGCGATCGGAGCGGTACTGGCGATGGGAACAGAATTTCTGTTTGCAGTCAGTGCCCCAGTCCTGATCTCTTTTTTCACGCAGGATAAGAGTATGGTAGAACTAGTGCAGAAGCTGATGTTTATTGACATTGCCCTGGAAGCCGGACGAGTCACAAATCTGGTATACGGAAATGCACTGAAAACCAGTGGAGATGCTGTATTTCCGGTGATCCTCGGAGCTGTTTTCATGTTTTTGTGTGCAGCGGGAGGAACGTATCTGCTGGGGATACAGCTGCATTTGGCAGTAGTGGGTGCTTATATCGGTCTGACAGCAGATGAATGCAGCCGTGCGGTCGGCATGATGTTGCGCTGGCGGAGCGGAGCATGGAAGAAAAAAGGATTGATCGAAGATTGATCGAAGTGCAATAATAAGACGGTATACCGGCTGGCTTTTGCCCGGGTGGGCATTCTCTTGCTTTTCGTAGCTTATCATAGCATAGCGCATTTTTTATAATTAAAATATTGACAATGTGAAAAAATGTGTTATAGTTCTAAATGCAAATGCAACTCATTTGCATTTAGAACAAATATATGATTAAGTATTCATTTGATAAAGAAAGTATGGAAAGGTAAGAGTCATGTCGGAAGTTATTTTAGATACTTTAATAGATAGTATAAAGCTGGTGCCATTTTTGTTCCTGACCTATCTGGCTATGGAATATCTGGAGCATAAGGCTGGCGAGAAGACCACACATATGGTGCGTAAAGCAGGTAAAATGGGACCGTTGATCGGTGGCGTGGCAGGTGTGCTGCCTCAGTGTGGGTTCTCGGCAGCAGCATCCAACTTATATGCAGGCAGAGTGATCACCCTGGGAACACTGATAGCCATTTATCTGTCCACTTCTGATGAGATGCTGCCGATCCTGATTTCGGAGAAAATGGATATCCGCTTTGTACTGGGCGTGCTGGGAGCGAAAGCCGCCATTGGTGCCATAGCCGGGTTTGTGATCGATCTGTTGGTCCGTGAGAGGAAGATACATCCTCATGATCATGTTCACGGACATGGGGAAAATGACCATGAAGAGGAAGAACACATTCATGAAATCTGTGAGCATGAGAACTGCCATTGTGAAGAGGATGGCATTTTTCTATCTGCGGTAAAGCATACGCTTCACATTACCTTTTTCATTATAGTCATTGGATTTGTTCTGAACACAGCACTGCATTTTGTGGGAGAAGATGTTCTGGCCGGCCTGATCCTGAACCGTCCCGTACTGGGACCTGTGCTGGCAGGATTGGTGGGACTGATCCCCAACTGTGCAGCATCTGTGACCATAACGCAATTGTATATCAGTGGTGTGATCAGCCTTGGAGCCATGATGTCCGGATTGCTGGTAGGAGCGGGAGTAGGACTGCTGGTGTTGTTCCGCGTGAACCCGGATAAAAAGGAAAATCTGAAAATCGTGGGAATTTTATATGTGATTGGTGTTTTGACAGGAATTGTGATAAACTGGCTGTAGGCACAAGCAGTGTTTCGAGGTGGAAAGCACTGCGCCCTCGAGATCGCGATATAAAAGGACAGATATCTATGGAAGAACATAAATGTGAACACAATGATATTTCTTATCCCAAGGGATTAAAATGGACCAAACAGAGAAAATGCGTCTATCAGGTTCTGGAGGAAGCGACCGAGCCCCTCAGCGCCGTACAGATTTACAATCGTATTGAGAGAGATCACGAAGGCAACGATTATGCTGTATCCACGATCTACCGGATTCTGGCAACATTTGAAGAACATGGAATGGTAGAGAAGACAACGTTCATGGGAGACGGTACCGTAGTATACGAATTGAACCGCGGGGAACATACCCATTATGCGGTCTGCCTGGAATGTCATAAGCGGATTCCGCTGCCCAGCTGCCCCTTTGCACATGTGCATTTAGAGCAGGATACCGGAGATTTCACTGTCACCGGACACAAATTAGAGCTGTACGGCTACTGCAAAAAGTGCCAGGAAGCCCGTAAAAAACAGTAATTTCACCTATTGTACAAATAAATCGAAAAAAATATTTAAATTTTTTTCAAAAAGTACTTGCATTCTTGAAAGCCATGTGATAATATATGTCTTGTCGTTGCGGGAGACGCAACAACGACACAAAAAATGCACCGCTAGCTCAGTTGGTAGAGCACCTGACTCTTAATCAGGGTGTCCAGGGTTCGAGCCCCTGGCGGTGCACTCGAGAGAATCGTTTTTGGAGACATAGGAGCTCCGGGGACGGTTCTTTTTTTGCTTTCATTTTGTCGGACAAACTACTTTACAAAGCCGGTATCCCGTGTTATATTGAAATTAGCCAAAGTTAAAGAGTTCGTAAGAACAAAATGTCACACAAAAACCCCGGGGTGCAAGCCCGGGGTTCTTTGTTACTTGGCTGATCGTGTTATTCATCCTCTCCATCCAACCATTTGCTTATGTAGTTGCCGACTACACTTGCCACAACAGAGAGTATAAAGTTAAAGAGTTCTACCAAAATGTCACCCCCTTCCTGTCGGGGTAACACGACATGCCAATTATAGCGCATACGGTTCTTGTAGCGTAAACCGCCAAAAAACGACATAGATGAGGAACACTACAGAAAAACTGTTAATAGTTCTGTACATGAAGTATTCGCGATATTTGAAATTGATGAGTGAGGGGAATACTATGAATGATGCAATAGCAATGATGTTTTCAATTTTAATTGTCATGTTCGGGTACCTGGTATTTAAGATCTTGACAGATCAGTCCGAACCAACGACTACCAGCAACAGGAAACGGAACAAGAAGAAGGGGACAGGTAAGCCGGTTATCAAAAATAACTGGAATATGCGACCACTGGACACAAAAGATCCTGCAGACAAAGATTTGCGGTATGAAGATTTTGTAGAATCATCTTGGAAAGAAATAGAAAAATAATTGTCTGATAAACGCACATGCAGCACAGCCGGATCCACGCTTTCGGAAATTATTTTGTAGGACAAATATCACACGGTTCTTTTTTGTATAATTATTCAAGTTGAGGAGATTTTATATGACTGCGATATTTGATACGCATGCGCATTATGATGATGATGCATTCAACGAAGACAGAGAACAGCTTCTGGCGGCGCTGCCGGGGCAGGGCATTGCCCGGATGGTGGATGTGGGTGCGAGCCTGACATCCTGCCGGAAAGTGTTAGAGCTGATGGAGCAGTACGATTACATATACGGAGCCATCGGAGTACATCCCAGCGAGACCGCGGAACTGACGGAGGAATCTTATTCCTGGCTGAAGGAACAGTGCCAAAAGGAGAAATGCCTGGCGGTGGGAGAGATCGGACTGGATTATTATTGGCCGGAGCCGGACCACGAGACACAGAAAAAGTGGTTCCTGCGGCAGCTGGAACTGGCGCGTGAGATCAAAAAGCCTGTTATCATTCACTCCCGGGATGCAGCGAAGGATACCGTGGATCTCATGACGGAGGCGCACGCAGAAGAGATCGGCGGTGTAATTCACTGCTATTCCTATACGAAGGAGACGGCGAAGATTTTTCTGGATATGGGATTCTACTTTGGAATCGGCGGCGTGCTGACTTTTAAAAATGCAAAGAAGCTGAAGGAAGCGGTAGAATATATTCCTATGGACCGCATCGTGTTGGAGACGGACTGCCCATATCTGGCGCCGGAACCGAACCGCGGCAAACGCAATAGCTCCCTGAACATTCCTTATGTGATCGCTGCCATGGCGCAGATCAAGGGGATCACAGAGGAAGAAGTGCGCAAGGCGGCATGGGATAATTCGCTTAAGCTGTATCATATGGAAAAATAAGCGGAATCAAAAGTAATAAAAGGTAAACGTTATGGAAACAAGTATAACAAAACAGCAACTATTTTCAAAAGATGATCTGAAAAAACTGATCATTCCGCTCTTATTTGAACAGGCACTGGCAATCACTGTGGGCATGGCAGATACCGTCATGATCTCTTCGGCGGGCGAGGCGGCGGTCTCCGGCGTATCCCTGATCGATATGTTCAATAATCTGATCATCAGTGTGCTGGCGGCACTGGCTACCGGCGGCGCCGTGGTGACCTCCCAGTTTCTCGGAGCCGGGAAAAAAGAGGACGCCTGCAAATCTGCAAAACAGTTGATCGTGTCATCGGTATGCATTACGATCGGTATATCGATTTTGGTCATGGTGTTCTGTAATGGCATCATTTCCCTGTTTTTCGGTAAAATTGAAGCGGACGTATTTCATAATGCTGTGATCTATATGATGATCTCTGCACTGTCCTTCCCGTTCCTTGCCCTGTACAATTCCTGTGCGGCGCTGTTCCGCTCCATGGGAAATTCCCAGATCACGCTGAAGGTCTCCGTGGTGGAAAATATCATTAACATCGGCGGTAATGCTTTGGGTGTTTATGTACTGGGACTGGGCGTGGCAGGTGTGGCGATTCCTTCCCTGATCTCCCGTGCAGTGGCAGGATTCATCCTATATCGTTTGCTGAAAAACCCGTCCAACGAAGTGCATTTATTAAAAGAAAGCTTCCACATCGACTGGCCGGTGATCCATAAGATTTTTTACATAGGTATCCCCAGCGGGATTGAAAATGGTATTTTCCAGCTGGGACGTGTCATTGTGGTAAGCATTATCGCGGGTTTCGGAACTGTGCAGATTGCTGCCAACGGTGTGGCGAACAGCTTGGACAGCATGGGTTGTATTGTGGGACAGGCTATGAATCTGGCAATGATCACGGTAATTGGCCGTTGTGTCGGTGCCGGAGATTCCGGTCAGGTGCGGTATTATACGAAAAAATTATTGAAGATTACCTACTTGTGTACCTTTATGGTAAACAGCGTCATCCTGCTGTGTCTGTCGTGGATCCTGAAATGCTATGGATTAAGTCCGGAGACCACGCAGTTATCCTATATTCTGGTCATGATCCACAACGGTATGGCGATGTTTTTGTGGCCGGCGTCTTTTGTTCTGCCGAATATGCTTCGTGCCTGCAATGACGTACGGTTTACTATGGTGCTGTCTATTTTTTCCATGTTCGTGTTCCGTATCGGATTCAGCTATATCATCGGTGTGAACATGGGTTACGGAGCCATCGGTGTCTGGATCGCCATGGTACTGGACTGGATCTTCCGAGTGATCTGTTTTGTGGGCAGATATTTGTCCGGACATTGGCTGAAGACAGCCGGATTACAGGATAACAGATAGCAACAGTTCATCTTGTGAACATATGCGGCCACAAAGCCATACGAGCATGATTTTGTGTGCCCGGATATATTCACGGATGAACTGTTATGAGGTATAATGTGGGAAAAAGAGAGAGAGGTATGCAATATGCAGGTAGTATTGGAAAATGAAGCTTTAAAAGTAACCATCAACAGCTTTGGTGCAGAGCTTGCAAGCATTCGGGGGAAAGCAACTGATACCGAGTATCTGTGGAATGCGGATGCAAAATTCTGGAAGAGAACTGCCCCGGTACTGTTCCCCTTTGTAGGAAGTCTGAAAAATAAGGAATATCATTATGAAGGAAAGACTTATTCCATGGGTCAGCACGGCTTTGCCAGAGACATGGAGTTTGCCGTGGATGTGCAGACGGCGACGGAAGCATGGTTTTCCCTGCAATCCAATGAAGAAACAAAAGCAAAATTCCCGTTGGAGTTTATCCTGAAGATCGGTTATGAATTGGAAGGAAAAGACCTGAAGGTCATCTGGCAGGTGGAAAATCCGGATATGAAAACACTGTACTTTTCCATTGGAGGACACCCCGCATTTATGTGCCCTGTGGATGGAAAAGGAAAGCAGTCGGAATATTATTTCAAGTTTGATACGGACAAAGATCTGACTTACGGATTGGTGGCAGATGACGGACAAGGACTCATGGGACAGCAAAAGGATGTATTACCGGTGAAAAACGGCTATGCGCAGATCACAGAGCACTTATTTGACCGGGATGCCCTGATCGTGGAGGATCGTCAGGCTTCTGCAGTGAGCCTGTGTACTCCGGACAAAAAGCCGTATGTTACCTTAAGCTTTGATGCTCCGTTATTTGGTCTGTGGTCTCCCGCGGGCAAGGGAGCACCGTTTATCTGTATCGAGCCCTGGTATGGCAGATGCGACAAGACGACCTTTGACGGCAGCTTAGAGCAACGGGAGTACAGTAATACCCTGCAGGCAGGAGAAGTATTCCGCAAGGAGTACACTATCACAATAGTATAATTACGAGAAAGCGAAAAAGCTTCTGAAAAAAGCTTCGGGCACAGAAAAAGATTGTGCCCGGAGCTTTTCTTATGCTGCTATTCAATATAAATTTATCGAATATCAATAAATTTATATTGACATTCGTATCATAGAGTGATATGTTAAGGCTACCAAGAAGGAAAGAGGTATTTATTATGGAGAAGAGAGAGTTGTCGGAAAAGGAGCTGCGGGAGAAAAAGTTATCTTTGGCGAAGGGGACAAAGTACCTGCTGGATTTCATGTTCTATGCGGGAATCCTGGTGACGATAAGTCTGCCGCTTAGTCTCAAATACATAGGAAAGTATCTGGAGGCGGTGGAGGAGCATTACCTTCCGGCGGTGATCATATTCGCCATCCTGGGTGTGCTGGCATTATTGTTGGTCAATGAACTGCGCAAGATGTTTGGCACGGTGCTTGCGGAGAACTGCTTTGTACCGGAAAATGTGGCGAGCCTTAGGAGAATGGGAGACTTAAGTTTTTTCATCGCTGCCATGAGCGCTGTGAGATGTGTGGTGTACCTGACCATTGCCATGCTGGTGATCATTCTGGTATTTATCATTGCAGGCATGTTCAGCAAAGTGCTGGCGATGGTATTTGAAGAAGCCGTGCGCTACAAGGAAGAAAACGACTTAACAATCTAAAAATTCAGTCACTCAAAATTAGAAAGGCATCTATTATGGGAATCATTGTAAATCTGGATGTAATGATGGCAAAGCGGAAGATCAGTCTGACGGAACTGGCGAATCAGGTGGATCTGACACAGGCAAATTTATCCATCCTGAAAAATAATAAAGCAAAAGCCATCCGTTTCTCTACACTGGAATCCATCTGTGAGGTGCTGCATTGTCAGCCCGGAGACATTCTGGAGTATGTAGAAGACACAAAAGAAGAGGAAACCAAATAAAACCTGAGAGGGGGAGATCATAATGCAGGAAAATACAGTAGTACAGGAAACAAATTCAGTAAATCAGGGACAGATTTCCGGGCAGAGCGTAGTCCGGGTAGTGGAAAAGACAGAGACTGTGGAGACAAAGCGCTTGCAGGAGCACTATAATTTTTTCGGCCCGGTGACTTTTCTCTATGCCGTGTTCTATGCATTTTGTATGTTCCGGAATGGCTCGGGGATCACCTTCCCTTTTTTTCTCGCAGGCACTTTACTGTATTTTGTCTTCTCGCTGTCAAAACTAGAGATTACCTTGAAAAAAGGGAGCGCCTTTTATATGGTCAGCATTCTGCTGCTGGGGGTATCCACCTTCTGCACCGACGGATGGGCGATCATAGGTCTGAACAAGCTGGCGGTGTTTCTATTAGTGATGTGTCTGCTGCTGAATCAATATTTTGATACGAAAAAGTGGAATCTTGGGAAATATGTGGGAAGCATCTGTCAATTGGTGGTTATGAGCTTCGGGGAATTGGGGAAGCCTTTTTCCGATGGCAAAGCCTATTTTCGTGAAAAGGGAAAAGTAAATAAGAAGGTATGGTACGGACTGCTGGGAGTGGTGATCGCACTGCCCATTCTGCTCATTGCCGCCGGACTGTTAAGCTCTGCCGATGCGGTATTCCGTAAGATGACAACGGATTTCATGAACTGGATCCGTCCGGACAATATATTCAACGTAGTCATCCGGGTAACGTTTCTGTTCTTTACTTCCTATGCACTGACTTCCTACCTGTGTAAGCGAAGCATCCCGGAAGAAGTGAAGGATCGCAGAAAGGGTGAGCCGGTACTGGCAATTACGATTATGTCACTGCTGTCACTATTGTATCTGCTGTTTTCCGGTATTCAGATCTTCGGATTGTTCTTAGGAAAAATGCAGCTGCCGGAGGGCTATACTTACGCACAGTATGCAAGAGAGGGCTTTTTCCAGCTGCTGGCTGTCAGCATTCTGAACCTGATCCTGGTATTGATGTGCCTTAGCTTTTTTAGGGAGAGTAGGATACTGAAAGTGATTATGACGATTATGTCATTATGTACTTTTATCATGATCGCGTCCAGCGTAATGCGAATGATCATTTATATCCGGTATTATTATCTGACTTTCCTGCGGATCTTCGTATTGTGGATGCTGGCGGTATTATTCGTCATGTTTATCGGAGTACTGATCAACATTTACAGGGAAAGCTTCCCTCTGTTCCGCTATGGTGTCGTGATGGTGACAGTTCTGTACCTGGCATTGTCCTTCAGCCATCCCGACTATATTATAGCCAGAGTGAATATTGCCAATGCACCCGGCGGAGACTTCTCTTATCTGAGTGATCTCAGTGCGGATGCGGCACCGGTCATTATTCCTTATATGGAGAGTCTTGGGTATGATTTTGGCGCCTATGAACTGGAGAACCCTACGGATATTATGAGTGAAGATACGCAGGCTCAGTGGTGGGGGAGTTATCAACCGAAGGGATTCGGATATTATTACCTGAACCATAATAAGAAGCGTCTGGATCAGACATCTCTGCGGACATTTAATATTTCCAGATATATGGCACGGAAACAGATAGAGGCAAGAATCGATGGAAAATAAAGAAATGAATACGGAAAAAATTAAGTTTTATAAAAAGCATCCGGTGTTGCTTGCATGGCTGATTTCTATATTTATCGGACTGGGCTATGCGCTTTTTACGATCATAGCCTCTGTTATTCATTATGAGCAAAGAGATTATGTATGGGAGATCATTAAGGCTTTTACAGAAATGTTTACTTGGGCAATTTTAATGGGAGCGGTACTGGTATTTCCTGTGGTGCTGACGATCAGCGAAGGAATCTGCCTGATCAGTGAAGCATGGGAACGTCCGGTGAAGGGAGCCTGGCTGTTTGACCAGCATGTATTTTGGCTGGGCGGATTCTATGAACTTTGTTATTTGGGGTTGATTATGGATGTGACATCCGCTGACTGGCAGACGCAGTTAAGCAATTCCAATAAACATACACCGATTTACAGCGGTTCCATGGTTACTTTTATAGTACTCCTGCTGCTGGCATTTATAGGGTATGAGATTCTGCAGAGTATTCCGCTTCGGAAGCTGCCGCCCCTTGTGACAGTCCTGTCGATTTCCGCAATGTACCTGGGATTGTTAGAACTGATTCTGTTCACAGTACAGATATTCAAGCCGACGATTTTGCTTGATGGATATTTGTTATTATTTCCACTGTGCTGTGTGCTGCTAGTTGTGCGATTGCTTCTGAAGAAAATACGGGAGTGGAATGCACTGATGCAGAATGCGGAGGCGGAACACTTTGGGACGGGGAAGATTTATCAGAATCCCATGCTGCGTTGGTGTGACAACATTTTGCGGAAGGCTGCATGGTGGCCGGTGCTGGGACTGGTATTGATGTTCCCACTGTTGGGAATCCTGATCGCAATCCTCATGCTGTTTGGACAGGCACCGGATTCTGTGATTAAAGCATTCACGGAGACCAGCGACTGGAATCTGTCACTAAGACAGGCACCGCAGAATGTCATGTATGATGAACATTATCTCTGCACGGTAGCTGCCGGCGGTCATGAAAAAGTCGTAAAGCCTATCCGCCTGGGGAGGCGGCATGGGCATGAAGTGATCGTGAACCGTCAGTTGTGCATCGCCAATGCTTTTGAACAGGTGTTGGAAGAACGGACTCCCGGCTTACACCGGGCACTGCGTCATTTTTATGATACTTACGGGTTCCCTGTGGCGAGACTGATCCACAATAAATACACGGCGGATCTAGTGTATTTTATCATGAAACCTTTAGAATGGATCTTCCTGTGTGTGCTGTACCTGACGGACGCCCATCCCGAGAACCGCATTGCCGTGCAGTATACCGGGAAAACGGCAGCGCAGGTGGAAGGATAGTGAAATATTAGTGGAAAAAGCTCTCCTTTTTGGATATAATAATATTTGAAAGGGAGGCTTTTTATATGATAAAAGTGAATTGAACTAAATCGGAATTTGAGGGAGGAAACAGTATGAAAAAGATTATTGCAATGGTTCTTTGTCTTGTGTTGGTTTTTTCATTGGCTGGCTGTGGAAATAATGATCAAAGTTCAGATACGCATGATGCGAACTACGAAGAAGGTTATACGACTGGCTACGAGGCTGGATATAATGATGGGAAGCAGCAAATGACCGAACCCCAAAAGTGCTATGCACAGTTTTCGGGGTCTTTTACAGCTACCGTTGAGCAACTCTTGCCGGATTATTGTGCGCTTCCGGGAAAAACGATTGCCGTAGTTCACTTCTTTCAGACTGCACCCTTTTTACTTCGCTTTCAGGAAGATATGACCGGAAAGCTTGTTGAAGGAACGGTTTATGTGTTTGAGTTCAAGACATTTGAAGTTGAGATTCCGGCTGATGAGAAAAATCCAGATATTTTGGACTATATGTATTCCATAGATGTTACTAATTATAGAGTTGCGGAAGATAGCGAACTCGGGTTGGACAGCATAACGCCGACTGTTGAAATAATATCGAAGTAAGTAACCGGATTATTTAATAAGAAATCACCGTGGTAAATTCCGATTTATAGAATTGTCTTTTAAGGGGTAATTATACTATTACACTTAAAAGACAATTTTATTTAGATATCTCAAATGTGTCTATTCCATCTGGATCTGTTGAATATCATTATGATAGGTCTTGCAAAGGAACTGCCGGAACATGATGAGACCTACGAGTTACATCGTCTGTTGGGAGCATTATTGTCCAGAGAGCTTACTATAGATGAGAAGCTGGACATTATTGGAAATGAATATGATATCCCATTAGAAGAGAATTTCAGAAAGGATATGAGCACTATGTGTAATTTGAGCCAGGGAGTTAAGGAAGAAGGTATTGCAATTGGACGCAGAGAAGGGTTGGAAGAGGGACGTAGAGAGGGCCATGCAGAACTTATTACAAAAATGTATAAAAATGGTCTTTCAATAGAACAGATTGCATCTGCTACAGATAAAACAGTAGAAGAGGTAAGGGCGATTATTGAGGGAAAAGAAAAATCCCAAGAGGCCTGAGAATTATTACCGGAAAAAACGCGTGGATGTGTAATTCATGTTTATACATTTCTGCGTTTTTTATGAAATGATAATTGAATAATAAATCGGAAGAGTTGCACGTGATGCAACTATGATATTATAATATGTTAAGCTTATGCTTGTAATGGACGGGGGAAGCGTTCGGTTACAATAAATACATAAGGAGAGATACAAAATGAGGGGCAAATTAATAGTTATCACAGGAATTATGGCACTGGGGTTGTCTGCCTGCGGAGCACAGGGGAGTGATCCGGTGGGAGGGAGTAGTAGTTCAGAGGTTATCGGATCCGCAGAGGCTGCGGTAACGGAAGAGAGCACTTCAGAGACTGGTGAATCCATGGAAGCGACAGTATCCACGGAGACTGTTTCCGACACTACGGCATCCACGACAGGTCCTTCTTACGAAGATGAGGACGCATGGCTTCCCTGGGAAGACTACGGGGAATGTTCCAACACTGTGAAAGACTTCTACAATGACGATGAGAAAAAGACCTATTACTACGAAATGGATGAGTTCTATTTTTCCGATGAGAAGTATGCAAAAGTGAATGATTATCTACAGCAGATGTATGAGGAATACAGAGCGCAGTATGAGGAAGAAGGGGAGAATCACACCGGAGCGTATGAGCTGGTCGATGAAACTCTTTCCGAGGGACAGCGGTACGATGATAATTATCTGGTATTCAATGGTATTACTTTAGCGGATGACGAGTATGTCAGCCTGCATTTTAATGACACGGTTTATTATGCAGGAGCAGCGCATCCATTATCTTATTACATACCCGTGACGATCTCCGTTGCCACCGGCGAAGAAGTCACCCCGGAAGAAGTTTTGGGGAAGACCTGGGATGAGATCCGGGCAGCAGGCTCTATTGAAGAAGAAAACGAAGAAAATTTTAATGCCGATTACGGCTTTTACATCACGGAGAAGGAACTGTGCTATCTCTATCGCACTAATTTCTTTGTAGAAGAGATCCGGATTCCCCGGTAAAAGAACCGGATTGAACTGACAGGGCAGAAGAGGTATACTTATTTTCAGAAACGGACGGAGGTACCGGGATGGAAAAGTTTAACCCTTCAGAGCTTTGCGCAGATATTAAGATCTATGATTATAAGAAAAAAGTAAAATATGATGAGAAATCCCTGGTGATTTTTGAGAAAACAGGGAAAATGATAAAAGCCGGAAAAGAGTGTGAGGGCATGCTTTACACTCTTCCGGCTAATTCTATTGGCTTTTCTCCGATCGTGTTGGGAAGAGTCAGCGACTATACCTGTGCGGAAAAAATGTTAAAGCAGATGTTGTGCCGATATCTGGGCAAGCCTGTTTTTGCGGGATACGGCGAAGGGCTTATTTTTGTTCACGAGAAGCTGAACGAAGTGGAAATGAAAGCCTATTTTGATCTTCTGTATCAGGCGGGAGCAAAAAATGTGGTCTATGCAGATGAAAGCGTGAAAGGAATCCCGGAGGGAACTCCCTGGGAGGATGTGATCTGGGGAATGAAGAATACTTATAAAAATCTTCGTTTTGCCGTGGAGATTACGAAGGAACACCCCATGGATTACCTCAGATATTCACTGGCGCAGTTGGCAGAGAACTGTAAGCGGTGGGGACTGGAAGAGGAAATGTCAAAATTGTATATTTAAGGAAATAGGCTAAGGGTAAATGATTTTATTTATCCTTAGCCTAATTATTAGCTTTGTTGATAGTAATTATGCCGGTAAAGATGATCGTCTACCTGCTGCGCCAGGTGATTCATTTCTTCTTGTGCATCAGCACCCATGGCAATATTATAAAACGCATAGGAAAACTGTTTACTGAAGAAAGGATATGCGGGGGTCTGCGGTCTGGTAAAAGAGGTGTTCCGTAATTGTGAAAATAAAATATTGCTGTTGCCGAAACCAGCCTGAAAGCTGTCCATTACGTCATAAATCTCTTTTAAAACGGGAATACCCGTTAACTGACTGATCTTCAACTGGTTCTGCAGACTGAAAACATAACGGATAAATTCACAACATTCTCTGGGATATTGTGTCTGTCTGGACATGCATAATCCCCAGCTTCCATGGGGAGAAGCTGCTTTTATACCATGGGGAAGAGGGATTATGCCGATATTACTATTCCTTTTCTGCGATTGAAAATAAGCACTGGGCAGTGAAAGACTCATGGCAAAGTTTTCAGGAAAATCGGCACTGAGATCCTCCACGTGGGTATAATGATATTTATGAAATAATTCGCCCAGCCAATTCATAGCAGCGACGGAAGCCGGAGAGTTAATATATCCAGAGGTTGCCGTCAGTGTATCGTTAAAAAAACTGCCGTTGTTCTGCACGATAAATGGCAATCCTGCATAGCTGTTCCATTCTCCGGATTTCGGAGAAAGACCGCGTCCGGAGTCCATAAGCAAAGGATAGGGAAAAGAAGTTTTGGTCTGTATTGTATGGCAGACATTCAGAAACTCATCCCAGCTCCAGGCATCTTCCGCAGAAGTCGGAATGCGGATACCAAGGGAATGGAACAACTCCTTGTTATACAGAATACATAAAGTGGATTCCGTATAACCCAGATGATATAGTTTTCCCTGATAGGTTCCCTGTGTCACAATGGGAGACAGAAAAGAGGATAGGAAAGACGAATCCATATATCCATCAAACGGCAGCAGAGAATTCATATATGCCCAATAGGGGACATCAGGACCGTCCAGGGACAGAATATCCGGTGCATTTCCACTGGTAAAGCTTTGCAACAGCGAGTCGCGCAGAGGAGCCTTATCGTTGGTGAGAAAAGTCGGTGTTACAAAAAAACCGGAAGATGTCAGATTAAACTGTTCGATCAGAGAGATCCAAAAATGTTTCTCATTATCTTCCATAGGACATAAATAAATAGATAGGTTTATTTTATCTTTGGAGCGGTCTGCTACAAAAGTACCTTTTCCTTGCTGCCGTATAATATATCCTTCAGATTCCAGACATTTCAGGGCTTGTGTAATAGTGCTTTTACTTACATTTAAAGTACGCATTAATTCATTATCGGAAGGGAGGAGATCGCCGGGACGATAATATCCGCTTTCGATTTTCAGGACGAATTCATTTTTTATAAGCATGTATTTTGGTGTTCTGGTATTCATAAAATCCCCCATATTTTGAAAAGTGATTGACAATATATTTTTGTTATGCTAATATCATAGCATAAGTTATTCGAACAAACAAGATTAAATAAAAAAACTCTCTGTAAAAGCAGAGAGTTAAAAAATAAAACAAGTTATTCGAACAACCGAACAACTAAAAGGAGGAGAAGATGAAAAAGACATTTTCAAAAGAAAAATTATTTGACAGAACACCGAGGGTCTTTAAGCGGGATGCAACGGAAGTCCGTTTTCTGTTGGGCGGAATCGGAACAGGTAATTTCTCTGTAAATTCAAGAGGAAAGTTCCTCGACTGGGAAATTTTTAACTGGCCTTCCAAGAATACGAAATTTCCCCTTTCCTTTTTTGCAATTCGTACGGAAAACAAAGAACTGGAAAAACCTATATCGAAAATTCTGGAATCGAGAATGGTTCCGCCATATACCAGCTCGCACGGATATCTTCAGGCTGAATTAGTAAACCTGCCAAGAATGGAAGATTCCGAACTGATTTGTGAATATCCTTTTGCAAGGGTGAATTTCAAAGATTCCGAATTACCCGTAAAAGTGTCAATGGAAGCATATACACCGTTTATTCCTTTAAATACGGACGATTCCAGTATTCCCTGTGCAATTATCCGATACACGGTGAAAAATATTGCAGACTGTCCGACCAAAGTAAGCCTGGTAGGTACGCTTCCCAATGCATCCGGGTTTGAGGGATATGATGTTATTGAGAACCTGAAGCTGGCTGACAGCGTAAAAAATGAATATCGGGAATTTGATGATGTGAAGGGCTTGTATTATTCACCCGAACATTTGAAAGAGGATCATTTACGGTATGGAAATATGGCGATTCTGACCAGTGGATCCAATGTAACCTATAAAACTCAGTGGTTTGACGGCGAATGGGTAGATGGAATACAGGATTTCTGGGATGACTTTACCAGTGATGGACTTTTGGAAAAAGAGACCGTATCTGACAGTGTGGGATGTGAATTTGCACAATTTCATAATTTCAGTTTCCTGAAAAGAAGAGAAAAGATCGGATCCATCGGAGCCTGGGAAGAACTTCAGCCGGGAGAAGAAAGGACCTTCGAATTTGTCATTACATGGTATTTTCCTAACAGAGTAAAGGCATGGATTGAGTTTGACGAGGACTACGAGAAATTCCAGCGCGGTGAATACGGAACAGTAAGAAATTACTATGCAACAAAATTCACAGATGCATGGGATGTAGCAAAATATGTATACTATAATAAGGAACGACTGGAATCAGACAGCAGAAAATTTGCCGATGCGATGTTCCATAAGACTACATTACCTTATTATGTGATTGATGCTCTGACTGCAAACATTACGAATCTTCGAAGTAATTTATGTTTCCGGCTGGAAGACGGAACCTTTGCCGGATTTGAAGGAATACGTGACTACATAGGCTGCGGTTACGGTAGTGTGCCTCATGTATGGAACTATGCACAGACGGTTGCTTTTCTGTTCCCGGATCTTGAAAAAACCATGCGTAATGTAGAATTTTTGAGAGAAACAGATGAGACAGGATGCATGTCTACACGAATGTTTTCCGTATTTGATCAGGAACGGTATGCAATGGTTCCGGCCTGTGATGGAGAACTTGGAAGTGTTGTTCGTGTCTACCGGGATTTCAAGAATCTTGGGGATGTGGAATTTTTGAAGACCATTTGGCCCAAAGTAGTGCTGGCAATGGAATATGCCCTGAAACAATGGGATCTGGATGGAGATGATGTACTGGACGGTCAGCAGAATACAACCTATGATATTGAATTTTACGGACCGAATCCCATGACGGACAGTATTTTCCTGGCAGCATTGAAATGCTGTGAAGAGATGGCTGAGATCGTAGGAGACGAAGAACATCACCAGCTATACGCAGATGCTTACGAAAAAGGAGCTGCAAGAGCTGACCAACTGATGTTTGACGGGGAATATTATATTCAGGTACAGAAGGAGATTGATAAATATAAGTATCAATTCGGAAAAGGCTGCCTGTCAGATCAGCTTCTCGGACAGTTCCTGGCATATATGGCCGGAATCGGGGAAATTTTACCGAAAGAGCATGTAAAATCTGCTATGGAATCCGTATTCAAGTATAATTATAAAACGGATTTTTATCATACGGACAGTGTACATAGAGCATATGCAATCAATGAAGAGCATGGAATGGTAGTAGCTACCTGGCCGAAAGGCGGCAGACCTAAATTCCCGTTATCCTATGCCGGAGAGGTGTGGACAGGAGTAGAGTATGAAGTAGCCGTTAATCTGATTTATTCAGGTTGTGTAGAGGAAGGTCTGACGGTGGTAAAGTCAATTCGGGATCGTTATGACGGATACAAGAGGAATCCGTTCAGTGAGATTGAGTCCGGTCATCATTATTGCAGAGCAATGGCAAGCTGGGGAGTGCTGAATGCATTATTGGGACTGCAAAGTGATATGTATCGCGGAACCTTGTCATTCCATCCTGCAATAGAAGGTGAAATGTCCAGTTTCTTCATCTGTGGAAAAGCATGGGGTATTTACAGTCAGAAGGAAGAGAATGGGAAAATGTGCAAACATATTGACGTCCTGTATGGGACGTTAGATGATATTCATGTACAAGAATAAGGAGGGTACAATTATGATGAAAAAGTATTGGAGAAAAATGATGGCACTTACTTGTGCGGCCGCTATGCTGTTTACAATGGCAGGATGCGGAAATGCAGAAGGAACTACAGGCGGTGCAGAGACTGCGCAGAGCTCTACGACTGCAGATGGATCCGGAGAGATCACGATCCAGTTTGCAGAGCATGTTGCTGATATTCAGGCACAGGAGCCGCATCTGCAGAAGATTATTACTGCCTTTGAAGAAAGCCATCCGGGGATTAAAATTGATATTACGGGTAAAGAAGTGTCCGAGCATAATACACAGATGACTTTACTGGCAGGAGAAAATAAGCTTCCGGATGTTTTCTGGCTGGAGCAGGCAACCGCAAAGGAGTTTGCGCAGAATGGGTATTTATATGATCTGACGGATGCATTGGATCAGTATGGTATCAATGACAGCCTTCTTCCCGGACTGGTGCATTCATGTACCGTTGACGGCAAAGATGTGGGAATGCCCAGTGAAGTTATGATGGTAGGATTTTATTATAACAAAGATCTCTTCCAGCAGGCAGGAATCGAAGAAGTGCCTGTTACCTATGAAGAGTTCCTGGATGTGGTAGATAAGCTGAATGCAGCCGGAATCACACCGCTGACCGTGGGGGCACAGGATAATTACAGTATCTGGGCATTCGAGACAATGCTGGCAAGATATGGATTTTTTGAAAAGCTTGACGGTCTGAAGGATGGAAGCATTTCCTGGAATAACGAAGACTTTATTCACTATTTCGAAAAAGTAGAAGAAATGCGTGAAAAAGGAACTTTTACAAAGGACATTTCCAATATTGGATATTTTGAAGCAAAAGAGCAGTTCCTGGGTGGAAATGCAGCAATGTTCAATTCCGGAGCATGGGATATCGGTGATTTTGAGGGAAGTGATATAGCTTCTAAAATCGGATTTTTCTGGGGACCTACCTTTTCCGACAGCCAGTATGAGCAGCAGATCGGAATCAAGGCATCCGGCGGTGTTTATGTAGTATCTTCAAAGGCAGCAGAAGATCCTGCGTTGTTAGATGCAATTATGCAGTTCTGGCAGTTCTATTACGGCGAAGTGGGAACCAGGATCATTGCCGAGGATACCGCGGCATTACCGTGCTCTACATATAATGGACAGATTGATGAGAGTCAACATCCTGTACTTTCCACGATGATCACGGCATTAAATGATGACTGGAAAGCAGTAACTGAACCGTTTAATTCACTTTCGTCCAATGTGGCGTATGGATATTTTGATGCTACCTTCGGTGTTATGACCGGAGTTTACACACCGGAACAAGCAGCTGATTATGTAGAAAATTTACAAAGTGCCGAAAGATAAAACTATAAGAGCGGTGTGAAATTAAGTAATACCGCTCTTTTCTATAGAATGGAAAGGGAGAAAGCTATGTATTGGTTGAGTACAAAGAAAGCAAAAATCATTATGCTGCTTCCGACTCTTATGATTTATGCAGTATTTATTATTGTTCCTGTGTTTATCGCATGTTACTATAGCTTTACGGATTACAGTGGTCTTGGAAAAGCATCCTTTGTGGGAATAAAAAACTATGTTGCTATGTTCCATGATAAGCTATTTCTGATCGCATTGAAAAATACATTTTTAGTATTGTTATTCAGTGTGATATTCCTGATCGTTGGATCTTTTATGGCAGCATTATTGATGAACAAGAATTTTCACGGAAACGCATTTTTTAAAATGGTGATTTTTGCTCCCTATGTAATAGCACCTATTATCATAGGAATTATCTGGGGATATATCCTGAATCCTAATTATGGGCTGGTAAATAGTGTATTGCGTAAAATAGGACTGGATATGCTTGCTATTGAATGGATCGGTGGAACTAAATGGTCTCCATTGTCATTGGCGATCGTATTCACATGGCAGGTACTGGGTTTCCATGGAACTATTTTTTTATCCGGAATCAAAGCAATACCGGGAGATATTTACGAAGCCTGTGATATTGATGGAGCCAATTTGTTACAACGCTTGTTTTATGTGACAATTCCTATGCTGAAAGAGACCTTTATTATTAATATTGTTCTGGTGGTAACAGGCGTATTTAAAATATATGAACTGGTATATCAGATGACAGGCGGAGGACCTACTCATCAGTCGGAGCTGCTTACCTCATATATGTATTTTACAGTATTTACATCCAGAAGGTATGGATATGGAATGGCAATTGCGGTTGCAATTCTGTTACTTTCAATTTTGGGCTCGTTTTCCTATATTAAGATCACAACGAGGAAGCAAAGGAGTTAAACATGAGAAACAAGAGAATATCGATAAAAAAAGTCATTTTTTACATATGTCTGCTGGGATTGATTATTCTTTTGGTCATGCCAATACTGTGGGCTATGTTACTTTCATTAAAGACAAATAATGAGATTGTCAACAGTCCGCTTTCTTTGCCGCAGACAATAAACTTTGAAAATTATCAGCGTGCGATCGATACTATTGATTTTTCCAAAATGTATTTTAACACGATTTTACTGGTAGTAATATCTACTTTTTTCAGTATTTTATTTACTTTTATGAGTTCGTTTGCAATTGCCAGAATGGTTTTTCGGAACCATAAGGCATCGGAAACATTGTATCTTTTCCTGCTGATCGGGATTGGCATCCCTATTTATGTACTACTGTTTCCGGTATATCGGATTGATTCATTGATGGGAATTCTTGGAACCCGTTTGGGACTGATCCTGCCGTATGTTGCAGTGAACATCTCGTTCAATACCTTGCTGTTTACCGGATTTTTGAGAGATATCCCCGGAGAATTGGAAGAAGCAGCAATTATCGACGGCTGCAATCTATTTAAGCTGTGTACCAAAGTGGTGATTCCGGTTATGAAACCCACGTTCGTGACGATCATTATTTTTAATGCAGTTTATATTTACAATGAGTTCCCGTTTGCATCAACCTTTATTCAGGATAATGCCTTAAACACCGTGTCATTAATGACATCTATGTTTAAAGGACAATATTCCATGGATTACAGTGGGATCATTGCAGCGAGTCTGATGATCATGCTTCCTGAATTGGTATTTTATGTCATTTTGCAGAAGTATATTATAAGTGGTATGACTGCAGGAGCAGTGAAAGGATAAGAAAATGAGAGATATCGTAAGGCCATCCCTACATTTTACACCACAGAAAGGCTGGATCAATGATCCTAATGGCTTGGTGTTTTTTAAAGGACAATATCATTTATTTTATCAGTATAATCCGTACCATGATAACTGGGACAGTATGCACTGGGGGCATGCGGTAAGCCGGGACCTGATACACTGGGAAGAATTGGAACCGGCACTGGTCCCCGACATGCCCTATGATAACGATAAAAACGGCGGATGTTTTTCCGGATCGGTTGTTGTACATGATGATCAGCTATTTTTATTTTATACAGGAAGAACGGAAGATGAAACCGGTATTTTTGAGACGCAAAATCTGGCAGTGTCGAAGGATGGGATACATTTCGTAAAGGCAGAAGAAAACCCGCTGATAAAAGAAGTCCCGGAAAAGGGAGGAAGAGATTTTCGAGATCCCAAGGTGTTTTTTGCACAAGGGAAATGGAGAATGATCTGTGGAGGATCCACCGGAAGAATTGAACATCCGGACAGTTGCGGAAGAATTTATCTGTTCTCTTCTACCGATCTGTACCATTGGGCGTATAGCGGAATTTTGTACGAAGCAGAGCCCGGTGAGGGCAGAATGTTTGAATGTCCGGATGCCTTCTGTCTTGATGATGTCTGGTTTTTGACAACTTCGCCGATGTATGAAAAAGACAGTGTAACGACGCTGTATCTGTCCGGACAGGTGGATTTTGACAAATGTGAATTCCATAAAGAGATAAGAGGAACCTTGGATCTTGGAACTCATTATTATGCAGCACAGACATATCCGGTATTGCATGGGGAAATACGGTCTGTTGCCTGGCTGGGCGGCTGGCTGTGGATGCCCTGGATCCGGGATTTCGGTCCGGAGGAAGGTTATCGTGGAATATTGGATGTATCACGAGTGTGGTATTTAGATGATAACAGGCGTTTGTGCGCAAAAGTGGCTGATAAAGTGAAATCTGAGTTGAAGGTCTTCAGCAGAACATTGGAAAAACATTGGACCGGTGAAAACATACCACCGCAAAGTGAGCCGGTTATGGTAGAACTGAAGGGAAAGCTGCCGGGAGATGGAGAGTTGTTGTGTATTGATCTATATGATACAGATAGACATATCGTGACAATATGCTTTGATTCTTCAAATAAAGAAATGACCGTGAATTATAACCGGGCAGACAGAGCTTCCAGATATGGTATACGGACTGTGCCCTGTGAAATGATGGAAAAAGAAACAGATATTGATATCCTCATAGACGGAAATACATTTACATTATTGTGGGAGCATGGTTTATATCGCTATACAGGAAAATTATACCCACAAGGAAATATAGGCGTAGATATAAAATATAGGACAAAACGGCATTATGATATTACCTCTCTGGGAGAGATATTGATTGATTTTACCGGGAAAAAAGAGAGTGAAAGACAAACATTGTCTTATACACAAAATCCGGGAGGTGCACCTGCTAATGTTGTGGTTGCGGCACAACGGCTGGGTGCCCAAACAGCATTTATCGGAAAAATAGGAGAAGACTTCCTGGGTGATTTCTTAAAGGAAACCTTGGATAAATGCGGTGTTTCAACCGAAGGATTAATAAGTGATGCAGACTATTTTACAACACTTGCTTTTGTTAAACTGGCAGATAACGGAGAACGAAATTTTGCGTTTGCCAGAAAACCCGGAGCAGATATCGGTCTGAAGGCTGAGGAAATACGGAAAGATATCATCTGCCAAAGCCGTATTCTTCATGTAGGCTCTTTGTCGTTAACAGATGAACTATCCAGAAATGCAGAGTTTATTGCATTAAAAGCTGCGAAAAATAATGGAACAATTATTTCTTATGATCCGAATTACAGAGCCAGTTTATGGGATTCACAGGAAGAAGCCTGTAAATGGATGAGAAGTATTTTAGAATATGCAGATATCGTTAAAGTATCAGAAGAAGAGATTGAGCTATTAACAGGTTATACGGATGTTCGGAAAGCAGCAGAGAGCATAACAGAGTATGGCGCAAAAATAGTACTCATTACTTTAGGAGAAAAAGGATCGTTTGTATATCTGCAGGATCAGCAGGAAGCATATGTTTCAGGTTATTCCAGCAAAGTTGTGGATACCACCGGTGCCGGAGATTCTTTTATGGGAGGCTTTTTATATAAGATTTGTGAATCCGGTAAGCGTATAGAAGAATATTCTTTACAGGAAATGATAGAATGTGTCCGCTTTGGAAATGCGGTGGCTTCCCTATGTGTTGAGAGAGAAGGAGCAATACCTGCGATGCCTGTAATGGAAGAAGTAATTAAGAGGATCAATAGCTAACATAATCCGATCAATGGACAGTAAGAAGGAGCAACTCTGCAGTACCGGGAGATGCTCCTTTTTGATATAATTTATTGTCTGTGATATGCTTGCTTTTTACATAAATCATTGTCATAATAGGTATGTTATAAAGAGATTGGAGAAATATAGAAATGTTACTGGATGTTTTAGGATTATTGTCAGCCTGTTCGTATGCTTTGGACTGTGTGGAGGCAGAGCTGGTACATGTGTCTGACAAACATGCGAAGCGTGTGGCATACATGAGTGTCTGCATGGCAGAGCAGCTAGGGATCAGCGGTGAGAGCCTGCAGGATCTGGCAGCATGTGCCCTGCTTCATGATAATGCACTGACACAGTATATTCAGGAAGAATTACATAAGGATGTTGCAAATGTTCCGCAAGCTTCTCAGGTAGGAATTCACTGTACCCTGGGTGAAAAAAATATACAGAGACTTCCCTTCCATACGGATGTGAAGAATGTAATTCTGTATCACCATGAAAATGCTAATGGGAGTGGACCGTTTGGAAAAACATGGGAAGAGGTTCCGCTTTTTTCCCGAATCATTCATTTAAGCGATCTGCTGGACCGGGCATACGGTGCAAAGGGATTTACGGAGGATACTTTTAATAAAGCTTGTGGATATCTTCACAAAAATGAAGGAACCATTGTGGACAAAGAATGTGTGGATGCTTTCCTGCAGGCGTTTCCCCTGCCGCATTTTCTGACACTGGGAGAGGATAGATTTGAGAAAAATCTGTGGGAGAAAATCCCCCGCATCAAACAGGAGCTAAGTTTCGCGCAGATCAAGGAGCTGGCGAGCTTTTTTGCACAGATCGTCGATTACAAATCTCCATTCACCAGCACCCATTCTATCGGTGTAGCAGAGGATGCAAAACGGTTGAGCCGCTATATGGGATTTGATGAAGAAACCGTGCAGAAAATGTACCTTGCGGGTGCTTTGCACGACATCGGAAAAGTAGCGGTAGGAAATGAGATTCTGGAGAAACCGGGAAGACTCACGGAAGATGAATTTGCCGTGATGAAGCATCACGCGGCATATACCTATTATATTCTGTCTGACATTGATGATTTTGACGAGATCCGTGACTGGGCGGCATTTCACCATGAACGATTGGACGGAACCGGTTATCCCTTCGGGAAGACTGCCGCAGAGCTGAACACACAGGAGCGCATGATGGCATGCATAGATATCTATCAGGCATTGACGGAAAGCCGTCCCTATAAACAGGGCATGTCTCACGAAAAAGCCTGTGAGATCCTGTGGGATATGGCGAAGAAGGGCTGGCTGGATGAAGCGATTGTGAAGCAGGTCGAGGATTGCTTCCGGGGATAAAAGACATTATAAAAACAGAGGAAAAAACAATGATAGAATTGGGACACTAATCTTCTGCATCGGAAGCAACCTCGTCTGGCGGCATATCTGCCGTGGAATTTTTAGAATAATAAACTGTGTACTGGTCAATCTAAACAGCTGGATGAACCTGACAGAAACCCGAACCTCAAAGAACCCCAGATCATGTTTGACCCCAGATGAATGCTATTAATCGGAGAGGGAAAAATAGGGGGATTGAGAGTGATCCCCTTAAATAGCATATTTTGAAATATAGTTATTGCATAATTAAAAAATATAGAGTATGTTTCCCCTATAAGTACATATCACTTATGAATTTTCTTTATCAGCGAAAGCTGATGTCAACCTGCTTCCCTAGGAAATCAGGAGAGGCAAACCCCACACAGAAACCAGTTGTATCAGAAAAACAGGTAAGTTATAATGTAGGAGGAAGCTATTTGAACACAGAACTGAAGAATGCAGTAAAAGCAGCCGATCTGAAAGCGCAGTATGATGCGAGAGTGAAGCGGCTGGTAGGACACAAAAGAATCCTGGCACAGATTTTGATCAAAACCGTGGATGAGTTTAAGGGAATGAATCCCAAAGCAGTTGCAGGCTGTATAGAAGGAACCCCTTATATCAGTGCGATACCTGTGGAACCGGGGCTGACGAACGCGGTACTTGACAGAAATGGACAACGTATTGTCGGTTTTAATACGGAAAACCAGGAGATCAACGAAGGACTGGCACGATTTGATATTGTCTTTTATGTACGGACGAAGGACGGTCTGTCGCAGATCATCATTAACGTAGAAGCACAGAAAGACGAACCGGGGGAGTATGAGATTTTAAACCGGGCGATTTTTTATGTCAGCAGACTGGTCTCTTCCCAGAAAGAACGGGATTTCGAGAATTCGAGTTACAATGACATCAAAAGAGTCTATTCTATTTGGATATGCATGAATATGGAGGAAAATACCATGAGCCATATTCATCTGACCAAAGAGGATCTGATCGGTTCCTATGAATGGAAAGGAAATCTGGATCTGATCAACATCGTAATGATAGGACTGGCGAAGGAACTGCCGGAACACGACGAGACCTACGAATTGCATCGTCTGCTAGGAGCATTGCTGTCCCAAGAACTTACGGTAGATGAAAAGTTGAGCATTATAGGAAATGAATATGATATTCCCATAGAAGAAAATATGCGAAAGGATGTGAGCGCTATGTGCAATTTAGGCGAAGGGATTGAAGAAAAAGGCATTGCCATCGGACGAGAAACGGGGCGTATAGAAGGTGAAGCAGGTTTGATTTTAAAAATGCACAAGAATGGTCTGTCGGCAGAGCAGATAGCCTCGGCCACAGACAAGGAGATAGAAGAAGTGAAGGCAATTATTGCCGGAAGAATTTGACGCAGGTACAGGAGGGTAAAAGCATTATGGATAGCTTTATAGAAGCTTTATATGGACGATCGGAAGAAACTATTCCGGAGGAATACGATTGGTTTGCTCCGCTATTGGGTGATTGGGAATTTGATTATAAAGATAAATTTATAGATGGTGATCGTAGCAGGCCGCAGCGCCAGTTAAAAGGAGAGTGGATCTTCAGACGGGTATTGAACGGGATAGGTATTGAAGATATGTTCATATGTCCTTCCAGAGCGACGAAGGAGACTTCTCCACAGCCGGATGGTGAGTATGGTGTCGGACTTAGAATATATAATTCAAAGACCCAGTGCTATGATATGGTATATGCATGCAAGAGTAAATTTACAAATTTGTGTTTTACCATGGAAAATGGAATATTGACGGGAACTGTTCTGGAAAATCCCAATCGAAAATGGCGATTTGTGGAAAGAAATGAAAATACATTTCATTGGCAGAATATTACCATTCAGGAGAATGGTGACATTACTGTAAATTGTGAGGTTTTCGGGAAAAGAAAAAGCGAGGAAGCGTAAAACATGAACGTTATAGACATTATGAAGCGCCCTGCGGCCTATGCCAGTGGCTATGAAAATATCCCGGGAGAGGAACAGAACCGGGCAAAACAGCTTTGCTGGGAATATAACCGGACAGCTCCGAAGGAACAGCAGAAGCGACGGGAAATCTTACAGGAGCTTTTGGGAACCTGTCATCCGATGACAGTCATTGAACCAGATTTTCACTGCGATTACGGATTTAATATTCATACCCACGGACTTACAGTCATCAATTATAACTGTGTCATTCTGGATACCTCACCCGTCAATATCGGTGCGGGTGCATTTATCGCGCCCGGCGTCTGTCTGGCCTGCTCCGGACATGCGGTTGACCCGGGACAGCGCAGTCAGGGAATCGGTACTTCTGCACCCATCACGCTGGAAGAAAATGTATGGATCGGAACAAATGTCACGGTCTGCGGTGGTGTAACCATCGGCGCGGGTTCTGTGATCGGCGCCGGAAGTGTGGTTACCCATGATATTCCGGCGGGAGTGATTGCAGCAGGCGTTCCCTGCCGGGTGATCCGTCCCATTACGGAGAAAGATAAGATCCGGCCGGAGGACATTCTTTTCTAAAAAAGATGACGATAGCCCCATTCTTGTGTTACTATGGTGGAAAATAATACAAAGGAGTGGGGAGAATATGTTTACAAAAAGGAGTTGGGAATCCTTTTATTCCGGTCTTATTATGGTGGGACTGGTATTTATGGTGTTCCCGGTTATTTATTTCTGCGGTGCGACAAAGGAGAAGCAGATCCTGCCGCCGCTTATCATGTTTCTGCTGGGTCTGGTGATCTTTGTGATTAGTGTTCACTTTTCTGTCAAATACCACAAGGAGAAAACGAAATACACCAAGTATAAGATCGACAAGTCTCTGACCTACACATTCACCTTAACTTACGGGGATAAGGTGGAGACCGTCACGGATTTTTCCCAGATCGAATATGCCATCAAGTGGCTGGCGAAATACCGGACGGGCCATGTGGAGATCGCAGTCACGCCTACTATGGGAAGCCTGAAAAAGTTCTACATCTGCTACACCGACAAAGATCCGTACATTCACATGCTGATCGAGCAGGAGAGAGAAGACGGCGTGGGATATTGGGAAGAACGGGGAGATTCTTACAAGATTCCCATTATGACACTCGAGCGGCTCTATGTGAAACATAAGATGATTTCGTTTGATTACCTGAACCGCAGGGAGACTGGTGTGGATGCAAGGGAGGGACTGATCTTATGATGCAGCGCTGGCGGGAAAAATTAAAATACATAGAGGCTGGTCTGATCGTTACCTCACTTATCATGTTTGTAGTATCCTTATTTGTGGATTATGAAAATACCGGATTAGAGGCTGCGATACTTATCATCGGAACGGCGGTAATTTCTGTTATAGCAGAGAAAATCAATAAAAAAGAAATCGAGAAAATGAAATGCCAGGAAGAGGAAGAACTGAAAGATATTGTCTGAGAATAAATCCTGTTTCCCAAAGGAAGAATGATTGACACGGAGGTTAGCGAGTGCTAACCTTAGGAAGAGATTTTGAAAACTTTGGGAGTGACAATATATGGATCTGGCATTCTGGCTGGCGATTGCAGCAGCGATCCTGTGCGTTGCTGTCGCCATTTACGGTGAAAGTAAAAAGGATAAAAAATAGGGAAAAGAATGACACTTCAGCAATTAAAGTATGTAATAACGGTAGCAGAGACCGGCACCATCACGGAAGCAGCCAACAGGCTGTATGTTTCACAGCCTAGTTTAACCAACGCGATCCACGAGTTGGAAAAGGAAATGAATATTGTTATTTTCAACCGGACCAACAAGGGGATCACGCTTTCCAAAGAGGGAGATGACTTTTTGGGATATGCGAGACAGGTGCTGGAGCAGGCGGCGATCCTTGAGGATAAATACAAGGGAAATCCCGGGGGCAAAAAACAGTTCTGCGTATCCACCCAGCATTATTCCTTTGCCGTCAACGCATTCGTGGACCTGATCAAACAGTACGGGCAGGAAGAATACGATTTCAGCCTGCGGGAGACACAGACCTATGAGATCATAGAAGATGTGGCGCGTCTGCGCAGCGAGATCGGAATCCTGTTTTTGAATGATTTCAATGAAGCGGTACTCAGCAAGCTGTTGAAATCCCATGATCTGGAATTCCACCAGTTGTTTGTTGCCAGTCCCCATGTATTTATCAGCAGAAAACATCCGCTGGCGGGTAACAGCATAATTACGAACGAAGAACTGGAAGAATACCCGTACCTGTCTTTTGAACAGGGAGAGCACAATTCCTTTTATTTTTCAGAGGAAATCTTCTCTGATTTTGAACGCAGGAAAAATATCCGTGTGCGGGACAGAGCGACACTGTTCAATCTGCTGATCGGCCTGAACGGTTACACCGTGTGCAGCGGCGTGATCGATAAAAAATTAAACGGAAAAGATATTATCGCCGTGCCACTGGCAGATGAGAGTGACATGCGGATCGGTTATATCACACACAGAAAAGGAATGCTCAGCAGACTGGGTACTACCTACCTGGAAGCACTGCAGAAGTATTTAGGATGAATGGGTTGCCCATAGTTTTAAACTATGGACAACCCTTATTTTTACGTATTTTGCGGATTTCATCATTTCTCTTATAATGAGGACAATTCAAAAAACGACAAAGAAATGGAGAGAATGACAATGAGCAATTTACAGACACCTTTTCGCTATGATTTCGTAGGAAGTTTTTTAAGACCGGAGAAGTTGAAGAAAGCAAGAAGACAGTTCAATGAAGGAAAGATCGATGCTGCGGCACTGAAGAAAGTGGAAGATGAAGCCATCACAGAGCTTGTGAGCAAGATCAAAGAGCTGGGCTATCATGTGATCACAGACGGTGAATTCCGCAGAGCCACCTGGCATCTGGATTTCATGTGGGGATTCGACGGCATCGGCCATACCCCTACCAAGACGGGACTTCCGTTCCACGGCGAGGCGGCCATGGTGGATGATACCTATATTGTAGGCAAGATCGGACTGACCGGGGAGCATCCTTTTGTAGATCATTTCCGGTTTGTAAAAGCATTAGAGGATGAAAATACCGTAGCAAAGCAGACCATACCTTCTCCCGCCCAGTTTCTGGCACAGTTTACCATGCCCTTTAACCGAGGCTGCACAGAGAAGCATTATCCGAATGAGCAGGAACTGGTAAATGACATCGTGGCGGCCTACGGAAAAGTGATCGATGATCTCTATGCGGCAGGATGCCGGAACTTACAGCTGGATGACTGCACCTGGGGCATGTTCGCAGACAAGATCGGTCATACCCTGTACGGAACCACCAGAGAGGGAATTGTGGAGTTCCAGAAAGCCCACAAGGATATTAACGATAAGGTGATCGCCAATGCACCGAAGGATATGATCATCAACACCCATGTATGCCGCGGTAATTTCCATTCCACCTACGCAAGCGAGGGTGCCTATGATTCCGTAGCGGATATCCTGTTCGGCGAAGAGAATGTGAATGCCTATTTCCTGGAGTTTGATGATGAGAGATCCGGCGGTTTCGCACCTTTGGCCAAGGTATCCGGGGAGAAAAAGGTCGTTCTGGGACTGATCACTACCAAGTCTCCCGTACTGGAGGACAAACAGCTTGTCATTGACAGAATCCATGATGCGGCAAAATACATTCCACTGGAAAGATTATACTTAAGCCCCCAGTGCGGATTTGCTTCCTGCGAGATCGGCAACAAGCTGACCGAGGAAGAACAGTGGGCAAAACTCCGACTTGTGAAAGAGGTGGCGGAGGAAGTCTGGGGAAAATAAATAAACGTGGTTCCGGCGATTACCAGAGAGGTGGTCGCCGGAATTTTAATTATATTCAATTGTCTCATTTTTCTGGATAGGCTATAATATACCTATGGTTATCCCTGTTTAACATTTTCTAAATGGGGATTTTTGAAATATTTTGAATATGAAAAATAATACGGAGGAAGCAGAAACATGAATAAACAAACAGCCCATTACCATCTTCCCGGTCTGTTTGAATTCTATGAATTATACAGAATGTTCCTGCCGTTGTTTCGGGAGCATGGGGAATATTTTTACGACTGGTGCGACATCGGTTCCATCTACGGAGCCCCGCCGGACTGCATCTGGGGAGGCGGCCGGGTCTCACTGGAGGATCACGATGCAGGAGAAGTGCAGGCGTTGTTACAGGAATATGGCATTTCAGCTCGTCTGACCTTCAGTAATTCCCTTCTTCGCGAGGAACATCTTTCGGACAGAAAATGCAATGAACTCTGTGCTCTGTTCGCGGAAAATGCCACCCCGGAGAACGGCGTGATCGTTCATTCAGATCTGCTGTTACAGTATCTGAAAAGTCATTATCCGGAGCTTTATCCGGTATCCTCCACTACGAAAGTTCTGACGGATTTTGAAACGTTAAAAAAGGAGACCGACAGAGACGATTTTCGCTATGTTGTACCGGATTTCCGCCTGAACAAGGTTTATGAAAAATTAAATACGCTGACAGAATCACAGAAAGACAAAGTGGAATTTTTGTGCAATGAGTGTTGTTATTTCGGCTGTAAGGACAGGAAGGAATGCTACGAAGCCGTCAGCCGCAGGAATCTGGGAGAGGAGCCGGATTTTAGTTGTACCTCGCCGGGGGCGGAGGAGGGCTATCGTTTCTCCAAAGCCATGAAAAATCCCGGATTTATCAGCGTGGAAGACATTCAGAAGATCTATCAGCCTATGGGATTTTCCAATTATAAGATCGAGGGTCGGGGACTGGGCAGTGCACTGGTTCTGGAATTTTTACTGTACTATATGACGAAGCCGGAGTACCAGCTGCAGGTCAGAGAAGAAATCTATCTGGATAATATGCTGGATCTGTTTTAATAAATGAAATCAAAAGATGAGGAATGCTGTCATGGAATACGAAGCTAATGAACCAAAACATATCAAGGTAAGAGGTGCAAAGGTTCATAACCTGAAAAATATAGATGTGGATGTTCCCCTGCACAAAATTGTGGGGATCGCCGGTGTATCCGGTTCGGGAAAATCTTCGCTGGCACTGGGTGTCCTCTATGCAGAGGGCTCCAGACGTTATCTGGAATCCCTGTCCACGTATACGAGAAGGCGTATGACCGGTGCGGCGAAAGCACAGGTAGATGAAGTCCTCTATGTTCCAGCTGCTCTGGCACTGCATCAGCGCCCCGGCATTCCCGGGATCCGCAGTACCTTTGGAACCGGAACGGAGCTTTTGAACAGTCTGCGTCTGATGTATTCCAGACTGTCATCCCACCGCTGCCCTAACGGACATTATGTGCCTCCGACCCTGAAAGTAGCGGCGGAGCAGGAGATCCTGTGCCCGGAATGCGGAGCGAAGGTACATGCTCCCAGCGCAGAGGAACTGGCATTCAATTCTCAGGGAGCCTGCCCGAAATGCGGCGGTACGGGAAGTGTGCGGACTGTGGACCTGGATTCTCTTGTGCCGGATGATTCCCTGAGTATTGACGAGGGAGCGGTGGCACCCTGGAACAGTCTCATGTGGTCTTTAATGACAGATGTCTGTCGGGAAATGGGAGTGCGGACGGATGTGCCTTTCCGGGAACTTACAGATCGGGAAAAAGAGATCGTCTATCACGGTCCCGCGGAGAAGAAACATATTTTTTATAAGGCGAAAAAGACCAATCAGGCGGGAGAACTGGATTTTACATATTTCAATGCGGTATACACGGTAGAAAATGCCCTGGCAAAAGTGAAAGACGAAAAGGGCATGAAACGTGTGGAAAAATTCTTAAAGGAGGACATTTGTCCGGAATGCGGTGGTAGTAGACTTTCGGAAGCGGCCAGAGCACCGAGACTTCGGGGCATAGGGCTTGCGCAGGCCTGCCAGATGCCCTTGAAAGAACTGGTGGACTGGGTAGCGGGAGTGCCGGATTCTTTGCCAGAAGAGATGCGGCCCATGGCGGAATCCATCTGTGAATCTTTTCAGACCGTGGCGAAGCGATTAATGGATCTGGGCCTTTCCTATCTGTCGTTAGACCGTGCGGCAGCCTCTCTGTCCACCGGGGAGAGACAGCGGATGCAGCTGGCCCGTGCAGTGCGGAACCGTACCACAGGAGTGCTCTATGTGCTGGATGAGCCTTCCATCGGTCTGCATCCTTCGAATATTGTGGGGTTGAATGCGGTGATGCATGACCTGATCGCTGACGGCAACTCTATTATTTTGGTAGACCATGATACCCAGATTCTGTCCGAAGCGGACTGGCTGATCGAGATGGGACCGGAAGCCGGTGCCGGAGGCGGCTATGTGATCACACAGGGTACGATTCCAGAGGTAATCGCCAAAAAGGAGTCCATGATCGGTCCTTTTTTGGCGCAGACTGCGGATATGCGTATCCGTAAGCCTATCGCTCGGGAGGAAATATTTGCACTGGGAAAGCTCCATCTGTCCACAGATGCCATCCATACGGTAAAACCTCTGGAAATAGACATTCCCAAAGGAAGACTTACGGTCGTTACCGGTGTCTCCGGCTCCGGTAAGACCACCATGGTGCTGGAAAGCCTGATTCCTGGACTGGAAGCAAAGTTAAACGGCGAACATTTGCCCGGCCATGTAAAAAGTATCACCGCAGAGGGCATCGCCCATGTAAAACTGATCGATGCATCCCCCATCGGCATCAATGTGCGGTCCACGGTAGCCACTTATGCCAATGTGCATGACGAACTACGGAAAATTTATGCAAAAACCGCGGATGCGAAAAATAAGAAATATAAGGCGGGAGATTTTTCCTACAATACCGGAAAATTAAGATGCCCGGTCTGCGACGGTACCGGACAGATCAGTCTGGACGTACAGTTCCTGCCGGATGTGGATGTGCCCTGCCCGGAGTGCGGCGGCTCCCGCTATGCCAGAGAATCATGGGACATTTGCTATGAGAACAAACGGGGGAAACGTTATTCTCTGCCGCAGATGATGGAGATGGATGTAACAACGGCATTGCAGGCGACAGAGGATTGGAAAGTCGTGCATCAGCGGCTGGAAGTCCTGAAAAATCTGGGACTGGGATACTTAACATTAGGCGAAGAGACACCAAGCCTCTCCGGTGGAGAGGCCCAGCGGCTGAAGCTGGCCAGTGAAATGGGCAGAGGACAATCAGATTCCGTATTTGTATTCGACGAACCGACGATCGGACTGCATCCGTTAGATGTACAGACCCTGTTGCAGGTATTTCAGGCGCTGGTAGACAATGGGGCAACGGTACTTGTCATTGAACATGATCTGGATGTGATCCGCAATGCCGATTATATCATTGATATGGGACCCGGCGGCGGAGAAGACGGTGGCAGGGTCGTTGCTGTGGGAACTCCGGAGCAGATCGCAGCCAATGCAGACAGCATTACGGGAAAATATCTGTGATTAAAGACAGCGATGTGTGCGTGAGCGCCCATCGCTGTCTTTCCTTATGCCTATGCGCGGCTCATTGCTCGCGTAATTTCCACTACAATTTCCCCAGTTTGATTTTGACATACGTATAGTGACTATGATACACTGAATAAGAAAAAAGTGGGATAGTCTGCTTTGGTGAAAATAGGAACTTAGGACAAGAAAAGGTTAAGGGAGCGAAATACCTTGGATAAGAGTGAATATAAATTAAGAGCGGAAGAAATCAAAGACCTGATCAGCCGGGGAGAATATGCACAGGCGGCTGAAATTGCCGACACGATTGACTGGCGTCGTGTAAAAAGTGTCATGATGTTGTGTACGATCAGCGACCTCTATAAGATCAATCGCAGATATGAGGATGCCAGAGATATGTTGCTTTTAGCATACGAGCGACGTCCCGGCGGAAGGACCATCTGCTATTCTCTGTGCGAGCTTTCCATTAAAATGGAAGAATATGTGCAGGCAATAGAATATTATAAGGAATTTGTACAGGTGGCGCCCAAGGATCCGGGAAGGTACATTTTGCAGTATAAATTATATGAGGCGCAGGATGTGAGCCTGGAAGAACGAATTGCTGTTCTGGAGGAACTCAAGAAGAGAGACTATAGGGAAAAATGGGCATATGAACTGGCCTATTTGTATCATAGAGTCGGACTGGCAGCCAGATGCGTAGAGGAATGTGATGAACTGATCCTCTGGTTTGGCGAGGGAAAATACGTTATTAAGGCAATGGAACTGAAAATGCTCCATCAGCCGTTGACACCGGAGCAGCAGGAAAAATACGATCATCGGTTCGACGCGCCCGGAAGCCATATCCCGTCGCAGAACTCTGTGCAGGATAACGAGTATAGCGGGAATGAAAGTTATGAGCAAAGTTACGCCAAGGACGGAAGCTACGATCAAGAGCAGGGTTATGCACAGGACGGCAGCTATGATCAGGATCAGAGTTATGCACAGGATAGCAGCTATGATCAGAACCAGAGCTACGTACAGGATTCCGGTTATGATCAGGTGAACGGAGATACACAGATATATGATCCGGTGCAACCCGCACAGCAGGAGACACCGACACAGCCGGTACAGGATGATTACGATATTCATGTGAAGACCATGGATGTGGGGCAGTATAATACCATCAATCTGCAGGCAGAACTTGCAGCGGGACTTCGTGAAGTCCTCGGTGAGGAGCCAAAAGGAGATACCGCAAAAGCGACATCGGACTCCATTACCCGTTCTATCGTAGCACCTATGATGGATTCCGATACAGAATCTCTGGATTATCCGGAGATTGCAGAGGTCAGTGAGGATGATCTGGAGCCGGAGACCGAGCAGATCGAAGGTTCCGAGGTATTCTTTGGTGAGACCGGAGAGATCGGTGACCTGTCTCAGGTTCCGGAGGTAGAGACCGAGGAAATCCTGCCGGAGGAACCCGCATCTCTTAAGAAACAGGATGTTGTGCCGGAATTATCGAAAGCAGAAGTGGAGCCGGAAGCGACTACACCGGTGGAACCTCCCAAGGAGCTGGCGAATGTACTGGCACAGGAATCCGACGGACAGATCAGCCTGGTAATGCCCGAGGCAGAAAGCATTGAGAAGCAGATTACCGGTCAGATCAATATTGAAGACATTCTGGCAGAGTGGGAGCGTAAAAAGAAAGAAAACCTCGAAAAGAGAGAAGAAGAAGTCCGCCAGCATGTACTACAGCAGACCGGTGCCATGTTCACGGAATTTGAACAGGCGGTAAGAGATGGCCTGTTAGAAAAACTGGAAAAAGAAAAAGCGGTGGATGCTGATACGGTTACGGATACAGATGAAGTTGAAGAGCTGGAAGAGATTGCGGATGTAAATGATGAAACAGAAAAAGCTCCTGCGGAAGTTTCTGAAGAAGAGCCAGAGCGGGAACCTGCTGATACGGATATCGTTGACACTGAAGAGGTAGAAGAACTTGAGGAGGAACCTGCCGTAGCGGAATATGAAGAAGAATCCGCAACAGAGGAACCGGACGCTGTTGTCGATATGGAAGTGACGCAGGAGCCGGCTGCAGAAATCCCAGAAGTGTCGGAGAAAACCACAGCAGAGATCGAAGAAGCATCGGAAGAAACCACAGCAGAGACCGAGGAAGCATCGGAGGAATCCGTAGCAGAGGCTGAAGAGGAGCCGGAAGAAGCGGTAGAAGAAGTCCATGAGGATGAGCAGCCACAGACCCCGGAGCCTCCCGTAGTGGAGAGAGACAAGGCAAAAGTCCGTGCGCTTACCAGAGAAGAGCGCGAGCTGTATGCTCCCTTTATTCAGAGTAAGTCTGCAAGAGAACAGTTAGTCAAAGCCATTGATAATATCAGCCTGGCTGCCTATACCGGCAATGTGATCATCACCGGTGAAGAAGGCATGGATACCTTATCTCTTGCGAAAAATATGATCCGGGAGATTCAGGCTACCGACAGCAATTTCTCCGGAAAAGTTGCCAAAATCTCCGGCCATGCGCTGAACAAAAAAGATGCAGCCGAGACCCTGAACAGACTGCAGAACGGTGCACTTATCATCTGTAAGGCATCGGAAATGAATAGTAAAACTGTGGACACGATGTATAAAGCGCTGCAGCAGGAGAATCAGGGTATTGTCATTATATTGGAAGATACCAGGAAAGAGATAGATCGTTTTCTGGAAAAGTATGAGAAATTGCAGGAAAGCTTCACTTCCCGCATGGATGTCGAAGCACTCAGCAATGATACACTGGTAGCGTTCGGAAGGCAGTATGCACGGGAGAGGGAATATTCCATCGATGAACTGGGTGTTCTGGCACTGCATACCAGAATCGAGGATATGCAGACGATAGATCATGTAGTTACCGTGGTGGATGTAAAAGAAATCGTGGATGAAGCAATCGCTCATGCGAATAAAAAGACATTAAAACATTTCTTTGATGTTCTGTTTGCCAAGAGATATGACGATGAGGATATGATCATCCTCACTGAGAAAGATTTTGTATAACTATTCAGAGCCATGTAAACATTGGCGAATGGGCGTCGAATGCTTGCATTCGTAAGAACATTTATCAATGTTTATAGGGCGAAGTAACCACATGAGCAAAAGGAAAGCATTGAAAATGCGATTTTGCGAATGGGGTTCTGAATAGTTAAAAATATATAGCGGGAGGCGCAGCTATGACGAAGGAGAAGGTATTTATTTCCGAAGCAGATCAGTACCTTTTTGCCCAGGGAACGCACTATGATATTTATAAAAAACTGGGCGCGCATCTGTCGACGGAAGATGGTGTGCAGGGAGTCTATTTCGGGGTATGGGCACCAAATGCAGCACAGGTGAATGTTATCGGCACATTCAATGAATGGAACGAAGAGTCTCATTCCATGCAGAAGCTGGGAGAAGGTGGTATCTGGGGGTTGTTCGTTCCCGGCGTGGAAGAAGGAACAATGTATAAGTTCCTGATCTATGCGAGGGATGGCAGAAAGCTGTATAAAGCCGACCCCTTTGCAAATTATGCGGAATACAGACCCGGAACAGCGTCCATTGTTACTGATATCACGGGATTCGATTGGAAGGATTCCAAGTGGATGGAAGCCCGGGATAAAAAAGATATGAACAAGGAGCCCATGGCGATCTATGAGTGTCATATCGGTTCTTTCATGAAGCATCCGAATAACGGTACTGCGGAAGGATTCTATAATTATCGGGAGTTTGCCGACCGGATCGTGGAATATCTGAAAGAGATGAAATACAGCCATGTAGAGCTTATGGGAATCGCAGAGCATCCGTATGATGGCTCCTGGGGGTATCAGGTGACCGGATACTATGCGCCTACGTCCCGTTACGGAACGCCTAAGGATTTTATGTATCTGGTCAATGAACTGCATAAGGCAGGTGTCGGAGTCATTTTGGACTGGGTACCGGCACATTTTGCAACCGATGCACACGGACTGGCAGAATTTGATGGACAGTGCATCTTTGAACATCCCGATCCCCGTTTGGGAGAGCATCCTGAATGGGGAACGAAGATATTTAATTATGGCAAAAATGAAGTGAAGAACTTCCTGGTAGCCAATGCCCTGTTCTGGCTGAGAGAGTTCCATGTAGACGGTATCCGTGTAGATGCAGTAGCCTCCATGCTGTATCTGGATTACGGTAAAAAAGACGGACAATGGCTGCCGAATAAATTTGGCGGCAATAAGAACCTGGAAGCCATTGAGTTCTTCCATCATCTGAATTCAGTGATCCGCGGAACTTATCCGGGATTTTTGACGATTGCCGAGGAATCTACCGCATGGCCTAATGTTACCAGTGGTATCGGGGAGGAAGGCTTAGGATTTTCCTTCAAGTGGAATATGGGCTGGATGCATGATTTCTGCGAGTATATGAAGCTGGATCCGCTGTACCGGAAAGGCGATCATTACGCCATGACCTTTGCTATGAGCTATAACGACAGCGAGAATTATATTCTGCCATTATCTCATGATGAAGTGGTACATCTGAAGTGCTCCATGGTGAATAAAATGCCAGGATATCCGGCAGATAAATATGCCAACCTTCGTGTGGGGTATAGCTACATGTTCGGGCATTCCGGCAAGAAATTATTATTTATGGGACAGGATTTCGGACAGGAGCGAGAGTGGAGCGAAGAGCGTGAGCTTGACTGGTATCTGTTAGGTGAGAAGCTGAATCAGGGCGTACATACTTATGTAAAGGAGCTGTTAAAGCTGTATCGTAAATACCCTGCTCTGTACGAGATTGACAATAACTGGGACGGCTTTGAATGGATGAACGCGGATGATGCGGAACACAGCACTTACTCCTTTGTCCGGAAATGCTCCAGTGGCAAGAATAATCTGCTGTTTGTACTTAACATGACCCCGATGAAATGGGAGAACTATACTGTTCCCGTGCCTAAGAAGAAAAAATATAAGCTTCTGCTGAACAGTGATGAGGAACGGTTCGGCGGCTGGGGAAACGAGATTCCCGCAGAGATTATGGCGGAGAAAAAGCCTTATCATTATAAGGATTACTCCATCAGCTTTGATCTGCCACCCTATGGCGCTGCGGTATTTCTGTTCTAGGTCAGGTTAAGAAATTACATAAAACAACCGAAATAAAAGATGAGTGTGACCCAAAAGTGCACTCATCTTTTTTCATAACTATTCAGAGACATGTAAATATCACTAAGACCTCTTTAAATGCTTGCATTCGTAAGAGGATTTAAAGGACGACAGGCGTGAAGATAACATTTCAGAATCAGACGATCAATGAAAATGACAATAGAACAGAAAGTAACCGGACAGAGAAAAACAGCTGGGGCAAAGACAAGACATGGCGCAGTAAAAAGAGCGTAAATGTGAATTTCGGGGCAGTATACGAGAGTGGACAGGCCGCAGTGCCCATGTCTTCTTTGGAAAAGGAGGAGAACAACAAAGGAAAATCTCTGATTGAGCTGCAGCAGGATGCCGGGAATGCTAATGTGGCGTTGCAGCAGGACTATATGACATTGTTGTCGCATACCATGTCACAGGAGGACTATGCGAAGGCCTGTGAGGATGGATTTGATCCTAGAGAATTAGATCAGAATACAGCGGTCACCATCGTGGATAAGATCAAGGCAGAGCTGGTGCGTTCCGGACAGCAGATCGCAGGATATACGGATGATATCGACATGGATACCCTGGCGGCAGCGGTAGGAAGTGATACTTTAGCCCGAAGCATCGAAGAGCAGTTCCGTTCCGCGGATCTTCCTTTGACACAGGAAAATATAAATGAACTGAAAAGCGCCTGGGATATGGCAGCTTCCCTGAAGGAACCGGAAGAAGGTGCGGTCAGCTACCTGGTGGATAATGGACTGGAACCGGAGATCTGGAACCTCTATGTGGCAGAGAACAGCGGTGCGAAAGTACAGAATAATGATGTCCCGCAGGAACTGCAGGAGCAGATGGACAAGGTGATTGCGGATGCGGGATTGACGGTAAACGATGAGAACAGACAGAAGGCACAGTGGCTGGTAAGTGCCGACCTTGCGCTGACCACGGATACGCTGCAGCAGCTTGTGGAACTGGACGGTATTTCCTATCCTGTCACGGAGGACACTTTTGCGCAGGCAGCAGTAGCGGCAATTGCGGAGGGAAAATCCCCGATGTATGCGAACCTGGGCAGACAGGATACGATTTATGAAAAAGCAGATAAAATGCTGCAGGACTGGTTCTCAGATGCAAAGTGGAATGCCACGGCAGAGAATCTGGCAGCAAGAAAACAGCTGGAAGAGATTCGCCTTCGCATGACGGCAGAAGTGAACGTAAAGCTTTTACAGAGTGATTTTTCTATTGATACAGCCCCCATGGAGCAGCTGATCGAAGCGCTGCGAAAGGCGGAGGCAGAGGTTGCCGGAAAATATTTTCCCGGTGAGTCTCAGGCAGTGATGAAATATGAGACTTATACCCAGGCAGTGCAGGTGGCTTCTGAATTGCCGGGATTGCCTGCTGGAGTACTGGGACCCTATAGCCTGGAACAGAATGCTGCCACAGAGACAGTTTCTGACTTCCATAAGGAAGGCGCTGCAATGCAGAAAGCCTATGAGGAAGCGGGCGAACGTTATGAGACTTTGATGACGGCACCGAGAAGCGATCTGGGAGACAGCATCCGGAAAGCATTTTCTAATGTAGATGACATTCTGACAGGTATGTCATTAGAAAAGACATCGGAAAATCAGCGGGCTGTCCGGATTCTGGCATACAACAGTATGGAAATTACGCCTGAAAATATCGAGAAGGTTAAGGAAGCTGACAGACAGGTCAGCGCAGTAGTGGACAGACTGACACCGAAAAATGTGTTACAGATGATCCGGGATGGTGTAAATCCTCTGGAGAAGACCTTTAACGAACTGGAGTCCTATTTTTCACAGAACCCCCAAAGCTATGAGGAAGAAGTGGAGGACTACAGCCGTTTCCTATATCAGTTGGAACGGAAAAAGGATGTTACAGAAGAGGAACGAAAAGCATATATTGGAATTTATCGAATGGTGCATCAGATCGAGAGAGAGGATGGCGCAGCGGTAGGCGCGGTAGTAAATACCGGTGCAGAGTTGCAATTTTCCACTCTGCTGACGGCAGCCAGGAGCAGAAGGGCTTCTCATATGGACTGGAAAGTGTCGGAGGATACCGGGCTGACACAGGAGATTCATTTGTCCGAGAATAATATATCTGAACAGATTCGGATGGGTATGGCAAAAGAGGCTCTGACAGAGGTGTCAGATGATGGCGAAAGCAGAGCAGCGTATGACCGGGAAGGACTGCAGCAGATGCGTGAGGCGGGAAATACAACGCCGGAAGCCGCAGAACTACTGCAAAAAGGAGAAGTTTCCATCAGCGCGTCGAATCTTTTGGCGGCCCAGGCACTTATGGATGATCCGGCGGAGATGTTTGGCAATCTGCGCAGATACAGAGAAAAGTATCGGCAGGAAAAAGAAATGCTGCAGACAGCAGGCAGCGAAGTGCCTGCCGGGACAGAAACTTCCGAACTGTGGGAACAGCTGGATCAGCAGAATTTTGCAGAGGATTATCGGACCATGCTTCAGAATACGGCAGAAGATGTGGAGACCATGAGTCTGGAACAGGCGGATGAACATCTGGATGTAAAACAGCTGCAGCTGGTACACAAGCAGCTGCGCCTTGCGGAGAGCCTTCAGGCGAAGCAGGAATATTTTCTTCCGATGTTCCTGGGTGAGCAGCTGGCGGGAGTCCATCTTATCTTACAGCAGAGAGCCGGAGCTGTAGGAGCTGTGGAGATCCGGGTGAATGCCGGAGATATGGAGTTGGAGGCACATTTACAGGTAAAGGGAGACACCATCGATGGCTATCTCGTAGGAAATACACCGGAAGAGGTTACGAAATTAGAGAAGACCTCCGATATATTCCTTGAACGGATTCAGACAGATACTTCTGCAGACTGGAAAGCGGAAAAGCTTCCCATCGTCAGCTCCCGGGATATGACAAGGATGGCAGCCGGAGAGACAAAAAATGCAGATACCATAGAGAGTCGGATCGATACGGAACAGCTGTACCGTCTGGCAAAAGGATTCCTGCAGGCTGTCGCAGACAGCAGCGGAAAGTAAGGAGTAACACATGAGAATCAATTACAACGTATCGGCAATGTTATCCAACAATGCCTTATCCACAAATGACGATCTGCTGTCCAAATCATTGGAGAGACTTTCTTCCGGACTGAAGATCAATCACGCCAAGGACAACCCTGCCGGATTGGCAATGTCCAAGCGTATGAATGCTCAGATCGAGGGACTGTCCGTGGCCAATCAGAATGCCAGTGACGGCGTATCTATTATAGAGATTGCGGACGGAGCAATGACAGAGATCAGTGAGATGCTGCAGCGTATCAATGAGCTTTCCGTCAAGGCTGCCAACGGCACTATGACAGAGGATGACCGCGCAACCATACAGGATGAAGTAGCGCAGCTGAAGGAAGAGATCACCCGTATCTCGGATACCACGGAATTCAACGGGCAGAAGCTGTTGAACGGAGAATTTGATCTCAAGGGATACACCGATAAGCAGGAGATTAAAGTAAATTATTGCTCTCCGGATGTACCGGTAAAAGAATATACCATACAGTCTATGAAATTTAAGAAAGATGCAGAGGGAAATTTTGAAGTAGACGGAGATATTAAATTCGGAGACGGATTTAAAGAGGTAGAACCCTTAAAGACGGATATGAAGGATAATCTTCTGACGATCACCGGCACGAACGGCTTTGAAATGCGTCTGGATGTATCGGAAGCAAAAGAGGGAGATTCCTATGATGGCATGAAGATCGATGCTACCGGTATCGGAGCAATGCGTCTGCAGATCGGAGCCAACGAAGGACAGGTACTGGAGGTTAATATTCCCGCGGTTACTCTGCAGAACATGGGAATTGAAGATATTGATGTGAATACGCAGGAAGGGGCAAAGGATGCCATCTCAAGAGTAGACGGAGCCATCAAATATGTATCCTCCGTCCGCGGCAGACTGGGAGCATTTCAGAACCGTCTGGAGTCTTCCATTAACAGCCTGGATGTTACCAGTGAGAACATGACAGCGGCATATTCCCGTATTATGGATGTGGATATGGCGGAGGAAATGACTTCCTATACCACTTATCAGATCCTGGCACAGGCAGGAACCTCCATGCTGGCCCAGGCAAACGAGAGACCGTCCCAGGTGTTACAGCTGTTGCAGTAATGGATTCCGATGAAGTGAGGATTCAAAATGACAAAAGAATGTAAACAACAATTTACCTTGCGGATCACACAAGCCAATGCCACACAGCTGGTGGTCATTCTCTACGAAATGACATTACAGTATCTTACAGACGGCGAACAGGCTGCGGATGACGCAGAACTTTTGGAAGCAGTTCGCAGAGCAAGAGGCTGTATCAATGAGCTTTTAAATTCTCTTCACAGACAGTACAGTCCGGCGACAGAGCTTTCCAGGCTGTATCTGTATTGTATCCGCAGACTGGCGGCGTGCGAAGCAAAAGCCGACAGAACGGCGCTGCAGGATATCCGGAAGGTTATAGCACCGCTCTGTGATGCTTACAGACAGATTCAGGATCAGAATTCGTCCGGTCCTGTGATGAATAATTCGCAGACCGTGTATGCGGGACTGACTTACGGAAGAAATCAGTTAACCGAAAACATGGCTGACCAGGGCTCGAATCGGGGAATGCTGGTATAAAGTTTTTTCCTGCCGCACAGGCTGGGAAGCGGCGAGTTCGGTGAGGTGCTGATACCGTTTCTGCAAAGCATTAATTTCATAGATATAACTGTCGATCAGATCACTTTCGATTGCATTATCGAAACCCGCATAGGCGATATCCAGAGCCTGGCGGGTTTTTCTTATGGATTCTTTTAAATCCAACGGTGCGAGATCTTCTTCGATCATTTCGGAATTTGTATTTACCTGACTAAAAAAGATTTTCATGTAAAAATCCATCCTTTCTGCTAACAGTATAGGAAGCAGAAAGGGAAAATATACCTGCCTAACATAAAACTGGAAGACATTTTTGCGAAAAATGGGAATAGATTATAACAAACAGCGGAAAGATCGGGAGGACAACAATGGAGCATCCGGAGAATCTATTGTGGATTATTGGGGCAGCAGTCCTGCTCTTTGCCATAAGTTTTTTGGGAAAAAAGGCGGAGTGGTTTTTAAACCTTGTATTGCGGAGTGTTTTTGGAGTGATCTTTATGTATTTTCTAAATTGGGGGATAGAGATCCTGGGATTCACGGTAGCAGTGGGAATCAATGCAGCTACGGCTCTGACAGTGGGTATTTTGGGCTTTCCGGGAATCCTGGTATTATACGGCCTGGCAGTTTATCATATGCTTTGACAGATGAAAATGCCGTAAAATCAAGGAGTTGCGGGATTTTGGAAGGACGTATGAGAAAGGTGACTGTTAAAATGTGCCAAAGATTATTTTTTTACGGAAAAACACTTGTCAGACGGAAAAACAACGGCTATAATCCATCTTACAACCAATCGCGATGGTTGTATCAAATATCTTATAAGATCTGAAAGAATTCTTTTATGGGATAGAGTCATCCCACATTACCACTTGTAAATCGAAGGAAAGGAGAGTGAGAATGCAACGAACACAGTAATAAAGTGTGTATTATGTTTTCTATTAAGTATTGCCTGCGGATATGATTACAGAAGCCGCAGAATCCCCAACGGTCTGATCCTGAGCTGCCTGATCGCCGGAGCGGCATTCCGATGGTGGGAACAGGGGATTTATGGGATTATGGAATATTTTTGCAATGTTTTACTGACGACAGTGGCATTCTATCTGTTTTTTTATATTGGTGCCATGGGAGCCGGTGACGTGAAACTCCTGGCTGTCTGTGCAGGATATTTTTCCGGTGAAAAAGTTCTCTGTTTTCTATTTTTCGCGCTGCTATTCGCAGCAGTTTTTGCACTTTGCAAAATGTACCTGGCACGTAATCTGTGGGACAGATTGTGTTATCTGGGTGAATATGTGTGGGATGTTGTCCGCTGTGGACGCTGGAAGGCGTATTTTGCAGAGGAGAGAGCACATCCGGCAAGCGGAATCTGTATGGCCGGTCCCGTGTTTTGCAGTGTGCTGTTATACATAGGAGGAATTTATTGATGGAACAGAAGGAAGCGGTTATGGTTCTGTTCGACCGTGAAGAAGAGTATGCGAGACTTCTTTCGGAGTTTTTGAGAAGGCAGAAGGAACTGCCATGGGAGATCCATACATACACAAAGATGGAGGAACTGTTGGAACGGGAGAAAAATGGGGAGGTGACAATGCTGGTAGTGGCGGAATCTTCCTGCATGGATACGCTGAGTACATTGGAGCCGGCATGCCAGGCGATTCTTAATGAAAGCGGGACACTTCGCTTTCACCAGTTTCCGAATATCAATAAGTACCAGGAAGCTGACAAGGTGTGGAAGGAATTGCTGGAATTGTATGTGGAGACGGTGGGAACACAATTGCCGTTTTTGTGTGCAGAGTATAAGACAAAATTTATAGGTATCTATTCCCCGGTACATCGATGTCTGCAAAGTTCTTTTGCACTGACGCTGGGCCAATTGTTGTCAGAAAAACATCCCACTTTGTATCTCAATTTTGAACACTATATTGGGATCTCAGAACTCCTTCCGGAGAGACAGAGCAGAGACCTTGCAGATCTGCTGTATTTTCTGACAGGAGATGCGGGAAAATTTTCTTTACGGATGCAGACGGTCATCCAGCACAAAGGCGGTCTGGATTACATTCCCCCGATGCGCAACGGTCAGAACCTGTTGGAAATCCCGCCGGAAGAGTGGAGAAACCTCTTCCAACGGATCGAAGAACTCGGAAAATATGAATATGTCATACTGGATCTGAGCGAAAGTATACAGGGATTGTTTGAGGTACTGCAGATATGTACCAGAGTATTTACGCTGACCAAAGAAGATAAAATGTCACGAATGAAACTGGATCAATATGAGCAATTGCTTGCTTTGTGCGAAAAAGACACGGTAAAAGGCAAAACCCGTAAACTTGCTTTACCCTTTTTTCAAAAGCTTCCCACAGAAATGGAGCAATTTACCAGAGGAGAATTGGCGGAGTATGTGAGGAAAGAAATAGCAATGCTGGAAAATTAGAACAGGGAGAGAAAAAATGGATTACTTGGAACAGAGAAGAAAGCTTCGACAAATGGTGCAGGAGAGACTGGATTACGGAAGAGACTATACGGATGAAGAGGTAGAGGATACGATTGATGAAGTTCTCATGGAACAGGAAAATCTGGAATTGTGTTCTGTGGAATTGCGGAGACGATTGCGTAAGGAATTGTTTGATTCCCTGAGACGGCTGGATATTCTGCAGATTTTTGTGGATGACAGCTCTGTTACGGAGATTATGATCAATGGACTGGATCATATTTTTGTAGAGAGGGACGGACAGCTGCAGGAACTGGATCGGGCTTTCGATTCCATGGAAAAGCTCCAGGATGTGATTCAACAGATCGTGGCCGGATGTAACAGAGTGGTAAATGAGGCATCACCAATTGTTGATGCGCGATTAAGCAATGGAGCCCGTGTGAACATTGTGATGAGTCCCATTGCATTGAATGGACCCATCATTACCATAAGACGTTTTCCGGATAAACCGATCACCATGCAAAAACTGATCGCGATGGAAACTATATCTCCGGAAGCTGCGGATTTTTTGAAAACACTGGTAAAGGCTGGATATAACATTTTCGTCAGTGGAGGAACCGGTAGCGGGAAGACGACCTTTTTGAATGTATTATCCGGATTCATTCCGTCGGAACAGCGGATCATCACCATCGAAGACAGCGCGGAACTGCAACTTCAGGGAATTCCCAATCTGGTGCGCCTGGAGACACGTAACGGCAATGCGGAAGGTTGCAGAGAGATCGGAATCCGGGAACTTATCCGCTCATCTCTGCGGATGCGGCCCGACAGGATCATTGTAGGCGAAGTGAGAGGCGCGGAAGCTATTGATATGCTGCAATGTATGAATACCGGGCATGACGGCAGTATGTCTACAGGACATGCAAACAGCGCGGCCGATATGCTGTCGAGACTGGAGAATATGGTACTCATGGGAATGGATCTGCCGCTTCCGGCGATCCGCAACCAGATAGCATCCGGCGTGGATATTATTGTGCATCTGGGGAGAATTCGGGATAAAAGCAGAAAAGTGTTGGAAATTACAGAAGTAGTGGGTTGTGAGAACGGCGAAATCCGTCTGAATCCATTGTACTGCTTTGAAGAACTGGGGGAGAGCAGTGAAGGTAATGTAGTTGGTAAATTACAGAAAAAGGGAGGCTTGCTTCATGAAGGGAAACTTAAAGCGGCCGGACTTTCGTGAATTGATGAATCCTTTGCTGCGCACAACAGCCGGAATTCTCTTTTTTTCCTGGTTTTTCTATCGTTCGGCGTTTGCTATCATTCTCTTTATTTTCCCGGGAATTCTTTATTTCCGGAAGTGTGTCAGAGAACAGAGGGAGAAAAAACGATGGGAACTGACCGTGCAGTTCAAGGAATGTCTTCTGGCAGTTGCCAATTCGCTCAGAACCGGATACGCCGTGGAAAATGCTTTCTTGGAGAGCAGAGAAGATATTCGTCTGCTTTTTGGCGAACGATCCGCAATGTATGGTGAACTGGAACTGATCCGCAGAGGAATGATTGTAAATATCACATTGGAGGAACTGATAGGAGATCTGGCAGAACGCAGTGGATGTGAAGAGATTCAACAGTTTTCGACGATACTCTCCGTGGCGAAAAGGGGAGGAGGCAATGTATCGCAGATCATACGAAATACTGCAGAATTGATCAGCGATAAAGTGGAGACGACACAGGAGATGATGACATTGCTGCAGGGAAGACGCCTGGAACAGAGAGTGATGGAAGTGATGCCTTTTGCAATTTCATTCTATATAGGTGTCACATATCCGGGTTATTTTGTATCGCTGTATCATAACATAACCGGATATATCATAATGACAGTATGCCTAGCAATCTATTTGTGCGCCTATATCGTAGGAGAGAAGATCATGGAACGGATCGGTGAAAGTCTCTAAAGGGAGAATACTATGGAACGAAAAAAGGGTGTAGTGGAGATCTGCTATCAGGTAGTGCTCATAATATACAAGAAAATGCACCTGTGGAAAATACCGGTTCCGGGAAGAGACAGGGTAAAGACAGATCTGAGCCGTTTATATCCCGGAGAAAATCAGGAGGAGCGCATTACAGAGTATTATGTAAGGAAGTTAACAATGTCCCTCATGATATTTTTCGTGGGAATTCTTCTGATATTGTTTGTTGTACTTGGAAAAAGTGAAGGAAATTCTATAAAAAACGGTTGGATGAAGAGGGCAGATTCCGGAAGCGGAAGCAAGGACTATGTTATTATCGGAAAAGTAGAGGATGGAAGTCAATATTCCTTTGCACTTACAGTACAACCCAGAAAATACCGTCAGGAGGAATTGCAAAAATTGTTTGATGCTTTCCGGGAGGAGCTGCCGGGCCTGATCTGCGGAGGCAATGAATCATTGGACTGTGTCAGGGAAGATCTGCAATTGCAGGAGGAATATGATGATTACCCTTTTACGGTTACATGGAAGAGCGACTGCATGGATGTTATCAGTCCGGAGGGGAAAGTATATCCTCAGGAGCAGGACAGCACGGTGCGCTTGAAAGCGGAACTTGCTTACGACGAATACCAATGGGAGACAGAAACGTCGGTTACCGTAAAAAATCAGAGTGATGCAATCGACAAAAGTGAAAAAGCTGTTCTGGAAATAATGCTGGAAAATGCACAGACATCAGATCCGGAGCAGGAAGCTTTTATGCTGCCTGAGTCAATTGACGGTAAAAAGGTATCGTGGAGACAGAGAAATCTGACGGAGCTTCAATTACTGTTGGGAACGTTAGTGACGATTGTGGCAGTCTTCTTTTTTAAAGATCGGGATATTCATGAGCTTGTAGAGAAAAAGAAGCAGGAAGAAAAAAGGAAGTACCCGGAAATACTGCAAAAAATAACATTATATCTGGAAGCAGGACTGACGGTACGGGCAGCAGTGAATAAGATAGCGGAAGATTATGAACAGACACGGAAGAAAGGAGCAAAGGAACAGGCAGCATACGAAGAATTATTGATTGCAGTCCGTGAGATCCGTATGGGTGTGTCGGAGGGCGCGGCATATGAAAAATTTGGAAAAAGGACAGGAGTTCGGGAATATATCCGATTGAGTACTTTCCTTACGCAAAATGTAAAAAAAGGAAGCACCATGCTTTTACAGCAATTGCGCGAAGAGGCAAAAGAAGCAGAAGAAATGAGAATGCGCAATGCCAGAAAATTATGTGAGGAGGCATCTACAAAATTATTGTTACCAATGATAATGCTACTCTTGGTTGTTATGATTTTAATTATGTTTCCCGCGTTTTCCAATGTGGGAGTTTAGAAAAGGAGAAAAATATGAACCATTTAAAAACGTTTCGACAATTTATAAAAGAAGAGGATGGAATGGGAACTGTAGAGGTGATTCTGATCATCGTGGTACTGGTGGGTCTTGTAGTGATCTTTAAAGAAAAGATTACGGAGATCGTTAATTCTATTTTCAGTAAAATTACCAACCAGACGAAAAAAATATAAGAGCATGACCTTATGAAAGAAAACGGATACATGACAATATATCTTGCGCTTACACTTGGTGTGATGATTTCACTGTGCCTTGCGTTGATAGAAGGTTGCCGGTGCCGGGGGATCTGCCTGGAAACAGAATGTGTTATGGACATAGGAATGGATAGTATTCTGGCGGAATATCACAGAGAGTTATTCGCACAGTATAATCTTTTCGCAGTAGATTGTTCCTATGGAACCGTGCATGGGACGACAAAATTGACAGAAGAACACCTCCTGGAATATATGAATCACAATTTTTCACTGGAAGATATTTTCCTCGATAAATTTCTGTATCGTGATTTTTTTGCGCTGGAAGCAGAAAAAGCAGAAATGACAAAGGCTGCTTTTGTGACCGATGGGGATGGAGAAGTCTTTCGCAGAATGGCGGTGGACGCAATAGAAGATGATGTCGGCATCGGACTTTTGCAACAGATAAAAGAATGGGTGAAGACCATAAAATCCCGTGGACTGTTGGAACGCAGTGTAGAAGAAGAAAAACAGACCGTGGATGCGCAGATCCGGGAATACGACGGAAGAGAAACGGCTGACGGAAAAGTAATTCATATCGAAAATCCCACAGAGGCATTGGAGGAAAAAAAGAAAAGCGGAATACTTTCACTGGTGCTTCCCGAAGAAGAGATTTCAGATCGCAGAATAGAAACAGAACAATTCATAGAAGCGAGAGAGGAACGAGATCAGATCAATCGGGGAAATATTGCGCTGCAATCACAGACGGAATGGGAAAAAGAGAAGGAAAGAATACTATTTCATGAGTATCTGCTGAAATATATGGGAAGGTATGGCACTGAGAAAAAAAGCAGTCCACTGTGGTATCAGGTGGAATATATCATTGCAGGAGAAGAAAGTGACCGGGAAAATCTTCGTTATGTGATAAACAGGATATTTGCGATCAGGGAAGCCGCAAATGCCGCTTATTTGTTCGGAAGTGAAGAAAAATATGCGGTTGCGGAAGTTTTGGGTGAAGCGCTGGCAGCAGTTATGATGGTTCCGGAAATAGGAGAATTGTTTACAATCTCATTGATACTTGGGTGGGCATTTGCGGAGAGCGTGTATGATGTCAGAACAATGCTTGCCGGAGACAAAATACCTTTACTGAAAAGTGACAGCACCTGGCACTGTGGATTACAGACGATATTACAGGGAAACCTGACGGATGAGGGACGTTCCGGAGATGCGGATGCTGTGACGGATCTGGGTTATGAGGACTATCTGAGAATATTTTTGCTACTTTGTGATGAAAGAACCGTCACCTACAGAGCAATGAATATTGTGGAGCAGGATATCAGAGTTACCCCCGGAAATCAGAACTTTTGTCTGGATGCATGTATTGCGGAACTTCAAATGAATGTAAAGGTGAAGAGCCGATATGGATATAGTGTTGAGATAGAACGCCAGAAATCCTATATAACGTCCTTCGAAGCGGCGACGGGTATGTCGGAGTAAAAAGGAGGTGGGCGGTGATGTCCTCTTTATGGGAACAATGCAAAACAACTATGAAACAAAAACACATGAGACCTTCTCCGAAAATAAGAAATATTCTTAACCCATGTAAAAAAATTCTCCCCGCAAAATTATCATTAGTCATTGAATACATAAAGAGGATATCACTGCCCATGCTCCAAAGGACCTGCGTCAGGGGAAGTATGACGGTAGAAGCAGCGCTGGTGCTGCCCCTGTTTTGCTTTTTTGTGATTTCTATGGGTAATGCCATAGAAATCATAAGGCTGCACGGAAATCTGGAAGTGGCATTGTGGAATGCCGGGCGGCAGATCGGTGTCTACGGTGCATTACCGGAGGGGCAGCAGGGTTCTGCAGATCACAGACTGGAGGCAGTTGCCGTATCTTATACTTATGTCAAGGAACAGATCGAAGAACAGCTGGGAGAGGAATATCTGGAAATGTCACCTTTGGACGGAGGAAGTGATGGATTACAGTTCTTGGAGAGCAATATTGAAGGTGACATTTATACAATCAATATGACTTATAGGATTGCGGGAATATCTCAACTGTCAGGATTCAAAAAATTTCGAATGGCCAATCGTTATTACGGCCATATGTGGAATGGGTATGAAATTCCGGAGCCGGAAGACGAAGAGTATATATATGTTACGGAAAACGGCAGAGTATATCATACGAACAGAGAATGTACGCACATTCGGCTGTCCGTCCGTGTGGTGGAAGCGACAGAGGCTCTGCGGGAGTACAGACCATGTGAGAAATGCACAGACAAAATACCGCATCCGACAGGAGGACTGCTATTTTTCGCTTCGGAAAACGGAGAATGTTATCACAGCCGGCGGGATTGCCCCGGATTAAAACGGACAGTACAAAAAATTCCCAAAGAGGAAGCTTTCAAATATGAAGTGTGTAGCAGATGCAGGGGAAATAATTCGAAAGATAGGTAAAACAAAATGGTATTTTGGGTGGAAAAAATCATATGGAGTGTTTATCTCGGAAAGATAAGCCTGTGTGATATTCGGAAAAGAACAATTCCGGTATGGCTGCTGTTTTTAGGAAGCTTACTTGTCATAACAGATATCTGCATAATGGGCTGGAAAACAGGGATTATTGTAGAAACGGTACCGGGGATAATATTGCTTCTACTGACAAAGATGACGAAAGCAATCGGCATGGCGGACGGCATTGTATTGATCCAGTTGGGAAGTATATGCAGAGATGGACAGGCATTGCTTATATTTTGTCTGAGCCTTATTTATATATTTCTGTATTCTATGATTCTTTATATGCTTAGACGGGATCGAAAAAGGCGTATTCCGTACATTCCTTTTTTATTTTTGGCTTATTTAACCACCTGGATGATATAAAACCGGAGGAAATGTAATTATGAAAAAAGAGTCTGATGCGTATTTTACAGTAGAAGCTGCAATTCTTTACCCGATAATTCTGTCAGTTATTTTATTAATGACCTATTTGTTACTTTTTCAATATGACAGATGCCTGTTGGAACAGGATATAGGAAAAGCGACCGTTCTCAGCGGAAGTAAGTGGACACTCACAAAAGAGCAGCTGGATGACTATATGCAGAAGAAAGCATTGCATTTTGACGAGGAGAAATATATTGCGTGGGAGAATGAGGACCCATTGTGGAAGCTGGAAAAAAACGATGTCATTCTTGAAAAAGCAGGACGACTCAGATATCCTTTTGCCGGTATGGGAACGCAAGAAAAATATTGGAGTGCCAAAGCTTCTTTTCAAGTGGATAGGATTTCGCCGGTATTTTGGCTGAGAAGAAGCAGAAATGTACAGAACAAAAGGGATAATACGGAAGAAAATAATTAAGAAGGGAAAGTTTAGCTATGATAAATACAGAATATATTCGAAGCCTGAATGCAAACTATGAAAGAATGGCTCTGGGAGAAAAGCCAGAGGAAAAAAGATATCAATATTGTATGATCAGCCGGGGAGGAATCAAGGGATTGCTCCCATGCAGCCTGCGATATATTGATGGAAATGCCTATCTGTATTATGACATTACATCTAGACAGAATATAGCACAGCTTTTTGATAAAAAGGTGATAAACAGACAGTGGCTGACTGATTTTTTGTGGAGCATGAGAAGAGTCCGACAGGAAATGTCCCGCTTTTTATTGGAGGAGAGCAATATCGTATGGTTTCCGAATCATATCTATCAGGATTTGGAAAAGAATGATTTCTATTTCATATACATTCCTTATTGCAGGCAGGAGACCGGTTTTCATGAATTACTGGAATACCTGATAGAACATATTGATTACCAGGATGAAGAAATGGTGGAATATTTGTATAAGGCATATGAACAGTATGAGACGGCCGGAGAAGTGTATCTGCAGCAGAAAATTTATGAAGATGCGGAATGCCTGCGGATCTCCGGAATCGATCCAACAGAACATACAAAAGAGGAAATGATACAACAGAAGACGGAGGATATTTTGCCGGCAGAAGAAAAAATAGAGAATAAACGGGAAGAAAATCGAACGACAGGTGAGAAAAAGAGTTTATTTGCATTATGGGAAAACCGCAAAAAGAAAGAGAAACAAGAAAGGGAAAATTATAGCAGAAATCTGCAACTGACCATGAACGGATATGCGGTAGCAGAGGAAACGGCATATGAAGAGGAAGATATGGGTCGGACTGTATATATGGGAGAACAGTCGGCAATGCGTGAAATAAAACATCGATTGCTGACGGAAGAAGGATCACTGATCGCAACATTGGACCAGGAAGCTTATACAATAGGCAAGAAAAGGGGAGAGGCGGATCTGGTACTGGAGGATCTGTCGATCAGCAGACTTCATGCCAGAATTGTAAAAGAAGAAGACGGATATTATCTGGAAGATATGAATTCCACGAATGGAACTTTCAAAAACGGACTGCGCATGCAGCCTTATGAGAAAAGAAAATTGGAAGAGGGTGATGAGATAACCTTTGGAAAAAGGACATTGATATACCGTTGATATAAGTATGACATCCTTTTGGTTGACGCAATGCCGGAAACAGTGGTACATTTTAGATATTGATATTAAGGATGATCATTTCCGGAGGAACAGGATAGATGCAAAAAAGACAGAACCTTCCTATTGTGTGCGGAACACTTGTGGTAATCAATGTTATTGTGTATCTGATATGTACTTTTACGGGGGATCTGTTATATAATATAGGCGAACTGGACGCAGTAGCTGTGTTGCGGTATGGGGAGTATGGAAGAATTTTATCATCCACTTTTTTACATGCGGGCATAGAGCACCTTTTTAATAATATGGTAATCCTGTTTTTTCTGGGAGCAATGATAGAAAAAGTAACAGGGCATTTACAGTTTTTGATTCTGTATTTATTATCCGGGATCGGCGCCAATATTTGTTCTCTGATTTATAAGGTGATAGCAATGGAAAGAATTGCTTCGGTAGGGGCGAGCGGTGCGATTTTCGGCTTGGACGGAGTGTTGTTGGCATGGATTTTACTGGATCGGAGATCTATGCCGGATGTTACACCCAAACGAGTAATACTGATGATCGCGTTATCTCTTTATAATGGATTCACGGCGCAGAACGTGGACAATGCAGCGCATGTGGGCGGGCTTTTGACCGGTTTCCTGGCAGGGGCATTGCTCTGTATGATAAGAAAGCAAAAAAGAAATCGAGAGGTGTAGACTTGAATATCAATATCTATTACGGAGGACGGGGGATTATTGATGATCCTACCATTTATGTCATCAACAAAATGCAGGAAGTCCTGGAGGAGCTACGTGTACACGTGGAGCGGTATAACCTCTATGACGGCAAGACCAACATTACAACATTGCCGCAGACGCTAAAAGAAGCAGACGGTATTATCCTGGCAACTACGGTGGAATGGTACGGTATTGGCGGCTATATGCAGCAATTTCTGGATGCCTGCTGGCTATATGGTGATAAGGAAGCCATTGCCGGTATTTATATGTGTCCGGTAGTAATGTCTACTACATATGGAGAGAGGGAAGGTAAACTGAACCTGGCTACGGCATGGGAGATCCTGGGTGGACTGCCCTGCAGTGGAATCTGCGGATATATAGAGAATACTGTGTCTTTGGAAATGAATGAGCAGTATGGCCATATTATTGAGAAAAAAGCGGAGAACATGTATCGCACCATCAATCAGAAACTGGCCAGTTTTCCGGCCAGTAATAAGGTGATGAGACAGAAAATTACAATTCCGAAATCCATTAATCTTACGCCGCAGGAGACGGAGCAGCTGTCGGAGTATGTGTCGGATGACAGTTATGTGCAGAGGCAGAAAGAGGATATTCAGGAGCTTACCAGCATGTTCCGTGGAATGCTGGATAATAACGGAGCAGATGGTGAAGAAGAATATCTCAGTGAATTTAAGAAGGCATTTGTTCCACAACCGGGTTTTGAAGCAATTTATACTATTATAATAGAAGAAAAGAAAGCACCTATGTGGATTGCAGTGAATGGAACCTCTGTGGATTGCGGCTACGGAGAAACCGAAAAACACGATGTTGAGATGTCTATGAACCGAGCTGCAATGGAAGATATTATAAATGGAAGAATGACTTTTCAGAGAGCATTTATGTCCGGCGTTATGCAGCGCATGAAAGGGGATTTCCGTATTTTGAGAACCTTGGATCAGGCATTTCCCTTTGAGGAAAAGGATAGATAAACAGATAGGAGCGAGAAAGATGAAAAAAGAGGATTGTATTTTCTGTAAAATTGCGAATGGAGATATTCCTTCCAAAACATTGTACGAAGACGAAGATTTCAGAGTAATTCTGGACCTTGGACCGGCAACAAAGGGTCATGCTCTTATTTTACCCAAGGAGCATGCGGATAACTTATATGAATTGCCGGATGAGACAGCATCGAAAGTATTTGTCCTTGCGAAGAAGCTTGCGATGAAAATGAAGGAAAAATTGAACTGCGACGGCTTGAATATTGTTCAGAACAATGGAGAAGCAGCTGGACAGACAGTACAGCATTTTCATATGCATCTGATTCCCCGCTATGTGAATGACGGACAGAAGATTTTATGGACACCGGGAGAGAGCACACCGGAAGAACTGGAAGAGGTTCGTAGAACAATTACAGAATAACATGGTGAGAGTATGAGAACAGTAGATGTGAGCGTTTTGGCGCAAAATATCAGTGAAATGTGTATCGAGGCCAATCATTATCTGTCGGAAGATATGAAGACTGCTTTTACCGAGGCACAAAATCGGGAACAGGCTCCTTTAGGCAGACAGATTCTGAGTCAGCTACAGGAAAATATGGAAATTGCAGAGAAAGATATGATTCCTATCTGCCAGGACACCGGTATGGCCGTGGTGTTTTTGAAAGTAGGTCAGGACGTTCATTTTGTAGGCGGAAATGTGGAAGATGCTGTGAACGAGGGAGTTCGCCGCGGATACGTGGATGGATATCTACGTAAATCGGTGGTAAGAGATCCGATTTATCGTGAAAATACCAGGGATAATACACCGGCAATCATTCATTACAGTATTATTCCCGGAGACCGCATTACTGTCACTGTTGCACCGAAAGGTTTTGGAAGTGAAAATATGAGCCGGGTGTTTATGCTGAAGCCGGCGGATGGAATAGAAGGTGTGAAAAACGCAATCCTTACTGCCGTAAAGGATGCCGGACCGAATGCTTGCCCGCCGATGGTGGTGGGAGTGGGTATCGGCGGCACTTTTGAAAAATGTGCTTTGCTGGCGAAGGAGGCTCTGACCAGACCGATTGATAAACACTCTGAGATCCCTTATGTAAAAGAACTGGAGGAAGAGATGCTGGAGAAGATCAACAGAACCGGCATAGGTCCCGGTGGATTGGGAGGGACAACAACGGCACTTGCGGTAAATATTAACACATATGCAACCCATATTGCCGGATTACCGGTTGCGGTAAATATATGTTGCCATGTGAACAGACACGCAGTCAGAGAAATCTGATATCCCGGATGAAAAAGCAATGGAGAAAACAGTATGGACAGATACGTAAATGTACCACTTAGTGAGAAAGATGCCCACTCATTAAAGGCGGGGGATTATGTATATTTAACAGGCACAATATATACGGCAAGAGATGCAGCGCACAAGAGAATGCAGGAGACTCTGGACAGAGGAGAAGAACTTCCGCTGAAAATGGAAAATAATGTGATCTATTATATGGGACCGTCTCCTGCCAGAGAGGGCAGACAAATAGGATCTGCAGGACCGACCACAGCCAGCAGAATGGATAAGTATGCACCGAGACTTCTTGATCTTGGACTGAAAGGAATGATCGGAAAGGGAAAAAGGTCAAAGGAAGTAGCGGATGCGATCGTTCGCAACGGAGCTGTTTATTTTGCTGCAGTAGGAGGCGCAGGCGCATTATTGTCAAAGTCAATTACCTCGTCGGAAGTGATTGCTTATGATGATCTGGGCACAGAAGCTATTCGTAGATTGACGGTCAACAATTTCCCGGTAATCGTAGTCATTGATGCACAGGGTAATAATCTATATGAGACGGCGACGAAGGAGTATTGCCGGGAGTGAGGCAACTGGAGATAACATATGTACAGAATTATATTAATGGTAGTAAGACTTTTTTATAAAGTACCGTATTATCTGATGCGTATCTGGTGGTTGGGAACCCGGAAGAACTTCAATCTGGAAGAAAACTATGCATTTATTAAAAAAGTAACTAAGGCAGCCAATCGGGCCGGAAGAGTAAAAATAGAAAGCTATGGGCTGGAAAATATTCCCAAAGAAAATGGTTTTATTTTTTTCCCGAATCATCAGGGAATGTTTGATGCGCTTGTTTTTCTGGAATCCTGTCCGGTTCCTTTTTCTGTGGTATATAAAAAGGAAGTCAGTAACGTAATACTGTTAAAGCAGGTATTTAAGGCTTTGCATGCAATTGCAATAGACAGAGAAGACATTAAACAGTCTCTTCAGGTAATCAATCAGATGACCGAAGAAGTAAAGAAGGGAAGAAACTTTCTGATTTTCCCGGAAGGAACCAGAAGTCGCATGGGGAATCAGCTGCTTCCGTTTAAGGGAGGAACATTCAAAAGTGCGGTCAGGGCTAAATGCCCCATTGTTCCCTGTGCTCTGATTGATTCATACAAACCTTTTGATGAAAAGTCCATAGCCCCGGTAACTGTAAAATTAATTTATCTGAAACCAATCTGCTATGAAGAATATAAACAATTAAAGACTCCCGAAATTGCAGATCTTGTAAAATCCAGGATTGAAGAAGCTATTAAAGAATATTTATAAACAATATCTACAATTAATAAAAAAAGCAATTGACAAACACATAGACCTTATGTATAATAATTTTTGCGTCACGAAATGACGCCAATAACATATTGGTAGAGACGATTTTCAGATTATGGAGAAATACTCAAGAGGCTGAAGAGGCGCCCCTGCTAAGGGTGTAGGTC